>ERZ1026814.17-NODE-17-length-172828-cov-15.945866_pt1 | contig 172828 bp, 140 predicted proteins | sample MGYA00520871_ERZ1026814 | MGnify/ENA primary metagenome ERZ1026814 (study PRJEB33270, sample SAMEA104284478) | anaerobic digester metagenome | biome: Anaerobic digester microbiome; feature: mesophilic sludge digester; material: Anaerobic digester biomass... | reverse complement strand
GCCCTCCTATTACTTTACCTAATAGTGGAGATATGTGGGTGGACTTTATGGTGAAGGGAAGTTACAATGATCCGAATGCCTTCCCGGAAGTGGATTATTTTGGCTGGGAAATTTCTGTAGATGGTGGAAATACCTGGTATGCAATGAGCAATCCTTACGGGACACCCGGAGGAAATAATTATGTGTATACAGGCCTGCAAAATACCTGGCAATCTATGACCGAGGGATTTGGGTTGAGTTTCTTTATTACCGAATACCACGGTGAAACAGCTATTTTCCGCTGGTATTTTAAGTCCGATGGTGATACTCCTGATGGAGTAGGAATGTTTATTGATGACTTCAGGGTCTATAATGATGTATTTATTGCTGCTCCCGAAAATCTGACAGCCGCTGTTTCCGGAAACTCAGTTACCCTTACCTGGAATGAACCTGGTAGTGGAGGCGGAGGTGGAGAAGAGGGCTGGATTTATTACTGTGGTGAACCAGCCGGAAATTCTATTGGCACCAATGGAGCTGCCGATTTTAGTGTAGCTGCCAAATGGGATGCCATTGGGGAAACGAATAGTATCTATCCTTATGTGGGAATGAATATTACCAAGATTAAATTCGTTCCTGCAGAACCTACAACTCTATGTTCATATGCCGTTCGCATTTGGACAGGAGCAGCAGGTGTATTAGTTTATGATCAGGCAGTTCCTACTATTACTGAAGATGTATGGAATGAAGTGATCCTGACTACACCATATACTATTCCCGCAGCGACCACAATTATGGTGGGATACCGTTGCAATGCACAAGGCGGCTATCCTGCAGGTTGTGATAACGGACCTCAAGTTGAGGGTTATGGCAATATGATTTATATGAACAATAATTGGCATACCCTTACTGCTGAAAGTGCTTCGCTTACATATAACTGGACTATTCAGGTTTATGTAGCCGATGCCACAGGGAAAGAATATGTGTTGGGTGAATTGCCAATGAACAATTCCTTTGCTGAAGGTAAATTTGGTGTTCATTATACCGAACCTGTGAGAGGACGTGATGTTACCGGTTATAAAGTTTATCGTGACGGTATTTTTCTGAATGGTGTATCTGCAAATCTTTTAACTTATACAGACACTGAAGTCCCTGGTGGTCCTCATTCTTATTATGTAACTGCTATGTATGGAACTGTTGAATCCGGTGCCTCTAATACGGTAAATACTTTCATTATTCCTCCTCAGCTTTATGAGCTTAGTTATGATGATGGAACAGCAGAGCAGGGATTTAGTGTTGGAGTCACCAGACAGATGGCAGTTAAATTTAATTATTCTGGTGAATTTGATTTACAGCATATTAAAGTATATGTGCACACTCTTGGAACAGCAAGTATTATTATCCGTATTCATGATGCTTCAGGGGTAAATGGTATGCCTGGTGATTTATATTGTCTATACCATTATCCCGCAACTTCTTTAGTTGTTGGCTGGAACTTTATTACTTTGCCTACACCGGTTCATTTTAACAATCAATCTTTCTATGTCGGTATTCTGGAAACAACTGGCGCTTCTCAAATTGGTCTGGATACCAGTTCTTTTGGCCATAGCTATAAAAATATTAGCGGTAGTTGGGAATTGATTGGAACTGGAGAAATAATGCTTCGGGCAATTATCTCATCCGATCAAATAGACCCTTTTGGGGAGCCGATTACCTTATCTACAAGTATGACGGTGGTCTGTGGAGCAACAATCAATGGTGTTCAAGCTTCCCAAGGCGATGTATTAGCTGCCTATGTTAATGTAAATGGAAGTCCTCAGCTGAGAGGTAAACAAACGGTGATGGTGCAAAACAATATTGCCGGCTGTATTCTTCAGGTCTATACGGAAGTCAATGGTGAAAATGTAACCTTCAAGATTTGGGATCAGAGTGCAAATCAGGTCTATTTGACCTCCAATGTTCTACCTACAACAGTGAATGGAACTATCGGTAGTTGGCCTGATAACTTGTATCAAATAAATGGTATAGAATATACTACGCAAAATATTCCTTTAGTCAGTGGCTGGAATCTGGTCTCCTTAAATGTTTCTCCTTATGACCATAGTCCAGGTTCTTTATTTGCTCCCTTGATCGGTCAGGTTCAGCAAGTTAAGGGAACAGAAGGGATATATATTCCTAATAATCCTTATTCTACTCTCACTGCTCTAACGGATGGCAAAGCATATTCTATTCTGATGAGTAGTCCTGCTACCTGGAGTGTGACAGGAATTCAAATTCCAGCTTCTACACCAATTCCTTTAGTCAACGGTTGGAATATGGCTGCCTTTTTACCTTCCAACTCGTTATCTGTTACTGCTGCGATGTCTTCTATTTCTTCCTGGTTGATCCAGCTTAAAGGAACCGATGGGGTTTATATTCCTTCTAATCCTTATTCCACATTAAATACTATGTATCCGGGTAAGGGCTACTGGATAAATATAAATGGAGCTCATAACCTGATTTATCCTGGGAAAATTGCCTCTGCTGAGGGAATTCGTTCTGTTACTATCTCTCCTGCTAAAGAGCAAGAAGCAGTTAAAATGCTTTCCAATAGCTTTACTCTTCTGGCAAAATGTCCTGAAGCAGAAGTAGGTGATTATTTACTTGCCAGAGTGAATGGAGAATTGCGGGGTAAAGAGTTGCTGATTGCTCCAGAAGGTTTTTTAGCAGCTCTGATTCAGGTCTATAGTGATATTATGGGAGAAGAAGTGAGATTTTCTCTATGGAAGCCGTCGGGGATGGAAGTGGCTTTGCAAAATACTATAAGTAGTGAGCCGGGAGCTATTATAGGTAACTATCCTAACTTCATAGAACTTTATATAGAGCCCTTAACTACAGAAGAACATATTGCTATTCCTACTTGTCTGCAAGGTGTTTATCCTAATCCCTTCAATCCTTCTACTACTATCTCCTTTTCTGTAAGTGAAGATAATAGCCCTGTGAAGATAACTATTTATAATATAAAAGGTCAAAAGGTTCGCTGTCTGGTGCAGGAAAATTTCCCTTGCGGTGAGTATAAAATTATCTGGGACGGTTTGAATGACCACGGAACTACCGTTTCTTCCGGGGTCTATTTTGCTGAAATGCGTACACCCGGATATCGTAAACAAATTAAATTATTACTTACTAAATGAAGATTTTTCCAGGAGGAAAAATGAAAATCCGAATTTTAATCCTATCCGTATGTATCTTAATGCTTTCCTCTGTGCTACTGGCACAGGAGATGGTTCCTCTTTCCAATTTGAAAGAGCAGAAAATTGAATTTAAAAGTGTTCCGCTATCCAGCAACAGGACAGTTCCCCAATTTACTTTCACCCGGACTCCTATTTCTTTACTTACTTCTTATTACGACTATATGATAGGAAGTTACAACGGAATGCCAGTTCAGGTGATTCCGGATAATGTTACCGGTGGGGGCGGTTATTTTTTAACTTATCATGCCAGGAGAACTGCAACCGGAATCCGAAGAGTATTTTATAATTATCTTGGTGCTGATAATTATATTTATAACAGTATTGAAATTACAAATGTAACAAATAATGAAGGATATCCTACTGTAGCGGTAGACCCTGTTTCCGGAAAACCTTTCTATGCCTGGCACTGTAATACTGATCCCGATGCACAACTGGAAGTTCAGCTTACTTCTGATGCTTTTCTTGAAGGTTTTTGCGGACTGTTTAACGACTATATAACGCTTATTGATAATCCTATAACGGTCTCAGGTATAACTGACAACGAATTTATATGGCCCACAGCAGTTATCGGACCTTCTCCCTTTGCTGGCAAAAGACGAATTTATGTAGTTGCCAAAAACTCTGTAACTTACAGTTACGGTCCCTCCGAAAATCCCAGAATTGCCTGGGCAGATTTCAACGGAAATGACATTGAAATGGGTTATCCTCTTTTATGGAATTATACTTCCATTCCGGAATTGGACCAATGGAATATAGATATTCAATGGCGTCGTCCTTTTTTTGCCATTACCTGTGATAATATAGGAAATCTCTATTATGTGGGATTTCATTTTGCTAAGGAAGCTAATGGTTCAACTGATATCCTTGAGCCGGATTTAGATGTTTTTAAATGTGATAATTACGGAACCGGAACCTGGGTTCATCTTAGTAAGTGGAGCAATTTACCTTCCTGGAATCCGGATATCAGTCCTACAAATAATAATGGTTATTTTACAGATACAAATAATATTCCTTATGAAGATAACGAGCTTTTTTGGAAAGTAATGTCTGAAAATTCCGGTCATCTGAATGCCAATGTGGATGACCTTGGTAGAATTCATTATCCTGCTCTTTGGGGATTGAATAATGCTGATGGCTATTTTTATCCGGCTATGCAATATCCCAAAGAAGTGATCTTTGATCCTTCTCAACCAATAGATTCGCAGTTCAGAATAAATGAAATCTGGCCTCAAAAAAACCCGGCTAACACTTTTGATGAATATTACCAGCCATGGGATAATGAACCACCTTGGGGACAAGCAGAATATGAACAAGATACTGGATTGTATCCCAGAATTTACGATAGCTGGGATTTCCCCTATTGGGATCAGACCGCACATAATAATGCTATGTTCTTCCATTACAATAATATGAAAATAACTGAAGGCAACGGACACGGAATGTTAGCGGTTGTCTGGCAAAATTGCAGGAGAGCTAAACGATATAATGCAGATGGTGATACCGATTATTCCCCTTGGGCAAATACGCCTGAAATCTGGATTTCCGTTTCTTCCGATAACGGAGATCACTGGAGTGAGCCCATAAAACTGAATAATATTGAAACACCTGAATTTGCCGGATTAAAACCAATGTGGGTTTATCCTGCCAACAAAGTAAAATATGTAGGAATGCAGGGTAACCAAAAAATAGGTAAATTGGGCATAATGTTTTACAACGATTTTACTTGGGGTGCTTATGTTATCAGCCCTGGAGTTGGTAGTACAAATGATGGCGGACAAGTGATGTTCACCGAATTGCAAATTGTTTTCCCTCCTGAAGGACAAGCTCAAGACCCTTTTGGACAGCCAATTATTCTCAGTGGGAGTATGAGTGTTATGGCTGGAGTGCATATTAACGGACAAATGGCTTCGGCAGGAGATGTAGTAGCTGCCTATGTTAATGTAAATGGAAGTCCCCAATTACGGGGCAAGGAAACCGTTCAGATTAATGATAATATTGCCGGTTGCTTGCTACAGGTTTACACAGAAACCGATGGAGAAACGGTGTATTTCAAGGTCTGGGATGCCAGTACCAATCAGGTCTATAATGTTACAGAAACCCTTTCCAGTCAAGTAAATGGGGTAATTGGCAGCTGGCCTGATAATCTTTTCTGGCTAAATGCTACTTTAACTCAGCAGCAAAATATCCCTCTAAATACTGGTTGGAATATGGTTTCGCTCAATGTTCATCCAAACAGTATGGCAATTACAGATATCTTTGCCGGTATAATGGCAAACATTGTAATGATCAAGTCACCGGATGGAGTATTTATTCCTGGCAATCCTTATAATACTTTAACCCAGTTAGCAGATGGCAAAGGTATATTTGTAAAAGTAAACAATCCTTGTGTGTTATCCGTAACCGGAATGCCGATAGATATAACAGCTCCTATCTATTTGAATGCGGGTTGGAGTTTAATTGGTTATATTCTCCCTATTCCTTTGAATATCAGTTCTGCTTTGATAAGTTTAACCGGCAATTATATTCAGGTAAAAGGAGTAGAAGGCGTATTTGAGCCGAATAATCCCTTCAGTACTCTTTCTGTTTTAAGTCCCGGAAGAGCATACTGGATTAAATTGCTAAATCCAGGTGTTCTATTCTATGCTTATCCTCTTAAAGAAGAACAAAGTCCGCAAAATATTCTTTCCTGTACCAAATGGGGAACACCGATGCAAAAGACAAACAGTCAAGCGGTCTTATGTTCTTTAGGTAGTTTTGCTTCTGAAGGAGATCAACTGGCAGCTTTAGTTCAGGGAGAATTGAGAGGATTAGCTCCTTTAATAAAACACAATAGCATTTTAGGAACTTATATCAATATCTTTACCGATAGTCCTGGAGAAACAATTGAATTCAAGCTTATCCGGAAAAACAGTGGAGAAATTATAGATTTACAGCCCAATTTGAGCAGTGAACCGGGAGAGACAACAGGTGACTATAGTAATGGAATATTTTATACTTTAACCCAAGCTCCGAATCAAACACCGGAAATTGTTACAGAACTTGTTTCTGCCTATCCCAATCCTTTTTCAGTTTCCACTTCCATTACCCTCAATGTGGGCAAAGAAAAACAGCCCGTTCAAATAGATATTTACAATTTGCGGGGGCAGAAAATTACTACCTTACTGCAGGATAAACTGGAATTCGGACAGCATAATATTGTTTGGAACGGAACTGATGAAAATGGCAGAAGAGTGGCTTCCGGGGTCTATTTATGCAAAATGCAATCAGAAAATAAAACTCAAAGCATCAAACTAATGATCCTGAAATAGAAAAAGGAGGAATAATGATTCGCAAAATTATTCCCCTTCTGCTCCTTACTTTATTCGCAGGAGCAGCTTTAGCTATTGACCCTTGGGGTGAACCGGAAATTTTACCCGGCAGTATGACCGTTATGGCTCAGGTAAGTATATCTGGAAGCCCTGCAGTTAATAATGATGTTTTAGCTGCCTTTGTAAATGTAAATGGGACACTTCAATTACGGGGCAAAGCATTTATTCAGGTGTTTGGAGGTGTTTCCGGATGCCTTATTCAGATTTACACTGAAAATAATGGCGAAATAATAACCTTCAAAGTTTGGGATGAAAGTATCCAGACAGTTTTCAACGCTAATCAAACCTTGGTTTCAGAAGTTAATAGTATAGTAGGAAGTTACCCTGATAATATGTATCAAATAGAAGCAGGACAAACAACTGTAACCGATCCCTGGCTGGAACCTGTAATTCTGACAAGTAGTATGACGGTTATGGCTAAAATTGGCATTTCCGGAGTTCCTGCCACTAACGAAGATCTTCTGGCTGCTTTTGTAACTGTTGATGGTATAGAACAATTACGGGGAAAAGGTAATATCTCTGTTATCAATGGCATTGCCGGTTGCCTTCTGCAAATATACACAGAAGTTAATGGTGAAACTATCTATTTTAAGGTTTGGGATTATAGTGCTCAACAAATTGTTAATGCTTTTCCTACTCTAAACAGTGAAGTAAACGGAATAGTCGGTTCCTGGCCCAATAATCTATTCCATATTTATGCAGGAAATGTGCAAACGGTTGCTACACCTGCATTTTTACCCTTGGGAGGAACCTATCAAACTGCTCAAAATGTAACTCTTACTTGTGCAACTTCCGGAGCTCAAATTCGTTACACTTTAAATGGAACGGACCCTACAGAAACTTCTGCTCTCTATACCAATCCTATTCATCTGAATTTGAACAGCACTACCGAAATTAGAGCTAAGGCATTTAAAGAGTATTGGATACCCAGTAATATTGTAAGTAATACCTATATCATTACTGGAACAGTTCCAGCTCCTTCTTTTAATCCTCCCGCAGGTTCATATCTCAATGCCATAGATGTTATTATCAGTTGTGCTCTTGAGGAAACAGTTATTCGTTATACTCTGGATGAAACAGAACCCAATGAGAATTCAATGCTTTTTACTGCTCCAATACATATAAACCAGGATACAATGCTTAAAGCTAAGGCATATAAAACTGACTGGCTACCCAGTAATGTTGTTTCCGCAATTTATCAAATTTCTTCCGCTAACGAAGATAACTTGAATGCTCCTCTGGTTACCGGTATTCAAAATGTTTATCCCAATCCTTTCACCGGTTGCACTACAATTGAAATTGCTATCAAAGAATATCCTCAAAATTATCTCCTGAAAATTTACAATATTAAAGGAGAACAAGTGCGTCAGTTTAATGGCAGTGCTAAAGGAATCATCACTCAGAACTGGGATGGAACTGATAACAAAGGCAATAAATTAGCCGCGGGAGTTTATCTCCTTTATTTTCAAGTTGGTTCCAACCATTATACCCGCAAGCTCATCTTACAATAAATATCTATTCAATTGACGGGGACTGAAAAATTTGGTCCCCGTCAATTCCTTCTCTCGGAAAAACGATATCCTCGTCTTTTTAAAATCAGAAGTCGTTACTGCTGAAATAACTTTTACGCTATCTGTGAACTTTTATGGCAGTAATGACTAATGACATCGTTAATTTATTATTTTAGCGTTGGTTTCAATAAGTTATTGTTCAAGGTCGTGATGAGTTATATACACCGTTAAAGGTATCTTTAAGAATAAAGTATCGTTGGCGCAAATGACTCCTGACTTTTAAAGACATCAATCTTCTGGGTTCAATTTTACACTTTAAAAATCACCGTTCTTACCCTCATTACTTTATCATTGCTCACCCATTACTAATGCCATCCGTAATGGGTAAGCAATGAGTAAGCAATGCTTTTAAGGAAGAAGTAGTAACTATCTTTTAATCAGGTAGTTACCAATATAGTATGAAACATTATAGGAATAATGGATTCATTTAGAAGAAAATAGAACCCAGATAACTGAATAGAGGAATTGAACAGGATTTTTTTATCCTAAATCCATATTCATAAATCATAAATAACAGAAAAAATTCCGTAGGAATGGCAGCAGCAGATGAGGGTTGACAAAATGAAGCACTACAGAAATTGGTTTTATTATTCAAAGTAAAGGAAATATAAAAGTCAATTAAGCACAGGAGAAGAGAAATGAAAATAGATAAAAACCTTGATATATGGAAAAAAGGAAGGCAATTAGCGACAAATGTTTATGAATTAGCTAAAGAACTGCCTGAAGAAGAAAAAATCGTTTTATCTGATGAAATTACCCAAACTGCTATCCTAATGATTTCAGAAATTCCAAACTCCAGCACTCATGCACTCCAGAACTAAAAAACTAAATTAACAATGAGAAAATACATCGTTTCCATCGTGGGTCGTCCGAATGTTGGAAAATCCACACTTTTCAATCGCTTATGCCGTAAGCGTTCTGCTATAGTTGATTTTGAAGCGGGAATTACAAGAGATCGTAAATATGAAGATGTGGAATGGAATGGGAAAATATTTAAACTGGTAGATACAGGCGGAATTGTTTTTAACAGCATAGAAACCATAGACAAAATGGTTCTGCACCAGGTGATGTTAGCTATTGACGAAAGCGATTTAATTATATTTATGGTAGATGCTCAAACCGGCACAACGGATATTGACAAGGAAATTGCAAAAATCCTTTATCCGCATAAAGATAAAGTTATGCTGGTTGCCAATAAAGCTGATAATGAAAAATACGAATGGGAGGTTTATGATTTCCTGCAGCTTGGTTTTGGCGATGTTATTCCTATTTCCGCTGCCCAAGGACGCAATACGGGTGATTTTTTAGATGCCGTAATAGAACGCATTCCGGGAACACAATCCATTTTTCAACTGGAAGAAAAGTCCTCTGCTACGCGCATTGCTGTTGTCGGAAAACCCAATGTAGGCAAAAGTTCTATTGTAAATCTGCTTTTAGGCAATCCAAAATTGATTGTAACTGAAATTCCTGGCACAACCAGAGATGCTATAGATAGTCCTTTCCGCTACCATAATAAGGATTATGTTTTAATTGATACAGCGGGACTAAGACGAAAAACCAGAGTTAATTATGGAGTGGAATATTTTTCTACCTTAAGAACAATTGAAGCCATAGACAGATGTGATATTGTGGTTTTAGTGCTCACGGCAGATGAAGAACTTAGCGTTCAAGATATTAAAATTGCCAGCTATGCGAAACGCAAAATGAAAGAAATTATGGTGGTCTATAATAAATGGGACTTAATAGAAAAAGAAACCAATACTATCAATAAGTATCTGAAGGAATTACATTACCAAATGCCCTTTCTGCAATTTGCCCCCGTGCTTTTTATTTCTGCAAAAACAACTCAGCGCATCCATAGGATAATGGAAACGGTAGCTAAAATTGAAGAAGAAAGTGAAAAGCGGATTTCTACAGCGGAACTTAACCGTTTTATGGAAAAAGTTATTATGCACAGACCTCCTACCCATCCCAGTGGAAGGCATATAAAAATATATTACATAACACAAGCAGCGGTTAAACCGCCTACTTTTATCTTCTTTTGTAATACTCCTTCTCTGATAACGGAAAATTATCGCCGTTATCTGCATAATCAATTGCGGGAAATGTTCAAATTTGAAGGAGTTAGTATCAAACTCATTTTTAAGGGACGCAAAAAAGGTGAGGATAAACTTGAGCTTCAATAATTTTCTTCCCTATATTATTTTACTTTTTGCCTATCTTTTAGGAAGTATTCCTATTGGTTTAATTGTAGGTAAGGTCTTTTATCATAAGGATATCCGCAAAGAAGGCAGTGGCAATATTGGTGCTACTAATGCTTTAAGAGCTTTTGGAACTTCTACGGGACTTATTGTTCTGCTGTTAGATATGGCAAAGGGTTTTATTCCTGTTATGTTAGCTACATCGTTTCTGGAAAAGGGCAGTCCTTTTATTGCCTTAACTGCGCTTTTAGTTATTTTGGGTCATATATTTCCGCTATATTTAGGTTTTAAAGGCGGTAAAGGTGTAGCTACAGCAAGTGGAGCTTTTTTAGCATTAACCCCTTTAAGCTTGCTTATAGCATTGATTGCCTTTATAATAGTTGTAGCTGTTTTCCGTTATGTATCTCTGGCTTCTATTTGCGCTGCTTTCGTCTTTCAGTGGCACTGTTTTGCTTTATTACTGAAAGAGGCAAAACCGGATTATGCTACTGTGATTTTGGTAACGATAGTGGTTTTGATGATTATCAGCAAACATAAAAGCAACCTGGAACGCCTGCTGAACAAAACAGAACCCAAACTGAAATTTACGAAAAAAGGAAATTAGAACAAAAAAATGTGTGGAATAATTGGCGTTTTCGGAAACGATAACGCGGGACGACTCGCTGCTGTAGGACTTTTTGCGGAACAACATAGAGGACAGGAAAGTTGTGGAATGGCAGTTAGTGATGGTTTGCTAATTCGTTTGCACAAAAAAATGGGGCTGGTAAAAGAAGTTTTTCACGAAGAACAGCTTAATGCCTTACCCGGAAAAATAGCTATTGGTCATGTGCGTTATCCTACAAAAGGCAGCGCTACGGAATTTAATACCCAACCCCATTTAGTGGAAACCCTTTCAGGACCTTGTTATGCTCTTGCCTCTAATGGAGATCTTGTAAACTATGCTCAAGTGCGAAAGATGCTGGAAAATGAGAAGGTCTATTTCAAAAGTGACAACGATGCCGAATTGCTTGTTAAATATATTGCCTACCGTATTTTACACTACAAAGAAAATATTGGAGATGCTATCCGAAATTTGATGAGGGATATTAAAGGCGCCTATTCCAGTGTATTATGCACTCCTACAGAACTTTATATGTTTCGTGATCCCTATAGCATCCGACCTATGATTTGGGGTAAAACACCTGAAGGAACTGTAATAGTTGCCTCAGAAAGCTGTGCTTTGGACACCTTGGGAGTGCAGGATAGAAAAGAAGTTCCTCCTGCTGGAATTATTAAAGTAAGTGATAGCAAAATAGAGGTGTTAGATAATGACCCCAATCTCTATCGGGAAGGCAATTGTGAAAAACACTGCATCTTTGAACAAATATATTTTTCCCGTCCCGATAGTTTTCACTTCGGGGAAAATGTTTATGCTGTGCGCGAAAAAATCGGGGCTGCTCTTGCTCTTCAAGATGAAGGACTAAATCCTGATTTGGTAGTTCCCGTTCCTGATTCATCAAATTTCATCGGTTTGGGTTATGCCAATCAAAACGGCATCCCTCTTTCTTTGGGCTTAATTCGTAATCACTATATTGGCAGAACTTTTATCAAACCGGAACAGGCAGTCCGCGATGAAAGCGTGCGCCAAAAATTTAATGTTCTCCCTAATTTCTTTACCGGAAAAAGAATTGTGCTGATTGATGACAGCATCGTGCGCGGAACTACTATTCGTAAAATCGTGAGATTAATTAAAGATGCTGGCGCAGCAGAAATTCACTTAAGAATTGGCAGTCCCCAAATAAAACACAGCTGCTATTATGGAATAGATACTCCTACTACAGAAGAATTGATTGCCAATCGTAGAACCCTTGAAGAAATTAGGGAAATTACCGGTGTAGATAGTTTAAAACACTTACCATTAAATGATTTGAAAACCTGTGTGCACTGCCCGGAAAATTATTGTTATGCTTGTTTTGACGGGAATTATCCTGTAGGAGTTCCTGATGTATGCAATTGAAGCAGGAAGGTTGATGTCCCCGTCAACCACTTCTTACAATTCATTTCACTCCCCAAAAGTTTACTTAACCGAAAAAGGTAAGGAAACCAAAAGAACGACGAGGATGTCGTTCTTCCAGCCCTTTACAATAGGAGTTATTGATGTATTCAATTAAACCTGAAAAACTTGAAGAAATCCTGAAAAGTTTTCAAAATCGCCGGATTATAGTTCTTGGCGATATTATGCTGGATGAATATCTGTGGGGAAAAGTTCAACGCATTTCCCCTGAAGCCCCTGTTCCCATTATAGAAGTAAATTCTACCGATTACCGTTTGGGTGGAGCTGCCAATGTAGCTATGAATCTTAGCGTGCTGAATGCTAAAGTTGATTTGGTAGGTGTTTGCGGAAAAGACACTCAAGCCGAAATTATAGTTCAACAGTTGAAGAAAAGAGAAATGCCCGTTGAAGGAATTTTCTTTGATCCTTCTCGTCCTACAACTTTAAAAACCAGAATTGGTTCGGTCAGTCAACAAATAGTGCGTTTGGATAGAGAAGAAGTTGCAGAAATAGATAACAGCATCCAAAAAGAAATTTTTAACTATCTGGTAAAAATTATACCATTGTGCGATGCTCTTCTAATTGAGGACTACAATAAAGGTCTGCTGAGTTTCAATTTAATAACCGATGTTTTACAACTGGCACTGAAACATAAAAAAATGGTAGCTGTAGACCCCAAATACTCAAATTTCAGCTCCTATGGCGGTGTGGAAATTTTCAAGCCAAACTACCGTGAACTGGAAAGTTATATGGGCAGGAAACTTACAGATCAGGATGACTTTGAAAGGTCTACGGAAGAATTGCGGCAAAGAATGAGCATCAAACATTTAGTAGTAACCAAAGGTAGTGAAGGAATGTATCTTTTTTCCGAAAACAAACCAGTTAACCATCTTCCCAGTTTTGCGCGCGAGGTTTTTGATGTTTCCGGAGCAGGAGATACCGTTATCAGTGCTTTAACTTTAGCTTATCTTTATGATCGGAACATTGAAACTGCCGCTTTAATAGCCAATCATTCTGCTGCTGTAGCTGTAGCTAAAAAAGGCACTGCCAGCGTTAGTATTGAAGAGATTTGGGATAGTTTTAATGCTCCATAATAAAATCATTCCCTATTCTGAAATAGCAGAATTAAGCCAAAAACTACATCAACAAGGAAAAAAGATTGTTTTCACCAATGGCTGTTTTGATATTTTACATTGCGGTCATATCCTCTATCTGGAAAAAGCAAAGGCATTGGGAGATATTCTTATTTTGGGTCTGAATAGTGATGCTTCAGTAAAACGACTAAAGGGAAATAACCGTCCTATTGTTCCCGAAAAGGAAAGAGCCCTGGTGGTTGCAGGTTTGGAAAGTGTGGATTATGTTTGTATTTTTGCACAGGACACTCCTTATGAACTAATAGACCTTATTCAACCCGATGTTTTGGTTAAAGGTGGTGACTGGACTATTGACAAAATTGTCGGTGCCGATATTGTGCAAAAAAAAGGTGGCAAAGTCCTTTCCCTGAATTATGAACAGGGTTTTAGCACTACTAATATAATTGAACGCATAAAACAGGATAAATAAAATGCAGGAAGAAATAATTGAAGATAGCGGGATCGTAAAAAAGGTAGAAGGAAATAGTATTATAGTGGAAATTGAACGCGGAGGCGGTTGTAACAGTTGTAAAATGCAAGGTTTTTGTTTCAAAAAGAATGAACCGGCTGAATTTGAAATAGTTACAGATATCCCGTTACAAGTAAATGATAGAGTGCAATTGGATATTTCGCCTTTAGGGAGAACTCTGGTTTCACTATTGATTTTCGGAGTGCCTTTGCTGTTTTTGTTTTTGGGCTTTTTAATTGCCTCTTTGTGGTTTACTGAAATTGTTTCCATTTTAATCGGTTTTACCGCTATGGCACTTTCCTTCAGGATAATACGGTTCATAGATACAAAATATGGCAAGCGGTTAAAAATAAGCATTGCGAGGAAACTTTGAAAATAAGATTGAATGAAATGGTCTTTTACGGCTTTCATGGAGTGAATGCAGAAGAACGCTCTTTGGGACAGCGTTTTGTTGTTAGCGTTGTTCTGCATACCAATCCGACCATAGATAAAACTATTCGCCGTTTGGAAGATACTATTGATTACACCAAGATCTATGCAGAAATAAAGGAAATTATGGAAAGCCGGCAATTCTATTTGCTGGAAGATTGTGCCAATACTATTGCCGATAAACTATTGGCTGATTTTCCTCTGCTGGAAAAGCTGACTATCTGCATTCAAAAACCCTCAGTTCCTATTCCAGGAAGTTTGAAATCGGTGGAAGTGATATTAAGCCGAACCAGAAACAATCAGGAGGATAACCTGTCTCAATGATTTATTATTTATGCCTTGGTTCCAATTTGAATAATCCGGTAAGTCAGCTTGATGGAGCAATTCAGCATTTGGAAAATGACCCAGGAATAAAAATTCTCCGCAGTTCTAAAAGAATTATAACCGAGCCCTACGGAATAATTAATCAACCTGATTTTCTTAACCAGGTGCTGGAAGTGGAAAGCAGTTATCAGCCCCAAGAATTGATGGAAAGATTGCTAAATATTGAAAAAGCTATGGGTAGAATAAGAAGGATAAAATGGGGACCGCGTAATATTGATATTGATATTCTATTCGCCGGAGACCTGGTTTTGGATAGTAGAATAACACCTTTGGAAAAGTCATCCCCTGAAGTTATTATTCCCCATCCCGATTTACATAATCGTGAATTTGCTTTGCGCTTGCTGAATGAACTGATTCCTAATGCCAAACATCCTTTAATGCATAAAACGATTTATGAATTATATTATAGTATAGTAGCCGAGGAGGAATATTATGAATAATCTGACAGGGATTATTCTTGCTGCAGGAAAAGGCACGCGTATGAAATCCGAAAGAGCTAAAGTAACTTTACCGCTTGCCGATAAACCAATGATTCAAAGAGTAGTGGAAACAGCTTTATCCGCTAATTGCCAAAAAATATATATAGTTGTTGGCTATATGAAAAATAATGTAATTTCTGCAGTGGAAGATAATGAAAAAATTGAATTTGTGGAACAGGAAGAACAACTGGGAACAGGTCATGCGGTAATGATTACAGAACCCTTATTCACAAACCCCGATCAGGATGTGCTGATTTTATGTGGAGATGTTCCTTTGCTTTCTGCACAAACCCTTATCCGGATTTATGAGAAACATAAAAGTTCTTCAGCTGCTTGCACAGTTCTAACTGCCTTTTTGGATGACCCAGGAAAATATGGACGCATCTTAAGAGATACATCAGGCAAAATTTGCGGTATCAAAGAATACAAAGATGCCAGCGAAGAACAAAGAAAAATTAAGGAATGGAATACAGGTATCTATTGTTTTCAGGTAAAGAATTTATTTAGCGCTCTCAAACAGACCTCCAATCACAATCAGCAGAGTGAATATTATCTTACAGACACTATAGAAATCCTTTATAGACAAGGCAAAACCATTTCCAATGTGGTTCTGGAGGATTTAATGGAGGTCTCCGGAGTAAATTCACAGGAAGAACTGGCTGCCTTGGAAGATATTTATGTTGATCGTATTCGGAAAAAATGGCTCAATAACGGAGTTGTTATTCACAATCCACATAGTGTTTATATTGGAGATGAAGTAATAATTGAACCGGATGTGGAAATTCATCAAAATACGGTTATTAAAGGGAAAAGTACTTTGGAAAAGGGTTGTGTGATCGGTCCCTCTTGTTATTTGGAACACAGCACTGTTTCTCTTGATTCCGTCCTGCAGGGTCATAACATTTTAGTAAACGCTATTCTGCCGGAACATCATATCCTGGATTTCGGTTCGCATATAATTGAAGAGATAAGGTATGAATAACAATAAGAAAAGCAAAGATGAACATCACTATCTCTATTCTCCCTGGCGATTGGATTACATCTTAGGGGAAAAAGACGGTGATTGTGTAATGTGCCGTTTTCAAAATACTGATAACGATAAAGAAAACTTGATCTTACATCGGGCTGAGAATTGTTATGTGATGTTGAATCGCTATCCTTACAATAACGGTCATTTAATGATTATTCCTTATCAACATTGTGGAGCTCTAACCGAATTACAAGAAGAGGCCTGGCTGGAAATGGCAAAACTCGTCAGAAATACTGAAGCCATTTTGAAAAAGGTCTATAACTGTGATGGCATAAATATCGGCATCAATCTTGGTTCTGCTGCTGGAGCAGGAATTGCTGAACACTTGCATATTCATATAGTTCCACGCTGGGTTGGGGATAGTAATTTTATGAGTGTGATAGGTGGCGAAAGAGTAATTCCGGAATCCTTTGATTCTGTCTATAACAAACTGGCACCTGAATTTGCCAAACTTATAAAAAATTAAGAGGTTATCGGTTGAATTTGACAAACAACCCGCCTGAAAATAATTTGACCACAAAAAGAAAGATTTGGTTGCCTATAACCCTAATTCTTATTGCTATTGTGGCAATTGTGCTTTTTTTTATCTGGAAGAAAAACACTGAGGAAAGTAAACCTGTATACAGCGAAGAACAGCTTCCGGCAATTAAAGTAGTGGTAACTAACGGTTGTGGTTATGAACGCTTGGCTGCAGATTTTGCTGCCGCTCTTAAGGATAAAAATATAGAAGTGGTTGGTTTGTCAGAAACCCCCAAACCAATATATGATAAGACGATAATCGTTATTCGCAAAGGAGATAAGGAAGATTTGGAACGGTTGATGAAAATGACCGGAATTCAAAGATGGACAAGTGCTTACAATGAATATTTCAGTGCCGATTTTGAAATCATTGTCGGCAGGGATTATGAGCAGTTTATTGCTTATTGAAGGGAGGATATGTTGGCGGAATATATTAGTTTGGAAGTAATTATTAGCTGGCTGAAAGAGAAAAAAGCAGAAAATATACGCATTTATGATGTTCAAGAAAAATGTGATTATACAGACATCGTGGTTGTTTGCGAAGGCAGTGCCGATGTGCATAATAAAGCTATCGCCAATTATATGGTGGAAATGGCAAAAAAGAATAACCTGCGTATTTTAAGTAAAGAAGGCATTGATTATGGACATTGGATTCTGCTTGATATTGGAGATTTAATTGTGCATATTTTTTTACCCGAAACAAGGGACTATTATAATATAGATGAGCTTTTGGCAAAAATAGCCAAAATACCTGTTCAAGAGAATGAGAGATGATTAAAGAACTTTTACATAAGAACATAGTTGAGGCATTGGATAATCTGAAACTCAATCACGAAAAGGAATTTACCGTAGAAATTCCCAATAATCCAGAGTTTGGAGATTATTCTACCAATGCCGCTTTGGTTTTAGGTAAAGAAAACAAGATGAAACCAAAAGATTTGGCAGAAAAAATAGTAAAAGAACTGAAAAAAAACAAAGCATATAAAAAACTGGAAATTGCCGGACCGGGTTTCATAAACTTCTTTCTTTCACCTTCCCTGTATCAGCAGGTTTTTTGGGAAATTTACAAAAGTGAGGACTATGGTAAAAGTGATTTCGGCAACCAGGAAAAAATCCTGCTGGAATTTGTAAGTGCCAATCCTACAGGTCCTTTAAATATAGTTAGTGCCAGGGCAGCCGCTTTTGGAGATACACTATATAGAATAATGAAATATGTGGGCTACGCTCCGGCAAGGGAATTTTATATTAACGATGCTGGAAATCAGGTTGATATTTTAGCTGAATCGTTGGAATTGCGTTTACGGGAAATCCATGGCGAGAAAATAGGTGAATTCCCTTATGAGGCATATCATGGAGAATATGTTAAACATCTGGCTCACCGTTTGAATGCTTTGGAAGGGACAAGGGTTTTTATGTTGCCGCAAAAAGACCGTTTAGAACACTTGAAGGAATTTGCTCTTTCCGAACTGCTGGAAATGCAAAGAAATTCCCTTGAAAAATTTGGTGTTTTTTTTGAGGGTTGGGTTTCCGAAAAAGCTCTACGCGCAGAAGGTGTAGTAGAGGAAGTTCTTTCCTATTTAACCGAAGCGGATTGCACTTATGAAAAAGAAGATGCTATCTGGTTTAACAGCACAAAATATGGTGACGATAAAGATAGAGTGCTGATGAAATCGGATGGTTCAATTACCTATTTTGTGCCTGATGTTGCCTATCATTTAACAAAAATCCAGCGTGGTTTCACCAAGTTAATTGATATCTTCGGTCCTGATCATCATGGTTATGTTCCGCGTATCAGAGCTGCCTTTCGTGCTTTGAACTATGATGATTCCATATTGGAATTTATTTTTCTCCAGCAGGTTAATATCTTTGAAAGTGGCGAAAGGGTTAAAATGAGTAAACGAGCCGGTAAAATCGTTACTATGGATGACCTTATTAGTGTGGTAGGCAAAGATGCCGCGCGTTATTTTTTCATTGCCCGCAAAGCTAATGCCCACTTAAATTTTGATTTGGAACTGGCACTGAAGAAAAACAACGAAAATCCTGTTTATTACTGTCAATATGCGCATGCCCGCATTTGCAGTATTATCAAAAAAGCGCGCAGTGAGAAAATTTACCCCAAGCACTTCAAGAAAGAAATGATAAAAAAGCTGAATAAACCGGAGGAACTGGCACTGATTCAAAAAATGGCTGATTTGCCTGAATTGCTTATTTTGATAGCTGTCCACCGGGAACCTCATCGCTTAACTACTTACATTGAAGAGCTGGCGTCTTTACTGCACCATTATTATGAAAAGTATCAAATCGTAAATGTTAAAAATCCCGCTCTTTCTCAAGCACGATTGATGCTGCTATATACGGTTAGAAAAGTTATGCAAATCTGCTTTGAGTTAATGGGCATCAGTGCTCCTGAGACGATGTAAAAAATAAAGTGAAGATAATGGATAATGCTTATAGCATTCGTTTATCCTGTGAGGATGATTTTGATGCCATAGAGGAAATAGAACATCAGGTATATTCCAATCCCTGGCCTCCCGAAGCTTTTTCCCGTATGCTTTTTCCTTGGGCTTTTACTTTACTTTATGGCAAGGAAGTTATAGGTTACATCTTTTATTGCGGTGTAAAAGAAGAAATGGTTATCGTAAATTTTGCCGTTAAACCTGATTTTCAGGGTAAGGGCTTAGGAGAATATCTGCTCACGGAAACAATGCGGATGATGAATAATAATGGCGTTCAACGCTTTTATCTGGATGTGAGAATATCCAACTATAAAGCGCGTCGTCTTTACGAAAAGGTAGGATTTCAAGAGATTGGAATCCGCAAGCAATATTACAACAATCCTGATGAGGATGCTTTAGTTATGGGAATGGAATTCAATGACATACGAGTATGACTATTTAGTTATCGGTAGTGGTATTGCCGGTTTAATTTATGCTCTGCAAGTTTCCAAATATGGCAAAGTGGCAGTGGTAACTAAAAGTTCACTAAATGACTGTAATACAGACCACGCTCAAGGGGGAATTGCTGCTGCCATAGATTCTCTGGATTCCTTTGAGGCACATATTGAGGATACTTATCAGGCAGGAGCAGGATTGGGTAAGCGTCAGGTTATTACTGAAGTAATTTCTTCAGGACCCAAACTGATTCAGTATCTTATAGATTTGGGTACGGATTTTACGCGTCGTGATCCTAATTACGATATCTGCCTGGAAAATCTTTCCCTCACAATGGAAGGGGGTCACACACGCAGAAGAATTGCTTATGCAGCTGATTCTACAGGCCATCAGATTATGGAAACATTAATTGCTCAATGCCAGAAAAATCCCAATATTGAAATCTTTGAATATTATATCGCTATAGACCTTATAACACAGCACCATGTAGTTCAGGACGAAGGTTTTATTCCGGGAATTTCCTGCTGGGGTGCTTATGTTTTAAATATTAATGAAAACCGGGTGGATATTTTTAAAGCCCGAAAAACAATGATGGCTACAGGTGGTGCAGCTCAAATCTATTCTCCGGATACAAATCCCAAAGTGGCAACAGGTGATGGAATGGCTATGGCTCGTTTGGCAGGAGCTCGTTTAGCTAATATGGAATTTGTTCAGTTTCATCCCACTGCGTTTTGGAGTCCGGATGGTGATACTTTTTTAATAAGTGAATCGTTAAGAGGAGAAGGAGCTGTTTTACGCCTTTCCGATGGCAGCACTTTTATGGAAAATTACCATCCGCAGGGAAATTTAGCTCCCAGGGATATTGTTTCCCGGGCAATAGACAGCGAACTGAAAAAACGAGGGGAAAAATTCTGTTATCTGGATGCCACTATTGTTCCTGCAGAACAGTTATTGCGCCATTTTCCTTCCATCAATAATATGCTGAAAGCCCGAGGAATTGACTTCACCAAAGAACCAATACCTGTAGCTCCGGCAGCTCATTATTTCTGTGGAGGAGTGCTTTCTACCATAGAAGGCATCACTGATATCCGTAATTTATTTGTTGCCGGAGAAGTTGCCTGCAGTGGTTTACATGGAGCTAACCGTTTGGCATCCAATTCGTTACTGGAAGCACTGGTGATGGCTTATAAAGCGGGAAATCATCCTTCCAACCTGGAAGAAGTTCAGTTTCCCTGTATTCCGGAATGGAAAGTAATTGATGAATTCAACGAAAACGAATGGGTGGTTATTAGTCACAACCGTGAAATTATTGGAACTATTATGCAGGGTTATGCCGGTATTAGAAGAAGCCGACGGTTACTAAAATATGCTCTTTCCCGTCTGGAAAATATCTATAACGAAATTAATAACTTCTATCAGCATAATGCAGTCCGCAAAGAAGTAGTGGAAACACGAAATATGGCTATAATTGCTATCGCTGTTGTTAAAAGTGCTTTAATGCGTAAAGAAAGCCGCGGAGCTCATTTTTTGGTGGATAATCCTGAACCCGATGATGAACACTATAAACACGACACAATTATTTAGTGAGAATACTGTGCACAGTGAGAGTTCTCACTTGGAAAATCTCACACCCAAGGATTCACTTTCAAGCAAGGGTCTTTTTATTACCTTTGAAGGAATTGAAGGCAGCGGAAAAACAACGCAAATCATAATGCTGGTGGAAGTGTTAAAAGCTAAGGGCATTCCTTATGTAACTACCCGCGAACCTGGTGGTACAAAAATATCTGAAGCCATCCGTGATTTGCTGCTAAACCCTGAGTTTATGGAAATGAAACCGGAAACAGAATTGCTGCTTTACTGTGCAAGCAGAGCTCAACATACTGCAGAATTGATTCTTCCTGCGCTGGAAGAAGGAAAAATAGTGATCAGTGATCGCTATTTTGATTCCACCTATGCTTATCAGGGAGCTGCCAGAGAGCTTGATGAAGAAGTAATAAATGTTTTAACCAGGTTTTCCACTTATGGCAGAAATCCTGATCTGACTTTCCTTTTAGACCTTCCGGTGGAAGTTGGACTTGCCAGAATTAAAAACCGCAATTTAGACCGCTTGGAACAGGAAACCCTCAGTTTTCACGAAAAAGTGCGGCGTCAATTTTTATCTATTGCCAATAAATACCCTTCCAGATATATTGTTCTTAATGGAGAAAGCCAACCGGAAATTATTCACCGTCAGATTATCTCCACTCTGCAACCCTTTATAGGAGAATAAAATGAATAGACCTAAGCAGAAACTTGCTCTGATCTCAATAATCAGTATCTGGGTACTAAGTGCTTTACTACTTATTGTAGCAACGAATGCTTATGCCCAAAACCGTCCCCAAAGTACTAATCTATATTCCCAGGTACAGCTTTTCAGTGAAGTTCTTTATAAGCTAAAACAATACTATGTAACTGATTTAAATGATGAAGAACTTATTAAAGCTGCCATAGACGGTATGCTTAGTTCCACTGATCCTCATACTACTTATTTTACTCCTGAAGAATTTAAGGAATTTACTACAACTACTAAAGGTTCCTTTGGCGGTTTAGGAATTCAAATAGATAAAATAGGGAACTATATAACCGTTGTCTCTCCAATTGAAGGAACTCCTGCTTATAGAATGGGAATTACTGCCGGCGATAGAATTATCAGGGTAGATGATGTATCCATAGTTGGTTTTTCTACCGATGAAGCTGTAAAAAGAATGCGAGGTGATGTAGGCACCAAAGTTAAAATTACCATCAGTCGTCCCGGTTTACCTGAACCTATTGATTTTGAATTAACCCGTGAGACCATTAAAATAAAGAGCATTCCTTACAGTTTCAAACTTGATAATGGTGTCGGCTACATTCGCATCACTCAATTTAGTGAAAATACTTTAACCGAGCTAAGGGCTGCTCTTGATAACCTGGAAAAACAAAATGTTAAGGGCTTGATTATAGACCTGCGTTGGAATCCGGGAGGACTTTTAGAACAGGCAGTGGATACAGTTAATGAATTTATCGGGAAAAACCGTTTAGTAGTGGAAACCAAAGGTAGAACGGAAAATAAGCAACTCTATACCAGATTTGATGTTAAAGAAAGAAATTATCCTATTATCGTGCTTGTGAATGAAGCATCGGCATCCGCATCGGAAATTTTTGCTGGCAGTTTACAGGATTGGGATAAGGGCTTAGTTATGGGCAAAAATACCTTCGGCAAAGGTAGTGTGCAGCAGCTTATTCCTCTTTCCAACGGCAACGGAATTAAAATTACTACTGCCTATTATTACATCAAAAGCGGACGCTGCATTCATAAAATGAGCAATGATAACATCCTGAAAGGCAAAGAAGTAAGCGAAGAAGACCTGAAAAAAGAAAGCGAAACCAACCTCCAACAGGTCTATTATACTGCCAATAACCGTAAGGTCTATGGAGGAGGAGGAATTCAACCTGATATTACTGTAGAAAGCGATTTTCTCACCCTTTTCGGAGTTGAATTACGCCGCAAAAATGTTTTCTTCAATTTCGCCGTGGACTATTTAGTCCAACATAACCACCAGTTTGATATCAATACCGAAATTGATAACAAAATTATGAACGAATTCCTGACTTATGTTTCAAAAAATGATATTAAATACACTCAGGCAGATGTAGATAGTGCCAATAGTTTTATCCGCACTTCTATTAAAAGTGAACTCGTCCGCAAAGTGCATGGTGACGAAGAAGCATATAAAATAACTATTTCTCAGGATAAACAGTTGATGGAAGCAATTTCTCTGTTTGATCGTTTCAGAACCTTAGAACAAATGTTTACATACGCCGCTTCCCTAAACGAGAAAAAAGAAAAATAGGGAGTGTGTTCAACCAATAGGGTAGTTCAGATAACACAATACCTTAAGAAAAAAATATTATTGTTCATTACCTGGGGTAATTGAACCAACAAAGGTTGTCGTCTAACCCGCCTGGTCAAAGCGACGGTTTTTTCCCTTTAGAACTTTGAAGAATTTGTTATCGTATCCTGGTTAGCTACAAATGCTGTTATTAAGCGGGCTATTTTCTTTTTCTTTTAAACTTAAATTATCTTCATTTTTTATGGTTTGGGCAGATAAAATTTATCAAACCTTTTTCTCAGATATATGTTTATAGCGGTATAATCGGTAATCGTAACTCCACTGAAGATACCAATCATAATCATCATTTGGTATTTAATAGCTACCAGAGGGGAAGCACCACCTAAAATTTGACCGGTCATCATTCCTGGCAAAGTTACAAGTCCCATAGAGGCAATTGTAAGCAATTCCGGCATTAGAGCTGCCTGCATTGCTTTTCTGAAAGCAGGAAGGATAGCTTCCCATTGGCTTGCACCCAAAGAAAGGCGGGTGTAATATGCTTTCCAGTTTTCGCTAAGACCACTTTCAAAGCGTTCCAGGGCAAGGGAACAATTATTCATACTGTTTCCTAAAATCATACCATAGATGGGAATTAGAAACCTTGGAGCAAACAAGGGTTCTGGACGCAGAACAACAATTATCAGCCAAGGCATAACAATCAGCGTAGTAGTTAAAAGTGAAAATATGAGAACCGGTAAAAGAATTTTTTTCTGAAATTTGAGCCGTCCTTTTAAGGTTAAAACAGCATTTGCCAACATAATAAGCATCCAAAGAAAGGCAAGCCACGGATTTTCTCTGTTGAATATAAACTGTAGAATTAAGCCAATAATCGCCAGTTGCACAATCATTCTGGCAAAAGAATTAAAAAGTTGACCGCTCAATTTCAGTTTCAAATTACTAAAAATCAAAAGCGGAAAAATTAAAAGTAAAGCTGCCAGCATCAATCTATAAATACTGATATCCATTATTTTATATCCTCCTGTCTATAATTGTTCCATATTCCAGAACCCAATTTCTTTGCCAAAGGTTTTGCCAAAGCGGATCGTGGGAAATGGCTATTACTGTTCCCGCAAAATTGTTAAAAATACATTCGGAAATAATCCCGGAGGTCTTTTGATCCAGAGCGGAAGTAATTTCATCAAGTAATAAAATATCCGGCTGCAATTGCAGAACTCTGATTAAGGCAATGCGTTGTTTTTCACCAACCGAAAGCTGAGAAGTAGGTTTTTGCAGATATTCATAAGACAATTGAAATGCCGTGAATAAATTTTTAATTCTTTCCTGCCTATCGGGTAAACGCCTGTGCTTTAAAGAACTGTAATGAAGGGGAAGGTCTAAAACCTCTTGCACATTAGCATCTTCCAAATAGGGTTCTTGTAACACCATACAAATCTTACTGCGTAATATATCGGGCTGATATTCTACAATATTTTTCCCTTCAAACAGAATTTCGCCTTCATAATTTCTGTTCATCAGGTTCAAAGTAGAAAGCAGAGAACTTTTTCCGCTTCCGGTAATTCCGGTAATTAAAATTCGTTCTCCCTTTTCCACTTTTAGTTGTATATCATTTAGTAAAACTTGATCACCATAAAAAAGGCGTTTTATATTTATTGACAGTATTTCCGACATTAGCAATCCTTCTTTGCTTTTTTTATATCTTTTACCACAACTGCAGATTCAGTCAAGGAAATTGTCTATCTTATAGTAAATAAGTAAGGAATACCTTATGTATATTTTTTCTACTTATTGCTTATGAACAGTTATCATAGACAAAATATCGTTTCAGGATAGCGATTATGGGACTTTCCTATTAGCTAAATTAAAAGAACACCACTCGTTTTTAACTATTAATTTAACACCAAAATCATTTCTTAACTTTTTCATTTCTCTTGGAATATTGGATTGAATAGCTGGAACTACTTTAGTAGGAATAACAAATGCATATCTTTCGGAGCTTAAATTAATCCTTCAAAAATCATAAAAAAGTGATAAAATCCCTAAGCGTATTTTTTAAGATGGTTTGTCAAATTGGAAATTGTATAATTTTGTAGTTTGTATTACATCTAATATCAAATTAAAATTATTCCTGACTAAGGCAACCTGAAATTAGAATATTTTACTTGACAACTCAATAATAGATTATATGAATGTCTATATATAGTGATAAAAAACTGAAGAGAAATGATATTATTCAAAAAAAGAAAGTAGAGGTAAGAATGGTTAATTATAAGGAAATCAAGGTTGAATTTGATTACCCTATAAATAATTATACTATGAGCATCTTGAATGCCTTAGAAAAGAAATATGGTGAAAGTAATATTCATTTTGATTATAATGATAATCAAGTTTTAGTTTATCTTAATAATATTGATTTTGAAATGTTCAAATCAGATATAGAAGAATTATCACTTAATAATAATAACAATGATTTAAATAAAATATCAAATGCGATAAGTAACATCAAGAGTTATGGTATAAAGGGAAAAAAACGTCTTTATGTAGGATATGGAGATGAAAGAAAAACTGTTAATAGAAAAGAAAAGGAAAAAAAACGAGAAATCTTCTATTATACTCGGGGAAACGACTTTTCTGAGATAAATAACTTATTGCCTGATAAATATATGGATCGGATCGTATGTGGCGATAGTAAAATAATACTATCTCAATTACCCAATAATTGTATTGATTTAATTTTTACTTCTCCCCCTTATAATTTTGGGTTGGATTATGAAGAAAATGAGGATGATCAGCATTGGGAAAAATACTTTGAAACCCTCTTTGCTATTTTTGATGAATGCATACGAGTTCTTAAGTATGGTGGAAGATTCATTATAAATGTTCAACCCTTATTTTCAGATTATATTCCTACTCATCACATAATAAGTAACTATTTAATGCAAAAAAAGCTAATCTGGAAGGGAGAAATATTATGGGAGAAAAATAATTATAATTGTAAATATACAGCTTGGGGATCATGGAAAAGCCCAAGTAATCCCTATCTGAAATATACTTGGGAATTTATAGAAATATTTTGTAAAGGCACTCTTAAAAAAATCGGAGACGATAAAAAGATTGACATTAGCGGAGATGAGTTTAAAAAATGGGTCTATGCAAAATGGTCTATCGCTCCTGAAAGAAGAATGAAAGAATTTAATCATCCTGCTATGTTTCCCGAAGAACTTGCCACCAAAGTTATTAAACTTTTTAGCTATCAAGAAGATATTGTGTTAGACCCGTTTAACGGAGTAGGAACTACAACCTTAGTGGCAAAATTGAATAAAAGGCATTATTTGGGGATTGATATTTCCAGTGAATATTGTTCTAAAGCTGAAGAAAGGTTATCATCCTTTTTATTTTAATTATTAAACTATTATTATTAGATGATATGAAGTATAATATAGAATTACCTTTTTATATGTTACATTTTAAGGTTGTTTAATTAATTTGGTGGGAAATTATGAAAATTCCGACTGTTGAAGACCTAATTAATATCTATGATGCTATTATTAAAGGCATTGATAAGGAAGCATTAAATAGTAAAGATAGAGCTTATGGTGGAATAATTAGAGCAGGAAAGGGTAGTTTAGTAGAAAATATTGCTAAAGGTATGATTCAGATAGCATGGGATCGCTTAAATGGAGATCAAACACATTTATCTTTAAATAAGACAAAAGTTCGTATACCAATAAAAGCTGATTATGTAAAAAGAATAAAAAATCCTGAAATAAAATCATATATTCAAGATCATTTGGGTAATTATTATTATGAACTGAATATAGATGTTCCAGTTTACATTGATAATGAATTAGTTTTGGGCGTTGAATGTAAATCATATACCGAAAATGCAATGTTAAAAAGAATATTGGTGGATTTTACCTTATTAAAAACCCAATATCCAACCTTAGATTGTGTTTTACTCCAATTAGAAAGCCAGTTAAATGGGGATTATTCAAATATCAGTCAGTCAATTATCTTTGGTAGTAGTTCCACTCATACTCTATTATCCTATTTTGATGTTGATTTATATATTATCACCTTACTTCAGGGTGAAAGGAAAGTAAAAAAACCTATTCATAAAAAAGAATACTTTAAGGAACTTACTTCTGAATCTATAGAAAAAGCCATTTCTACCTTCCAAAATATTCTTAGTAAGCATAAAAAGTAGTTGGATAAATCATAATGCAATTTTCATATTGAAAATGAAGTTAATATTTTTAAGTTTATTTGGATTCATTGTCTCACAAGAATGATAAATAGCTTTTCAGGCAAAAAATATCATAATAAGAAATTGGGGTAAAAATGGTGGGCAAATCCTGATTACGCAGAAATGAAAAAAGGATTTCCATTCAAAAAATGATATATGAAAAAAGGAAATGCTCCCATTATTTTTTGTTTACATAACCCGGTAATGACGATATAACAATCAAGTAACAACACCGTAACGAGATTACGGAAGTGTTACTGTAGTGTTACGGTAGTGTTACGGAGTCGTTTAATAATTAACTATGTAACAATCAATTATACAATTTAAGATGAAACGGACAAAAAATGGGGTTAACATACACATATTTTAGTTAGTTACATCAAACTTGGCAGTAATGGTTCTCTTGTTTTTTAGGTTCAGGTTAGAACTAATAAAATTATTGTTATAATTGCATTAATAATATGAAAGTTTTAGGAAAAACAGGTTACGGTTTTTTCCCTACGCTGGCAATATAGATAACAAATTCTTCAATGCCGTCCAAACCAAGTGCCTCATTCATTGCTTCATCCAAAAAAGCGCCAATCATACAGGCACCGGCATCAATGGCTTCTGCTGCAAGATGGATATTTTGTCCGATATGTCCTGCGTCCAGATAGAGATAACGATATCCTCGTTGTCCATATCTCCAGACGGTTCTATAGGGAACAGCCGTTAAAATGAAGTTCACTGCCGCCTTGGGAATCATTTCCTGAAACATACATCCCTCGTGAATTTTAGCGGCAATTTCAGGGGAATCATCGTATAAAACCAGACAATGTTTTACAGGATGATAGTAATATAAGCCGGGTTTGATACCTTCCACTCTGCGGATGTCTAAAAATGTCTCCAAAGGATGTCGCGAGCCGGCAGAAGGAACATTGCGAAAAGTGATTTCCATTTGTTCTGAAGAACGAAAATCTCTTGCCCAGGAAGAAGCCCACAGCAAAAAAGAGAGTTCTTCCTGTTGCAGAGGAATAGCGCTATATTTACGCACACTTCTACGCTGTTCAATGGCTTTGGCTAAAGGCATATCTGGCATTTTTAAGGTTCCTATTGCTGGCAAAGGGACAATTTCTCCGCTGCGAACTTTTATGGCATCCGGACGGGGAACTCCTAATGTTTGGTCACTTTCGCGTTCATAAATGTAACGGGTTAGGCGGGTAAAATCCTGTCCTATATTTTCGGCAACCGGTCTTAACATTTCAATTTCTTTGAGGACATCTTGCAGATTTTTCTCAAAAAATTCAAAATCCTCTTCACTGATTCCTGCTTGTTTAATAATATCTTCCCGGGAATAGCCCCGGGTTTTATAATACAAATAGCCAAAGGTTTTCATATCCATTTTTGGTTTCTCCTTTTCTTACAGCAGGTCTTGCCGATTTTGTTGTTCCAAATAGTCCACAATTTTCTTTACTTCTTCCGCCATCTCTTTGTTACAAAGCAAAATAGCATCCTTGGTTGTAATCAAACAAAGGTCGTTTACGCCAATTAAAGCAGTGAATTTATCGGAAACAACATAGTTATTTTTAGCGGAAATTGCCTTTCCTGATGAAGAGAAATAGTTATTATCCGCGTCTCCTGCCGTTAAATCGGCAAGCGATTTCCAGCTTCCAACATCGCTCCAATCGTAGGAAACAGGAATAACTCCCCGGAAATTTGCCTTTTCCATTATACCAATATCAATAGGAATACGTGGCATTTGGGCATAAATAGAGGTAATATCTTTATCCAAACCTTCATTTTTCCATATCTTACCAATTTCGTTAGTTAAGCCATAAACATCGGGCAATAGGGTTTCAAACGCCGTAGAAATACTTTCCAGTGACCAGCAAAACATACCGCTGTTCCAAAAATAAGTTCCTTTTGCCAAAAATTCTTCTGCGGTCTGCTTATCGGGCTTTTCCTTAAAATGGAGAACTTTCCTAACCCCGGGTGCAATTTCTTCTCCCGCTTCAATATAGCCATATCCCGTGGCAGGATAAACCGGAACAATACCAAAAGTAATCAAACACCCTTTTTCTGCTTCTCTTTCCGCAGGATTTAACGATTCCAAAAACTTTTCCTGATCCCGAATAAGATGGTCTGCAGGCAAAACGAGCATTGTTTCTTTCTGCCCGTAAATATTTTTCAGATATTCTATGCTAAGAGCTATGCAGGGTGCTGTGTTCATTCCAAAAGGTTCAATAATGATATTTTGCTGGGGAAGATTTGGTAGCTGTTGTTTAATTAACTCTACCTGACTACTCGCTGTTACAATATAAATATCGGCAAGAGGAAAACGGGGTAAAAGACGCTCAACCGTCATTTGTAAAAGAGAAAGGTCGCCAAAAAGGCGTAAGAACTGTTTCGGAAGATTTTTTCTGCTGAGGGGCCAAAAACGGGTTCCCACTCCTCCTGCCATAATAAGAGCAATCATTGTTCAACTACCTGCACATCTTTGGGATAGGTATATTGCCAAACGGAGGCAGGAATTTTGGCATTGGTTTTGATACTGGAAAAATTATAGGTAACTTTATCGTTATTACGATTAGTCCAGGTTAAAGATTGCACTATTCCGCTTTCCGAATTTACTACAGCGCTTATAGATACGATAACCGGGTCGTCAAAAGGTTTTAAGAAAACATTCACCAGGTTTCCTTTACCCTGCTGAATGTTGACAGTGGACTTTTTCCAATATAGTTGTAGAATTTCCACCGGATTCATTTTTCCAAATTCAGGACGCATCTTGCTGCGGAATACGGTATTGCTTTGAGAATCATAAAGTTCAACAATTCCACCAGAAACACTTAGCCGTTGAAAATAAGGTTTATTAAAGCGAATAACCATTCTTCCTTTGGTAAAATAGATATTTCCGTGGTAGGTGATGCTTTTATCAAGCTGAGCAAAATAGTTATCCTGTTTTATAACTGCCTGAAAACTGCTTAAACTTCCGTAGGTCTTGGCAATTTTTTGATATAATGCTTCACTGCTGATGCCAAAAAGAAAATTACAGCACAGTAAAAGGATAAGGGTAATTATTTTAGCGGTCTTCATCTATCACTCCTATGCGAATTAAGTCCTCTCGGGTAGCTAAAACATCGCGGGACTTACTGCCCAAATGAGGACCTATAATTCTGGCTCTTTCTAAAAGGTCAATTAAGCGTCCCGCTCTGGCATAGCCAATTTTAAAATGTCTTTGCAACATAGAAACGGAAGCAGTTCCAGTGGAAACAACCACCTTTGCCGCTTCGGGAAATAATTCATCGTCGTAATCAAAAAAGCCGATACCTTCATTCTTTTCAATAACAAGCGAAAAATCCTGTTTGGGTTTGGGCTGTGTAGCTAAAAAGTTACACACCCTGGCAATTTCCGCATCGGAAACAAAAGCACCATGAATGCGTTCCGGTAATGCTTTTCCCGGGGGTAAAAACAGCATATCTCCATTTCCTAAAAGTCGCTCAGCTCCAATCATATCTAAAATAACGCGGGAATCTACTCGGGAAGATACCTGAAAAGCAATCCGGGCAGGAAAATTGGCTTTGATAATTCCTGTTATAACTTTAATGGATGGTCGCTGAGTTGCTAAAATTAAATGCATTCCTACAGCTCTTGACATTTGGGCTAAACGCGTTATAGGCATTTCAATATCCTTGCCGCTGGTCATAATTAAATCGGCAAATTCATCCACAATGATAACTATATAAGGCAGGGGTTCAAGGTCTTCATCTTCACGGCATTTTTCATTGTAACCAATTATATCACGCACTTTAGCTTCCTGCAAAACTTCATAACGCCTTTCCATTTCGCGCACTGCCCAAATAAAGGTCTCCAAAGCAGTGTCCGCATCGGTTACAACCTGCCCGATTAAATGAGGAAGTTCATTGTAACCTGCCAGTTCAACCCGCTTGGGATCAATTAAAATAAGGCGCAGTTCATCAGGTTTGGTGCGCATAATCAAACTCATTATTATGGTATTGATACAAACGCTTTTCCCGCTTCCCGTAGCTCCTGCAATTAAAAGATGGGGCATTTTTGCCAAATCGGCTACAATCGGTTTTCCGGCAATATCTTTACCTAAACCGAAAGCTAATTTTGATGTTGTTTGCCGCATCTGTTCCGAAAGCAAGAGGTCTTTCAAATAAATCATATCTCTTGCCAGATTGGGAATTTCAATTCCTATTAAACCTCGTCCCGGAATAGGTGCCTGCACTCTGATTGATTTTGCCTTAATAGCCAAAGCCAAATCGTCTGCCAAAGAAGTAAAACGGCTAACTTTGATGCCTTTAGCTGGTTCCAGTTCATATTGGGTAATTATAGGACCGATATTTACATTCTTAACTTCCGCTTCAATACCAAATTCTGCCAGTTTGCTCTTTAATACTTGACTGGTAGTGATAATTTGATTTTCAATTTCTTTGCGTTCGCGTTCGGAAAGTTTAATCGGGCTTTCCAAAAAGTCATCTATGGAAGGTAACTGATATTCCCGGTCTGCATCTTCTTCCGTAGCAACCGGCTTGGGTTTATACTCTTTAGGGATTTTTATAATATCTTCAAAAAAAGGTTCCGGAGGAGGATTCGGCTGATTGTGATTTTGAATAACGGGAATCGTTTCCTCTGCTGCTTTTGGAACGGGATGAAGATTATTGGCAGTAATAGTTGGCTGGACAGTTTTCGTTCTTTGTTCCTTTTTGCGTTGCAGGTTTTCCCTGGCAACTAAAATCCAGCTTTTTAGTCGTTCATATTCAATCAGCATAATTGCCGTTAAAATCATAGCTCCAATCAGGATAATATTGGCTCCGATGCCGGAAAAAACAGCAGCTAAAATTCGGTAAACAAATAAAGGCACAACACTGTGTATATAGTTTTCTTGCTTGGATACAATCAATGCCTGCAGGAAAAACATAATTATCAATAACAGATAACCTTTCTGCCTATGTTTTAATGATTCCGGAGTTAAAAAATAATGCAACGCTACAATAGCTATAATAATAAAACCGATTAAAGAAAACCAATAACCAAAAAGATAAATAAAAATATAACCGCAAACAATGCCAAAAATACCTATCGGATTATTCGTTGTGGAATTACCTTCCTTAAACCAGGAAATTATATTACCGCTTGCTTTTAGGGTTTCCAGATCATCTTTAATGGAAATATAACCCACTGTAAGAGATAAAATAATTAAACAGGACAGCAAACAGATAATACCGCTAAGAATCCTTTTAGTTAAAGGATTTCCTTTTTTATTTGTCTTTCGGTTATTTACTTTTCGTTGGGGTTTATTTGCCACTGTTATCTGCTCCCAGATTTTTTATACATTAAAACGGATGGAAAGAATATCTCCATCCTTAACAATATAATCCTTTCCTTCCAAGCGGAAAAGTCCTTTTTCTTTAAGCGCCTTTTCACTGCCATAAGTTATAAGATCATCATACTGAAAACACTCTGCACGAATAAAACCACGCGCCAGGTCACTATGAATTTTCCCTGCAGCAGTTACGGCATTAGCACCTTTTTCTATTGTCCAGGCACGAACTTCATCGGGACCAACAGTGAAAAAACTAATATAACCCATCAGCTGATAAGTCCAATGTGTTAAGCGATCACGAATGGATTCACTAATCCCCATATCTTCCATAAACATTTGTGCTTCTTCATTTTCCAGTTTGCTAAGCTCTTCTTCAAACTTTCCGGCAATGGTATAGGCATAATAACCCTTTTCGGTAAATGTTTTTAAGGTCTCATCCCAGGCATTTATATTATCCTCGTTGCAGTTAATCAAAATCAACATTGGCTTGGCAGAAAAGAATTGAAAACCGCGTATTGCCTTTTCTTCTTCCGGGTTAAGTTCCAAATTTATTAAGGGGTTATTATTCTGGAGAAAGTCCCTGATTTTGAGTAATGCCTTTTCTTCAATTTGCACAGCTGGGGTTTTAACTCCTCTTTTATAACCCAGTTCAATTTTTTCCAGACGCTTTTCTGCCATAATCAAATCATATAGTAACATCTCTTCCTGAAAGTGTTGAAATTGTTCTATCGGGGTGCCTAAAGGAAAAAGACCCTCCAGTTCTTCATCCCTAAAGCCACGCAGAACTAAGATAAATGCCTCTGCATTTTTAATCTCTGCAAGCAAAGCATTTTCAGATATCTCGCTCTCTTTATAAAAAATACCGGGATAATCATGAAATTCAATGGTGGCATATATTGTCTTTTTAGGTTTGTAAAGCTCCGAAAGCTTATCAATACGCTTATCTGCAACTTGCACAACACCAATATTGGCTTCCAAAGAGGATGGAGCATATTTATCCGTGCTCTGTTCACCTCTGGTTAATGCATTGAAAATAGTTGTTTTGCCTGTTTTAGGCAGACCGATAATTCCTGCTTTCATCTATGTTTTTTCCTTCTTTAAAGATAACAGTGCTTTCACTTCACCGGGCTCTAATAGACGCCATCTGCCAACAGGTAGGTCTTTCAGTTTTAAGGGACCGAACTGCAAGCGTTTTAAATATGTAACCTTTGCTCCAACTGCTTCTATCATTTGGCGGATTTGTCTTTTTCTGCCTTCGGTAATAACTATTTTTAAGGTCATCCCGTTGGCGTTTTTGGACTTTACAAAAATACCTGCAGGCAAAGTTTTTCCCCCTTCAATTTCCACACCTTTACGCAACATATTCAGTTCCATATTATTCAGGGGACGGTTGATATCTACGCGATAAACCTTTTCCACTTTGTTTTTGGGATGAGTTAATAGATTTATTAAAGCCGTGTCATTAGTAAAAAACAACAGCCCTTCACTTTCTTTATCCAGGCGTCCAGCATAAGCAAGTTGTTTTCCTTTTGGCGGTAAAAGAGAATAAACCGTTTTTCTTCCCAGCTCATCATTTTGGGAAACAACATAACCACGCGGTTTATTAAGAATTAGGTAAAACTTTTCTTTGGCGGGTTGAATCAGTTTTCCATCTAAAGTAACTTTATCTTTGCCGGGAATAATCTGTCGGGAAAGGTCTTGCACTAAATTACCGTTTACTGCAATTCTACCAGTAGTTATGAATTCTTCTACTTTTCTTCTGCTGCCTAAACCGCAATCAGCTAAATAACGGTTCAGACGAAGGGTTTTACCAGCCCTCAATACTGTTTTGGAGGATGGTTTTATAGAGTTTGGAGATGAGCTCTTCAACTGCTTCCTCTTTAGTTTTAAATTTGGCAGTGCCTCCTTCGGCAACTGCATAAAGTTCCGTTACAGTCAAACCGCTGTTTTGGTAAAGCACTGTATTATTGATTAAATCGGTAAAGGTAACAGAAACGACCATTTTTACCTGATAATCCTGAACTTGATTAGCTGCATCGTAACTGTAAACATTTTCGGAAAAACTTAAAATGGCTCCTTCCAGAGTGCAATCGGGGTCTTCTGTCACCAGTTTCAACCTTCCGTCTTCCCTGATTTCCCGGTTCAAATAATTAAGCAGTTTATCCCCCAACCCGTATTCGCTGGTTCTATTTTCAAAAGCCAGAATTCTTATTTTCCGCAAATGCGGGTAAGCATTGGAATAAACCGAATAATGACAACTGCTTAAGACAACCAAAAGCAGAATCGTATAAATAAATTTCTTGACCATTATTCCATCTTCAAAAAATGCTTATATTATTGTCAAGCTAAACCTTGCCAAAGCAGATATAAAATAATAATAAAACCTAAAAAAGGAGTTCTTTTATGGCGAAAAAATTTATCTCTAAAGCTGAAGCTGCCAAGAAGTTAAAGGTTTCGGAGCGCGTCATTCAGGAAATGATCGCTACGAATGTTTTTGAAAGTAAGCTCATAGGAAAAAATGTTAAAATAGACGAAGATTCCTTAAACGAGTGGCTGGAAAATTTGAATGAGACAGAAGAAAAAATGCTCGCTTTAAAGCGGGTTATCTGTCATTTTGAAGAATATATGCGTCCCGAAAACATTTTCCTGGATTTTACGGCAGAAAACAAATATGATGCTATCCGAATCTTAAGTGAAAAGGCGAAAGAGCTGAAACTTGTGCGCGATGCACGCTGGCTTTATGAAGTTGTAGTTGCTCGTGAAGAATTGGTTTCTACAGCCATTGGTAATGGAGTTGCCTTGCTTCATCCGCGTCATTTGCATCCTTCTAAAATTAAAGCCCCCAGCATTTTGTTTGGTCGTTCTTCTGAACCTGTAGATTTTGATGCTCCTGATAACAAACCGGTGAATATTTTCTTTATGCTTCTTTTGCATAATGATAAACAGCACCTTTTCTCGCTTTCTTACATTTCCCGCTTAGTTATGAATCAGGATATCTTAAAGGGTTTAACGGAAGCAAAGGATGCCAAAGAAATTCACCAACTTCTTACTGTAATTCCCGAACAAACTTAAACAATGCATCCCCAAGTCAGGATTATTATAGGCAGTAAAAGCGATTTGGAGAAAATTACTCCTGCCAGGGAAATACTGGAGGAGTTTGAGGTCTCTTACGACCTGCATATTTCTTCTGCTCACCGCAATCCTGAAAAAACAATTGCCCTTGCTCAAAATGCCAAAGCGGAAGGAATAGAAATAATTATTGCCGGAGCCGGTTTATCTGCTCATTTACCAGGATTTATTGCCGCTCATACAACTTTGCCTGTAATTGGCATTCCTATTGCCTCAGGTGCCTTAAATGGATTGGATGCTCTCTTTTCCATTGTCCAAATGCCTTCTGGAGTTCCAGTTGCTTGTATGGCAATAAACGGAGCTAAAAATGCAGCTCTGTATGCTATCCAGATATTAGCTCTGAAAGATAAAGACCTGGAAAAGAAATTTTCTGCCTATAAAAAAGGACTGGAGGGCTAAAGATTCAGGTTTTTGCCTTACCCTGATTGGCAACTGCCTGTTGAGCAGATTCCAGTTCTGCTTTATCTGCCAGATAATAATTTTTTACCGGTTGTAAATTATCATCAAATTCGTAGATTAGTGGTATGCCGGTAGGAATATTAAGACCAACAATATCAGCATCGCTGATTTTACTTAAACTTTTTACTATAGCGCGTAAACTATTACCGTGTGCAGAAACTATCATTTTTCTACCTGCAGCTAAACGAGGCATAATTATTTCATTCCAGAAAGGCATTGTTCTTTTAACGGTATCTTTCAGCGATTCACAAAGAGGAAGTTGATCTTCCCTTAAATTTGCATATCGGGGATCAAATCCCGGATAACGAGGATCACTTTTTTCCAAAGGTGGTGGAGGTGTATCATAACTTCTACGCCAAAGTAAAACTTGTTCTTCTCCATATTTAGCAGCTGTTTCAGCTTTGTTCAAACCTTGCAAAGCACCATAGTGACGTTCATTAAGTCGCCAATCATGATGAACAGGAATATACATCAAATCCATTTCATCCAAAACGATCCACAAAGTCCTGATAGCTCTTTTCAATACGGAAGTCCAGGTTTCTTCAAAAACAAAACCTTCTTCCTTCAGTCGTTTACCTGCATTATGTGCTTCAACTATACCCTTTTCGGAAAGGTCTACATCTGTCCAGCCCGTGAACAGATTTTCTTTGTTCCAAGTGCTTTCACCGTGACGCAGTAATACTATTTTATACATAACTAACTCCTTTTTAAGTGTTGTTTTCCTCTTTTCTTGCCAGGACAAAAAAGAGATCCGAGAGTCGGTTTACATAACTAAGCAATTCTGGAGCAATATTTTCCTTACGGGAAAGGGCTATTATTTTTCTTTCGGCTCTTCTGGCAACGGTTCTGCAGATATCAAGCTTGGCAGAAACAGGATTTCCGCCGGGAATAATAAAACCCTTTAAGTGCAGTTTTTTTTCCAGGGAATAAACAAGCTCCGTAATATTATCCACATCCTTTTGCGTAATCGCTTTTGCAAAAGTTCCTTTTTTAGTTGCCAATTGTCCCATACAGCGAAACAGATTCTTTTGAATTTCCAGAAGGTTTTCTTTATCTACGGGATTAGCTAAATGATTTCTGCATTCACCAATCCAGGCATTTAGTTCATCTAAAGTGCCGTATGCCTCTACCCGCAGGTCATCTTTATAGACCCTTTCACCGGAATATAGAGATGTTTTTCCGTCATCTCCACTTTTGGTAATTATACTCATCAGGTTATCTCATCGCAATTACGGAAATCTCAATTTTGCCATTTTGGGGAAGGCGCGAAACCTGGACAACTTCTCTGGCAGGATAAGGTGCGCTGAAATAACGCATATAAATTTCATTCAGCAGGGTAAAATTATCCAAATCCTGTAAAAATACACTAACCTTAACAATATTTGACAAACCCATTCCTGCTGCATCCAAAATGGATTTAATGTTATTGAATACCAAATTTGCCTGCTCCTCAAAACTTTCCGGTATAAGAGAAGTGCCAGGATCAATTCCTAATTGCCCGCTAACAAATAAAATGTTATTCATAAGAATGGCTTGCGAATAGGGACCTATTGCAGCCGGGGCACGATGCGTCATAACTGATTGCATTTTATGCTCCTTACATTTTTTTACTATATTATAATTTCATTACTATCTGTCAAGTCCGATAAAACTGAAACTCAGTTTTCCCATTTTTATAACAGATAGGATAAATTGCTTAGAATCAGGTCATTTTTCTTTATATATATGTTGTTATTTACTATATGAGTAAAACAAACGGACACCTCCTTAGTAATTTGATAAAAGCTGAAATGACATATATTTTCCCATAATTTATATGAGTTATTTAAGATATTGCCGAAAGCAGCCAAAATAATTATGGGGGGATGCAAGTTTTATGAAAAAGAACTTGACTTGAATTAACAAGATTAAAATAAGGATTATATGTATATATTTATATTGATTGTGAGAAACACGGACAATAAAATGTCCTTGAATAACCTGAGAAACTATTATTTGGAAGGGACACCAACATTTAGGACTCATCAGGTTTAGGACTGGAAGAGAATTAAGACGATGAAAGATATAGGTAATGAGCAAAGGTCAGATGAATTGTTAGTCAATCAAGATAAAACGCTAATGGACTTTAATCTTCATCAATCCATAGTAAATAGCGATCTTAGGGATATAAAGCGAGATTCCGGAATGTTTTTTACGCCAGAATGGATTGTTGATTTAATGGTTAACCTGATTGATGATACAAATTATGTTGAAAAAGAATGCATTAAGATTTTAGAACCTGCTTGTGGTTTAGCACAGTTTTTATTAGGAATAAAGAGAAATAAACCCTCACTATTTAGTCAAGCAAAACTCTTTGGAGTAGAAATAAATCAGGAGATCATCAATTATTTATCTAACTTGAAAATAGCAAATGCTATTGATTTGAATAGGGCTGATTTTCTTTTATGGCAAACTCGGTCATATTATGATTTAATTATTGGTAATCCGCCTTATGGTATTCCTAGTTTATCTGAACACTACACTATCAAAACAAATCCTGCAACCAAGGAGAAATATAAAAAACTTTATGCAACATGGTTTGGGAAATATAATGTTTATGGCGCTTTTATTGAAAAATCAATTAACTTACTTAAAGATAACGGACAATTGATATTTATTGTTCCTCCAACCTTTATGATTCTGGATGAATTCAAAAAACTCCGAGTATTTTTAGCTCAAAACGGGAAGACGGAAATAATCTATTTAGGAGCGGATATATTTAAACCGGAAGCAGATGTTTCATCGGTAGTGTTGAATTTTATTAAGTCCGATAAATACATCTCCCGGCTGGAACTGAAAGAATTTCAAGATAATAAAATCAGGACGCTAAAAAGTAATTTTCACTGGAAAGGTGAAGTTGTTAAGTTTGACACCGATTATACACAGACATTGGAAAGCTTATGTCCATATAGGTTAGGAGATATTTACAATATTAGAATTTCACCCAGAACTCCTGAAATAAAAAGAAGTAACATTATAGTGAAAGAAAAAGCACCTGGTGAAAATGATTATCTTCCTTTATTAAATGGAAAAAATCTAAAATGTAATATGATAAATTATAACAATCTTACTGGTTACTGGGTTAAAAAGCAAGATGTAAACAAAATCAGAATGTATTTTGGCTCCCCTCATATCGTAGTGGGCTTGGGTTTTAGAGAAAATGGCAAAGTTGCCGCTGCTTTTGATGAAAAATGTTATCCCTGGATGGGTGATGTTTATCATCTTGTAAGAGAGAACAGTTTATTTAACTGCCATTTTGATTTGGAAACAGAAGAAGTAGTTGCATACTTAAATTCTGATTATATAAAAAAGTATGTAAAAGACACTTACCGGGAAATTACTTATCATCTTAGTATTACTCAGCTAAAAAATTTGCCCGTACCTGATAAAAATACTTTACAACTTATTAAAAAGGAGAACCTTTGTGAGTGATAGAATAATTGAAGATTTCAAGAGATATCGTGATTTTCTTGTAACCATTCCCCTGGATAAATATCGCGAAGAATTAAAAGATATTAAATGGGTTGAACAGGATTTGCCTAAAGAGATACTACCTCTGGCATCAATATTTAAATATTACTGGGAAGAAAGACAATTTCTGGATTTTGAAGAATGGTTTGATACCTTTTGGAAAGAGATTAATACTAATTCTCCAAGTAAAGAAGTACTTAACCAATTTAAGAAATATTATTTTGATAAGGACAATAACGGCTGGTTCAAAAAAGGTTTTAGAGCCAGAATGTATAGAACTTGGGTCTCTGTGCTCACTCAATTGGATTTTTGTTATTTATTTCAGTTTCTTTGTGCAAGAGAAGGTAAGATTTTATCGCTGGAATGTAATGCTGCTTTAGATGCCAGAGGGGTTGACGCTAAGGTTGGAAATATCGGATTTCAAGTTGCTAAAATTAGTAATAGAAAAGAAGCACGTAGTGCCAGTAAAAAGAAAACATTGGTAACAATACCTTATGCAGTTTTTAATATTGAAGAATATGAAAAGAAGATTATAAGCCCAAGGGTAAAAGATAAATCGGGTTACCAAAATTCACTGAAAGCATTTCAAAAATATTTTATCCGTCTCAAAAATGGTTTTGTTGTTTTCGGAGAAGCATACCTTCTACCTATCATAGATAACATAGAGGACATCACAAAAGTAAAAGAGACGGTAGATAAAATATCTTTGGAACTATCGGGTGAAGAAGTGTAAATATGATTCATAATGGCAAATAATAGTTTTTAGCAAATGATAAAGTTAACAATCTCAGACCTTGTGAGATCATTTATATGCAGCGTGATTAGACAGAAAAGTTATAGTTTACAGCCCCTAAATATCATAACTAATTAACTTCAGGCATAAAGCTTATTTTCAATATCTCCTTTCCTTGATTTAGAGCAAAATTATTTAGAACGACACAAATCCTTATATCCTAAAATCCTTGCTTCAAAATCTATCTGTGTAATTTGTGAGAGGTTCTAAAATCTTATTGCCAAGTTGGTCTATTTGATTTATCTTTAATAGTGAAGGACTTTTGAGGAGAAAAAATGGTTCAGGAACCACAAAGTTTTCACGAATTTATGCCAGATAAGGTCTGGAAATGGAAAATCCTGGAAGAAAAAGTGGAAAAGGTTTTATCATTGCACGACTTTCAGGAGATTCGTCTTTCTGTTTTACAGGATAGTCAGGTCTTACAAGATGGCATAACCGCTTTAATTCAAGGTCAGGAAGCGGATACTGCAATGAAAGGAGTTCTTTCTCTTTCCCTTCCTGATGATCAATTAAGTTTATTGAGTTTGCGTCCTGAAGGCACAATCAGTGTTTTACATCATACAGCGCGTATTACCAATCCGGGTGAAATTCACCGTTTTTACTATTCGGGTCCTATGTTTCGCCGAATTAACAATCAGCAACAGATGGAATTTTATCAGTTGGGAGTGGAACTTTTAGGCAGCGAAAGCATTCTTTCCGAAAACGAAGTAATTTCTTTAGGAATGAAGCTTTGTAAGACACTGGGTTTGAATGAAGTTCGCCTTGATCTAAATTCTTATGGCTGTTTTACTTGTCGGGAGTCATTTTTTTCAGACCTGAATAAATATCTGGAAGAGCATAAAAGCGAATATTGCAATTCCTGTTATCGTGAGCTTTCTACCAATCCTTTCAGTCAAGTTCATTGTGCAAATCCCGATTGCAAGAAATCCCTTGAAGAGGGACCCCACATTTATGATTACCTTTGTAATTCCTGTAAAACAGATTTTAATAAAGTGAAAAACATTCAGGCAAACCTGGGAAATCAATATAAGGTTAATCCTAATCTCAACAAGAACTTTGCCTATTACAATAAAACCGTTTTTGACTTTATTGCTAAACACAAAGGAAAAGAAATTATTATTGGCGGTGGCGGACGCTACGATTATCTTTCAGCACTTATTACAGGCAAAAGAATTCCAGCTGTCGGTTTTTATCTCAATTTGGACAGCATTTTTGAAATTATGGAAAGCCGGGGCTTATTTGAGGAAAAAGACCCTGAATTTACTGTTTATATCTGCGCTGAAAGTCCAAACCTGGAAATGATGACCCTGCAAATAGTTCAGGAACTTCATTCACAACAGATTAAAACCATTATCTCACCTGAATGCAGACCCGCAGAAAATGAAATTGCTATTGCCAAAAAGAAGGACTGTCCCATAATGCTTATTTTGCGTGATGATAATATCCGCGAAGGAAAAATCCTGCTTCGGAATCTGGTGAAAGAAGAACAGAAATATATCTCTTTAAAGGATACTCTGCCTTCCATTATGCTGGCAAAAAAGGCAATGCAAAGCTAACAAATTAATAGAATGCAGATAACCGAATCTACCGAATGTTGGGAATAATAAATTTGTTTCCCGCAGATTACACTGATTTTATTGCTTACGATGCTCACTGTTTGTCATTTAAGCAGTTGATGCTTCAGTCCAATTTTAATATAAAAAACGCCTTGTATCTTGCTTAATTAGTTGTGGTAGAGATGTCGTGGTGTCTCTCGGCAAATTTCCGATAGACACCATTGTATTATGACCATATATAATTAAGGAAGAACTAACCGGAACTTCCTTATTTTGCGTCCACAGGTTAGATTTTAGGTTGCAGAATAACAAGCGGAGTTACAATAAGTTATAAGAAAGAGGGCTGGCATCCAATTGTAAGCCAGCCCTCTTGGTTAAGTAACTTATATTGCAGGTTATTGCGTTATAATTAAGCCCTGATGGGGATCCCAATCCAGCATAATCTTCTTTCCACTGGTGAATTGCCCTGCCAGGATATATTTTGCCAAAGTATCCTCAATTTCTTTCTGAATAAGGCGTTTGAGCGGTCTGGCACCGAATGCCGGATCGTATCCCGCTTCTGCCAGGTGCTCAATAAGATTTTCTGAAAAATCAAGCTGGAGATTGCGATTTGCCAAACGGGATGCTAAAATATCCAATTGCAGTTTCACAATCTTTTTTATATGATCCTTATTCAAACGGTGGAAAAGAATAATATCATCCACACGGTTTAAGAATTCGGGACGGAAATATTGCTGTAAGATATTCATCAAGCGTGGTTTTATTTTTTCCAGATCACTGTCCGACGCTTCATAAATTTCCTGTGAACCGATATTACTAGTCATAATTATCACGCAGTGTTTGAAATCTACCGTTCTGCCTTTTCCGTCTGTAAGGCGTCCATCATCCAAAATTTGAAGCAGGACATTAAAAACATCCGGATGGGCTTTTTCAATTTCATCCAAAAGTAGCACGGAATAAGGTCTGCGACGGACTGCTTCCGTTAAATATCCACCTTCCTCATAGCCCACATAGCCAGGAGGAGCTCCAATTAATCGTGCTACACTATGTTTTTCCATAAATTCGCTCATATCCAATCGGATCAAAGCTTTCTCGGTGTCAAAAAGATAACTTGCCAGGGTTTTTGCCAGTTCCGTTTTACCAACTCCCGTAGGACCTAAAAAGATAAAGGAACCGATAGGTCTGTTTTCATCGCTTAATCCACTGCGACTGCGGCGGATAGCATTAGCCAATGCTTTAATTCCTTCTTCCTGTCCTACAACTCTTTGAGCAAGAACATTTTCCAGTTCTATTAGTTTTTGCATTTCGCTTTCCGCCAGTTTGGAAACAGGTATACCTGTCCATTTGGAAACAACTTCGGCTACTACTTCTTCATCCACAATTTCTTTCAGGAGGCGGTCCTTTTTGGTCATTGCCTCATCCTGCAGCAATTTTTGCAGTTCTTTTTCCTTAGCAGCGATTGTTCCATAACGCAGTTGAGCGGTTTTTTCGTAATTTCCTGCGCGTTCTGCTTTATCAGCTTCACCTTTAAGGGTATCAATTTCAGTTTTAAGAGTGCGAATTTGTTCCAGCACTTGTTTTTCCTTTTCCCAGCGCAGGCGTAATGCTTTGTTTTCTTCGTTCAATTGAGCAATTTCTTCCTTGATTTTTTCCAGGCGTTCCTGGGAAAGAGGGTCTTTTTCCTTTGCCAAAGAAAGGCGTTCTATTTCCAATTGACGCAGTCGTCTTTCCGATTCATCAAGCTCTACAGGTAAGGAATCAATTTCCATTCTCAACAAAGCACATGCCTCATCAATCAAATCAATTGCTTTATCAGGTAAAAAACGATCGGCAATATAACGCTCGGATAACTGCGCTGCAGCTACTAAAGCATTATCGCTTATCTGCACTCCATGATGAACTTCATATTTTTCTCTGATACCTCTTAAAATGGAAATTGTATCTTCCACTGAGGGTTCCGTCACTAAAACTGGCTGAAAACGCCGTTCTAATGCTGGATCTTTTTCAATGTGTTTTCTATATTCGGTTAAAGTTGTAGCTCCAATGCAATGCAAGTTTCCCCGTGCTAAAGCCGGTTTTAACATATTGGATGCATCTACTGAGCCCTCAGCAGCTCCCGCTCCAACAACAGTATGCAATTCATCAATAAAAAGAATAATGCGTCCTTCGGATTTTTCCACCTCCGAAAGTACGGCTTTTAAGCGCTCTTCAAATTCGCCTCGGAATTTTGCTCCAGCAACTATCGCTGCCATATCAAGTTCCAGTAATTCCTTGTCCAAAAGATTCTCGGGCACATCACGAGCTACAATTCTGCGGGCTAAACCTTCTACTATAGCGGTTTTACCAACTCCCGGCTCGCCAATTAAAACGGGATTGTTTTTCCTTCTCCGGGATAAAATCTGGATGCAACGCCGAATTTCTTCATCTCTGCCAATAACAGGGTCCAACTTTTCCATTCTGGCTAAACGGGTTAAATTGCGCGCATACTTTTCCAATGCCTGATATTTGGCTTCCGGATTTTGATCGGTAACACGCTGATTGCCACGCAATTCTTTAAGCGCCAAAAGCAGTTTATCGGCTTGTAAACCGGCATTTTTCAGGATATTAGCTGCCTCCTTACCCTTGGCTAAAATTGCCAAAAGCAAATGCTCAGTAGAAATATAATCGTCCTGAAACTGGTCTGCTTCCTTTTCTGCCTGATGCAATATGTCCAAGACCTCCTGAGATAAATACTGCTGTGAACTTCCACTTACCTTAGGAAGTTTGTTCAATGCATTTTCCACTTCGCTTTTCACTTTGGGAATAGAAACCTCAAGTTTTTCCAAGGCAGGTTGAATCAGCCCTTCTTCCTGAGTTAACATTGCCTTTAACAAATGCAGGTCTTTAATTTCCTGATGTCCATAACTGGAAGCTAAATCCTGCATATCAGCAAGCAATTCTTGTGACTTTATTGTAAATCTTTGTGTATTCATAATTACCTCCAACTGCAAGAAAATATAATCAGCATTACCTATATGTCAAGTAAAAAATTAGCAGTCCCCTGCCCTGCCTGCTAATTTCCTGTAACTGACATCATAACATAATATTGCAGTTGGGAAAAGAATTTACAATTTCTTTCTTTGCCAAAGAGTTCACAAAACTCTGAATTGTTGAACCGGGTTCAAAACCCGACGCTATTATCTGTCGTTCCTAACGGAACTTTTTCTGGGGAAAAAAGAGGTAATGGCTCTTCTGCTTTCTTATCACCGGGTTAAAACCCGTTGTTAGTATCTGTCGTTCCTACGGAACTCTTTCTCGGGAAAGGAGGTAATGACTTTTCTGCTTTCTTTTCCACAGGTTGAAACCCATTGTTAAGATCAAAAAAATCCCGTTAGGGATGGCAGATACTAACAACGGGTTTTGAACCCGGTGAAAATGAGAAAAACCTTACCACTATAATAAAAAGTTCCGTAGGAACGACAGATGCTAATAGCGGGTTTCAACCCGCAAAAAGCAACAAGAAGAAAAAGCAAAAGATCCAGCAGGTAAATATACAATAAAATAGATAGGACTTATGTAGAGAAGGAAGTCATTAACCAGAAAAAATGAAAATTTATCAGAGAAATCATAATTCTGTCGTTCCTCTGGAACTCATTCTCAAAAAAAGAAATAAGCTATCTAAAGCTATCCTGATCACCGGGTTAAAACCCGTTGTTAGTATCTGTCGTTCCTACGGAACTTTTTCTCGGGAAAGGAGATAATGACTTTTCTGCTTGCTTATCACCGGGTTAAAACCCGTTGTTAATATCTGTCGTTCCTACGGAACTTTTTTCTTCATAGAAGTGTAGTTGAGTGGTTTTTTCCCCTTGCACCGGGTTAAAAACCCGTTGTTATTATCTATCGTTCCTACGGAACTCGTTTGTAAAAAAGAAATAAGCTATCGTTCATCTTTCTTGCGCAGGGTTCAGATCCTTCAACTTTATCTATCATTTCTACAAAACTTTTCAATGGATATAAATCAAATATTTTTCTTTGCCCACTGCTCTTTTGTTTAGTTGGTTTTTAGTTCGTTTAGTGCTTTTTTCGCTTTTTCCTGATAGATGGGGGTTTGATCATCTTCCAAGGCGGATTGGAAGTATTTAATTGCCTCTTCTTTTTGTTGATTAGCCAAAAGAATCATTCCAATATGATAGGATATTTCTCCCGGAGCATCTTTCATTTGCATAAGAATTGTGATATGTTCCATTGCCTTAGAAAAATTTGCAGTTAGATAATAGAACCAAGCTAAACTATCTTGATAATAAGGATTTGTAGGGTCTAAAGCGACAGCTCTTTGAATCAGTAAGCCGCCCTCTTCAATAAACTGAGGATAGTCCAAAAGGGAATAACCCAAGTCATTAAGAAATAAGGGATTATCCGGAAACTTATGAACAGCTTTACGCAGAGTAGCAATTTTTTCTTCTTCCCTGCCCTCATTTTGGTAATACTGAAGCAGGAAAGTCCAATCCTCCAGTTCCCCTAAGTCTTTTTGCAGGAAGTAACTGCAAAGTTCAGCCCTCGCTTGAAGAAAGTCCTCATCTTCAACGGACTTAATTTGTGAAGCAATTTTCAGATAACGGGAAAAAACATTTTCCGGCAGACGCTTCTCAACTGCAGAAACAAATTCTTCCGAAAATATGATATTTGTTTCTTTTTCAAGGGATTGTGCCTGCATAGAGCGTTTCAGCATTGCATACAAAATCACATCTTGGACATCTTGTGCCGAATTAAAGTAATCAAGATAAAGGGAAGGTTCCGGCAACTTTTCGGAAAAAAGAGCTTCGGCAAAAAGAAAGGAAACCACTTTAGAATCGGTAAGAGGGTCTGCATCTTTGGTTAATAAAAAGCGGGAAATTTCCTGCAAGATATCTGTTTTATCTTCCAGATATGCAGAAAAAGCCAGTTCTCCTATCAAAGAAGAATCACCTGTATTCAGCAATATAGGGCTTAAAGTATTAACTACTTCCAGGCGACGATTACGATTTGCCATCTGCAAAAAGTATAACATCCTGTCTTTATCTTCAGGATAACTGTAAGTCCTGAATTTTTTTAGAGCTTCTTCTTTTCCCAGATATTGGAGTGTAATTTCACTAAGCAGATTATCTGTTTCTTTTTTGGGCTCCAGTTCGTATGCTTCTTGTAAAAGAGATACGGAGCGTTTAGGATTTACTAGGGTATACATTTTAGCGGTAAGAATTATATCTTCAGGATTGTTATCTGCATATTTAAGAGCAAGTTCCAGAAGGTTTTCATCACTCTTTTTGTTTTTGCTGTAATCCAAATAGAATTTACGCAGAAAACTTAAAGTGGAAGGATAATATAACACACTTTCCGAAACTACCCAGGCAAGTCCTTCTTCATTATTGGCATTGCTATAAACTGAATAAGCGGCATTTAAAAGATCATTATCAAAAATCATTTCTTTTCTGGCTTGGTCAAATTGCTTAATCGTTATTTCCGCATCCTGTTGTTTACTTAAAAAGGCATAAGCACTATTAATTAAAATCTGTTTTTTAATCTGATAGCTACGAAAGTCCTGTTCCAAAGCCAGATGATAATAATTATCTGCTGTTAGAAAGTCCCCTTCATAATGTTTTAACGAAGCAGAAATATAATAATAAAGAGAAGGAATATTGGGTTGAGAATTATCTATAATAGTTCTTTGAGCTGTTGTTTGAGGTCCTGCACAAGCAGATAAAAGCAAAAGGAAAAAAGCCAGCCACAGTAGTAACTGCTTGCAAGACAAGATAGTTTTCATTTAATTTCCAGGGAATTGGAGATAACATACAATTCCACCAGAATGGGAAGTTTGTCTCCAGCAGGAAAATAAACGCTGCTATCTACAATGTAAGCAGTTTTGGTTTTTTCATCCCAAAAGCCATAACTTTGAAAGCCGCCTCCGATTGCATATTTCATATTTTTCCAGGCACCCAAGAGACGATAGCCAGGATGTTTTTTAAAAGTAAAGGGTTCTTTCCGCACAAGTTCAGGATCAAATTCATCTCCTTCAAAGTATTTTTTTCCTATTTCCTGGCGCTTTGCAATCAGCCAATTTAAGTCCACTTTGTTTTCCGGCATCGGTTCATAGTAAACAGAAATGTATTTATCGGGAATTTCTCTATTTTCCAGTCGGGCTCTGTAAAGAAAACAAAGAAACCTGCCAACTTTATCATTGGAATACAAACGATAGGTATCAGGAATTTTCAGGGAAAAAGGATAATTATCAAAAAAGGAGGGGTCTATAATTTTTCCCTGATAAGCATAATAACCCTGGCGGTTCGTAAAGCGTTTTAAGAGCAGCGAAAAGATATTTTCTGCTTGTAGGGCACCTATTTTTTGCAGGGATTTCGCATCTTTACCTAACAAGAAAAGCACAATCTGATCACAGCAATTGAGGTTTTCACTGGTAAAAAGTTCGCCACCTGTTTGTTGCACTCTTGTAATAAAATCCTGACTGAGCACTCCTTTCATATAGGCAGAAACGGGTAAATCGCTTTCCAGGTGACCAATAAAAACGAGATTTTTATATTTGGATAATCTTTTCACATCCTTGATATCAGCCATCATTAGGTTAAAATACTGCTCTGGATAAACTATAATTATCTGTTGTTCTATAGCACTGCCAATAAAAGGTTTAAGACCTTGCCAATCAAGAGAATCACAAAATACATACACATCCCTGTCATCTCCCATAGCTAAGGGTTTGGAATGGTCAATTACTTTATCGTAAATAGTGTAACGGTCTATTTTGCCTCCTTCTTTGGAACAGGCGAATAGAACCAGTAAAAGCAGGAGAAAAATCATATATTTACGCATAGTTACTCCTTTTTGCTATCGTAATAATATAGTTTAAACCGCTGAGCACAGTAATCAATGCCACAAACCAAAACCAGACATTGATTATCAGAATTACCAGCGGAGGAACGGGATTAATAAATACCCAAAAAGCAAAGGCAACAATGATTCCTGTCATTTGCAGAACGGTTTTCAGCTTGCCGAAAAAATCCGCAGGCACCACCATACCTTTTTTCTGATAAATTTCCCGCAGAATTGTAATTACAAGTTCACGCAGAAAGATTATGAAAAAGACCACAATACTAACCTGAAAAGGAGGAAGCCAACATAAACCTGCCAAAGCAGAAAGAACAATCAGTTTATCTGCTAAAGGGTCCATCAGCTTGCCAAAATCACTTATTATGTTCATTTTACGGGCTAACATTCCATCCAGATAATCCGTAAAACAGGCAACAATGAAAATAATCAGTGCTATCAAAATATTTGCCGGCAGCTTAGCTAAAAACAGGAAATAGAGAAATACCGGCACCAGAATTATCCTGAAGACGGTTAAAATATTAGGCAAATGGCGTGTCATTTTCCTGTTCTTTGTTTCCATTACTTTCCATTTCCGGAGGAGTAATCACTTCAATAGGATTTTCCTGTAGGGCAACTTGCTGTTCAAAACTATGCAAAATAAAATAGTTAATCATAGTTCCCAAAATTACAGTTCCCGCTTGAACTAAAAACACCCAATAGGGAATTACCTGAGGTAGGGGCTTAAAATAGACATAAGCAAAATAAGCAAGCAAGCATAAAGGTAAGGGAACAATCAGCATTAACAATGTATGTTGCAAACCTTGTCTTTGATGGCGGATTTTTTCCAAAGCACTATATTTAATCCCTTTGTAATGCAACAGAGTGTTAAGTTCCAAAGCAGTGCGGGAAAACACAAAAATCAGCAAAATCAGCACGGCAATAAATACATTGAACACAATGTTATATAGGTCTAAATTACTAAGTTCTTGAATTATTAAACTATATGCACTGGACTGACTGTCTATATCTGTTTCTGGAATATGAGAGCGTAATATATCAATAATAACGGGCTTATTGCTTATGGAAACACGGTTTGGCTGCAAATTTATAGTTATTATATCAGGTAAAATGTAATCCTTAATCATCTCTTCATTCAAAGGAAGACCGTAGGACTGAATCAGTTCCGTAGCCGCCTGCAAAGCTGTTTCATGCACCACATTTTTAATTCCCGGAACTGTTTTCAGCTCTGTTAAAATTGGAGCTACCTTTGTTGTATCTGCAACATAAGCATAGATAGGCAGATTTGCCAATTTTTCCAGTTTATCTTTTTCGTTTGTGCCCAAATTGTAGCTTAGGTAAAGCCAAGCCCCGAATAAAATTATCAGGGTTAAAAGAATCAGGAAAAAGCGGGTTTTCATAGCGTTATCCTTTTTTTAGAATGGAGGTTGAATAGAAAAAGCATTTTACTTACCTTGAAAGTTCCAGCATCCTGTCTATAGCTTTTCTTGCCTTTTGTGCCGTGTTTGGTTCAATGCTTATAACATACTGATTATATTTTAGAGCGTTATAAACATTTTCCAGAGTGGTCTTTTTCATATTTTTACAAATTGCTTTGGAAGAAAGAGGAATAAGCGATTTTTCCGGATAGATATGTTGCAGATATTCCGTCAGCCCAATTTCCGTAGCGATTATGGCTTTGTCATTATTTTTCACCCAATCCACCATTCCCCCTGTTGAAATTACCAAATCGGCATATTTAATAATCTGCGGAGGGCATTCCGGATGCACTAAAAGTTTATAATCCGGATATTCGTTTTTGAGAGTTAAAACATCTTCTTCACTGAAACCATATTGATGAACCAGACAGTAGCCATCCCAGGTAATTACTTTTTTCCCGCTTTGTTTACCTGCCCAGGAACCTAAATTGCGATCAGGAACAAATAAAATCGGCTTTTCATCGCTAAAGGACTTCAGAATCTTAACAGCATTGGAGGATGTGCAGCAAACATCACTTTCGGCTTTCACTTCCACAGAAGAATTTACATAGCACACAACCGGGGAACCAGGATAATTTTTCTTAAATGCTTTCAGCTGGCTTAAACTTATCATATCTGCCATAGGACAGCCGGCATCAATTGCCGGAAGTAAAATTGTAGATTCGGGATTTAAAATGGCAGCGGTTTCTGCCATAAATTTCACTCCGCAGAAAACAATCAAAGGTGCTTTAACTTCTTTCGCCAAAATAGAGAGTTGTAAAGAATCACCCCGGTAATCAGCGAGGTCTTGAATTTCTACAATTTGGTAGTTATGAGCCAAAATCAGAGCATTTTTTTCTTTCTTCAGGTGTTTTATTTCCTGAATCAGTTCGTTATTTTTCATTTTTATTGTCCAGTATGACCAAAACCCCCGTCTTGCCTTAAGCTTTCAGAAAGAGTTTGAGCTTCAATTAGCTGAGGAGAAATTACAGGGCAAAAGACAATTTGTGCAATCCGCATTTCAGGTTCAATCCGAATAGGATTGGGGCTAAGGTTTATCAAAATCACTTTTATTTCACCGCGATAATCGGAATCAATAGTGCCGGGACTGTTTAAAATGCTTAGTCCCAAAGTGGAAGATAAACCGCTGCGAGGTCTTATTTGAGCTTCATAACCTACGGGAATTTCTAAAGCTATGCCTGTGGAAATTTGTCTCCATTCCAAGGGATTTAGAATAATTGGTTCGCCAATATCAGCAAAAAGATCAAAGCCAGAAGCGTTTTCTGTCATCTTTTGCGGGATAGTAGCAGTCGGAGATAGTTTTTGCACGAGAATATTCATTCTTTCCTACCTAATAGATATTCAGCCAGAATGTCCAGTTTTAGTGCTTTTTCCCCTAAGGGAGCAAGAATTTCTCTTGCCTTTTCTGTAAGTTCTTCTGCCTTTTTATGAGATTCCGCAATACCGTAAACAGCAGGAAAAGTAGCTTTGGCACTTTCAGCATCCTTGCCGATAGTTTTGCCAAGTTCTTCTTGCGTTCCTTCAATATCCAGAAGATCATCCACAATCTGAAAAACCAGTCCAATCAACTTTCCGTATTCATCCAAAATTTTCAATTCCTCTTCTTTAGCTTCACCAGCGAGAGCTCCAAAACGCAAACTTAGATTTATCAGGCGAGCAGTTTTGTTTTCGTGAATATAGTGTAGGGTTTTTTTATCCACTTTTTTGCCTTCTGATTCAATATCTACCATCTGACCTGCAATTAAACCTTTGATACCAACTTCTTTAGCTAATTCGTGAACAAATTGGACACGCAATTTTGCATCCAGTTCAGCCAAAGTGATTAGTTCAAAAGCACTTAGGAGTAACGCATCTCCGGCAAGCAAAGCAACTCCTTCTCCAAAAATAGTATGGCAGGATTTTTTGCCCCGCCTGAAGTCGTCATTGTCAATATCCGGCAAATCATCATGAATCAGCGAATAGGTATGAATCATTTCAATGCCTGCTGCAACGGGAGTAATAAGTTCAATATTGGAATTAAACATTTCAAAGGCAGTCATTGTTAAATAGGGTCTCAAGCGTTTGCCACCAGCGAAAACACTGTAACGCATTGCCTTATGAAGGTCTTTAGGATATTCATCTTTGCGCGGGAGAAAGCGGTCTAAAATGATATTTACCAGCTCCTGCTTTTCTTTCATATCCTTCTTCAGGAGAATTTTTCTATCCATTATTGCCTTCTGTTACCTGTTGCGAGGAAAGCTGTTCGCTGAGGATTTTAATTTTTGCCTCGGCAGAACTTAAACGACTTTGACAGTGTTTTAAATAAGCAACTCCCGCTTCATACAGCGAAAGTAATTCATCAAGATTTGTTTCGCCTGTGGATAAGCGGTCTACAATTTTTTCCAATTCCTTTAAGGATTCTTCAAAGCTCATTGCGTTAATTTTTTCCTGGTCTACACTCACTTTCACCTCACCTGTATAATTTATAATTATTTCCTTTTACAGAACTAATGTTATTTTGTCAATCACAAATTTTTTTCTCCCTTAATAGCATTGCTTACCCATTGCTTACTCATTGCTAATGCCATCCGTAATGGGTGAGCAATGGGTAAGTAATGCTCTTGGGAACAATTGGATAACTGATAGAAAAAGAATATAGTTAGAATATAAAGCGGATAACATAAATAATTCTTAATGCTAATTGTGTTCTTGCCGTTTTCGGTGGCTGAAAAAATACGGAAGAACAGCATCCTCTGGCTATACATTTAGCGCTGTTTTTGTAAATAAAATCCATAAAATCCGTGAAATCTGTGAGAGACATCTATGACATCTGTGCGCTAACTTTATGATTTAGATTGACGAAAAATGCTTTCTCAAATCTTGTCCCTGTAACTGTTATTAAAACATATAAATATGAAATATAAGGAGTTATACAATGGCGAAACAGACCAAAGCCACAATGGATGGTAATACTGCTGCAGCGCATATTGCTTATGCTTTTGCTGAAGTAGCAGCTATTTATCCTATTACCCCTTCTTCCACAATGGGTGAACTTGTTGATGCCTGGGCTTCCGAAGGCAGAAAAAATATTAATAACACCAAGGTTGATGTTATTGAAATGCAAAGTGAAGCCGGAGCTGCAGGTGCTGTTCATGGTTCACTTTCCGCAGGTGCTGTAACTACAACTTTTACTGCTTCTCAGGGTTTGATGTTAATGCTGCCGAATATGCATAAAATAGCCGGTGAGATGTTACCTACGGTTTTTTATGTTTCGGCAAGGTCTTTGGCAGCTCAATCCCTTTCTATTTTCGGGGATCACAGCGATGTAATGAGTGCTCGTAATACCGGTTTTGCCTTAATTGCCTGTAATAGTGTGCAAGAAGTGATGGATTTGGGTTTAGTGGCTCAACTTGCTACAATGAAAACTCGGATTCCTTTTCTGGTGTTTTTTGATGGTTTCCGAACCAGTCATGAACTGCAGAAAATTGATGTTATTGATTATGAAACAATAGCAGAACTGAATGACCCCTCTTTAGTGGAAGCATTTCGGAAAAATGCTTTAAGTCCTGATAAACCGCGAATGAAGGTTGGTCAGGAAGCACCCGATGTATATTTTCAAGGTAGAGAAACCAGTAATTTATATTATGCCAAGGCACCTGCTATAATTGCAGAAACAATGGAGCAGGTAGCAGAAAAAACAGGACGCCATTATCAGCTTTTTGAATATGTAGGTTCTCCCGATGCAGAAGATATTATTGTAGCTATGGGAAGTAGCTGTGAAACCATTCAGGAAACGATTGAATGGTTAAATGCCAAGCGCGGAATGAAATTGGGACTGATAAAAGTCCATTTATACCGTCCTTTCTGTGTGCAAAGCTTTTTATCGGCAATCCCTGCTAGCGTGAAAAGAATTGCCGTTTTAGACAGGACCAAAGAACCCGGTTCAATTGGTGAACCCCTTTATCTGGATGTGGTTTCTGCTCTTAAAAACCGTCCTGATACATTTGTCATCGGAGGAAGATACGGTTTATCCAGTAAGGAATTTACTCCTTCAATGGTGCTTGCCGTTTATAAACACTTGGCTAAAAATGGCTTTCACGGTTTTACAGTAGGCATTGAGGATGATGTTTCTCATCTTTCTTTACCGCTTGAAGAAACAATCAATACTGTTCCTGAAGGCACTATTTCCTGCAAATTCTGGGGTTTAGGTTCCGATGGTACTGTTGGTGCAAACAAAAACAGCATCAAAATCATCGGAGACCATACCGATATGTATGTTCAGGGTTATTTTCAATATGACAGCAAAAAAAGCGGTGGTATAACCCGTAGCCATTTGCGTTTTGGTAAAACCCCCATTCACAGCCAATATCTGGTAGCTCAAGAGGATTTTGTTGCCTGCCACAATCAGGCATTTATTGGCAGATTTGATTTGCTTGGTGGAATAAAAGAAAATGGGGTTTTTCTGCTGAATTCCAACTGGAGTAGAGATGAAGCATTCTATAATTTAACCCGTCCGATGCAGGAAACCATCATTAACAAAAAGATAAAGTTTTACAATATAGATGGCTTAAAGATTGCAGAAGAAGTTGGTCTTGGCGGAAGAATAAATACTACGATGCAAACAGCTTTCTTTCTTATTTCCGGTGTTTTGGAACGCAATGAAGCTATTGCCTTAATTAAGGATTCCATTAGAAAGACCTACGCTCGTAAAGGCGAAAAGGTTGTTCAAATGAATTTGGAAGCTGTGGACAAAGTTAACGAGGCATTGGTGCAAATTGAAGTTCCTGAAACCCTGCCCGATAAATATATGCCAATGAAGAAATTAGTTCCGGAAGATGCCGATGACTTTATCTTAAATGTGATTGAACCTATTATGCGAGAACAAGGTGATCAGGTAAAAGTTAGCCAAATGCCTTTAGATGGCTATGTTGAAACCGGAACTGCTAAACTGGAAAAAAGAAAAGTAGCCCCTTCAGTTCCCCATTGGCTTCCGGAAAATTGTATTCAATGTAATCAGTGTTCTTTTGTCTGTCCCCATTCCGCTATCCGGGCAAAACTGATTAAAGAAGAAGACCTTGCCAATAAGCCAGCCAGTTTTAATACCTTAAAAGCAATTGGTGCTCCGGGTTATGAATATAAAGTTCAGGTTTATATTGACGATTGCCAAAGCTGTAAGGTCTGCGTGAATGAATGTCCTAAATCCGCATTAGTGATGAGCCCTATTGAAGAAGAAAGAACTAAAGGCGAACAAGTTAATTACGAATACTTTGAAACATTGCCCAATGATGTTCTCGCCAACTTTAAAGAAACAACCGTGAAAGGCAGTCAGTTTAAACAACCCCTGCTGGAATTCTCAGGTGCTTGTGCCGGTTGTGGTGAAACACCTTATGTGAAACTCTTAACTCAACTCTTTGGTGATAGAATGATTATTGCCAATGCTACCGGTTGTTCCAGCATTTGGGGTGGAACTTTTCCTACTGTTCCCTATTGTAAAAACAAAGATGGTAAAGGTCCTGCCTGGGCAAACAGCTTATTTGAAGATAATGCTGAATACGGTTTTGGAATGCGTTTGGCAATTCGTTCTCACCGTAAACTTCTGCAAAAGGCAATGCAGGAACTGATGGATAAAAATATAAATGAAGAACTAAAATCCGCAATGCAATATTCCTTAGATAATTGGGATAAAGTAAATGAAGAAACAAAAGCCAATGCCGATAAAATTAGAGCTCTGCTTCCAAAAGCAATGGAAACTGCCTGTGAGGGCTGTAAAATCCTCCTAAAAAAGGTTCAGGAACTTCAGGATTACCTCATTGAGAAATCAATTTGGTCAATTGGTGGTGACGGTTGGGCTTATGATATCGGTTTTGGAGGATTGGATCATACTTTGGCTCTAAATCAGAACCTCAATATCCTTGTTTTGGATACCGAGGTCTATTCCAATACAGGAGGACAGGCAAGTAAATCAACTCCCTTAGGATCCATTGCGCGGTTTGCGGAAGCCGGAAAAAATACCAACAAAAAAGACCTCGGAATGATGCTAATGAGCTATGGTTATGTTTATGTTGCTTCCATTGCTATGGGTGCCAATAAAAATCAGGCACTGCAGGCAATTAAAGAAGCAGAGGCATATCCGGGTCCCTCAATTGTAATTGCTTATGCTCCTTGCATCAATCATGGCTTTGATATGAGTTTGAGCCAAAAGCATCAAAAATTGGCTGTGGATGCAGGTTATTGGCTTCTCTATCGTTATAATCCGTTAAATAAACAGGAAGGTAAAAATCCTCTAACCCTGGATAGTAAAGAGCCAACGGTTTCAGTGCAGGAATTTCTGGATTCCGAAAATCGCTATGCCGGACTCAAAAACATCTTTCCGGAAAGAGCTAAAGAATTGAATGCAGGCGCTGCTGTGTTCTTTAAGGAAAGATACGAAACATATAAAAAGCTTGCGGAAGGTTGACCTCCCGGTCAACTATGGTAAGTCAGGAGTCATTTACGCCTATACAAACTTGTCCCAGACGATAACTTTGTCGGCGTATATGACTCGTGACGACCCGAAAATACCCTTTATATAGTTCCTATATTGAAAATACATTGATATTTGGAAAAATACCCTATATTCCTGCTTTCTCAAGAAGGACAAGGGAAATATCATTCAAGAAATGATATTATAATAAAATCTGCGTAAACCAAGCCGTCAGTCCTGTAAAAAATCTCTATAAAATTTAATCTGTGTTATCAGTGCTATCTGTGAGAGCCATAATCCTCGAACTTTTCCAGGATTAATATCTGAACCAAATATATACAGACGAGAGAAGCATTGACTCCAGAGCAAAAAGAATCCCAATCTTAGTATAATCCATAAAGGATATTTTATATCCATTACGATTAGCTATTCCTACAGCAACAATATTAGCAGAAGCACCAACTAAAGTTCCATTTCCCCCTAAACAGGTTCCTAAAGATAAAGCCCACCAAAGAGGTTGAACTTGAACTGCACTTTGCATATGTAAGCCAATACTTTTAATCATCGGAATCATTGCTGCTACAAAGGGAATGTTATCTATCCAGGCAGAAAGAATGCCCGAAAGCCAAAGAATGACCATAGAAGTTGTTTTTGGCTCTCCATTGGTGATAGACATCACACCATTAGCTAAGAGATCAATAAAGCCAGTATGCACCAAACCCTCTACAATCATAAAAAGGCCAATGAAGAAAAAGATGGTAACCCAATCAATATCATTGAGAATAATTGTTTCCACCTTTTTACGACTACCTATAAATACTAAAATAAGACCTGCTGCCATTGCAATTGTAGCATTTTCCAAATGTAACGGCTTTTGAAAAATAAATGCCAGCAACATCAAACCAACTACTGTAAGAGTAATCCACAATAGTTTCGGGTGAGTTATCAGGTTCTTATCGTTATATTCCATTATTTTGGCACGCCTTTCATTGCTAACATACATTTTCCCTCTGTATAAAAGCCATATTAAACCTAAACTGCCAATTACAATAATCACAATCGCAGGAGTTAGATTCAGGAAAAAATCAATGAAAGTATATTTAGTAGCACTGGCAATAAGAATATTTGGCGGGTCACCAATCATCGTTGCTGCTCCACCCATATTGGCAGCAATAACCATAGTTATAATAAAGGGTGCTGGAGTTATTTTCAGTTCTTCTGCAATCAGCAAAACGATTGGAACCAAAATCATCACAGTGGTAACACTACCTAAAATGGCAGAAATAACCGCCGTTGCTATAAACATCATTACCATAATTTTCAAGGGACTGCCCTTGGCAATTTTTGCCGTTTTAATAGCAATATACATAAACATTCCCGTTTCTCGCATCACGGAAATGGTAAGCATCATTCCAATCAGGAAAAAGATTACATTCCAGTCAATTGCGGAAAAAGCAATGGACTGATCTACAACTCCTAAAACAATAATTACAAAACCACCAATCAGAGCGGCAAGCATTTTATTGACCCACTCCGTAATGATGCATAGATAAGTTACAATAAAGACCAATAAAGCAATAATCATTAACAGCATTTTATTACACCGCTATAACCTTTCTTAATATATCCATTGCCGTAATCAGACCTACAAGTTTTTCCTCCTTCACTACAGAAAGATAACGCTTATTATGGCTAACCATTAAAAACACAGTTTCAATTATAGATGCCTCAGGACGCACAAATATTTCGTCTGTAGTCATAATATCTTTCACAAAAAGCAAATCCTGTTGGCTGAAAAGATTTTCCAGTGGTTCATAAGAAGAAAGAAAACTTAAATTATCCAACATCATTACATAATTCGGAATTCCTACTTCCAACAAATTAAGAACATTCACTTCACCCATATATTTTCCTGTTTCATCAACTACAGGCATTCCTGCAACTCTATGTGTGCTCATCAGATTGATTAGTTCCTGCAAACTGTTTTGGGGCAAAGCTGCAATTGGATTTTGCACCATTATATCGGCAATAATTACATCTTTTTTCACTTCCACTTCATTCTTTTTCAAATAATGAATAACGCTTTGTCCATCTCCTGCGGATGCCAAAGCTTTCATTGCTACTTTATCTTTGGAAAGTTTCAACAAGGCAGCAACAATATTCAGGTAGGTCTTGGAACTTGTTTTATCGGTTAATATAAGAACTACCCAGTTAACTTTTATTCCATTATAATCAAGGGGATTCTCCAAAAAAGCCATTGCTATCAAAGTATCATTAAAGCCATCCATACGAATATGAGGAATAGCAATACCCGTTGGATAGGCAGAGCTTACTTCTTCCTCTCTGTGCAAAATTAGCTCTAACAGTTTAGAACCGCTAACTGGCAGTTTATATTGACTGCACAATCGGTCTACCAATTTTTTATAGACCTGTTCTTTTGTTAAAACCCTGTTTTCAAACAGAATATTATGCGCTTCCAGAAAGCTGGCTAATAACATTTAACACCTCTTAACAGGTAATTTTGTTTCCTTTTTAATGCTCTCTCTTTTTCGGTCAATATTTATTTTGACAAGATGGTAAGTGTGTGAGATGGAATAAATGGAAAATGGAGTATGATCTGTTGAAACAGCTTTGGAATATGGCTTCATACAGATTTTTTGCTTGTTATCTATGTTTAACTCGTGTTTCACCTTTCCCCTTTTACACCTTTACACTTTTCAATTTATTAAGTTATTCATCTAAAAAGACAGCATATTTCCGGAATGAAAATAATGCTTTACAGGATTTAGCGCTCTATAATTATAGAGTTTAGAATGTGTAAAGCATACAGTTCTCTTAAGAATATGCTGTAACCTATTAAGGTTATGTTAGTTCCACATCTAAATAGAGAAAATATATAAAGGCAGAATGATGAACAAAAAATGGTTAATACCATCTCCACCGGGTAAGGAAATAAACCCTGAAATTGAAAAGTTAAGTGCCGAATTCAAACTTCCACGTTTGGTTGCTGAATTATTATACCGTAAAGGGATAAAGACAGTAAATTCTGCGCAGGAATTTTTTAAGCCCTCAATGGATAATTTATATGACCCCTATCTCTTTCCCGATATGGAAAAGGCAGTTCAGCGTATTTTACGCGCTATAGACAGCAAAGAAAAAATAACTATTTACGGTGATTACGATGTAGATGGCACAACTGCTACCGCTTTATTGTATTTGGGTTTGAAACGCATCGGTGCCAATATTGATTTTTACATTCCTCATCGGATGATAGATGGTTACGGTTTATCGCTTGGCAGTTTGGATGCTTTAAGAGAGAATGGTTCATCTCTTATTATCAGTGTTGATTGTGGAGTGAATGCCATTGAAGAAATCAATACTATAAACTCTATAGGAATGGAAATTATTATTACTGATCATCACAATCCCAAAGATGAATTGCCTCCTGCTTTTGCTATTATCAATCCCAAACTCCCAGGAACAAAATACCCTTATGAACATCTTGCCGGAGTTGGAGTTGCCTATAAACTGCTGATGGCAATCTACAATAACTTGGGTATTGACAGTGCGGAAAACAAGCTTAAGTATATGGATCTTGTAGCAGTTGGCACAATTGCCGATATCGTTCCCCTCACTTCGGAAAACCGTATTTTTGCTTCCATTGGGCTTCAGCACTTAATAGAGAAAAAGAACTTGGGCTTAAATGCTTTAGTCCAAATTTCCGGGTTGAATCAGAAAAACCTTGATACCACAGATATCGTTTTTGGCATTGCACCCAGAATAAATGCTGCCGGCAGAATGGGAAGCGCTTCCGTTTCCGTAGAACTTTTAATTTCAACCGATGAAGCAAAGAGTATGGAACTAGCAGAAATTATTGAACATCAGAATTCTTTACGGCAACAGGAAGACCAGAAAACATTTCAAGAAGCATGTGACATTATTGAAAAGAAATATAAGGACTTGCAACAGACATCCTGTATGGTCGTTTCTTCCGATGACTGGCATCCAGGAGTGATCGGAATTGTTGCTTCTAAGCTGGTAGAGAAATATTATCGTCCGGTGATAATGATTTCCTTCAAAGACGGTTTTGGCAGCGGTTCCGGACGCAGTGTTGCCGATTTTGATCTTTTTGAAGCATTGAAGCAGACAGAGCATAATTTGCATAGTTTCGGAGGTCATAAATATGCTGTGGGTTTAACTATTTATCAGGAATATTTAGACCGTTTTGAAAACGAATTAACCAGGTTTGTTTCCGAAAACTTACGCCTGGAACAAATTCAACCACCTTTACAGATAGATGCCGAAATTGAGCTTTACAACATAAACAATACCTTGCTTGATGCTTTGGAGCATTTTGCTCCTTTTGGTCCTGATAATACGCGTCCTGTTTTTATGACCCGCAATGTAACTATAGCAGGTTATCCTTATAATGTAGGAAGAAATCATCTGAAACTGAAAGTAGTTAAAGATGGCATTTACTTTGATTTAATTGGTTATAATTTGGGAGATTATCTACCTCTGCTGAAAAAGAATGGAAAACTGAATATTGCCTATACCCTTGAATATAACCGTTTTGGGAATAATTTAACCATTCAAGGCAAGCTTAAGGATTTACAAATTCTAAAGGATTAGAACTATGCGGAAGGTTTTATTTTTAGCCATCATTGTTTCTTTAGCAATCTGCCTGGTTGTGCTAAATTGCTGTTCCGACATCAACAGAAGAACTCCAATGGATATTGAATATTTTAATTTGGTTAAAGCTATCCCTTTGGGAATGCAGACAGATAAAATTCAGTATCATTCCCCCAGCAATACGCTTTATGCAATGAGCATTAAAAGTCAGGAAATTTATATTTTCCAGGATCAAGAGCGGAAAAATGTGCTTGGTGGTTTAGGCAGTTCCAAAGTTAATTTTCAATACCTGGCAGATATTGCTATGGGTAGTGATAATTCTTTATATGTGTTGGATTCATCTGCTCGCATTGTGAAAAAATTCAGTTCCGACGGCAGTCCTTCCGGCAGTATTGAGCTTAAAAACAGTGTGCAACCCAAATGCCTTTGTGTATATCAAGACCAGGGTTTATTTATTTTTGATTCTGCCAGCGGGGAAATTATCAACTATTCGGGAATTGACGGAACCGAACTGAATCGGTTTGGCAGATTTCAGCTTCAGCAGGTAAATTCTCTTTTTTGCAATCACGATTATCTGATTGCTTATGACAAGGCAAATAATGTAAGCAACATATTTTCCGTGCTGGGTCAATTTGTAAAGACGGAACAGGGACAGGTTGTTTATGATTTATACAATAACGCTATCTGTTTTAATGCAGGAATGCTGAAATGTTTATCCAGTTCTGCCTATTTACCTTTAGCTGCGGAAAATGTATTTATGTGTATCAGTAACGATTTATTAGCTTTAAGAATAGGAGAAGAAATCCGTATTTATAAAATAAACTATGCGCGGGTGGAATAAGTGATGGATTTACTTTGGGTTTTACTTTCGGCTTTAATGCTTGCCTTATCGCGTTTACCAATACATTGTGGTTGGATGGTTTTCTTTGGTTGGATTCCCTTGCTCTATGTTTTAGAGCGAAGAAAAGTGAAATTATGGCAGGCAGGACTTCTATTTTCTGTTGTTTATATCGGCGTTGTAATGTATTGGATAGCGGGAGTTACTTTTTTTGGTTTGATCGGCATCGCTATTGTCTATTTCTTATTTTACTGGCTTTGCTTTTATGCAATTAGCAGGATAGGTAGATTTTATCCCCGTCTTTTTTACCCTAATTTTATTGCTGTGATGTTAAGCTTTGAATATTTGCAAAATTTTGGAGAAACAAGATTTCCGTGGTTTAATAATGCCTATTCGCTATCGGACTATACTGTTTTAATTCAGGCAGGTGATTTGGGAGGGGTAATTCTACTTTCTTTGCTTATTTTGCTCATCAATGTTTTGCTTTATGAAGTTCTCCTTAAAAAGAAGACGCAATGTCTATTATATGTAGCCGGCATCTTTATTCTTTGGATTGGTTATGGTATATATTGTTTAAACTATTTGCCCGTTCAAAAACAAGACCCCAAAATAACCGTTATGCAACCCTCAATTCCTCAAGACGAAAAATGGGATGAGAGTGCCTATCAGCAAATATTACATCGTTATGATGCTCTTTGTGCTCAGGCAAAAAAGGATTCCACCAAACTAATAATTTTTCCGGAAGCCGCAATGCCGGTTTACCTAATGTATGATTATCGGGCACGAAACTATTTGAATGACCTGATGCAAAAATATGAACTGGAAATTTTTACCGGCTTTCCGCATTTTACTTTAGCTCCTGAAAATCATATTAACAGAGAATTATATTACAATGCAGCGGCTCTTTTCCAGCCAGATGGCTCAATCTCGGAATTGTATTATAAAAATATTCTGGTTCCAGTTGGTGAAAGAATGCTGTGGCTAAATATTTTCCCTTTTTTATGGAAATTGCAGTTTGGACAGGCAAACTGGGAATTTGGCAACGGACCGGTTTATTACCAAACGGATAGTTTAACCTTTTCCCCTTCAATATGTTATGAGCTTGCTTTTGCTGAATTTCATCAGCAGATGGCAATCAGGAAAGACAAAACAACAGGTAAATTAAAAAAAGCCGATTTTTTGGTGAATATTACTAATGATGCCTGGTTTGGAACTTCCTACGGTCCCTGGCTCCATTCCATTATGGCAAAATTTCGGGCAGTGGAAAACCGGATTCAAATTTACCGTAGTGCCAATACCGGAATTTCTTTAATTGTAGACCCTTTTGGCCGCATAATTGCCAAAGCGGGTCTCTTTGAAATCACAACTTTGCAAGCACCTCTATATCGTTGTTCCCGTATACCAGTTTATCGTTATATTTATTGGTATCCGTGGATTTTTGTAATTCTGGCGGGAGGACTTTTCCTCTTCAGCTTCACTAAAAAGAAACAAAAAGGTGAGGTCTTATGAAAAAATATTATTACACTATAGGCGAAGTTAGCAATCTTTTAGGTGTTAAGCCCTATATTATTCGCTATTGGGAAACTGAATTTCCCGGGTTGAATGCCATAAAGAGTGAAGGGCGCATCAGAAAATACAATGAACAGCAGGTTCTTTTACTGCGTAGAATTTACGACCTGCTCTATAATCAGCGCTATACCATTGAAGGTGCCAGAAAGATAATTAAGCAGGAAAAAAACAAAATTCAAACGAAAACAAAAGAGACACTTGACGATTCTCTATCTTCCCCAAAAAAGGATTCAGAAATGAAAACTGAAATAACGGAAATACTGCAGGACATAAAAAAAGACCTGACGCTTATTCAGCAAACCTGTAAAAACTATAATCAGGATAAAAAATGAACTTTCAAGATCTGATACTATCTCTGCAAAATTATTGGGCTGAAAAGGGTTGTTGTTTAATTCAACCCTACGATTTGGAAATGGGAGCAGGAACTTTTCATCCTTCCACCTTTTTTGGCACTTTAGGAAAAAAACCTTGTGCCATTGCTTATCCGCAACCTTGTAGAAGACCCAAAGACGGTCGTTATGGAGAAAATCCCAATCGTTTTCAACATTATTATCAGTTTCAAGTGATTATCAAGCCAACTCCGGATGATATTCAAAATTTATACTTAAAAAGCTTATCCGCTATTGGAATTGATATTTCAATGCACGATATCCGTTTTGTGGAAGACGATTGGGAATCACCAACTTTAGGAGCTTGGGGTTTGGGTTGGGAGGTCTGGTTGGATGGAATGGAAATTTCTCAATTTACATACTTTCAACAGGTCGCCAGCATAGATGTTTTTCCCGTTAGTGTAGAACTAACTTATGGACTGGAGCGCATAGCAATGTATATTCAAAATGTGGATGATTACCGTTTGCTTGCCTGGAATGAAAATATTGGTTATGCGGAACTTTTCTATGAGCGCGAAAAAGAATATAGTGCCTATAACTTTGAAGAGGCAGATACAAACCTGTTGTTCCAGCTTTTTCAGGATTATGAAAAGGAATGCAATGCCCTTTTAGGTAAACAACTAATTTATCCTGCTTATGATATGTTGTTAAAATGTTCTCACACTTTTAACTTACTGGAAGCCAGAGGAGTGATAAGTGTTACGGAAAGAGCATCTTACATAGCCAGAATACGAAATTTGGCTCGCGCCTGTGCCAATGCTTATTTAACCAAATATAACGCTTAAAAAAAGGAGGCATTATGACCCGCGATTTTTCTGAAGTAATGAATACTTTATCCGGTATTCAGGATTACCTTTTACAAGTTGCTATTTATGATGATTTTAACCCGGAATGCATAATTATTCTGGAAAAAGACCCTCCCGATCTTCTGGAATCTTTAGATTCTTTAAGAAAGTATTCCCATAAGCGTCAATTGCGTTTTCCTTTACTGGTAAACCGCAAGTTTGTAGAAAGTTCTTTAGATTCCTATCCCCTGGAATTTCTGGATATCATTACCAGCAATTATCAAAACCTTTTTGTTAAAGAGGATATTTTAAAGAATCTTCAATTTGATCCTGATGATCTGCGTTTACAAATGGAACGCGAAATAAAAGGCAAATGGCTGCTTATCCGTTTGTCTGTTTTGGAACGGAAAAATACTCCCAAACAATTGTCCGACCTCCTGTTTATGGCTTTGAGCAATATTATTCCCGTGTTGAAAGGTATTTGTTATCTGTATGATGGTGTTGTTCCCCTTAAACTTGAGGAAATTTTGGCAAAAAATAACATTATTACCAATGTAAGATTTGAACCTATGCTTGACTGGGTTTCCGGCGATGAAGCTACATTGGAAGATATTAAACAGTATTTGGGCATTTTAGAAGGTTTAATGCAATATCTGGAACAGCTTGATCAATGATTTATAGTGATATCTATTTGGGGGATAATAAATTCCCGTTATTGGCTTTTGCTATTCATAACGGCAATTATATGCCACCAGAACTTTTACAGAACTGTGGAATTGATGCAGACACAAGATTACGCGAAGAAGACCCTTATACCAATGGCTTTGCGGAATGTTTTCCCAATAGAATTATTGTGCAAACCAGCCGTTTTGCCGTTGATTTGAATCGTCCTCCCGAAAAAGCTGTCTATCAAAAACCGGAAGATGCTTGGGGTTTGCAGGTTCGTAAAATGCCTATCGCGGATAACCTGTATACAAAATTGCTTAAGGCATACTCCGACTGGTATCAGATTATCCGCTATCAAATTGAACGCTTGCTGAAAATTCATCCCACCCTAATTATTTTAGACCTGCATAGCTATAATCATAGAAGAGGCGGTCCTGATGTTGCTCCCGACCCTCAAAACCAAAATCCCGATCTTATTTTGGGCAGAAATAACCTTCCCGAAAGTGTTTATCCTCTTGTAGAAAATTTGCGTTTGCTACTGGATGGTAACCCTTTTCAAAACATAAAATTGGACTGCCGCTGCGATATAAAATTTAGCGGAGGACATTTTTCCCGTTGGGTAAATCAGACCTTCGGCAACAAAGTTCTCTGTCTGGCTATTGAATTCAAAAAGATTTTTATGGATGAATGGACCGGAGAACTGAACCTGCCTGCCTATTTTCAGCTGAAAGAAATCTTCCAAACTACCGTCCTCAAATGGATGAGCGAAATTACATCCCTGGAGAAAAAAGGTTAAGAGGGTTGAGAGGGTTTATAAGGTTGAGATTTTTTCAAAGCCGGCAGGGCGATACAATGATAGCGATGGGTGTGTAAGCTCCTCGGAAAAATTTAAGTCAAGAGTCATTAGCACCTTCTAATCTTTGACCTTTGAAATAACTTTTTTGGCGCTTATGACTCGTGACGACTTTTGATATTTTCCTGAAACTTTCCAGCACAAAGACCCATACCTAATTATTTTGCTAATTCACCATAACACAATAGATTATATTCTCTTCCCTAATAGCATTGCTTACCCATTGCTTACCCATTGCTAATGGCATTAGTAATGGGTAAGCAATGAGTGAGCAATGCTCCCTTACAAAAATCCCCAAATTCCATACTTAAAATTTAGTTAGCTATATGCAAATAAGTTGGTTTCCTGCTTTCACCGGAAGGACAAAGGAATTTTCAAAATGGAAATGATAAAACATATTTGTGGTTTACCCATTATTTCGTGGCAGAGATTTTTTGACTTACAATTTTCACCTGCTTCCCCAATTATCATCAACCACTTGCTTTTACGCATACAACCGAGCTATGATTGTGTCGCCCCTTGGAACTTTATCTCAACCTTATTTTTTCTATAGGGATAATTGAATTATCATTCCGGAAATAACTTATCTATTTCAGGTAAAGTATCTTGTTGGTAAAAGCGGTTTCTCCGCTTTGGACTTTCCAGAAATAAACTCCGGAGCTTATATCCCGGCCCTTATTATCTTTTCCATCCCAGTAAAAATCGGAGTTTCCCTGTTTAATGAATGTATTTTGCCAGGATTTAACTACCTGTCCTTTCAGGTTCAGGATAGAAATATCTGCCTTAAAATCTTTATCTGCCTTCAGGGATAAGCAGGTTGTTTTGTTAAAAGGATTAGGATAGATGGAATATTGTAGTAAAACATTAGGTATTGTTTCATCCTGAACAGCCGTTCCGGTATGTTGAAAAAGCAGTCCTCCATTGATTTTTACAGCATTACGATGGTGCAATGAATTATCCATAAAGGCATACCAATCCGAGCCAAGAGGGATACTGAAAGATGCTGTTCCCTCGGATGCAGTACCTGAATAACTGTAGCCGGAGCCAAAATTATCCAGCTGCCAAATAAGAATATTATCACTATCCATTACCATAAAGGATAGCTCTCCGGGAGTTGCTACATACTTATAATGAAGAGGTCGCACCCCCAAAGAATAAATATCATCCCATAAAGTAACCCCTGTAATGTAATATCCTTCACTATAGTAAGATACGGCAAATTGATAATCCTGAACAGGATCAGCAGGAGGAGGCAATTCTTCTAACTCCGGAACCGGCATTACATTGGGAATTGTTATAATATATTGATATGTTTCCCCCGCTACAGAATTGTTAGTTAATGTCAGATAACTTCCGGCTATTTCAGGAAATGAACCGAAATCGGTTTCCACCCTCGTAAAATATTCCAGGTTGTCTCCAACCAGGAAAGTAGCGATTCCATTATTATCGGTATATTGCTCACAATCAAAATGAATGCTGTTTTGCATAACATATAACATTACTCTGGCTCCGTCTACAGGATGTTGATTGGCATCTGTAACCTGAATAATGATGGTAGAAACCCCCTCAGAATATTTATCCGTTACAGGTGTTAAAAGTCCATCGGGATGGATTTCAAAAACACTGCCAAAGACAGTTCCCCAGCTGTTTTCATAAACCAAAGGAATATCTATGTAACCATTTACCGGTTCCCAGGCAACCCAATTTTCGTCCCAAAATTCATTCCAGGTATGGTCTAAAGAATAGGATAAAATACTGGTGCAGGGAATTAAGGATAAACGCGCTACGGCTGAAGTTAAATCGGCATATTCTCCACAGCGTCCAATGTGTTTAGTAATAATTCTCACGGGCTGATGAGGTCTTTCATTATTGGAAGTAAAGCTCATTTGTTGATTTATCCACCATTGAATTGTGCGGATGGCATCATTTCCTGTTCCGTCACGATTGAAAAGTGTCTGACATTGCATTAAAGTATCTCGGAGAACGGGATAATCACTTTCCTGAAGATTATACAGATATCCACGCCAGAATTTTCCCGTTGGTGGAGGAGCTATATTGTTGTTATGCGTTGAATTGTTTTCTATTATAGCGGGATTGATATAAGCAGGAATTTCATCTGTCAGCTTGGGATGAACAATATACCAGTAGTAAAGTTCTCTGGGAACCGTAATTTGCTGCATTTCACCGGAAGTATTTTTCTTCCAATAACGGGTTGTGGAATAATAATCTCCTCCGCTGATGGCAGTCCCAGTATCCATAATTTCCACATAAGGCAGTTCACAAGCGATAGAATAAAGCAATTGCGCATTTTCCGTAAAAAGCTCTGGTAAAGCATAAGCGGAATTTAAATACTGAGGCGAAGAATTAGCAATACAAAAACATATTTCATCCACATAAGGGTCTTGCGCGGAAAGAATTAGATTTGACCAAAGTGTTTGTTTTTCGGGTATTAGTTCTGCTAAAATGGATGCTAATTCCGTCTGCACCCAAACAGGAGCTTTATTAACTGCCTGAAATGCTGTTTCCGAAAGACATCCCGGGAAACCAAAGGGTTGAACACTCTGAGAAAGGTCTATAAACTGCAAACCATATTGTCCTTTTGCCGGAAGACGAAAGTTCAAATTCAATTCCTGTAAGGTATCCCAATTTTTAAGTGCCTTAACTTTTTCTACCTTTCTTAAAGGTGCTACTTGAATTAGTGATTGCACAGGAGAGGAAATTGAAATCACTTCTCCCGAAACCTCAATTTCTTTAACGGTAAGCCCTCTCTCACCAGCAAAAAGAATTGCGCTAAGAAGCACAAACAAAATAATAAACGGTCTTTTCATTCCCTATATCCTCACACATTCTTTTTTAAACATTTTATCATAATAAGAGTTATTTTATTCTGCAATAAAAATGCTACTAATATATCAAAATATAATATTATGATAAGCTATAAAAATCAATTTTTTTTACAAGGTCTAAATTAATCTCTAAGGGAATACTAATCTTTAAGCGTTTCAAAATCTCTTCTATGGTCTTGTTATTTAGCCAATACTGTAAGTATTCATCAAGTTGCAATTCAAGAGGTAATTGCATCTGAAATATAGTTTGCTGTTCTAAATTATCAAAAAGTTTAGAAAAGATAATTTGATATTCCATAGGATTTTCAGGAATCGTATTCCAAGATAATGGAGAAGATAATGTTAGGGAAATATCATCAGCTTCAAATTCTGTACAGTCCATGAATAATGCAATTGCCCTATTTACTATCATACTACCAAATGTATAGTATTTTATCTTATCATTATATCGTATGTAAGGGATTGATAATAATGGTATATTATCACGAATTAATTTTTGTCTAGAAATAATGTATGTATACAGATTAGAATCATAATACTCTTTATAATTAATATCATTATGTAATGCAAACCATACCTGATTTATAATATATGAATCTACTCTTTTTTTACTACTGGGATAAATAAAATCTATACTGTTTTTTTTGTTACTAGTGGGTTCAAGAGAAATTAAATCGGTGGAAACCTTTTTAACGCACCAGTATTTACCTTGAAATCTAACTATACTGCCTTGTTTAATTCTTACTAAATTTATTTCAGGAACTTCCCCTAGGTCTTTCTTCCCGCTCATTAAACGCACCATTTTGGTTCCTAAAGGAAAATTACCATATATTAACCTTAAATCTTTAATTTGAAACAATTTTTCATAAGCTGCATAACTATATTTAAAATTGTGTTTGAGAATAAACTCTTTGTCGCATAATTCAGCAAGAATTGAATCCATTATAAATTTATTTATATAAGGTAAATGACTATGTGCAGTCATTAATTCCTCGCTTTTTACGAATCTTCCTTCATTTGCGGCAATTATACTTAAGCTTTGTTGAACAACTGAACCATAAAGTTTATAAGGATTTTCTTGGGACAAATTACCATTAATAGCGCATTCAGTTAATATATAAAATTTAATCAAATCCAAGAAAACAGTTTCTGATGTATCTGGCACAAGACAAATAACATTTATTTTTTGTGACCTTCTATTTCCTCTACCAATTCTCTGCATAAATGACTCAATATTATTAGGAATACCCCAGATAATAATTGCATCAATATCTCCGATGTCAATACCTAATTCTAAAGTACTTGTAGCAATACATACTGCAGAAGATGAATCAGCAAATTTTTTTTCTGTTTCTACCCGAATACCACGCGATAAAGAAGAATAATGAACAAACAGTCTATAAGATAGAAAATCTGAACCATTTAAAAAGGACGCAAGTCTCTCGCATTCTTTCCTTGTATCTGTAAATATCAGTAATTTACTATTATCTATAAGCTTCTCAATTAATTGTTGAAATATATATAAATTTTTAATATGGGTTATATAACAGTCAATTCTTCTTTCTGAAGGATAACTGAAAAAATCAGCTTGAGAATTAGAACCTATGATAAAATCACGTATAAAAGACATATTTCCAATTGTTGCAGATAATGCGGCCCATTGAATTTTTCTTTGAACTAAAATTTGCAATCTATTTAGAAGAATGGATAACTGCAATCCACGTTGATTGTTATATAGAATATGAACCTCATCCAATATAATTGCTTTTACTGTCAAAATTCTTGTTTCCTTCTTAAACAGGAGGACATCAAATGATTCTGGTGTGGTTAATAAAACATGTGGAATTTTATTATTTTTTAAGTCATCTCTGTCACCATGTCTAATTCCTATGCGTAATCCTAAATAACTTAGAGGAAGTTCTAATCTCTTTTCTAAGTCATTAACAAGTGCTTTAGTGGGACAAATATAGATTATAAATAATTCATCATATTCAAGAGCTTCTTCCCAATATCTGCTAACAATAGGAGCCATAACTGCTTCTGTCTTACCTGAACCAGTACCAGAACATAACACAATATTGCGCCCATTAACTAATGGTTCTATTACTGCTTCTTGTGCATTGTTTATAAAATTAAATCTACCATAAAAAGCAGTTGCCACTCTACTATTTAATAAGTTAATTGAATTCAATGTAATTCCTGATATAAATTATCAAGTTCTTCAACAACTCTTATAATAACATTTCTAACTCTATCTTGAACTGGAACTTCGGCAGCTTTTTTTATAACAGATTTAAAATAGGAATCCAACATAATTGTATCCGGTTCCCATTCATAAGCAATACTATGAACATCAAAAATTAAAAGAGATAGTTCTTCTAATTCTAATAATTGTAAAGGGCTCATTTCATACATTGGTAATTTATCAAATCTTGCATAATCAAAATCCCATCTTTCCTTTATATGCAATTTTCTTTTGCATTTATTTACAAAATCTGGTGTCACTGCAAAGAATGTTTTGCCTTGAAACATCTTTCCCTCATAAAAATGAAATAGGTTCCAAAATGCTCCTTCTTGGTATCTCACATTATTCAAATTGGTTATTACATCTTCAAACTCATCAAAAAGAATAATAAAACCTCTTAATCCTGATTGTTTACATAGAGTATTTATATCTCTAAGAACAGCCCAACTTTGTTCGTAACCGTTTTTATTCGTTACAAATACATTGTCATCATAAAATTTCCATTCAGGACGTGGGTCATGAAAATAGGATCTTAATTCCAAAACTAAAGATTGATAGAGATGTTTCCTTGATTCTCTGTAATTGGAAGGATTATAAAACCAATCTATGATAGTATCTTGAGCTGATTGAAGACCTGTTGTCCAAGCTCTTAAGGCAATAAACATTGCTTTTGAGTCCAAAATTTCAGAATAATCCCATTTACCATAATTACTAATTTTATTAAAGTAAGAATTGGTCAACTTGTCATTTTTAAAATTAGTTGCAAATAAATTAAATAGAGGAGCTAATCCTTTCTCATTCTTTTCTGAATTAATTTGTATATTTCTGCAAACAGCACCCATAATCTGATCCATTCTATTAAACCTGACACCAGAATTTGAATCAATTGTTACCAAACTAACAGCATAATTTTTTTCTAATGCCTCTTCTTTGATAAATTTCAATAAATGGGTCTTTCCGGAACCATAATTTGCTTTAACCAAAAGAACAGTCCCATCATCTTTATCTAACCTTTTCTTAAGGTCATCAATTTCATGTTTCCTTCCTACTGTGAAGGTTCTAACAAATCCTTCAGGTGGTATACCCTTACGAAGCGATTCAAGGATAGCTTGTGCTTGTTGATTATTTACAAACAGATTACTCGTTTTTTAACCTCTCCATAACATCGTAATATAACTTATCAGATGACTTAACAATACCTTCGGCATGATTATCAAAATCTTCTACCATAGACGAAACGAGTAATCTCCAAAATTTAATACCTGCATAAGGTGAATGTTTTTTATGTAGTTCTTCAACTCGTTTCTTTACTTCTACATCATTAGGAAGAATGTTTTCTGTTTCAGGATAAGCAGTTAGATAAATATTTTTTATCTTTAATGCCACTTCTTGATAATCGTTGAGTTCAGTTTGTACTGCATCAAAATTCCAAATTTTATCTAAAGCACGAGGGAAACGATTTGGATCCGGCTGGCCAATTCTTCCTGAAAGAGCTCCATATCTGATAATGCCATACTTGGGATCAGAGTAAAATTCAGGAACTGTTGCATAGATTAAAAATAAACCCGGCACATTTTCAATATTATTTATCAGCGATAATAAATTATTGTGAGCATCTCTTAATACTGATTGTCTCATTATAGAAAAAGCTTGTTCTGCCTCATCAAATAAGATTATTAAACCTCTGTATCCAGACAATCTAACAAAACCTGCAAGGGATTGAAGCATTATTTTTGCATTTTCTTTTGTAATCAACTTATTTATATTAAAATTCTTTCTATAAAAGCCAATACTGCCCTCTCCACAAAACCATTGTAAAATTTCTCCGCGTGTTTTTTCTACTGCCGATTCATCAGGACTATCTATAATAAAAGTTTTCCAATAATTATCAACCATTTTTTTAAAGTCAATATCAATACTATGATCAGCCATTAATATTTCAACTGCTTTTTGATATTTTTCATACGGTACATTAACATATTTTGCTTCATGTCTTCCAGTGGCTAACCATGCTAAGGATTCTTTAATCACCATTCCAAAAGGAACAATGTCAATTTTATCTTCTTCATAATATGAAGGCGTAGCAACCATTCTTATAATCGCAGAAAATATACTTTGGAATTTATTCATAGCAGCACTATTCACATCTAATTCCACATTTGAAACTAAACAGTTATTTTGAAGAGCAATTTCTCTAAGCAATCTAAAAAAGTGGGTTTTCCCTGAACCCCAAGAGCCAGAAACAAATCTAATAATTCCATGATTTGACATCCCAGTTAAATGGAATTTTTTTATGCCTTCGATTAATTTTTCGTTTCCTACAGAATATTGTTCAACACCCTTTTGTGGAGGTATGCCCATTCTTAATACATTAACAATATTCGTAGCAAGATTATTTTGATCGCTCATAATTTCTCCTTAAATACTACATAACCAATGTACCCTCTAATTGAATTGTCAATTAAGAGAATACCTTGTTTTGTGTCTTTGGTTTGTTGAAAATCTATTGTTCTTTCCTCAATCTCAAAAGGACCTTTTTCAACTAAAGAAGAAAGATCAGCAATAAATTCATCTAACCGAAACTTTTTATTTTTTTTCTTCATTAGCTTTACAATATCTTTAATAGGTACACTAGAACCGTCTGGAAGATGTTTTTTCTGAATAAATATTTTATAATTTGACCTCAATTGCTTTAGGAATTTAATACCTTGAAATTTCCTGTCAAAAACTCTTATATATTCTTTGCGAAGAGCTTCTACTACTGGTTCAATATCTGCAGCTAATTCTATAAGTTTCCCTTCATAATCTGATAAAACTGCAACCCTTCTTGCTTCAACTATTTCAATTTTGAAGAAACCATTTTTTACGCTATATTTTGGATGAGAGCTATTCCTATCTAATGTTATCCTAAACTCTCTACATTTTTCTTCTAATAAATTTGGATACCTTTTGAATATATTTGTTGTTTCTTCCTTTGAAAATCTATATGCGTATTCTAAGATTCCTATTTCATACGGGTTAGTTATTTTCATTCTCTTTAGCAAATCTGATTGTTGATCAGCCATTGTTAAGAAGTGCATCGGCCACCCTTTGTTTAAATATTCAAGTAGATTTGTTATAAGCTTTTCTTTTTTTTGGGCTTCTTCAGTTTCTATTCTCTTTTTTTGAAAATCTTGTGAAAGTTGGTTATTATATAACCTGAGTGTCTCTATTAGTTCTTTTGGAAAATCCATATTTTAATCCTCTCCTTCATCTAAATATACCTATTATATAGTAGGTTTTACTCTTAAATACCTCAAATGAGAATAAACTCGTGATATTCATTTTTCAGTAAAATATTAGTATTCTAATCTAACTTTAATTATATGGGATTTTAGAATTTATTGTGTTTATTTACCTATGTTTTTTGTCAATCTCTTTTTTTACTCTTTTCTATATTGCTGGTTAGAATGATGTGTTTATTATTTGATCCCTTCATTGTCTTTTTCTATAATAATAATTGATTATGATTTAATGTACAATTCAATTTTTGAATATTATAGTCATATACTTATTATAAATCTATTTGAAAGTTGATTACCTGAACAAACTGAGCTATTTCTCCTTTCATAAATACATTGATTTATTAAACTACTTTCTTAATAACATAAATATATCTTAACTCGTCATTAAATTATATTTCTACAAACTGTCTGATATAAGCTTATATTACTCTGGCTTAATTTTCCCTTTTCCTCTAATGAACATTACGTACTATGCGAAAGCCCAGATTGTTTCCTTTAAAATTGGGAGCAAAACCACCTCGGGCAGTAGAAGAACAGGCATCTATATCACTATTAAAACTTCCGCCTCTGGCAATGCGATAAACTCCTTTTTCCGCTCCTTTGGGATGAACCTGTTTATCTTTTTTGTAGATGTCATAATAATCCCAACACCATTCAAATACATTACCACTGAGGTCATAAAAGCCCCATTGATTTGGATTTTTAGTAGCTACGGGATGTATTTTGTTTTCGCTGTTTTTACTATTCCAGGCGACATCGTTGGCATTGTTGCTTCCGGAAAATTGAAGCTTGTTATAGTTATCTCCGCAACGAGATACATATTCCCATTCTGCTTCAGTAGGTAAACGGTAACCTGAGGCATTCCAGTTGCAGGAAATGATATAACGCAAAGTATCTAAATTGCAGAGATTGGTAGGATCAGTTTTGGATTTATCTATTTTATAACAAGGAGTTAACCCGTTTAAAGTACTTAGGGCATTGCAAAATTGCACTGCTTCATAAAAGGAAACATTGGTAACAGGATAACTATCGCCTTTAATTTCAGAAGGGTTATAGCCCATTACATCAGTCCATAATTTTTGTTCCACTTCCGTTTTTTTCATAAGGAAAGGAAGTATTTGCACTTCATGACGAGGACGTTCATCTTCACTGCGATTCAAAAATTGAGTTCCCATCTGAAAAGTTCCGCCGGAAACATATTGGAAACCATTAGGATACTTGGAAAACTCAGTTTGGGAAAGATTTAACTTTAGGTTATCCTTGTTATAAATTCTAATTTCCTTACGACAGAAAGAATTTTGGTGCATTACTTCCAAAGTGTAAGAACCAGCTTGGACATTAGAGAACTTTTTAGAGGTTTTTGCTGCCAGTTTGCCAATAAAATCACCTCCCAAATAAAGGTCTCCAGCAAGAGGACTTTCTATGGTTAAAGCACCTGTGCCCACTGACACTTTTTTGGTTATAGGTGATAGTGGAGTTAAGGAATTGAGCTCTATAGATTGTTTTTCGGAATGCGGAATTTGCTGTTCGGGAATAATTATTTGTTGCTCCGGTATCTTTTTAGGTTCTTCTCTATAAGAATCGGGAGCATCAAAATCAATCATTGTGGTCTGATTTTTATTAACATTAGCTAAACGGATAATTGTTTCCTTCGGACTAACCAATTTCAGTTCATAAACTCCAACCGCTATATCTTTGATAATGGACTGGTCTCCTGCAAACAAACTTTGGCTGAATTCACCATCTATATACAAGTCCCCGCCAAAAGAGGTTTTAACTTTTATGCTGCCATAACTTGGAGAAACAACAGGTTTGGGCTCTTGAGGAATAGAAGGAGGAATAACAGGAGAAATGGGTGTAACAGGTTCTGCCTTAACAAAATAGAAATCCTGCCTTAAAGTTCCTGTGCTATAGGGAATTTGCCGTTCTTGGGTTTTAATCGCTACTTCGTTACTGACCCTTTGAATAAGATCAGTAATTTTAATCCCCGGAGTGGTAATATTGGCAAGCAAGGATTCCGTGAAAGGACTATTTCTACCTTCTCCATCAGAGGCAGTTCTTCCTTGTTCCGTAGCAAAAATTACACATTGAGAGCCGGCTGAAACTGTCATTGGAGCTAAACCGCTTCTAATGGAACGCGAAAAAGCAAAAGGATTATCTCGGCAGGCATCTAAAATTACAATGCTTATAGCAGCTCTGCTCAATTCATCCAGAAGCATTGAAGTATCATAAGAAAGATAAGCACAACGCGTTGCTGAATCAATATATTCATTCACCGGAATAAGATAATTCTTACCTTCAATTTGGGCAGCGTGGCCACTATAAAAAAAGACCACTTCATCGGAAGGAGTAAGTGTAGAAACAAATTCACCAACTGCCCTAAAAAAACCTTCCCGATTGAGGTCAGTAAATAAAGAAGCGCTAAACCCTAACCCTTTAAGAGCATTATACACATCTGAAGCATCATTTATAGAATTGCGCAAAACCTGCTCATTGTAATTGGAATTTCCAATTACTAATGCTTTGCGCATACCCCATAAAGGGCATAAACAAGTAATAAGCAGAAGCATAATAATAAACACCTGTTTCACACCCACCTCCTTAGATAAAGTGGTTTTGCTATATGACCTCTTTAAATATTATAACCGATATTGGAAAGAAAGCAAATTGACCTTATATTAACTGCAGATCATCTTCGCCTACAATGTCCAATAGCTCTTATATCCTATTTTTACTTATTAATTGTTTGAGGAAAAACTGTCAATAGAAAAGTCAAGAGGTCTACAGGAAATGAAGAATAAAAAGAGAAAACACGCATTAGAGATAGGAAAAATAAACATTGACAATTTTTAGAGTTCCCCTTAAGAAGCAAATTGATTAAATATTTTGATGATTGGTAGTTAAGGAGTTTTTATGAAAAAGTTTATTGTTCTACCGGTCTTATTGCTGCTTTTGTTATCCTCTTGTGAGGAAATAACTAAAGTAACTGTTCGGGATGATAATCAGGATCAGGTAGCGCATTTAGGTCCCGATCCCGATTTGCTTGGTAATACGGAATTGTTTTTTATTCCTGGCACTATTCAGGGTTCAGCTATTTGGGTAATAAATGGTCCTGCAGCAAATATAGGAGTTGACATTCGGGATAAAGATAGTTCGTCTTTTATATATTTTGCCGATAGCTATATAGGTTCAGGTTCTAACACTGCTCAAACAGGAACTCAGATACCCTGGAATAAATGGATGAAAGTTCGTGTAGTGGTTTATAAATCAGGACTTTCAGGCATAATAGTGAATATTATTCGGGCTTTGGGTTTGGACTTTTTTGATTCCTTAGAGGACTATATGATTGAGCAGATATTTGAAAATGAGGTCTATTTAAGCAAAGACGGAACCCGGCTGACAACCCCTGTAAAGAGTTATTACAAGCTTCAGGAATTAAACCTATAAACACAGGATATTGAAGTAATACAGAGGTATATCTTATTGCCTTTATATAAGTTGGCAAAAAAGGAACTGGAGAAAATTCTCCTTGCTTACAGGTAAGATAACTATCCTATTGAGCATATATAAATGTTTTTTGTTTTATGCGGATTCCTGCCTGTGCAGGAATGACAAATGGCTTATCAGTAAAGAAATGGTATCAGATGATAAAACTTGACGGATTTTGTAGTTAGGGAATAAAGGAAAAAATTTTAAGTAAACAATAGGAGATGAATGATGCAATTTTATGAATCCCCTCCTTATTCAATGACTAATAAGATAGAGGAGACACCCTTAGCTCCTGCTATGAAGATAAGTGATTGGATAATCGTTTTGATCCTGACCTGCATTCCGGTATTAAACCTTATTATGTTGATAATATGGTCTTTGGATAAAAGAGGCAATCCCAATCGACGTAGTTTTGCCCAGGCAGTTTTAATTTTTGTGGCTGTTATGTTAGTCCTTTCCAGCTTTTATTTCGGGCAGATGACTGGTTGGCTTTTTCAAATAATGGCTTTAATGTAGAAATAAGGAGAAAGTATGAAATATTTAGATTTGGCAATGAATGCGGCGGAAAAATTCGGTGCTGAATATGCCGATATCCGCATTCAAAAAACAACTGATCAGGTAATTTATCTGCAAAACCTTTCCCTGAAACATACCAGTAATAATGTTCTGCAGGGTTATGGCATTCGGGTTTTCAAAGATGGTGCTTGGGGTTTTGCGCATAGCAATGTTTTTAATGAAGAAGCTGTTTTAGCTACTGTAAAAAAGGCAGTTGAGATAGCAACTCTTTCTGCGGAAGTGAATAAGACACAGAAATTGCGTTTAGCCCCGGAACGCAGTTACATAGCTACTTACAGAACTCCCGTAAAAATTGATCCTTTCACTGTTCCCGTATCTGAAAAGATAGACCTGATGATGGAAGTTGCCCGCACAATGCTTGCTTATGAAGGAATTATGAAAACTGTGTTTTTAATGATTCTGCATAAGGATGAAAAACTCTTTGCCAGCACTTTAGGAACGCGTTTAGACCTTACTACGCAGTTTATCAATCCTATGATTACAGCTGTAGCGGTTACGGAAAGTGACAGCCAAAGCCGAACTTTTGATGAAGGTGGAAGAGCTGTCGGTTGGGAATGGATTTTGGAACTGGATTTAAGGGAAAAAGCTAAACAAATTGCCGAAGAAGCAATTATCAAAGTGAAAGCGGATACCCTTGGTGCTGAAGAACGCAGGTCTTTAATTCTTGATCCTAATCATCTGGGTTTAACAATGCATGAAAGCGTTGGTCACGCTACCGAACTGGATAGAGTTTTGGGTTGGGAAGCCGATTATGCCGGTGTTTCTTTTGCCACACCTGAAAAATTGAACAACTACCATTACGGTAGTGAACTGATTAACTTTGTGGGAGATAACACTTTGGAAGAAGGTCTTGCCACTCTCGGTTTTGATGATGATGGAGTTCCCGGTCAAAAATGGTATATTATTAAAGACGGTATATTAAAAGAATATGGCAGCACGCGTGATACTGCTTTGGAAATTGGCTTGAATGCTTCCCGCGGATGTAATCGTGCAACATATTATTTTAATCAGCCGATTAACCGCATTCCCAATTTATATTTACTGCCAGGAACAAAACCCTTAACTCCGGGTGAACTTATTGCCGATACTGAAGACGGAGTTTATATTCAAGGCAGAGGCAGTTATTCTATTGATCATCATCGCATAAATTTCCAGTTTGGAGGCGATTTCTTCTGGGAAATAAAAAACGGCAAACTGATTCGTCCCTTGAAAAAAGTTATTTACAAATCTTACAATCCGGAATTCTGGAATAGTTGTGATGCTATTTGTGATGAGCGTTTTTGGCGTCCCTTCGGGGTTGTAAATTGTGGCAAAGGTCAGCCGCCACAAACAGGAAGAATGACTCATGGTGCCTCAACGGCAAGATTTCGTAATATCCGGGTAGGAGGTTCACAATGAATAGCGAAAAAATTGTGCAATACATCCAGAAACACTGCATAGCAGATGACTGGACACTAAAAATTACTAAAGATGACAGCCACGAAACACGCTTTGCTCAAAATGTTATCACTCAACATATTGCCGGGGCAATGAAGGAAATTTCTTTAAGCGTTTCTTTCGGTAGTAAATCGGGAAGCTGCACTGTAAATCAGGATGATGAAGAAAGTTTGGCATATCTTGTTAAAACAGCTGAAGAAATTGCCAAATTAGCTCCCGAAGACCCTGAATTTGTTCCTTCCGTAGGAAAAATGGACATTCCGGAGATTGCAAATTGTGATCCTCAAACTAAAGCTCTGGAACCTAAACAATTAGTAGATATTGTTCAAACCAGTATTAACCAGGCAAAGACATTTGGAGCAACAGTTTCCGGTTTAACCGAAAAGCATATTGAAACCAATGCTCTATTTACTAAAAATGGTTTTGCTGGTGAATATGAAAAAAGTGATTTTGGCCACTCTATGACACTGAAAAAAGAAGAAGTAGAAACAAAGGTTGCCTACGAAGCGAAAAATTTTGCGGACTTTAACCTACAAATCCTTTTGGAGAAACTGCTCAATCAGGCATCATCTCTTGCTGTAAAACGGACATTTGAACCCCAAAAAATAGCTGTCCTTTTAAGACCTCTTGCTCTTCAGGAATTATTTTGGTTTATGGGTTGGATGATGGACCGCAGATATGCGGATGAAGGTATCACTCCTTTTACAAACCAAATTGGAAACCCCTTCTTCGGAGAGAAATTCAGCTGGTTTTCTACTTGTAAGCAGCCAACTCTTTTAGCACCACCTTTCGCTCACGATGGCATAATTGCCGAAGAAATTCCCTGGGTGGAAAAGGGCATTTTGAAAAACCTTGCTACCAGCCGTTATTGGGCAAAAAAAATCGGCAGTAAACCTTGCGATATCTATAATATGTTCATTCCTGGTGAAGGATATAGTGAAGAAGAAATGCTGCAAATGGTTCCCCGCGGGCTTATTGTAAACAGCTTTTGGTATATTCGCACTGTGGATACAAAAGCAGGTGAATTTACAGGAACCACTCGCGATGGTGTATGGTATTTTGAAGATGGAAAAATTCAGTATGCCGTAAATAATTTGCGCTTTAATGAAATTCCTCATAATGCAACCGGAAGAATTATTGCTACAGGTATCAGTGAGCTGGCAAATCCTATTTCTTTGTTGCCTCCAATGCTCATTGATAACTTCAATTTTGTAGACAAGACCTCTTTTTAGAAAAAATAAATTGACAGAAATTTGAAAACTAAAAAAGGGTATCTACAAATGCGATTCAACATTCGCCCTAAGCCAATTCCTTCTATTACGGGAGTGCCTTTGGACCAGAATGTTCGATCCCGTTAATAAAAGGAGATACCAAATGCCAGACAGAACACTCATTTGCCAGGACTGTTCCAGAGAATTCGTTTTCACTGAAGGTGAACAGGAATTCTATAAGGAAAAAGGCCTTCAGAACGAGCCCAAACGCTGCCCCGAATGTCGTAAGGCAAAAAAGGCACAGTTTAATCGTAACAGACGCAGACAATCTAATTAGATAGTTTCTAATCTGTTAACGCCACTGCTAAAATGTAGTGGCGTTTTTGTTTTTAATGGCGAGATGTTTTAGAAAATTGGGAATTTTTGTTGTGTAGCTGGAGGACGCCGTTTCTCCGCAATTTAAATTTTCCTAATAAAAAGCGGAGCTACCGCGAGCTCCAGCTATACATTTCAGGGTTTACAATCAAATTATCTCCTTGTTTCACTTTTTCACTTTTCCACCTTTCCACCCTTTCATCTTTCACTTTTTCACCTATTAACACGTTCACCTGTTAACCAGTTCACCCGTTCACCACTCACATTTTTAACAATTTACGGGTAAATGTTCGTTCCTGTGTTTTAACAACCATCAAATAGATTCCGGAAGTAGTGTTGCGCTGTTTATTATCCAAGCCATCCCAGGAAAGGTGATGAATTCCTGTTTCCAGATAAGGATATTCCCAGTTCTTAATCAATTGTCCCTTAATATTATAGACCTTCACCATAACAGGAGCGGGAGAAGCAATTTTAAATTCCAGAAAAACAGAATTGCCAAAAGGATTGGGATAAGCGCTTAAATATTCAATTTTATCAGGTGGCAGAGGAGGTGTTTCGGGTTCAGTAAAAGGCACTATCAGAACAGCAGGACCAAAAATCTGAGTAAAACCGCTGTAAGAAACCGATTCCAACCAATAATACAAAGTATCGGGCAAAGCAGTTTCAGAATCGTAATAGCAATAATTATTTCCCGTTGCACAGCCTGTTGCCGGGATAATTACAGCATTCAGTTTAACCGCATTGGACAAAGAAAAATTGCTATTCCGGTAAAGATTGTAGCCCAGCACATTGTTTTCGGAAGCGGTATTCCAGTAGATATTACCCCCATTAGAGTAGGTAGCATAAAAAGATGTAAGCTCAACCGGCAGAGTAACTTCCTCTGCTGTGAAAAAATCCATTATGCGAGTTACAAGGTTTGCTCTGGTATTTGGAAAAGTGCCATCCGTCAATTCGCTCAAAGCATAGCTAAAGACAAAACTCCGTTGATTATAGCCACCGGCACAAGCTACGGCTACACATCCGTAATCACTTTCTTCAAATGCACTTCTGGCATAAGGATAGAGCTCTGTAAAGCGGTCTATATAGTCCACTTTGGTTTGCGAAGAAGAGGTAAATAGCATTCCGGAGGAGGGTGTATAAGAAACCCCGCTAAGGTTATCTATAGCGTTAGTTACGCCATCTTCGGCACCGATTATTCCCAAAAGGGGCCAGAGAACTTCATAAGCATCAAGTTCACCTTGAATATCTGGAAGATAATAAGTTAAATCAAAACCGACAACATCCACTCCTTCAATATATACCCTGCCGCCAGAAATTAAATAATTATAAAGGGCATTAAACATATAGGGTTTATCAAAACGCACGATATTACTGCCTACTGCACCAAAACTTAAAAAAACCGCATCAAAACTATAAAATGAAGCAGGAAAAGTAGTTCCGTAAACACAATTGTAGCCCAAATTCTGCAAGGTGTTTTTAATAAAGGTTCCGCTCATATCTCTTCCGCCGGAAATGCCTTCCCAAACAAATATTCCTCCAGCATTAATAAGAATGCTGAAAGATAGGTTATCTCCTACTACAACAGGTATATCCGCAGTTGTCTGCAAATTGAAGGTTACATATTGAGAAGTTGCAGTTGGCAGAACATAAATATTAAAGACCTCTTCCAAAGTAAAATAAGCATCGGCAGGAATGCTTTGATTGTAGCTACCGGAAAGGATATTTACATTAGGATTGGTGGTAGAAAGAGTAAAAGTGCCATTAGCAGAGTATTCACCGTAACTTCTCAGCAACAGATTTACCGAAAATGTTTCCCCTGGCTCCACTGCCAAATTTCCATTAGCGTCTGTAGCACCTCTATTTTCTATTAAGGCAAGGCGGATTTCCTCATCAGAACGAGGATTATCTTCTTGCAGAGCACGCCTTGCATTTAGTTTGCCTTCACCTAACAGATTTTCTTTTCCGAGATTAACTGCATCAACATCATCGCAACTTCCTTTAATTCTATTGAGAAGAGTACTTTGGCTGATTTCGGGATAATATGATTTGATTAAGCCCGCTAAAGAGCTCCCTACGGGACTGGCATAAGAAGTAGCATTACTAACTGTCGTATAACCACTTCCGGAAAGAGTGCCAATAGAACCCGTAGGAGCACCGACATCCACAAATGCACCGTAACAAGAAACGGAAGATTTCACTCCGTTATTTTGCAGAGCAGCTACTGCCAAAACATTTTGATAGGCGGATGGATAGACAGGAACTGTGTTATTACTATTACCTGCAGCTGCAACAATAATAGACCCTAAAGAATAAGCATAATTTATAGCTTCCTGATTTGCCTGCGAATAAGTAGTTCCACCCCAACTGCAATTTATGATGTCCGCTCCGTTTTCAGCCGCATAAATAATACCCTGATAGCCATTATATATTGAACTTGAGCCAGGATAACTGCAGGAAACGGGCATTAAAGTTAAATTCCAGGCAAGGGAACTGACCCCGATTGTATTATTTGTTCTGGCAGAAAGAATTCCGGAAACATTTGTGCCATGGCCACTGTTTTCATAAGGATTATTGGTTTCCCCTCCATTACTTGTTGCCATAAAATCCCAACCAATGAGGTCATCAATTTTTCCATTTCCGTCATCATCAATTCCATTCAAGTCACCCGTATCCATAACCCAAGTGCTTCCGTTATAATAAATTGTGTAACCATTGTGGTTGCTATCTTCCCCTAAATTTTGCCAAATATTTTCTGCCAAATCAGGATGAGTCCATCTGCAGCCGGTATCTACCAGAGCAATAATTACAGGTTGAGTGCCATTTTCACCTTTATGAATATCCCAGGCGGATTCTGCCTCCAGAGAAGCAAAATAGAAAGATTCTGAATAATGCTCGTCATTGGGAACAGCAAAAATGACCTCGGGATAAACAATTTCCGCATATTGCACAAAGGGGTCAGAAGAAAGTAAATTTACAACTGCCTGAGGTGGATAAGGACTTTGCACTGTAAAAATTAGAGAAAGTTCACATTCCTCTCTTTTTTGCGGCGAAATGCTGAATTTAGGGCTTAAGGAACTGACCTGCAATTTCTGCAGTTTTTCATCTATAGACGCAATTCCTGTGCGATTATCGGACTTTTGCAAAGCAGAACGAAATTCCGGTTTCAGCTTAAAAATAGCCGTTCCTTCATTTTCCTTTAAATCAGCGGCAAAAAGTCCAAAAGCAACCAATAAAGCTAAAAAAACGGTAAAATGTTTCATTTCCGCCTCCTAAAAAACGGATTCTCGCCTTCTTGGAAAGAGACCTTTATCTCCTTTTCCGAAACGAGGAATGATATGCAGATGAAAATGGGGAATACTTTGTCCCGCAACAGAACCGCAATTCATAGCCAAATTGTAACCACGCGGCTCAAATTTTTCCTCTAAAACTTTTTTCACCTTCAGAGTTATATCGTGCAAAGAAATCGCTTCTTCCGCATTTAGATTAAAATAATCGGGTGTATGACGCTTGGAAATAATCAGGGTATGACCCTTGCTAACAGGATATTTATCCCAAATTGCAAAAAAATGTTCATTTTCTGCCAGATAAACTGAGCAATCAAGATTACAAAATTCACAAGCCATAAGTTGTTACCTCTTTTTTATATTATAATTCATTCTTTCAGCTAAGCCAAAATAATGTTTGGCAGGGAATAAAAACAAGCTCGTTAGGTATAATGTTTCAGTATCGCTTATTCTTTGCTAAAATCTGCTGTAATATAGATGTAAATAAATAAGGTAAGAAATCTCTTTATCCTTTTAACTCACTATAATATTATATAGTTAGCTGTATATTTTGCCTTTCTTGTTTGAAGATGTGTATTTGCTTGGTATATAGACGATTAAGTAACGACTCCGTAACACTTCCGTAACACTTCCGTAGTTTCGTTACGGAGTTGTTACTTGAGTGTTATTTGGTTATTACAAGATTAAACTGGAATGTTAACCTCCCGGTCAAACACAATAAAAATCAGGAGCAATTTGAGCTTTAACATTTTTATTATTTCCGATATCTTTACAAGCGCAATATAACTTGCGACAGATTGTGAAGCCGGAGTTGCAGTGAGCTCCGGCTACACAAATTAAAAATGGTAAGATATCGTTTTCCCGGACGCCGGTCCAATTTTTTTCTTGCAGTAAAAGCATTGTTTCAAAAGTATTGTTTTATAGAGGCAATTGCGTCTCTTATTTTGAGGAGTAAGAAATGAAATATAAAGTGCAAATCGTTTTGGCAATATGTTTATTGTGGACAATGTCCCTAATCTCTGCCAAGCCCGATCCCAACGCTTTAGTCGGTAAAATTGGAGATCGGGAATACAATTACAAAAAATTTAATGATGGATTTAAATCATATCTCCAATATCACGGAAAAGGAAAAGTCCTCACCAAGCAGGATAGCATTAAATTGAATAATCAATACTGGGAAGAGCTTATCGGGATGTATGTTTATGACCAGGCAATAAAAGCTGGTAAAATAAAAGTTACCGATGCCGAACTGGAAGCAGAAATCAAGAAAAATATTCCCGCAGAAATTAAACAGATTAAGGATTTTCAAACCAATGGCAAATTTGATAAAGCCAAATATGAACAGGCATTAAAAGACCATCCCGATTTTAAACGGGAAGTTATGAATTATTCCCGCGACCTCTATTCCTATAACAAGTTGATTAAAACCATTAAAAATGAGGTAAAAGCCAATCCGGATAGCGTTAAAAATGCCTGGCTGAAAGAAAATGATTATGCCAGTGCCAAAATTATTCATTTTGATTACAATAAATTGACTGCCGTTAATGCTACTGATGATGAAGTCCGGGCATTCTATGAAGCCCATAAAGATGAATTTAAAAGAGAAAATGGACGCAGCTATCTTTTGGCTCGTTTTACAGGCAATTTGAGTAAAGCAGAAAATGCGGAACAAAAGGCACAGGAAAATAAAATTTTAAGCACAGCACTTTATAACCGGGCAAAAGAAGTAGGTTTACAACAGGCAGCTGAAGAAATGAACATTCCTCTGGAAGAAAGTCCCTATTTTAATTCCCAGGATCAAATTATTCCTCATATAGGTCGTGCTCCCGATTTGGTTTCTTTTGCCTTCAATAATCCCGTTGGTTCCATTCCGGATATTTTTTATGCTCCCACAGGTGATATTCTGGTTTTGGAATTGAAAAGTGAAACCCCTGAATATTACATTGATTTTGAGATTAAGAAACAGGAAATGATTATCCGGGCAAATCGCGCCAAACGAATGTACACAATGGAAAATTATGTGCAGAATTTTATGCAAAGTGAAACACCGGAAACATATTTGGAAGCAGCAATTAGAGATAGCATTGCTATTATTGACGCGGAAAAAGTGATTGCCGATAACGAAATTAAACCCTTAGGCAAAATTCCCGCTTTGAATACTGCAATTTTAAATACTCCCGAGGGCTCTTTTACTCCTCTTATAGAAAATGAAAAACACTGGTATCTTGCCCTCGTTACCAAACGCCAATATCCCGACTTAACTCTCTGGGAAAAAGATAAAAAGAAAATCATTGCCGATGCGGAAGCAAAATTACAGGAAGATCATCTCAATCAATGGTATTTTGAACAACGCCAGAAAGTTCAGATAATTGATAACCGGAAAGATTTTTATGAATTGCAAATGCAGCTGAAATTGTAGGAGGTCTTGAGGTTTTGAGGTCTTGAGGTTTAACACACTCTAAACAGAGAAAATGGTAATATAATTGTAAATCTTTCATCCTGAAAATCCTCAAAATTCTGTTCATCCCAGACCTATTCTTTCATCTGCGAAATCTGTGAACTACTTCATTTTTTCAGATTTTAATTGACGAACCTTCTATGCCTTTAAAAATGGAAAAAATATTATATAATGGACTACCTAATGAAGAGATTATTTATCCTCTTACTTCTGCTGATAGGTTGTTTTGGACTTAATGCCCAAACCGGACTTTTTAATTTAAGCTATGCCATTCCAATTGAAGAAGCCGATTCCCTGCTTGCTTTAAGCGACTTTTACACCCCAAACATAAACGACAACTTAGTGCGCTATTATCCTGAAAATAGTAATTATGTAGAGGCAATTCTGGTTTTTGTAGAGCCCCAAACAAGGCGTATTATTGGCTGGTTCATAAAATACAGTCCTGATAATTCTGAAGAAGATGATGCTTATGTGCTTCAGACCTTACAGGAAATGCATGGCAAAAACAATTATTTTGATGAAGAAACACAACAACTTATCTGGTTTTTATCCACTACTCGCAGTGTTCATATTATGTATGCCGATGATAACAGTTTAACAGTTCTCTATTATGATTCTTACTTCCCTGAACTTTTCCACCTCAAAGATAAAAAAGCTTTACGGAAAGATTCTGAAACCCAAAATAATACTTTACCCGAGGACTCTAAACCTGCTCCTTCTGCTGAAGACACGAGATAATTAGTTTTATCTAAAAATATTCATACTTTTAAAAGTATACTATGTAGCAATAAATAACTTGACCAATTAAAGCATTTATTTTTTAAAGAAAAAGATAAGAATTTGGAGTGATTATGAACATACATTTCAGAGATGTCCAAAGTGGTAGTGTTGAAGCCAGAGCAATTATAGAAATTGCGGATGGCGTTTTTTTAAATGAAGTTACCATTTTGAATATTGATGGTGAAATAGTAGTGGAATTTCCTCGTAAGAGTTTTGTAGGTAAATCCAAACGCACCTATTATATAGATATTATTACTTTTGAAGATAATGATAAACGGATTGTGTGGGAACTGGAAATTAAAAATGCTTACCGGGAATGGCGAAAAGCCAACAAGAAAGTGCTAATTTACGAAGAAAAATAAAAAAAGAAAAGGAGGATCATAAAATGATCACCGATTTGCAAAACATTCTCTCCACCAACATTAAAGGTATGAAACGTTCTGCTATCCGTGAACTTTTAAAGTTTCTCGGACAACCCGGTTTGATTTCATTTTCCGGTGGTTTTCCCAGCCCTCTTTCTTTCCCGATTGAAGAGCTGAAAAGCATCATTGCCGAAGTTATGGAAAACGAAGCTGCTTTTGCACTTCAATATGGAACAACTGAAGGTGATGATTTATTAAGAACTATGCTGGCTAATCGTTATAAAGCCAATGGCATAGATGTTACCAAAGATAATATCATTATTACAACTGCCTCTCAACAAGCATTAGACCTTATTTCCAAAATGTTTATTGACCCAGGCGATGATGTTATCGTTGGTTTACCTTCCTACTTAGGAGCACTTCAGGCATTTGGTTCTTATGGAGCTAATATGATTGGTATTCCTATGGATGATGAAGGTGAAGACCCAAACCTGATGGAAGAAGCATTAAAAGACCTTGCTTCTAAAGGTAAAAAACCTAAATTTATCTATCTGATTCCCGATTTCCAAAATCCTGCTGGAATTACAATGAGTGAACGCCGCCGGAAAGAAATGCTGGAACTGGCTCATAAATATGATGTTCTGATCCTGGAAGATAGTCCTTACCGGGAACTTCGCTATGAAGGTGAAACTCAAAGAACTCTCTATGAACTTGATGGAACAGGTCAGGTTGTTATTTTAGGCACTTTCAGCAAAATCTTCTGCCCCGGTTTTAGAATTGGCTGGGTTGTAGGCAATCCCGATGTTTTAGATAAAATAGTTGTAGGAAAACAGGCAACCGATTTATGTACTCCGCCTTTCACTCAAAGAATAGCTGCCCGCTATATGGAAAAGGGTTATCTTGACCCCAAAATTGAAGATATTAAAAAGATGTATTCCGTGAAACAAAAAGTGATGCTGGAATCCCTGGAAAAATATATGCCCGAAGAAATGAAATGGACTCATCCTCAAGGTGGTTTGTTCTTGATGGTTACAGGACCTGAAGATTTGGATACTAATGCTCTTCTGCTGGAATGTATTAAAGAAGCAAATGTAGCTTATGTTGCTGGAAATAGTTTCTTCTGCAATGGCAAGGGCTATAACACAATGCGTTTGAATTTCAGCTACGAAAGCATTGAAACCAATATTGAGGGATGCAAACGCTTAGGTAGTTTCTTTAAAAAGGTATTGCAAAAATAAATAAGTATTGGAGGAAAGAATGTCCAAAAAAGTCGAAAAAGACCGTATGGGCATGATTATACACGAAGAAGATACTCCCGAAAAAATGGAAGTAGAACTAACAGAAATAAAAGCTCCCGGCGATGATGATTCACCTGTCCTCATCTATTATAACTGGTGCAAAAAATGCGGAATCTGTGTGGCTTTTTGTCCAACCGGTTGCCTAGGAAGAAAAAGTGACGGTTCTCCTTTTGTGCAGGCACCGGAAAAATGTACTCATTGCGAGAATTGTGATCGGCTTTGTCCTGATTTTGCCATAACCGGTGCCAAGGAACGCTAAAGGAGTTTATGATGACAGAAAAAGATAAAAGTAAACAGACCAAACATAAAACCACCTCCGATAAAGCATCACTGGCTGCAAAACCGGAAAGCAAACTGGAAGAAATTCAGGCAAAACGCGAACGCAAAACAGTTTTAATGCAAGGCAATGAAGCTGTTGCTTACGGTGCTTTGGATGCTGGAGTGAATTTTTTTGCCGGCTATCCTATTACTCCTTCCACGGAAATAGCGGAAATTTTAGCCGCTGAACTTCCCAAAAGGAACGGTGTATTTATTCAAATGGAAGATGAGCTTGCCTCTATTTGTGCTATAATAGGTGCTTCTTTGGCAGGAGCTAAAGCCCTCACTGCTACAAGCGGACCGGGTTTTTCTTTGATGCAGGAAGGAATCGGTTTTGCCAAAATTACGGAAACACCTTGCGTAGTTGTTGATGTTCAAAGAGTAGGACCCAGCACGGGAATGCCAACAAGTCCTGCTCAGGGTGATATTATGCAATCCAAATGGGGTTCGCATGGTGATTCTCCCGCTATAGTTCTTTACCCGGATTCCGTTAAAGAAAGCTATGAACTAACTATCCGGGCTGTGAATTTAAGCGAAAAATACCGCACTTGCGTAATTTTGCTGTTGGATGAAGTAATTGCTCATATGCGGGAAGCAGTTTGCCTTCCTGATCTTGCCAATGTGAGAATTATCAATAGAATTAAACCGACTGTGCCTCCTCATTGGTATAAGCACTATGATGAAAATCAAAAATACCTTTCTCCCCTTGCCAGTTTTGGAGAGGGTTACCGTTTTCATGTTACCGGTTTAACTCACGATTCTCATGGCTTTCCGACAAACAAACCAAGTGAAGCAGCAGAAATGATGGAACGTTTACGGAAAAAAATATCCTATAACATTCGTGACCTCGTTCAGATTGAAAGCTACCAGATGGAAGATGCCAAAATTGCTATTTTTGCAGCCGGAATCACTTCTCGCGCTGCTAAAGCGGCAATTGCCTCTGCCCGAGCCGAAGGTGTTAAAGTTGGACTTTTAAGACCTTTAACTATCTGGCCCTTCCCTGATGACGCAGTTCGTAAAATGCTTCGTAATGTAGAGACAGTTATTGTTCCGGAACTTAATCAGGGTCAGCTGATTCACGAAGTGCAACGGTTGACTAAAGAAAAAAGTGACGGCAGTTTGATTCCTATTAACAAAGTAAGCAGTGAATTGATTACTCCGAATGATATCCTAAACAAAATCAAGGAGGTATGCTAAAATGGCTAATATTCCTCAACGCATTATTCATGAATACCTGCGTCACGATAAGAAATTTCCCCATGTCTGGTGTGCCGGATGCAGTAACGGTATTGTTTTAGGTGCCATTATCCGTGCCGTTGCCTCTTTGAATATAGACCGCAATGATATTGTAATGGTTTCAGGTATTGGCTGCTCTTCCCGGATGCCTGTTTATGTGGATTTTAATACACTTCATACCTTACATGGACGCAGTATCGCTTTTGCTACAGGCGTAAAAATGCACAAACCGCATTTGAAAGTAATCGTTGTAACTGGAGATGGCGATTGTGCCGCTATTGGAGGTAATCATTTAATCCATGCGGCGCGCAGAAATATAGACCTGAAAGTGATTATGATCAATAATAACATTTATGGAATGACAGGTGGACAATGCAGTCCTACTACTCCTCATAATGCTTATGCTACTACTGCTCCTTATGGAAATATAGAACCCGATTTTAATATCTGCAATCTGGCTATGGGTGCAGGTGCTTCTTTTGTTGCCAGAACAACAGCTTTCCATGTTCTGGAAATGCAATCAATGATAAAAGACGCTCTTCAGCATCCAGGTTTTTCTTTAATTGAAGTGGTAAGTGCCTGTCCTGTAATTTACGGACGCTTGAATAAAAAAGGCGGTGCAGCTCAAATGCTGAAGGACTTCCGCGATAATTCCCTTCCTCTTACTGCCGTGGAAAAACTGCCTCCGGAAAAAGTGGAAGGAAAAATCATTCGCGGTATTTTACGCAAAGAAATCCGTCCCGAATTCGCTGCCGAATATGCAGCTCTGTGCAAAAGAGTGCAAACCGAGGGAGGTGAATAATGGCTAAAACATTTGAAGTTCGCCTTTCCGGAAGTGGTGGTCAGGGCTTAATCCTGGCAGGAATCATTTTGGCTAAAGCAGCTGTTTTGGAAAACAGAAAAGTAACTCAGACGCAAAGTTACGGTCCTGAATCCCGAGGCGGTTATTCGCATGCCGATGTGATTATTAGTGATAAGGAAATATACTTTCCTGAAGCAACGAATATTAATTGCCTGCTGGCATTAACTCAGGAAGCATGCGATAAGTTTCTTTTTGACTTGTGCGAAAACGGAATCCTGATTATTGATACTACCTTCGTAAAAAATCTGGCTTTAGCTGCTGAAAATACTTACGAAATCCCTTTCACGGAAATTGCCCAGGAAAAATTAGGCAGCCCTATTTCTACCAATATTATGGCACTTGCCTTCCTGGTAAAAATTACAGGTATCGTAAAAGAAAGCTCTCTAAAAAAAGCAATAGAGGAAACGGTCAAGCCAGCATTTGTAGACCTTAATTTGAAAGCAATGCAGATTGGCTTTGACCTGGCAAAAAAATAATAAAAATAATGTGTAGTCGGAGGACGCTGTTCCTCCACAAAGATAAAACCCGAAGCGAATATCTGATAAAAAATGTGGAGCTTCAGCGAGCTCCGGCTACACGACTATAACAATCATAGAGTTAGGAGTCGTTACTGCCGCAAGTAATTATGCGCAACTCACAAATTGATTTGGCAGTGAGGACTTATGACGACTCTAACTACTATTTCATAAAGGAGATAACTTATGCTTAAACACATCAGCCATATTGGTATCGCAGTTAAAGACCTGGAAGCTGGAATTGCTTTCTACGAAAAATTGGGCTTGAAATTAGAAGGCATTGAAGAAGTTCCCTCTCAAAAGGTGAAAGTTGCCTTCTTTCCTTGTGGAGAAACAAGAATTGAACTTCTCTGCCCTACTTCGGAGGAAAGTCCTATTGCCAAATTCATTGAAAAGAAAGGAGAGGGAATTCAGCATATTGCCTTTGCCGTTGATGATATTGAAGCTTCTTTAAAACAGGCAAATGAATTAGGTTTAGCCCTAATTGATAAAGAACCTCGTCCGGGAGCACATCACTCCAATATTGCATTCCTGCATCCAAAATCCGCTTTGGGAGTCCTGATAGAATTTTGCCAAGAACACGGGTAAAGGTAAACGGGTGAACAGGTAAAACACGCGTTGGAAATAGAGAATTAGTAAGATAATGAGATGGTAAGAATTATAAAAGATTTTTCTTATATATAAATCAAATCCTGTAAATCCTCAAAATCCTGTTCATCCTCTACCTATTCTTTTATCCGTGTAAATCCCTGTCCTAATCTTTTATCTGTGTTATCCGTGTTATCTGTGAGAGACATTTCTTTTGCGTGAAATCCTTGACAGATTTCCCCTCTCCAAAAATCTGCACTCATATATACTATTATAGGAGAAAAAATGTACGCCATCGTAGAAATTAAAGGATTTCAGTATAGGGCTGAAAAAAACGCTGTGCTGCGCGTTCCCTATCTGAAAACGGCAGAACCGGGTCAAACATTAACATTTGACAAAGTTCTTCTCCTGCGTGAGGAAGAAGAAATAAAAGTCGGTCAACCCGTTGTTGAAGGCGCTAGCATAGTTGCAGAAGTGATTGAAAATGGTAAGGGAGAAAAAAAGATTATTTACCATCATAAACGTAGGAAAGGTTATCGCGTGAAAAAAGGTTATCGCGAAAGTTACACAGACCTCCGGGTCACGGATATTTTGGCTTAAAAAAAGAGGTTAAAAATGGCACATAAAAAAGGTGTGGGAAGTTCCAGAAATGGCCGTAACAGTAATCCCAAGTATCGTGGTGTAAAAAAACACGCCAGTGAAAGTGTTTTAGCTGGTAATATTATAGTTCGCCAAAAAGGTACAAAAATACACCCCGGTAAAAATGTTGGGATCGGCAGGGATTATACTATTTATAGTTTAATAGACGGTAAGGTTACTTTTACTATTGGAAAAGAAGGCAGAAAGTATGTGAGTGTGCAACCGATGAATGAAGAATGAAAAATGTAGAATGTAAAATGGATTTTGTAAGGAAATTATAAATAACTTTCGGTGATTTCGGTGACTAACAAAAAAAACATAACTTCTAATTAAATTCGGTGTTCTCGGTGTAAATGAAACTATAAGGAGAAAAGATGGAAGCGCAACAAATTCTTCTGCTTATACTTAGTATCATAATCATCGGAACTACCATTATCGTAGGAATCACTTTATATAAGGATCAAGCATACACAGCCAATAAAACTGCTCTTGTTGCAGAAGCCAAAAATTATGGTAAGAGAATTACCAAATATTATCAAGACCTTGCTTCTTTAAAGAATGATAATTTACAAAGTGCTTCTGTAGATACAACTAAGCTGATAAAGTATCTTGGCTGGGAAAGCAATTTCATAAAGACAGAAGCAGGAACTTTTAACATTACTGCCGTTTCTGACTCTTCCGTAATTATTACGGGATATGCAAAAGCCAAAAAGAACGGCAAAAGCCCTAAAGTTGTTGTTACTGTCACTTTCCCGGAAGGAAAAATGGATCTGAGGGAAAGTGACTCAGTAACGAAGTAAAAGCAAAAAGGGTGATTGTGCTTGACATAAAAAGGCAATCTCAAGAGTTGAACAAAATAAAAAAAGTCCGGTTTTGGAGGTAATAATGGAAATCCGGGATGATTTATATTACACGGACACCCACGAATGGATACATTTAGATGGCGATATAGCTACAATCGGTATCAGTGATTTTGCTCAGCATGAGCTTGGCGATATTGTTTTTGTAGAGCTTCCCGAAGTAGGACAAAAAGTAGCAGCCAGTGAACCCTGTGGTTCAATTGAAGCCGTGAAAGCGGTAGAAGACCTGATCAGTCCTCTAAGTGGCAAAGTTGAAGAGAAAAACATTGACCTGGAAGACAGTCCTGAACTGATCAATAAATCGCCTTACGAAGAAGGGTGGTTATTCAAAATTCGGATGTCCAATCCGGAAGAACTGGAAAATCTGCTTTCTGCTGCAGAGTATCAGAAAATAATTCCCTAATCCCTTCAGAGTATAATATCACCTTGTGATTACGAAAGACAATCACTTTCTTATAATACTTTCTGCTCCTTCCGGAGGAGGAAAAAGTACGATCCTAAACGAAATCCTGAAAGTTACTAACGATATAGATTATTCCGTTTCTTACACCACGCGCAGTCCAAGAGGAACAGAACAAAATGGAATTCATTATCACTTTGTAACCGAAGAGGAATTTCAGAGACGCATTGACGAGGGTGACTTTTTAGAGTATGCAAAGGTTTTCGGAAACTGGTATGGCACTTCCAAAAGTTTTATTAAAGACCGTTTGGCAAAAAAGCATCATGTTATTCTGGACATTGATGTTCAGGGTGCTTCTTTAATCAGTGCCACGGATATTCCCTATGTAAAAATATTTATTTTGCCACCTTCTATGGAAGTGTTGCATCAGCGTTTAGTTTTAAGAGCTACGGATAGTGAAGAGGAAATTGCCAAGCGACTGCAAATTGCCAAAGACGAAGTTGCTTATATACCTCAATACGACTATCTTGTAATTAACGATAAATTGGATATAGCGGTTCAGGATGTTTTAGCTATTATTCGGGCTGAAGAAAATCGTGTATGCCGCTATAATCATCCCGCTATGGATTTTATATCTACAGGAGAAAAAGATGATTAACGAAAAACTTGAGAACTTTCTGGAAAAAGCGGATATGAACTATTTGTTCTGTCTTTTAGCTCAATTGGAAGCATACCGCTTACTCCAGCTTCCAACTTATGTGAAACAAAAATTTCAAGATAAAATTACCGTTATGGCTATGAACCATGTAGCTGAAAATGAAGTGCCGGATTATATTACCGAACTTGCTGAAGCGGAGCTGGCAGAAGCAGAGCTTGCTGAAGCACAGGAAAGTCCTTTCCAGGAAGAAGAAGGGGCAGAAGAAGAAGCAGAAGAAACAATTGATGATTCTAAAAAGTTCATTGAAGAGCTTACTGGAACCGAAGATTATGAAGAGGAAGAAGAGGAAGAAGAAGAATTCTATAATGAAGATAACGAAGACAACGACGAAAGTTAAATTATGTCTGTAAATGCTTTGCGCCAATATCTGGAATTCTTAAAAAACAGCGGTATCAAGGAACTTTATTATCCCCCAAGCGATAAACAAAAAAAATTAACGGAACTGCAAAAACAATATTCTACCTGCACAAAATGCCCTCTGCATAATTCACGCCATAAATTTGTTTACGGGGAAGGAAATCCTAATGCCATTGCAATGTTGATTGGAGAAGGTCCCGGCGAACAGGAAGACATTACAGGAAGACCTTTTGTGGGTGCTGCAGGTCAGCTTTTGGAAAAAATGCTTTCTGCTATTAATCTGAAACGCAGTGATGTTTATATTACCAATATTGTAAAATGTCGGCCTCCGGGAAACCGAAATCCCGAATCCGAGGAAAGAAAAGCTTGTTTACCCTATTTATTGGAACAGATTCAAATTATTCAACCTAAATTACTATTAATTTTAGGTTTGGTGGCAGCGCAGACCTTGCTAAATAATAATAATACTCTTGGCTGGCATAGAGGAAAAATTCATTATGTTATGGATATTCCTGCTTTTGTAACCTACCATCCTTCAGCTTTGTTAAGAAATCAGGAATGGAAAAAACCTGCCTGGATTGACCTCCAGGAATTCCAGAAAGAATATGAGAAATTGCTTGCTGCAACTATTAGCTAAAGGATTGCCGAATTATACTGCACAAATAATGTATATCGTTTTATGATTGAACATACAGATTCCTGATTTCGCAGGAATAACAAGGATGCTTAATGAAAGAGGGAAAAAAGCAATTATTTTATTCTCATAAGGAGATAACGATGATTAAACAGAGAAATTCCCCTCTCTCTATTTTCAAACTGAATTTACCTATATCTCTTCTTATAACTTTTCTTTTAACTTTTTTAGTTGTAGGTTTGGATGCCCGTTTTGCTATTTATGGAGATACACGCAGTAATCCAAAAATTCATCAGCAAATTGTTCAACAAATTGTATCCCGCAAGCCCGAAATTGTTTTTCATACGGGGGATTTGAACAGTTCAGGCAAAACACAAAAAGAGTATGACAATTTTTTGCAGATTATTTCTCCCATCTCTCAATCTGCCCGTTTTTTTCCAGCGCGCGGCAATCACGAAAAAGACCTTACTTTATTTCTGCAGAATTTTCCTTATTTAAACAGCAGTTCTTATTACACCGTTTTTCAGGATGGCATCCGTTTTATCATTCTGGATAGTGTTTTAGAGCTTTCCCCGGGTTCCGAACAATTTAGCTGGCTGCAAAAACAGCTTAAAGAAGACATTCCTTCAATGCTTATTTTACATCATCCGGTTTTTTCATCCGGAGAGCACAATGACGAGCTTGGTTTACAGCTTATTTTGCCGGAATTATTACAAAATACATCCGTAAAAGCTGTTTTTAGCGCTCATGATCATAATTACGAGCGTTCCGAATTTAAAGGTATAACTTACATTGTTACCGGGGGTGGAGGAGCTCCTTTAAGGGAAAAAGTTCACGAAAATCCCTATTCTTTGGTTTTTGTAAAAACCCATCACTATCTTATTGGAGAGCGAGAAGATAAGTCCATTATCTTTAAGGTCTTTAACTTGGATGATGAGCTCATAGATAGCTTTACTATAAACGGAATGTAATATGCCCCATCCAAAGGTTTTAGCAATTCACGATCTTTCCGGTTTTGGTAACACTTCCTTAATGGCAATTATCCCTATTATGAACAGGATGGGAATTGAAGTTACCGCTATGCCCAGTGCTTTACTTTCTGCCAATACCGATTATCCTGATTATATTCTGCAGGATAATAGCGAGCTTTTAAAAAAATCCCTAACGCACTGGAAAGAACTTCAGCTTAGCTTTGATGCCGTTTATACCGGTTTTTTAGGATCTCCTGCTCAAGTATATCTCTTACTTGAAAATTTGCCTTCTCTACTTAAAAAAGAGGGAATCGTTTTAGTTGACCCCGTTTTAGCGGATGAGGGAAAATTATATAGTTGTTACACTTGGGAAATGGTAGAGGCAATGCGTTCTCTTGTTTCAATTAGTCATATTATTACTCCCAATTGGACAGAAGCAGTTTTTTTAAGCGGTTATAAAAATGGGAAAGACTTAAAAACCGTCCGAGTATATGAATGCTGTAAAAAATTAGCCACTTTAGGACCTCAAAATATAGTTATAACCAGTGCCCCTGATTCTCAAGGAAATTTTTCCTCGGTTGCCTTTTTTGCTGCTGAAAACAATTTTTTCCGGGAATTTGAATGTAACTATGCCCCCGTAATCTTCCCAGGAGCAGGTGATTGCTTTTCTGCATTGCTTTTAGCCGGTATTTTAAATGGCTGTGATATTGTTCAATCAATAGAAGGAACTATCGCCTTTTTGGAGGAGGCAATAACAATTAGCATCCCTGTTGTGCAGGATCGTAAAACGGGCATTGACCTTATTTCTGCCTTAAAAAAAGACCCCCACCTTTTCTATTCTCAAAAAGAGTAACCGCGTTTCTTTTCTACAAAGAGAAAAGAGAAAAAGGGTTTAGAAGGTTTAGAAGGTTTTGAAGGTTTAGAAAGTTTAGAAGGTTGAGATACCTTAAAGCCCGGAGGGCGACACAACTATAGCGATGGTGGCGTAAGCCCCTCGTAAAATTCAAGATTTAATCGGTGGGAGGTTTTGACTTACAATTTTCACATGCCTTCAATGTAACCACACACCACATTCTTTTCTCACTTACAACCAATCTGCAACTGGTTAATAAATCTGAAAAATTGTGAGTAAAAACAAAACAACGGAATAAATATCCTTCCCAAAGAAATCCCAAAATTATTTCAATAACATTCCGATATGACTCCCATATCATTCCCATATCGCGATATGGAAATGATATGGGAATCTCATTTACTGCATAACGCAAAAAAGCAGGAATTCATACACAACTATTTTGTTTCTGTTTTTAACGCACAATTTTTCGGTCTGGAGACCAATAAAACTGCGGTTGTATGTTAAATATGATTGCAGGGTGTGGGAATATTGAAGGCAGGTGAAAATTGTAAGTCAAAACCTCCCACTGTTTACATTGTGAATTTTCCGAGGGGCTTACGCCACCTTCTACATCATTGTGTCGCCCTAAGGGGCTTATTTTTCCAGATATGGTGAAAAAAGGAACTCGGGGCTTTCATTTTCCGAGGGGCTTACGCACCCATCGCTATAGTTGTGTCGCCCTCCGGGCTTTAATGAAATCTCAACCCTCTAAACTTTCTCAACCTTCTAAACTTTATTTTCCGAGGGGTTTACACACCCATCGCTATAGTTGTGTCGCCCTAAGGGCTTTAATGAAATCTCAACCTTCTAAACCTTCTCAACCCTCTAAACTCTCTAAACCTTCTAAACCTTCTTAACCCTCTAAACCTTATTTTCCGAGAGGTTTACGCCACCATAGCTATCATTGTGTCGCAGAGGTAAGAATTTAATGGATAGGCACATTGACTGGGCTATCACCTAAAATATTGCCAATGTAGTCAGTTGTATCCGGTGGAACAGTTTTTGTTTCGGATTTGGGAGTAGATACACTATTAGTTTGAGGGATGGATTCACTGATAGCACGCAAGCGTTGACGCAAGGTATCTGGTTTGGTTTCTTCTTTTTCTTCTTTAATTATAACGGCAGTGGAATCGGGTTTTTTAGAAGCAAAAAAATCGGGCATTTTCAGCCAATTTTGATTGTAGGCATACCATAAAATGGAGCCGAGAATAATAATAATCAATAAAATGCCAATCAGCCACATAAAGTTGGTGGAAAGCATAATCTTTTTTTCTTTCACAGGAGTTGCAGGTTGGAATTCCGGTTTGGCACTTTCCGGCATTAAACTGGAAAAAGCATTCATTACGGAATCCACATCCGCTTCCAGAAAACGGGCATAGTTATAGACCAATGTTTTAGCAACTCCATAGGGACCAAGTTCGGTAAAGCGATTTTCTTCAATTGCCTTTATCTGATTTTCCGGAATACGCAGTTCATTCCAGATATCCTGATAGCTGTATTCACGCTGTAAACGCAATTCCAGAAAATACTTGCCTAAATTTTCCAATTGTAAACTCCCTGAAATGACTGGCAGACCTCTCCGCTTAATAAATAACCATTATCGGAAGCATTGATTTTAACTATTCCTCCGGGCATTAAGACCTCAACTTCATTATCTAATAAGCCCTTGGCAATACCGCTAAAAACTGTAGCGGAAGCACCTGTTCCACAAGCCAGAGTAGCTCCGCAACCTTTTTCCCAGATTTTGATGGCTACCGCTGTTCTATTCAGTAAAACGGCAAAATGCACATTTACCGTTTGTGCAAATCCCTTGTGATGTTCTATGGCAGAACCGTATTGAAGATGGGGATCGTCTTGCAAAGAATTAACCCAAACAATAAAATGCTGATTGCCAATTTCCACCAAGTCGCCGGTAAAATCCATTACCTGATAGGCACTTTTCAGCATTGAAGGCATTCCCAGGTTAACGGTTATAGTGTTATCCTCATTTACATAACAGGTTTTAAGTCCCGCTTCGGTTTGGACTCTAAATTCCTTTTTTCCGGTTTTTTGCTCCAAAATCCAAGTTACACAGCGTAATGCAGAACCGCACATTTCAGCTGTTGAGCCATCTGCATTGTAAATAAACATTTGCGCATCGCAGGATTCATTAGGCATAAGTAAAACCAGTCCATCCGCTCCAATGCCAAAATGTGGTTTACAAAGTTCTTCCGCTACAGAAGAAAAATCCAGCTTTGCCAGAACAAATGACTCCGGAGCAAAGAAATCCAAGATAACAAAATCGTTACCTTGAGCGTGCATTTTGCGAAAAGGAATCAGCACAATACTTCCTCTACCATTTCCGCAAAACTGTAAAATCCCTTGCGGTCTTTAATCCATTTTGCTGCCTGTAACGCTCCGTAGGCAAAAGTGCTACGCGAACGGACACAATGGCTAAGCTCTATGGTTTCGGTTGCACTATCAAAACCAATTATATGCGTTCCGGGAAAAGAACCGGCGCGAAGTGAGCCAAAATGTAATTCTTCAGGTTCTATTTTACGGTAAGCAGGGTCAAAAAGAGCGGTTTTTTTCCTGCTGCTATTGGCTAAAATGGTTTTAGAAAGTTCAATGGCAGTTCCCGAAGGACTATCCGCTTTTTGATTATGGTGCATTTCCCAGCCGTAAACATCAAATTCCGGAAAACGGTCAAATGCCTTAGTTGCTTCTGCTACAAGTCGCTTAAAGATATTCATTCCGATAGAAAAATTGGCTCCGTAAAGAAAACCTGTTCCTGCTTGCTGAACCTGCTGTTGTATTTCTTTTAGGTGTTCAAACCAGCCGGTTGTGCCAACTACCATATTTTTCTTGAGAGCAAGAACTTTGTGAATATTCTCCAGAACTACAGAAGGATGGCTGAAATCAATGCAAACATCTGCATCTTGCAGGGACTGCTCACTTATTTCCTGGTAGCAATCCTTATGGTTAGGGTCTATCTTAGAAACAACGGTGCAATCAAAATCAGAAGCCAATTCGGCAATCATTTTTCCCATTTTGCCATAACCTAACAAACAGATTTTAACAGCCATTTATTCCTCCGCATAAAGATGGATGAGTTCTTCTACAAAAGCAGTTCCTCTATAGAGTTCATCCACTAGAATATCTTCTTCCGTAGTATGCACATTATTCATTCCGGTGCCGACAATAATCATTGGCAAGCCGTTGGCATTAAAAATATTAGCATCACTTCCACCACCTCCAACTTTGATGTCTGCCGGAAGATGTAAATTCTGCAATGCCTTTTCTGCAAGGGTTACTACCGGAGCATTACGATCAATTAAAAATGCCTCGTATTCCTCTTTCAGTTCAAAATGAAAGGATGCTTTGGCTCCATTCGCATTAAATTTATGGACCGTAGAAATAACTGCCTGTTCAATCTTCTTACAGACCTTTTGCAGTTTTCCCTTATTATGACTGCGAACTTCACCTTCAACAGTTACTAACCCGGGAACAATATTAGTAGCTGTTCCACCTTTAATGATACCGAGATTACAAGTAGTTTCAAAATCAATTCTGCCATTAGGCATAAGTGCAATTGCTTCTGCAGCCAGGCGAATGGCATTTAATCCTTTTTCAGGTTCTACACCCGCATGCGCTTCCTTGCCATAAAAGTTAATCTGAAAAGAAATTTGAGAAGGCGCTCCAATAACCACTTCCCCAACCTGATGAGTATCCAATGCATAACCAAAACCGGCTTGCAGCTTGGAAATATCAAAATTCCTGGCACCCAAAAGCCCTATTTCTTCGGAGACAGTTATCAACACCTCAATAGGAGGATGCTCAATGCCCTTTTCCTTAATTTGTTTAATAGCCATAAGGATTTCCGCAATGCCGGATTTATCATCTCCGCCTAAAATAGTTGTGCCATCCGTAAAAATGCGACCGTTTTCCATAATTGGCTGAATGTCTTTGCCGGGAACTACAGTATCACAATGAGCACAAAGAAGGATTGGCTTTTTATTGATAGTTCCAGGAAAATAGGCATAGAGATTACCCGCGTTACCCTCAATTTTTGAGGCGCAGTCATCTTCTTCTACAATAGCACCAAGTTCTTCCAAATCCTTTTTTAGCTTATCCACAATGGCTCTTTCGTTACCAGATTCGCTATCAATAGAGACGAGCTCAAGAAAGTAGCTTACTACATCGTTTTTCATTGGGACTTCCTTTTATGCATTCCTTACTAAATATATAATAGCCAAAATTTCGGTATATAGCAACTATTTATTCTATGGATTTTTTACACCAAAACCACCGAAATCATTGAGAACACCAAGTAGAAAGAAAAATCGGCAAAAATCTGGGTTGCCAATATATGGCTCTGCTGATTTTCCGAAAGGGTTACCTCCTGGTCAACTTATAGAAAACTACAGGGAGTTCTTTCATCCTGTTTTATCCAATTCCCAAGCGTTCCTGACGGTATTTATTATTTTGAATATTTTGCCACCACTGTTTGTTTTCCAGATACCAGGCAACTGTTTTTCTAATTCCCGTGGCAAATGTTTCGGCAGGTTTCCAACCAAGTTCTTTTTCAATTTTAGTGGCATCAATGGCATAGCGTAAATCGTGACCTGGTCTATCTTGCACAAAAGTTATCAGTTCCGTATAGCTTTTCAGTTTCTTTGAGGGCTCCATTTCATCCAAAATCTTGCAGATAGTGGTAACAATATCAATATTCTTCATTTCATTATGACCGCCAATATTATATGTCTCGCCTATTTTTCCTTTCCGAATAATAATATTGATGGCTTCACAATGGTCTGTAACAAAAAGCCAGTCCCGCACATTAATTCCTTTTCCGTAAACAGGCAAAGGTTTATGAGCGAGGCAGTTCAAAATCATTAAAGGAATCAGCTTTTCAGGAAATTGATAAGGTCCGTAGTTATTGGAGCAATTGGAGATGGTGATTGGCAGTCCGAAGGTTCTTTGCCAGGCACGCACTAAATGGTCTGAACCAGCTTTTGATGCAGAATAGGGTGAAGAAGGATCGTAAGGTGTTTCCTCGGTAAACATTCCGTTTTCACCTAAAGAACCAAAAACCTCATCCGTAGATACATTATGAAAGCGAAAGCGCTTTTTTGCTTCTTCATCCAAAGTGCGATAGTATTCCAGAGCGGAATTCAGCAAAGTTGCCGTTCCTACTAAATTGGTTTGGACAAATTCCATAGGACCGTCAATACTTCTATCCACATGGGATTCGGCAGCAAAATGGACAATTGTATCCGGTTGAAACTGATGCATAATTTCTTTCATTTTTGGTGCATCGCAGATATCTGCCTGCTCAAAGAAATAACGCGAATTACCATACTTGGCTTCCAAATCCTGCAAGCTTTCCAAATTACCTGCGTAGGTAAGTTTATCTATGTTCAATATCTTACCAGTAAAAGAAGGGTCTGCAAAAAGAGTATGTAAATAGTTGGCACCGATAAAACCGGCTCCACCGGTAACAATAACTCTGTTCATTTTTCCTGCCTTATTTTATTTAGGATCGTTTTAAATGCCTCCAGTTCTTCTGGAGATTTATACACCAAAGTAATTTTGCCCTTGCCATTATTTTCCTGCACTTTCACTTTCAGGCAAAACAAATTGCTTAGTTCCCTTTCCAGTTCTTTGGTGCGGGCATTTGTTTTTGCCTTTTCCGGTTCTTCCTTATTAGCGAGAGAAAAGGTTTTCGCTTTTTCTTCTGCCTGACGCACCGTTAAATTATACTTTATTATGTATTCCGCAAAGCTATTTTGCAGTTCCGGAGGCACAGATAAAACAGTGCGAGCCAATCCGGAATTCAATTCTCCGGAAACAAGCATTTGTTTTACTTCTTCAGGAAGTTTTAGCAAACGCAGGGAATTAGTGACTGTAGCTCTGTCCTTACCTACAATTTCGGAAATTTGGTTATGCGTTAAACCAAAATCCTCAACCAGAGTATTATAGGCAATTGCTTCTTCAATAGGATTCAAGTCCTCCCGTTGAATGTTTTCTATTAGAGCGAGCTGGAGCTGTTCTTTTTTAGAAACGCTACGGATAACAACAGGCACTTTTTCCAGTCCTGCCTGTTTTGCTGCTTCCAGTCGTCTTTCACCTGCCACAAGTTCATATTCCGAAGAGCTTGTTTTAGTAACAATCAGGGGTTGAATAATACCGTTTTCTTTGATGGATTCAGTTAATTCCGCCATTTTTTCCGGGTCAAATGTTTTTCGGGGTTGATAGCGATTGGGCTTAATACTTGCAATAGGCAAAGTAGTAATTCCCAATTGAGGAGTTTGTTCTCTATCGTTATCCGGAATCAGAGCGAAAAGTCCTCTTCCCAAATGTTCATTCATTTTTTATTACCTTATTCGCTTCTATTGATAACTTCATTTGCCAAATTTAGGTAGCTCATTGCGCCTGGAGACCTTATGTCATAGAGAAATATAGGTTTACCAAAACCAGGAGCTTCAGTTAATTTAATATTCCGGGGAATAATAGTGCGGAAGACCTTTTCCTTAAAATAGCGATGAACCTCTTTAGCAACCTGCAAAGAGAGGTTTACCCTTTTATCAAACATCGTTAACAGCACACCCAGAATGTTTAAACCGGGGTTTAAGTTCTTTTGAATCAAGCGAATGGTTGTTAGCAACTGACTAACTCCTTCCAGAGCATAATATTCGCATTGAATAGGTATCAAGACCTCCATTGCCGCAGTCATTGCATTCACCGTTAATAAACCAAGTGAAGGAGGACAATCAATTATAATGTAATCAAAAGTATTTAAAATTGGTTGGAGTGCTTCTTTTAATTTCTGTTCGCGGGCAAATTCATGCACCAGTTCAATTTCCGCTCCGGTTAAATTGATATTTCCCGGAATGCAAAAAAGGTTTTTGGTGGCTGTGGAGAGAATAGTTTTTTCTATAGGAGCTCTGCCTATAAGAGCATCATAAATTTGGAGTTCCACTTTATCTTTATCAATTCCTACTCCGCTGGTAGCATTACCTTGAGGATCAAAGTCAATCAGCAGAGTCCTTTTTTCCAGAACTGCCAAACCGGCAGAAAGATTTACGGCGGTAGTTGTTTTTCCTACACCACCTTTCTGGTTTACAACAGTTATTACCTTGGGCATATATATCCTTTAATTTTTAAGAACTTAATGAAAGAGAAGGTCACGCTGTTTGATACCAATTAATTTGCGTTGACCTAAGGCAGGATAATCTTTATCCAAAAGAATCTCATATTTTAGAACTTGCACATCGTCTAATTTCTGTGCCTTGTAAAAAACAACCATTCCGCTTGGTTTCAACAATCTTCGCAAAGGAGAAAAGTATCTTTCTTCCAAAGCAACGGCTCTACAAACAATAAAATCGTAGCTGGGACGCTTTGCCACATAAGCATAGTCCTCTAAACGACTGGCTTCCACATTTGTAGCAGAAAGAGATAAGGCCTCCACAAATTCACGCAAAACCCTGGCTTTTTTCTGCACCGAATCCAAAAGCGTCAAATTAAAATCCGGAACAGCAAGTTTCAGAGGAATTCCTGGTAAACCACCTCCCGAACCAAAATCCAAAACGGTTTTATCTGTAAAATCCAAACATTCCAAAGCAACTATGCTGTCAAGGAAATGCTGAACCCAATATCTTTCCAGGGGAATGTTTCGGGAAACGAGATTTACTTTGCGGTTGGCATTATAAAGTAAATGCAGGTAATGTTCAAAACGAGCCATTAAATGGTCTATATCCTCCAAACCGAGAAAGCGCAGATAGTCCTCAAAAATTTGTTTTTCTTCCGTCATTGTTGTTCCTCTTCCCATTTACGAACTAAGGTTTTCACCAGAAAGGAATTGTCATTTGCCATTTGCTTCAGACAGTTATGCGCTTCAGGCGTTCCAATTTGTTTTAAGGAACGGGCTACAATATAGCGATAACGCTCTGAAGGATGAAAAGCATATTGGAATAGCAAATCAACGCTTTCCGCACTTTTTATGCTACCCAAAAGCGAAAGACAGGTGGTGATATATTTACCGTTGTTTAAATGTTTGCGCAAGGGTTCAATTAAAGTGCTATCTCCAACTCCGGCAATTAGAGACAGGGCATTTTTAGCTTTCAAACTATCTATATCATCGGTATAATCAAAAAGAAGTTGTTTAAACTGCTCATTTTCTTTCACCAGAACCTCTAAAGCTCTATATTCCAATCCGGACTTGGTATCAAGCTTATTCTTTATCACATAATCAATTGCTTCATCAGCTCTGGCAAGCATAATTTCCCGGGCTTTTTTCACTCTTTTAATAGCGTTGCCAACTTCCCATTCGGCAGCAGCAGAAAAAATATCTGCTATGGGCTCATCGGGAGAAGGAGGAGGCAACATTGGAATTTTTTCCGGTTCTTTTGTTTCAGAATCGGTTGTTGATGAGGACATCAACTTTCCGGAATCCAAATCTCTGCCTATGCCATAAGTGCCTTTTTTCCAGGTTGTTCCATCAGCCATCAAAGTATCCGGATAGCTATCTTTGCCATCTTTATCCAAAAAAAGACCTATACCACCGGTTGCTCTGCTATAGACAGCATTACCATAATTTTGAGGATTATTGCGTTCATAACGATCATTTCCGCCTTTATCTATAAAAATTCCCACTGAATTACTTAAACCCAAACCGTTTCCTCCTTCAATGGAATAGGCATCATTCCCTTTAGCATCAATAAAAATTCCCAAACCCCAATCGTGACCTGCACCTTGACCAGGACCGTGTCTGCTGTAATAGGCATCATCTCCACTGCCATCAAAAAGAAAACCAGAAGCAAGATGAATTCCAGACCCTTGAGGATAATATACAGCATTGTAAACATCATTTCCAGCTTCATCAATCAACATTCCCAAAGCATACCAATAGCCAACTCCTTGTGCATAAACACCTCCCAAATAACGATCGTTGCCATTTTTATCAAAAAGAAGCCCTAATCCACCGGCAAAATCGGGACGCAAACCAAAACCAACACCTTGTCCCAGAGTAAGATAATCGTTTGGCATCAAGGGTGAATGAAAGTATTTTCCCCCTAAAAGATAATTATCCGCTCCATCAAAATCCAATAAAACTCCTGCAGAACGGATAGAACCAAAACCCTGAGCCAGACAAGTAGCGCTGTAAATATCATTTCCCTGCATATCTTGAAGGATGGAAAGACCGCGTATAGAGGCACCTTGGCTGAAAAACCCGCTTTCATAAATATCTGTACCTTGAAAATCACGATGGAGTTGAATTCCCATCATTCCCGCAAAAGAAAAATCACCTGTTCTGTAAATATCATTTCCTGCCAAATCATAAGAAATTCCTAAACCCGAAAGAGCAAAAAACAAACTTCCGATATCAGGGTTCACATAACTGTCATTTCCTTTATAATCAATCAGCAGATAAGCATAATTTTTAGCCCCCGTTGCCAAAGTCATTGTATATTTTTCATTTCCTGCGGGTTCAATAAGCAAAATAAGCGGCTTTTTGAACATTTTAGCGTTATAAACATCATCTTTTTCCGTTCCGATAACCATAGTTCCGAATTCGCATTCTTGAATTATGGGCTTTTTATTAGTGTAGTTTAATTTACCTGTTTCATTTTTTATTACATCGCATAAAGCCAGAAATTGCATAGCGGCTTTTAAAACATCAGCTTCCTGAAAAAGCTCCATTAGTTCCTTGATTTCCTGATCTTCTATTTCTTCCCAAAGAGGTATATTATGCTTATTAAAATAGGCATTATAAGCTTCGCTATCCTCATTTTCCCTTAAGGCAACGAAAAGATAGAAAACATATTTGTTCCATAAATCAAGGTTATAATGCGAATAGGCATTCGCCAAAACGGGAATAATATCTTTTAATGCTTTTTCGTAAAAGCGGAACAGATCTTTGGGCTGTTTTACTTTTTTATTGAATTCCTGTTGATATAAGTCCTTGTAATTCAGATAGAGGGGAAATGAACCTGCACCATCAGTCGCATTTTTATACAGTAAATCAACCAGAAAAGCAAAGCCCTCATCCGTATTAGCTTTATTAGCTGCTTCTCTAATTTCCTGCATTAAACCCAAACCGTAATAGGGCTCTTGCAAAGAGCGTAAAAAACTTTTGCTTTTACCCCAGGTAGAGAGGTCCCAATCCTTCTCAAAATTCAGGTCTTGAGGGTTTAATTGTTGTTCTTTCAATAAATTTTCCAGCTCCCTGAAATCATTTTCGGAAAGCAGGGAAAAATCCTGTAAATATAAGGTATCGGATTTTGTCTGGGAGAGAATAGGAGAAGATATATTTTCTCCCATTAAGGTTGAAATAAGCATAAAACCCAACATAAATGCCGTTAAAACCTTTTTCCTCATATTATCCTCTTCACTGTTTCAATTTATTGGAACTTTGTTTTATTGTCAATCTTTAGATTTTACTCCAAGACCTCCAGACCTTTTTTGGGGTTGACAAGCTATAGCCAAACAAAAGTTTCGTCTTATGCATTATTATGTAATTCATTTGCCTTTGGAAATACCCAAGGAACTGATTTATTGTTCATCCGCAGAAATTGTGGAAGGAGCAAGAGTAATAGTAAATCTTTCCGGGCGTTTATGGACAGGAATATGCGGAGCAAAAACCCGTCCCGAAGAGGATAAGGATATTAGATATAAGGCAGTTATAGAGGTTTTGGATACAGTTCCCGTGCTTTCACCGGAATTGATGAAATTGGGTTATTGGATGGCTGATTACTATCATTGTTCAGTTGGCAAGGCACTTTTCGCGATGTTGCCTGCGCGTTTGCTGCCTGAAATGGAGGCAAATGTTATTTGGCTTTCAGAGAATGTTCCGGAACCTTTTATACCCTTAAAAAAGGCAATAGATAAAAGTGAAAATCCTGTTCTTAAAACATTACGGAAAGAGCTGACTTCATATCCTCTCTATAAAAGAATAGAAGAGGGTGAAGAACTGGGATTGCTGAAAATAGAGAGAAGATTAAATCATAAAGATAAGCCCCGAACAGTAAATTTTATAATCCGTTTGCAACCAACTTTGGAGGAAGATACTTTACCCTTAAAACAAAGAGAGGCATGGGAAAAAATTAAAGAGGAAGAACCCTCTTTTCCAATGTCCAATATAAGTTCCACAATCTCTTACAGTGCAATTAAGGCATTAGTTAAAAAAGGGTTTATTAAAATAGAACCACGCCGTTTTGATCCCGAGTCCATTTCTTTTGAAAATTCCTCACCTTTAAAACAAATTGCCTTCAACTATGCCCAAGTTGAAGCAATTAAAGATATTACAGAGGGTTTTGGCAGTTTTAATGTAAACTTGCTGTATGGCATTACCGGAAGTGGCAAAACAGAGGTCTATATTGAGCTTATCAGGCATTATCTATCCGTAAACAAAACCGTTATTTTTCTGATTCCGGAAATTGCTCTCACTCCGCAAATGGTTGATCGTTTTCAGAGTAATTTTGGACAAATTCTGGCAATTCAGCATAGTCAGCTGACTGAAAAAGACCGTTTAATCCAGTGGCAGAAAATAAAAAGCGGAGAAAAAAGAATTGTTATCGGTGCGCGCAGTGCCGTTTTTGCTCCTTTACCCGATTTGGGCTTAATTATTGTAGATGAAGAACATGAGGGAACTTACAAACAGGAAAGCGCACCTCGTTATCAAGGCAGGGATTTAGCTATCGTAAGAGCTCAAATACAAAATGCACAAGTAATTTTAGGTAGTGCTACACCAGCTTTGGAATCCTGGTATAATGCTCTAAACGGAAAATATAAATTGCAAAAAATAGAAAGCCGTCCTTTGGATTATTGTCTGCCAGATGTGCAAGTTGTTGATTTAAGAGATGAATATGAACAAAGTTTGATTTCCGCTCCTCTTTTGGAAGCAATAGATAAACGCCTCCAAAGAAAAGAGCAGGTTATCCTTTTTCAAAATCGCAGGGGTTATTCATCTTTTATGCAATGCCTGAAATGCGGAAAACTAATTACTTGCAAGAATTGTGAAATCAGTATGAGTTATCATCGTGACCGCGAAGAAATGCAATGTCACTATTGCGGAAACACAATTCCCAGTCCGCGTAAATGTCCTTATTGTGGCTCTTATTCTTTTGCCTATGGAGCTCCGGGAACTCAAAAAATTGAACAGAACTTAAAAATCCTGTTTCCAGAGGCAAAAATCTTAAGAATGGATTCGGATTCAGCTCGCAAAAGGGATACCTATAAATCAATGTATAACCGTATGAAAAATAAGGAAGTGGATATATTACTGGGAACGCAGATGATTTCCAAAGGTCTGGATTTTCCTCTTGTAACCTTGGTAGGAATTGTGATGGCTGATATTTCCTTAAATTTGCCCGATTTTAGAGCCGCAGAAAGAACTTTTCAATTGCTTACTCAGGTTGCAGGACGCTCAGGACGCAGAGATAAAGCGGGAGAAGTTATTATTCAAACATATAATCCCCAGCATTACGCTATTGAATCAGCCAGTCAACAAAACTATATTCGTTTTGCCACAGAAGAACTTGGTTACCGAAAAAAGCTCTATTACCCGCCCTATTACCGTTTAGCCAGAATTTTGTTTCAAAGCACCGATTTGGAAACCCTGAAAAAAGAAATGAGCAATATGAGAGAAGTCCTTTATTTTTTACGCAAACAATTTCCTATGCCACAACTATTATTACTTGGTCCTTCAGTGGCTCCTTTCAGCAAAATCAGTTCTTATTACCGCTATCATCTTATTTTTAAAGCCCAAACCGTAAAAATTCTGCAGAACGCTATCAGATTATTTAATTCCCTTTATAATTGCCCTTCCAATATCCGAAAGCAGATTGATATTGACCCCAATACCCTGATGTAATATAAAATGCGGAGTGGTAACACCTTAATACCCAAAAATATATGTTCATTTTTGTTCACTACACAAGGAAAAATACATTTAAATTGTAACAATTCTACAATGCGAAACAAACATAGCAATAGTGGCGTATGCCCCTCGGAAAAAAGGGTTGAGAGGGTTGAGAAGGTTGAGAAGGTTGAGAGGATTGAGATTCCTTCAAAGCACAAAGGGCGACACAATGATAGCGATGGTGGCGTAAACCCCTCGTTAAAATGAAAGCCCCGATTTTTTTTCTTTCTCCCTTTCCCACTAAAAAAAGCCCCTAAGGGCGACACAATGATTGAAAAATTGTGATATTTTCGGTAACGAAATAGAGGTTAAAAGGTAGTTGACCAGGAGGTCAAACTTCCATTTTAAAAATCATTATAACTCCTAAATATTAATCTTAACCTTATAAAACCTAAATAGATAACTGAATATTTTGTCCACCCTGAACTATATTTATGTAATTGCTTGTTATATAGATGATTAAGTAATGACTCCGTAACACTTCCGTAACACTTCCGTTGTCTCGTTACGGGGTTGTTACTTGGTTGTTACTTTGTCATAAAATATTCAAGCAGGCAAGAATGCTACCTATCCTGATTATTCAGAAATAGGAATTATATCATATTTTTATTTATAAAACATCAATGGTTGAGAAAATCCCGGGGAAATAGCAAAACAAAAAGCTCGGATTTTAACCCTGAGAATATTTAAATAATAAAGAGAAAAAATCCCAAGAATAGGGCAGATGAAGAATATAGAGAAAGGCAATTTATCCCTAAATGGTAATAATTATCAGGCATAAAACGCGTAATTTTATTAAAGGATATAAATTCTGTTGTTCTAATGTCGTTCCGGCGAAAGCCGGAATCCAGGTAATAATAAAAATAACTTATGCTTCCTTTTCGCCGGGTTCAAAACCCGTCGTTAGTATCTGTCGTTCCTACGGAACTCTTTGTCGGAAAAAGAGATAATGACTATCCTGCTTTCTTTTCGCCGGGTTGAAAACCCGTCGTTAGTATCTGTCGTTCCTACGGAACTCTTTCTTTTTCATAGAGATATATTTTCGCCGGGTTAAAACCCGTCGTTATTTTTCTGTCATTCCTACGGAATTTTAACGCGGGTTTGAGTCAAAATCGGTAGAAGGCAACCGTAAAATAGAAAAGGGGTTGAAAGATATTCACAATAATGAAACGAGAAAAAAGGATTGAGAAAAGCCGATTCAGAAAACGAGTTTACCACAGCTTTGAGTCAAAATCGGCAGAAGACAACCACAACTTTCCCACAACTTTGAGTCAAAATCGGCAGAAGACGACCGTAAAAGTGAAAAGGGTTTGAAAGATATTTACAATAATGAAACGAGAAAAAAGGATTGAGAAAAGCCGATTTTAACTCAAAGAGGTGTGATACTTTAAATTTCTATTGGGGGAGTAGGTCTATTTTGTTCTGCCACAAACAGTTTTATATCGCTGCGGATACTATTCAGATATTCCCGCATTGTTTGTTCTGCTAAGGAAGGAAGATTATTTATTTCGCTTAAATGTGCCAGAATAAGGTTTTTCAAACCGGGATGAATTAGGGCAGAAATTAAGCCAACTGCTTGCACATTAGAAAGATGACCTTGCAAACTGCGAATGCGTTGTTTTAGCTTCCAGTCGTAAGGTCCTTCCATCAGCATTTTTTCGTCGTGATTACTTTCCAAGATTAAAGTGCTTACACCGCTCAATTTTAGCAGACATAATTGCGTTGGATAGCCCAGGTCTGTAGCCACACCCAATTTACGCTTGGGCTCAGAAACGGGATAAAAAACGAAATTACAGCTCTCGGCAGCATCATGAGTAGAAACAAACGGCTCAATAATTATATCTCCAATGGTAAAACTGTTGCCCGTGTTAAAGAGCACTATCCTATCCTGCACATCGCCCAAATGCTCTGCACAAGAAGAAAGAGTAGGTCTATTAATATAAACGGGAATTTTCAGTTTACGGGAAATAGCTCCTACACTTTTGATATGATCGGAATGTTCATGGCTTACGAGAACGCCATTTATTTTTGCTGATTCTATGTGATATGATTCCAAACACTCCATAATTCTGTGCATACTTATTCCGGCATCCAAAAGGAGAGCGGTATTTTCAGTTTGAATTAAAACGCAATTTCCTTTACTGCCACTGGCAATAATCACGGTTTGAAACATAACATAATTTCCCTATTGAATATTCAGCTGTTCTGTTAAAATTTATCCGGATTTCCGCTTTCGCAAGAAGAACAAAGAACTTTCGCTCTTAAATAACATAAATTTTAAACAGGTCGGTAAATTTTATAATAGCGGTTATTCAGTTTGTCATATTCGCTCCAGACAGCATTTTGAGGAATTGCAGCAATCAATTGTGCCACACCTGTTGCCTGAGCATCCAGATTATCACAATGGTGTAAAACAATGGCTTCCAGGGTTTGAGGCAAACGCACGGACCCTTTTTCGTATTCACCATGATGAGACAGAATTAAATGGCGTAAATGGAGTAATAATTCTTCGGGAAAACCTAAAATTTTGGCAGCATTTTCACAAACCATTTGATCCGAAAGAGCTAAATGCCCGATAAGGCGTCCTTCATCCGTAAAATCAATATTTCTGCGGTGGTCATATTCCTGAACTTTGGCTACATCGTGCAATAAAGCTCCGGTTATCAGCAAATCGTAATTTACGGGATAAAGAGTGGAGGCAAATTCACATAAGGCAGCAACTGAAACGGTATGCTCAATAAGCCCGTTTATGTAATTATGATGCCAGTTTTTAGCTGCAGGAGCTTTTAAGAATTGAGTAAAGAACTCCTTATCGTCAAAGATAAGATGAAGCAATTTATTCAGATAGGGCTGATGCACTTTATCCACAAACTCAAAAAAACGGTCGCAAAGAACTTCCGGTTCAATTTTACTGCGCGTTAGATAATCCTCTATATTATATTCGGATTTATCGGCAAAACGAAGCTGAGATAGAGAAAGCTGAATCTGCCCTTTGTAATTTACAACCGTGCCTTGAATGCTGATAATATCGCCAGTATCAAACTGGTCTGAATGCTTAACTGCATCCTTCCATACATTGGCAGAGATGGTTCCTGTTTTATCCTGCAGTTTTAAACGCAGATAAAAGTCATTTTTCCCCTCGCGGAGTTCTTTTTCGGCTACCAAATACAAACCGCTGATTTCCTGATTTACTTTTTGTTGCATTTCAGCTATGGAAATATGTTCTGCCATAATTAAACATCACTTTATTATACTTATTTTTTGGATTTGTTTATGTGTTTTGTCTCTATCCTGCATTTCACAACGCAGGAAATAGATACCGGAAGCAGGAAAAATATCGGCAGGAATAGATATTTCACTAAAGACCTTCCCAGTGCTAAAGACCTTCTGCCCCTTAATATTATAAACCGTAAAAACCGCAGGAAAAACAGAAGCGGATATTTTTAACGCATTTCCTTTTACCAGAGGATTGGGATAAACGGAAATAACAGGTTGAGATATATATTCATCAGAATTGGAAACTATCCAGGATTGCCCCAAGGAAACATATTGAGCATAATAAATCTGACCTCCGCTGTTGAAAGGATTCTGCAACCAGTAATAAACCCTGTAGGTTTTTGAGGGATTAAGGTCGGTAGTATTCAAAATTAATTCAATTTCCACACTATCCCGTTTATTAAGAGTTCCGCTGAAAGAACCCTCAAATACAAGCCACCTTTTCAGGGAATAGAGTTCTCCGCCTGCAAACTCATTTTCTTCAAAAATACCGGCGAAAAATTTGGGATTGAGAGCAGAACTTGCTGTCCATTCATATAAAGTAGTTCTATCATTATAGAGTTTTATATTCAACAATAGATTTTCAGGTGTTTCCGGATCGGGCATACTGATATTACTGCTGCTGCGGGAAATAAAGCTCCTTTTTGCCTGTGCGGCTGAAATAGCAGAAACAAGTTCTTCAGAATTGGCATCAATCTGCAGATGAAATTTTTTATAGCCATCTACTACAGTTTTAGGCAATGAATTGAACTGATAATAATTGAACCTCTGCACTGCGAATAGATTGGAAAGATTATCTGCCAGATTAGGAAAATAGAGCAGATGATGAACTTCGGATGCCTCTTGAGGAATATCGGAAAAGCCAAAAGTATAACGCCGGAAATATTCTACCAAATGAGAACTTCCTGTCTCCCCAAAAACATTATAATAACGGGCAGAAAAAATGATATTAGGATGATTTTTGAAAGCAAGAGTTACCTTTATCTGGGTTGGCTCCCGGCTGAAAGTAATGCCTTCGGAACTTACTGTAAAAAGAGAATCCCTGGGATTTATGTTTAATAAAGGAATTTGGAGGGTCTGATTTAATTCCAGCAAAGGATCGGAAAAATTAACTTCCAAAGTGTCACTTACAGGATATTGACTGTGATTGTAAACCGTAACGGAAGGATGAACGGTGGAACCAGGCAAAATATTCTCCGGAAGAGAAAAATTAAGCAGTTCCAAATCGGTATGTAATAAATTAAAATCTCCAATTGCGCTTACTCGTAATTCACATTTAAAACCGGCAGTAAACAAACTTTGCCAGAATTCATTGCCCTGAACTGTGTTATTGTAATAAAAACTGTTCTTTCCGCTTCCTTCCGAAGCGCTCATATATTTATCGGCTAAAGGTGTAGTAAAATCCATCACCAGCCAAATAATCCGCAAAGGATTTTGAATTTCAGGAAAGGTAATAGTAGCAGGACTTGTAGAAAGAGTAATATTTTGCCAGTTACCACCCGGAATAATAACCCCCGGAAAATAGTTTAATTCGTTGTTTCCCCCATACTGTTCATTCCATAAAGATACCCGCATTTCCAGATTGGGATAGGGAGAATAAATTTTAAAACTATTCAGCGTAAAAGAGGCAGAATCGGCTATTGGATAAGCATCTTTGAAATTAAAGCGCACTGCCCAGATTTTGGGTCCTGAAAGATGATAATCGTCAACCAAATTATGATAACGAAAATGATATAACTTGCTATCTTCTATATCTTCAATGCCACTTCCCGGAACAACTTGCAAAGGCGAAACTGCAGAGAAAAACACCGGTAGCAACAGGAAAAACAAAACGGCTAAAGGAAATAACAAATTCCTCTTTGCTAAATGAACGGTAGGTTTATTAACTTTCCGCATTTTTCCTATCTGCCAAATTGGAATTGGGCAGTCCATAAGTAAGATAGTTCACCCCGAAAATTCCTTCAGCATTACTCTTGCTAAGGCAATGTCATTTTGGATGGCTGTTTTAAGCTCATCTACATTCTTAAACATCTTTTCCTCTCTAAGATAACTGAGTAAATCCAGCTCCATAATTTGACCATAGAGGTTATCCTGAAAATCAAGAATATGGGTTTCAATTTCAATAACTCCCGTATTTTTCACTGTTGGACTGCAACCGATATTTGTCAACCCGAAAAATACATTTTCCTGCCAAATCACTTTAGAAAGGTAAATTCCGCTTTTAGGAATAAGTTGATGCGGACAAAGCAAATTCAAATTTGCCGTAGGAAAACCAAGTTTTCTCCCTTTGGAATTGCTGTGTCCTACTTTGCCTATCAAACGATAGGGTCTTCCCAATAAATTATTGGCTGCTTCAATTTTACCGCTGAGTAGTAAATTTCTGATACTGCTGCTGCTGATTGGCTTACCTTCAAAAAGCAAGGGTTCTACATATTCCACACGGTAACCCAGTTCTTCAGAATGCCTACAAAGAAAATCATAGTTACCTTGACGCAAGTGTCCAAAATGAGAATCGTAACCCATAACTATAACTTCTGGCTGAAACTGGGGAATAATATAGTCCTTCAAAAATTTTAAGGGGGGGGTTTTTGCCAGCTCTAAAGTAAAATCCAATAGTTCAATTCTCTCTATACCCATTTTTTTCATTTCTTGCAGTTTGATTTCTGCCGGACAAAGCATTTTGGGCATAGGATGCGTTTTTAACACAAAAGCAGGATGATCTTTATAACTGATAACCACACTCTGCAGACCTTCTGCCATTGCTATTTCTACAACTTTTTTAAGCACTTTCTGATGACCCAAATGCAAGCCGTCAAAAGTGCCAATAGTTAAGACCGATTTTTTACTCATTTTCATACCTTGTCCTCGTCCACCACACAAAATTCATTATTTCGCTATTGTAGTTATTATCCAAAACCTTATAATTCGGAAAACAATAAACAACGAGGACTTCGTTCTTCCTCTTATTCATTTTAGCACCCTAAGCGGGTGAATATAGTTATTCATTCTTTGACCAATAGCACAGATATTTTCTTCTTTAAGCAAAATGTATTTTTCGTTATTTTCGTTAGAATGAGCTATATCCATACCATTCATCACTTTGGCAAAGTCATCTGCATTCAGCTTCAGGCAGGTATAATCAGGAAAAACCTTTTTATAGCTAAGCTGATAGCGAAACCAGTTATCATTAGTTAAATCATCCAAAGAAACCGCATCCTGCAAAGTTATATTGCCAATGCTTTCTCTCCGTAGAAAAGTTGTGCAGGCAATTGTGTTCAATTGTTCTGCCAGCCATTCACTTAAAGCCCGGATATAAGTTCCTTTGCTAACTTTGCAACGATAGCTTAGTTCATCAGATTTATTCGGTTCCCAAGGTAAAAATTCAAATTCTTTAATTTGAACAGGACGCTTAGGCAGATTGAACTTTTCACCTTTGCGGGCAAGTTCATAAGCTCTTTTCCCGTTGACTTTTACAGCTGAATAAGCCGGCACAGGAAGTTCGGTCAATTGTCTTGCTTTTTTTGCCAAAATATCAAGTTTACTAACAAACTCAGGAATGGGAGCTGTCTGTATAATATCGCCTTCGGGATCCCCGGTTGCAGTTTTTATGCCCAATTTCATCCTGGCAAGATAGGTCTTATCTTTTTCCTCCAATAAACCCGCTAAACGGGTATAAGAGCCCAAACAACAGATTAGCAAACCCGTAGCAAAAGGATCAAGTGTTCCGGTATGCCCGATTTTTTTGCTTCCGGTAATTTTACGCAAACGCCTGATAACTGCAAAGGAAGTTATTCCAGACGGCTTATCTATAGCCAGAAATGCTTTATCCGTTATAGCATTCAAGGGCATTAATAACATCCTTTAACAATTTATCTTTGGCTTCTGCCAGAGTTCCATAAAAATAACATCCGGCTGCCTGTTTGTGACCTCCTCCACCATAACGCACAGCAATTCTATTCACATCTATTGTCTCAGAACGCAAACTGATTTTGTATACCCCTTCTTTTTCTTCCCTTAAGTAAGTTATTACCTCAATCCCTATTATGCCTTGCACCCAACGCGTTGCATTCATTATGCTTTCAGGGTCAATATTATTTTTTTTGCTCATTGCCAAGGTTGAATACATAAATAATATCTTACGCTGGTAATGTAATTCAATTGTAGAAAGGGTTTCACCTATATAACGCAGTTCTTCTGCAGAATGCTGCAGAAAGAAATACCGATATTGTTCATTGGGTTTAACTCCCAAGTTCACCAATTTTGAGGCAAAGATAAAAACATCCGTATCGGTATTGGCATTAACAAAGTTGTTGGTATCGTTCAAAATTGTAGTATAAAGGCAATTACACACAAATAAGCGATCGGAAACAGGCATTTTGTTAATTGCCGTTTCCAGCAGGGAAAAGATAATTTCTCCTACACAGGCAAAAGAAGGTTCAATATAACTTAGCTCTGCTTTTATTAAACCGTTTTCCGCTTCATGATGATCCAGAACTATTATCTTTTCCGCTTTCTCTACCAGAACGCATCTTTCACCTAACCTATCATAAGAATTACAATCCAAAACAATTGCCAAAGAAAAGTTCTGCTCTTCTTCCTTTAACTCGGAAAAACGCTTTTCCCGGCTTTTTCCATCCTGCAGGTAGTTATAACGGCTCAGGTCATCATCATCGGTTACCAGTAAAGAACTTTTGCCTAAAAAGGAAATAATCCTTTGTAAAGCCAGAGCGGAACAATAACCATCTCCATCGGGACTGATATGAGTTGTAAGTAAAATATTTTCGGCTTTGGCAATAAGCTCCACTAATTCTTTTCTAATATTTTGCATGCTTTCACCAAAGAAAAAATCGCCACTAAGGGCGATTTATCCTTTTCATATTATTGTAAGTTTGTGAGAAACAGCGAAATTATTCCTCTTCCTCATCCTCTTCTTCGTCTTCGTAATCGTCGTAATCCTCTTCGTCGTCCTCCTCATCAAAATCAAAATAATCATCATCATCCAGAATATCGTCAATATCAATATCCTGGTCTTCCTCGTCTTCATCGTCAAAATCATCTCTGAGCGATGCCAGCAGCGTATCTACTTTCGCGGCACGATCTTCTGTGTCATCGTAGTAGAAAGATAATTCGGGGATTGTTCTCATAATTTGTGCTCCTGCTATTTGTTTTTTTAAAAAGCCGGATGACTTAATCAAGAGTTCTCTGATTTGGTCATGACTGGCGGGGTTATTATAATGCGAAAAATATAGCTTGGCATAGTGTAAATCCTTGGAGATAACTACATCGGTTATCTGCACCCAAGCCAGTTTGGGGTCGTTCAATTTTTGGGAAAGAGCAATATTGAAGAGTTTCTTCAATTCTGCCTGTAAGCGGGGAATACGATAGTTTTTCATTACAGTTTTTTATTAACCTCATTAACGATATATGCTTCCAATACATCGTCTTCTTTAATATCGGAGAAATTGGCTAAGGTTAATCCACATTCTGAACCGGCACGGACTTCTTTAACATCATCAGCATAATGTTTTAAGGAGCTGATTGTATCTTCCGTTACCAAAACATCATTCCGATAAAGACGGACTTTACAATTTGCCTGAATCACACCTTTATCTACTTGGCATCCGGCTATGGTTCCCACTCTTTTAATTTTGAACACCTGTTTCACTATTGCGCTACCAATAACCTTTTCTTCATATTTCGGTTTTAGCATTCCTTCCAATGCATTCTGAAGGTCATCAATAACATCATAAATAACCTGATAAAGTTTAATTTGGACTCCTTCCTCTTCAGCCAGTTTACGCGCTTGATGTGAAGGACGCACATGGAATCCAATTATGATGGCATCCGAAGCAGCAGCTAAAGAAACATCCGCTTCACTGATTCCACCTACGCTTTTATGAATAATATTAACGCTAACTTCCTCGTTGGAAAGCTTTTGAAAACTATCTGCCAATGCTTCCGCAGAGCCATCTGTATCGGTTTTAAGAATAATATTCAGCGTATTTATTTGTTCTTCTTTAATGCGGGCAAAAATATTCTGGAGAGAACTCTTGTTCTGGTATTTTTCCCGTTCCAATCGTATTTGTTGACGCTCAGTACTAATGTTTCGGGCTGTTTTTTCGCTATCTACCTGATTGAGTATGTCTCCTGCTTTAGGAGTATCGGAAAGACCATAAACTCTTGCAACATCAGAAGGATACAAAACTTTTAATTCTGCTCCGCGCTCATTTTCCATTTTGCGGATTCTGCCATGCACAGCTCCGCAAACAACAATATCACCTTTATGCAGAGTTCCTTCTTGCATCAAAATAGTGGCAAAAGGACCCATTCGGGCATCCATTCCCGCTTCAATAACTACTCCGGAAGCGGGAACATCGCGTTTGGCTTTCAGTTCCAGTATTTCTGCTGTTAAAAGAATCAGTTCAATCAGATTTAAAATACCTTCTCCAGTTACAACAGATGTTCTACACCAAGGGATATCTCCTCCGTATTGTTCCGGGTAAACTCCTATTTCCATTAATTGGGCTATAACTTTATCTACATTAGCTTCGGGAAGGTCAACTTTGTTGATGGCAAGAATAATAGAAACCCCGGCTGCTTTAGCGTGATCAATTGCTTCTCTTGTTTGAGCTTTAACGCCTTCCGTAGCGGAAATTACAATAACGGCAATATCTGTAACATTAGCTCCTCTTGCCCGCATAGCTGTAAATGCTTCATGCCCCGGAGTATCTAAAAAAGTAATCTTATGCTTATTTATCTCAATCTGATAAGCTCCAATGTGTTGCGTTATGTTTCCTGATTCACCTGCAACCACATTTGTGTTCCGGATATAATCCAAAATAGAGGTCTTCCCATGATCTACATGACCCATAATAGTAACTACGGGAGGACGGGGTTCTTCTTTTACATTATTATATTGTTCGCGTTCCTTGTCTATAATATCCATTCCGTATTCATCTTCAAATCGGTAATCAACCTTGAATTCATCACAGATCATTTCCAGAGAATCCCTGTCCAAGCGTTGGTTCATTGTTACCAATTGACCCATCATAAAGAATTTGGAGATAATATCTGAAGGGGAAACATTCATAATTTTAGCAAGCTCACTAACCGAAGTAAATTCCCTAATGACGATTTCATTACTGCGATCTTCAACATATTGAGCTTCCCGATGGTATTTTTTCCGTTTGGAGCTCTTTTGCAGGGTCTTTTTTATATTTCGGGAAATTTCCGCTTCATCAATCTCTATGGTCTCAATTAGTTTTTGTTTGGCTTTTTTGGTGCTGGAGATAATGGCTTTTTTATGTTTGCTTTTTTCACCCAGTTCTTCGTGACTGATTTTTGCCTTACCGAATTTTTTCTCTTCTTTTTTAATTTCCACAGATGGAGGAGTAGGTATAGGTTTTATAGAAGGAGCACTCGGTTCTTGCTTTTTCCAAGGTTCCGGTTTGGCAGGAGCTGCTGTTTTAGGAGGAATAACTTCCGGTTTGGGTTTAGGAACAGCTTTGGGTTTTTCGGGAGCTGGTTTATGCGGTTTTTCCTCTGGTTTCACTTCTACCGGTTTTTCTTTAACCGGTATGGGTGTTTCCTTTTCCGGTTCTTTTACTGGTTTGGGTTCTTCTTTTTTAGGAACTTCTTTAACCGGTTCTGCAACAGGAGGAACTGGTTCCTCCGCCTTTATAGTTTCTGCTTCCTGAGCTGATTTTTGCGCTTTAGCTGCCTGACGCATTTCTATCAGACGCTTTCTATCTCTTTCCGCTCGTTTTTCTGCATCTATTTGTTCCTTATATTTTAAGCGTATTTTATCTGCAACCTCATCTTCAACCAAACTCATATGGCTTTTTACATTCACTCCTAAATCGGTGAGGTGTTTTTTTAAAGCCATTGTGCTGATTTTCAGCTCTTTGGCTAATTCATGAACTCTAATCGTCAATGTCTCCTCCTCTCTGTATCAGAGAGCCAATATTCCATAATTTTACCGGCAAAATTCTTGTCTTTTATTCCAAACACACCTGTTAAAGGCAAACCCAAAGCAGAGCTGATTTCTGCCTGACTTCCGGTTTCTATAACAGAAGTTGAAATACCCGAATTCGCAGCCATTTTTTTCATCTTTTCTCTGGTGCGTTCAGAACTGTCCAATGCCAGAATCAACAGAAAAATATCCTTCTTATCTATAGCTCTTTCACAGGCATTAAAACCCGAAACAAGTTTGCCTGCTTTTCTGGCAAACTGCATCAGAGTAAGAATCTTCGGATTCATCTTATCTTCCTTTTCTGATGACTTTTACGCCATTTGGCAAGTCCTTTGAAACAATCGGCAACAGGACATAAATAGAACTTGCGCACCTGGATTATTCTGTTACAATCAAACACAATTCCGCTTTCGGTGAGAAAGAAATTGAGCAGTTGTTTCTGGTCAACCTTTTTCTTACACACTACACAAGTGCGGATAGGAATGTGTCCCGCTTTACTATTTTTATTAGGCATTAGAAATACTTCGCTGCTTCTTTAAGGCGTTCAGCTGTTTTTTGTCCCATTCCTTCAAGGTTACAAAGCTCTTCCAGGGAAGCCGTATAGATATCCTGAACGCTTGTATAACCGGCTTGTTTCAAGGTTTCTGCAATTTTAGGAGTAACACCATCCAGTTCAGTTATATGACTAACGGTTCTCCTTTCTTTTGCCATTTTTTCTTCAAATTCTGCCATTGTATAAATATCTATCTTCATTCCCACCAGTTTGGCGGCAAGTTTTACATTTTTCCCCTGTTTACCTATTGCCATCAGTTTATCTGCTTCGTCTAAAATCACGCTGGCAGAATGATTGCGTTCAATAATTACTCTTTTTATGCCTTCCACCCCGAGGGCATTTTCAATCATCTTTTCCGGGTCATCACTGTGCAATACGATATCTATTTGTTCCCCATGCAATTCTTTACGCAAAGAATCAATGCGGGTTCCTTTGGGTCCTACACAGGCAACAATAGGATCAACTTTCGGGTCTTCTGCTTCCAATTCTACCTTAGTTCTAATTCCCGGTTCGCGCACAATTTTTCTTATTTTAATTTCTCCGCTGAAAATAGCAGGAATTTCTGCCTCAAACAATTTCTTCACAAATTCCGGATTGGTGCGGGAAAGAATTATTACTACTCCATCTTTCTGGGTTCTAATATTCACTACATACGCTTTTATATTATCACCCACGCGATAGAATTCATTTTCAATCTGTTCATCTACAGGCAATAAAGCATCCACATGCCCGGTATCAATAATATAACCGCCATAATCATCTATTGCCTTAATTTTCCCGGTTACAATCGTATGCTTCTGTTTATTGAAGTCATTCTGAATTTTTTCCTCTTCCAGTTGGCGGATTTTATCCTGAATTATTTTCTGCACCGTCTTCACTATTTTCGGCTCAAATTCAGACAGAGTCATCGTTTTTTCAATATATTCACCCAGCTGAACATTATGATAGTAATCATTACGTGCATCTATCAAAGAAATTTGACCCAACCCTTCTTCCCTTTCCACAACCAAGCTTTTGAACTTTACTTTCACACAACCGGCTAATTCATCAATGTAAACTTGCAAACCTGCTTCCGGTTCCAAACGCTTTTGCAGAGTGGATGTTACGGCTTCCAGAATGATTGTTTGAATGGTATCCTTATTCAACTGTTTAATTGCCGCCAGTTTATTAAGGGCATCAAGCATATTTGCACTCATTGTTTAATCTCTCCTCTTGGGTATAGCTAAAAATACTGTTTTGGCACGAATTATGGATTTAAACGGAATCTCCGTAACTGATCCTCTATCATCTATAACTATTGTATCCTGATTCACCTCTGTTAATGTGCCCATAATGGATTTCCTTTCTTCTCCTGCCTGAAATTGAACCGCTACTTTTTCGTTAATAGCACTCACATAATGACTTTTTAGCTTTAAAGGCCTTTCCAGCCCTGGAGAAGAAACCTCCAAAAAATAGCGTTCCGGAATGAGGTCAAAAATCTCCAATTCCTTGCCCAAAGCATTGCTGAAGGTAGCACATTCATCCAATGTAACTCCCCCAATTTTAGTAAGATAGACAGTTATAATTCTCCCTTTGCCAGACATCTTCTCTTCAATGTCATACACTGCAAGATGCATTTCCTGACAAATCTTCCTGGCTATCTCTTCTACCTGTGCTCTGTAAAATTCCATCTTTTTTACCTCATTCTTTTCCGGATGAACGAAATCCTCGTCGTTCTATCTTATCCTCTTTATTCTTTTATGACTAACTATGATTTAGTTTTCCAATCTTTCACTTTAGGTTGATGTGAACATCAACCATCCAGTCAAACACTCTATTTCCTTATTCCTCTCTCATAATCCATCATACTTTGCCTAATATTATCTCATCCCCATACCCAATTTACCTCAAAAAAAATAGCTATCAATGTAGCTATCTATTTCCGTCTTGAACGGTTACTATTCCCTTTCAACCGATTTTCGGTATCGGTTTTTTTACATAAATTCTTTGAAAAATCTCTGCTCATATTTGTCAAGCAAAATCTTCAAAAAAATCAGTTCTTCCTTAATTGCATTGCTTACTCATTGCTCACCCATTACGGATGATATCAGTAATGAGTGAGCAGTGCTAAAGTAATGCATACTATTTCCATAATCCTAACTTATATGTGGTAGAAAAAATTCCGTAGGAACGACAGATACTAACGACGGAGTTGTCTCACAACCCCCTTTTTGGCAGAGGGCAGAGAGCAAAAGCATAGGGTTATTAAATCCTTTATCCGAGGGGCTTACGCCACCATCGCTATAATTGTATCGCCATCCGGGTTTTCAACTTTCACAATTTCCTAAACCAGAAAAACCTTCTAAACCCTCTAAACCTTCTAAACCTTCTCAACCCTCTCAACCTATTTTATGGCTATGTTTTCAATGTCTACCCCGTGTTTTACCTTTCCACTTTTTCACATTATATGTTAGCTGGTTAATCTATTTTTCCAGGTAGTGCATAAAGAGTTCATAGACCTCAACCGGCAGTCGTTTTGCTTTACCTTCTGAAGCAAAAACGATTGTTATGTCTGCGTTAAAGCATTTTTCTCCTTTACTGTTATAAATTTCCTGATGCCATTTTCCTTTTATTCTGTTCATTTCGGTAAAGCAACTTTTAATAGTGATCAGTTCATCGTGGTCAATGGCTTTAATAAAGCTCATTTCCACATAATGGACAAAGAGTTGGACTCCTTTTTTCTGGAGATCGGACTGAGCTAAATTCATTTCATAAAGTGCTTCGCTACGTGCTCCTTCTAAAAGTTGCAGATAGTTGGCATTATTTAGATGACCATAAATATCGCATTCGTAGCCATAGATTCTTTTAGTAAACGCAAAAATCATTGTTTTTACCTCTTAAGAAAAGGTTGTAGCGGGATTTTTCTTGACCGATATCCGCTTTTATTTTGTTATGTAAAAAATATTATGGATAGAGGATATTATGGCTGGAAAAAATGTCAATCAGAAAATCAGGCAAAATATCAGTAAAACATCTAAAACTATGCCTAGTGCTAAAACTACTGCCAGGGAAAAAGAGCCCTCTGCTTTTGCCAAACATCTTCCCTGGGTTTTGGTCATAATTCTTTTTCTCCTGCTCAGTTTAATATATTTTCCTGTTGCCTATCAAGGAAAAGCACCTCAGGCATCGGACATAATTCAATGGCAGGGTGCAGCAAAAGCCATAATTGATTATAATGCAACGCATAAAGATAATGCTTTATGGACTCCTTATATGTTTTCCGGAATGCCCTCATATATGATTCATTTTCCCAATCGTTATCCCTTTCTGGAAAATATAACCAAGCTGACGGATAAAATTATCAACTGGCGTATTTTTCTGTTATTCATTGGAGGAGTAGGTATTTTTTTACTTTTAAGGCAACTGAAAATGGACCCCTGGATTGCCTTTTTTTCCGCTATTGCTTTCACTTTTTCCTGTCATTGGGTCGGTTTGTTGGAAATTGGACATAATACCAAATTTCGTGCCATAATGTATATCCCCTGGGTCGTTTGGGCTTTGTTTCGCTTGAAGGAAAAGCCAAATATATTGAATTTGGGCTTGCTGGCAACTTTTCTGATTACGCAATTACGGGAAAATCATCCTCAAATAACTTATTACCTTTATTTGTTTATCGGTATGTTTTGGATTTACGGTTTGATTGAAGTAATAAAAACTAAGCAGTTTAAAAAGTTCGGCAACTGGACCGGACTGCTGATTATTGCTTTTGCTGTAACTGCCTTAGCGGTGATGAATCCCTATCTTTCTACCTGGGAATATAGTCATTACACAATGCGTGGAGGTTCAACAGGTCTGGAAAAAAGTTATGCTCAGCAATGGAGTTTCCCACCTCTAGAAATAATTTCCTTTATCATTCCTGATTTCTTTGGTGGAATAAATCAGAATTATTGGGGTGCAATGCCTTTCACGCAAATTTATAATTACTTTGGCATAGTTGTTTTAGCTTTGGGAGTTATAGCTCTCTTTGGCAAGCACAAAAAGTTTTCCCTCTTTTTGTGGATTGCTTCCGCTATTTTTTTAGTGCTTAGCTTTGGCAGTTTTACTCCTGTTATTTCTGGTTTCTTTTTTAAGTATCTGCCGATGTTCAATAAATTCCGGGTGCCTTCTATGACCTTGATTATGGTTCAATTTATAGCCGTTATATTGGCAGGTTTGGGTTTGGATACAATTGCCTCCCTGGAAAATAACAGCAAGTGGCAGAAGAAGTTATTTACCGCTTTCTGGATAAGCGGAGTGGTTTTTATTCTCTTTCTCATTTTGGGACAAAGTATTTTCAAAGGTCTGCCCTATACCAATGCCGCTGAAATAGAACAATATCAAAGATATAATGCCCTCGCCAAATTGGAGGAATTGAAGAGTTTGCGTCCTGGAATGCTTTATAAAAGCGGAATTATGAGTTTATTGCTGCTAACTGTTTCTCTGGGAATTTGTTATCTTGCCAGCGCCAAAAAACTGAAGAAGGTTGCTTTGGTTTTGTTGATTACTCTGATTACTTTCATAGACCTGTATATCTACACGGGAAAGCATTTAAAAGACCTTTATCCGGCAGAAGAAAGAGAAGCGCGTTTTGTAGCTCAGGATTTTGATGAATTCCTTTTGGAAGATAAAGACAATTATCGTATCTATCCATATAATATGGGACAAATTAGAACTGCCGGAGAATGGGCATATTATCATCAAACCATAGATGGTTACAGTGGTGCCAAACTAAAACGCTATGATGATGTCTGGAAAATTATTCAGGGGGACGACAAAAATTACAGTGAATTTTACCGTTATCTGAATGGTGTTTATGAAAAAGGTGGAGTGGAAATCCCTACACCTCTTCTGGATATGCTTTCTACTAAATATATTATCTATCCCGATTCCCTGCCCTACGCTTTTCTTTTGAACAAAATAAAACCTGTTTTTACGAGTTTCTCAGGTGCTAATATCTATCAAAATTTAACCGCTTACCCGCGTGCCTGGTTTGTAGATTCCCTATCCGTAATTCCAGAAACTGAAGCCCGTTTGCAAAAAATGCGGGAACCGTCTTTTAATCCACGCTCTTTAGCTATTGTGGAAAGTAAGATAGATGGCGTTTTTAAACCGGATAGTTGCTTTGCAAAAGAGACCTATTTTGATCTGCACAATGTTAAATATGATGTGGCTACCGATAAAAATGCCTTTTTAGTTGTTTCTGAGGTCTATTACCCTGCGGGCTGGAAAGCTTTTATAGACGGCAAAAGAACAGAAATTTACCCTGTAAACCACATTTTGAGAGGGGTAATTATTCCTCCGGGAAAACATACTCTGGAAATGAAATTCATCTCTGAAACCTATAAATTAAGTTTGACTTTAAGCTTAGTAGGTATTCTGGCAACGGTTCTTCTTTTGGTTGCAGGAATTGGATGGGAAGAAAAAAAGAAGAAATTAAAAAAATAGAACGCAGATAACTGGATAGACAGGATCAACAGGATTTAATATTAAAGAGTTATGTATATAAGTACAAAGAGAAAAAGGGAAGATTAACAAAGAGAAAAGAGAAAATTTACAAAGAGAAAAGAGAAAAAGAGATTTGAGGAAGAACTGAGAATGGAGAATTTATGTAACTCTGTGAAATCTGTGCTATCTGTGAGTATTAACTCGGAAACTATAAAATAATCTCGGTGTAAAAAAATCTGCGAAATCAGCGTAATCTGCGTGCACTTATCTTTTTTTCTGTGTTCTCGGTGTAAAATATGTCTATAACTCAGAAAGCAGGTTTTTCAGCAATTCCAGTTTTGTATTAACTTCTATAAATTTCTCTTTCTCTTTGGTAACAACTTCTTCTTTGGCATTATTCAGGAAATTGGGATTGGCAAGTTTTGCCTTAATTCCACTCAGTTCTTTGGTTAGTTTTTCAATTTGTTTTCCGAGCCGATTTTTTTCACTTTCAATATCCACCAATCCGCTTAAGGGCAAAAAGATTTCAATATTGCGAACCACAGAAGCAATTGCAGCTTTAGGTTTGGCAATATTTACTCCCCCTGAAAGGGTTTTCACTTTTGCCAATCGGTTAAAGTAAGCCATATAATTTTCAAAGAGTTCCTGCTGAGAATTTTCGGCAAACCGAATAACGATGTCTATTTCCTGATTTGGAGCCAGGTTTATTTGTTTCCGCAGGTTCCGAATGGCAGTAATGCTTTCCTGCACAAAGCGCATATTATTATCAATATCGTTATCTTTAAGTGTCTCATCTGTTTCTGGGAAAGTGGCAATAATGAGTGCTTCTTCTTCCATTGGAAAGATTTTTTTTATACCCTGCCAAATTTCTTCCGTAATAAATGGCATAATAGGATGCAACAGACGCATTCCAGTTTGCATCACATACAAAAGTATATACTTAGCCGTTAATCTGCCCGAAAGTGCTGAGGAAGGATTTAAACGGTCTTTGCTAAGTTCAATATACCAGCTACAAAATTCATCCCACATAAACTTAAAGATTTCTGTAGCAGCATCGTTAAAGCGCAAATTTTCATAGTGAGCACGCACTGCAATTATCACTTCCTGCAAGCGGGAAATTATCCATTTATCGGCAAGTTCCAGTTGCAATTCATTTTCCGCAGGTAATCCTTCAATATTTTCCGCATTCATCATAATGAACCTATAGGCATTCCACATTTTATTGGCAAAGTTGCGTCCCGTTTCCAAAATACTTTCACTGAAGATTACATCCGCACCTTTGGGTGTGCCAAAAATCATACTAAACCTTAAAGCATCGGCTCCAACGGTATTAATTAAATCAATTGGGTCGGGAGAATTGCCTAAGGACTTGCTCATTTTGCGTCCGATTTCGTCTCTTACAGTTCCATGCAATAGAACAGTATCAAAAGGAATTTTATCTACAAAATGCAGGGTACTCATTATCATTCTGGCTACCCACAGGTATATAATTTCTGGAGCTGTAATTAATACATTGGTAGGAAGATAGCGTTTTAAATCAGCTGTTTCATCAGGCCAACCCATTGTGGAAAAGGGCCATAACCAACTGGAAAACCAGGTATCCAGCACATCGGAATCCTGAGTAAATTTAGTTCCTCCGCATTTAGGACATTTTTCCGGCATCTCTTTAGCTACAATCATCTCAGAACAATGATCACAATAATATACAGGAATGCGATGTCCCCACCAAATTTGACGCGAAATACACCAATCCCGAATATTATTCATCCAATGCATATAGACCTTTGTCCAGCGTTCCGGTTGAAACTTAACTTCTCCTTTTTCCACAACTTCTATGGCTTTTTCGGCTAAAGGAGCCATTTTTACAAACCACTGATCGGAAAGATAGGGTTCAATAACCGTATCACAGCGATAACAACGCCCTACGGAATAGGGATGTATTTCCGTTTTTTCCAGCAGACCTTGTTCGGTAAGCATTTTAAGCACTTTTTCCCGGCAGGCATAGCGGTCTAAACCCTGAAATTCCTTTCCTGCATTTGCGTTCATAATTCCGGTTTCATCCATCACTAAAATCTGGGGTAAATTATGTCTGATGCCAATTTCAAAATCATTGGGATCGTGAGCAGGAGTAACTTTTACGCAACCGGTTCCAAAATCCCTATCTACATATTCATCAGTTATTAGCGGTATCTTTCTGTCCGTTAAAGGCAAAATCAATTCTTTACCGATTAAGGAACTGTAGCGTTCATCTTTAGGGTTTACGGCTACAGCAACATCACCTAACATTGTTTCCGGACGGGTTGTTGCTACTGTAACATAGCCATCCCCTTCAGCAAAAGGATAATGAATATACCAAAGATGACCGTTTTCATCGGTGTGTTCCACTTCGTCATTTGCTAAGGCAGTAACACAACGCGGACACCAATTAATAATATATTTGCCTTTATAAATCAGTCCTTCTTCATATAGGGTTACAAAAACCTCTTTCACAGCTCGCGAAAGCATTTCATCCATCGTAAAACGTAAGCGGTCCCAATCACAACTTGCTCCCAAGAGTTTGAGCTGATCAATAATAATATTGCCTTTCTCATTTTTCCACTGCCAGATTTTCTCCACCATTTTTTCGCGACCTAATTCCTGACGCGTAATTCCTTGTTTGGCAAGTTCTTTTTCTACCATATTTTGCGTGGCGATTCCGGCATGATCAACTCCTGGTAGCCAAAGAGTAGGTTCACCTTTCATTCGGTGATAACGAACAACGACATCTTGAAGAGTATTATTCAAAACATGACCGATATGCAAAATACCTGTCACATTCGGAGGGGGCATTAGGACGGTAAACGGTTTTTGGTTAGTGTCTTCGCGGGGCTTGAAATAGCCGTTTTCTTCCCAAAACTGATACCATTTCTTTTCCAGGTCTTTAGGTTCAAATGTCTTACTTATTTCCATTTTGGCAGTTACCTCTTTTTTTTGTCGTTGTTTTGTTCTTCTTAACATATTTTTTAACTGTTTTGAACCAATTCTGAAAAGAAGGTTTGGCGTCAAGTAAAAGCTGGTTTGTTTCTTACAAATTGAAAAAAGGCACGCCAATATCATTTTAATAATCGGGTCTATGATAAGTAGTTCTAAAAAATCAATTATTATTTATTTTTTCTGACCTCCCCTCTTATGATCGCTTTTCATTCTTCATTTTAATCTCCTCTCGGCGTTTTCGGTGTAAGAAAAGTTTTAGTTGACAGCTTTTCCCGACCCTAATTTTATGCAAATATGGAATTAGATTCCAAATTTACATAAATGGGAGACGAAAGATGGTTAAGAGAGAAATGCAAGACCATTTACTTCATCTGTGTAAAGGATTTCCTATCATAACTATTACAGGACCAAGACAATCAGGCAAAACAACTTTGGCAAAGATGACTTTTCCCGATTACTATTATCTTGATTTGGAAAACCTAAATACCAGAAGAGCAGCAAAAGAAGACCCCTACTCTCTATTTGCAAATAAACAAGCAGATTATATAGTAGATGAATTTCAATATGCTCCGGAGCTGTTATCTACAATAAAAAGTATTAGTGATGAAGTCCAAAAGGAAACACAGTTTATCTTAACTGGTTCCAATCAATTTACTTTAATGAAGGATATTTCACAGTCCTTAGCCGGCAGGTCTGCCATAATGGAACTTTTGCCTTTCAGTTTGCAAGAAGCATATCCAAAGGAAAAACAATCTCTTAATACTTGTATTTTTCGGGGATTTTATCCGCGTTTACTTGTTCATAATATTGAACCTACTGTCTTTTATGATTCCTATATTAGAACTTACCTGCAAAGAGATATCCGCCTACTAAGCAATATCCAAAATTTGGATGACTTTACCCGTTTTCTTTCTCTATGTGCAGGAAGAACTGGCTCTCTATTAAATAAGGAATCCCTGGCAAATGAGATAGGGGTAGATAGTAAAACAATTGGTAATTGGCTTTCCGTGTTGCAAACAAGCTATATAATCTATTTACTTAAGCCCTGGCAAAAAAACATATCTAAACGCCTGATTAAAAGCCCCAAGCTGTATTTTTACGACACGGGACTTGCCTGCAACCTGTTACAAATACGCAATGAAACAGATTTGGCAAATCATCCTTTACGCGGGAATCTTTTTGAGACCTTTATTCTTTCCGAAGTGCTGAAATTCTTCCACAACCGCTGTATCCAACCTCCTTTAAGCTTTTACAGAGAATCAAATGGAACGGAAATTGATCTTTTAATAGAAAAAGGAAATCTAATCTACCCTCTGGAAATAAAATCTGCCTCTGTAATTAACAATTCCTTCTATCGCAATATCCTGAAATTAAGCAAATCTAATCTGCCCTTAGGGAAAGCCAGAATTGTTTATGGAGGAAATCAAACCTGGGAAAATGATATCTGCAAGCACATTGGTTGGCAGGATTTATCCTCCTCACTCACACTATTATAAAAGACCGTTGAATAATTGGCAGATTAAAGCAATGTTTATATAATTCCAAGCTCCTCCCCTTTGTAGTTTGCTAAAGCGTATTTAGTTAGATATAAAAATTATATTTTATCCCATAATAACCATTGGACCAAGATGAAAAAGTTTCAACGGAACTTTTTTTTAGCTCTGTTGATGTTTATTTGGTTTTTACCATTTTGCGGACATAGGTTTTCCCCTTAAATCGCATAGAGCAGATATAGAGTCCGCTTGCTAATTCCTTGCCATCTTTGTTTTTACCGGAAAACTCGCAAACATAGGTTCCTGGAGAAGAATGAGTTTCGGAAAAGCTGTTTACTAATTGTCCTTTAGCATTATAGATTTTAAATTCCACAATCCCTTCCTGTTTAAGAGCATAGTGGATTTTTGTGCCAGGATTAAAAGGATTGGGAAAAACTCCTAATAGAGCTGTTTCCGGAGGAGGAAGCGGGGGTGGATCATTGGAAGTTAAAATTGTAATGGGACCCCAAAAATTCTCTATAGCATCATTATTGATAACTTTCAGCCAGTAATAATAACGGGTAAGAGCTACAGAAGTTGTATCCGTATAAGTATAATTATTTTGTTGGGCAGGATTAAAGGTTATTAAATCGCTGATAGCTATTGCAGAAGAAAGATTACTGCTATTTCCGCGCCAAATTTGGAAAGCGGATATTCCTGTTTCTGCATTGCTTATCCAGGATAGAACAACTTTATTGCTCTCGTTCAGGGTTGCTGTAAAACTATTTAGATAGGGTGGCAAAACATTATTCTGACGGGGAAAACAGAATGATATTTTGGTAGCATTGGGATAAAAATCAGGCACGGTAAAATAAGCAAATTCATTTGTCCAGTTTATTTCTGCCGATTGAATCATCCATATTCCTCTGCCTTCAATTTTATAGCCCAGATAATAGGGTGTAAATCCTAAATTATGATAAAAAATAATTTCTGCGCCGCTAAAATTCGCTCCTGTAAGAGTAAAATCCATTCCCGCATCCGCAAAGGGCTCATCTAACGAGGCAAAACCGGAAGTAACAGTTAAATAATTTTCCGGATTAGTAATTCCTTCAATTGTAAGTTTGGGATAATATGTATTGCCTAAAGTATCGGATACAGCCGGGACATTAACTAAAGCCAACCCATTGTAAACAAAGGCATAGTCCGTATAGTTATTGAGAAGAACACGAATATTATCAACTGCAGCAGGAGGTTGAGTTCCGCCAGTGGCATCGTTTGTCCACATCAAAATAACTCTTTTAGGTCCGCCTGATATAGAATTCGGAATATTAAGGTCTGCTTCTTTCCAAATTTCCGTATGATTCAAAGGAGAGCTCAATTGTCCTGTGCCTAAAACAATTCCCGCTTCTGGAACTACATCGGGTTCAACACAATAAACCCTTAGGTAGTCAAAATAGGGTCCTGTTCCTTCTCCTTTGGCTTTCCAGGAAAAGCGTAATTTGCAATTCTCGGTTCCCTCAGGAATTAAAATATCTTTGTAAGCATAACTGACAGAAGCACTATTGGTTATATAAGTATGGCTGATTCCGCCATCACCGCTGATAAAAAGTCCTCCTCTTCCGGCTTGAGTAACGAGAGAACCTCGCATCCATTTATTGGTCTGATTTTCATTGGCAAAAGTCCACTGACAGCTATCTGTTTCAAAACCGTCAATAAAGGGAGTATTTTGGGCAGTTAGCGAAATTGCATTCAGAACTATAATCCTATTTTCGCTATCAACATTATGAGTAATAATTAAATTGCCATTATAAGTCCCTGGCGATTCAGGAGTGAAAAAGACGGTAAAAACAGCAGAATTATCCGCAGAAATAGAGAAGAAAACGGTATTTTGTTTCTTTCCTCTACAAGCAATACTAAAGCCATTAGGCACAGTAATTTCTCCCGTTAGCAGGGAGGTTCCGGTGTTAGTTATGGTAAATGATTTGCTTGTTTCAAAGCCAACAAGAACATTGCCAAAAACCAGGTTGTTAGCACTGATTTGAATATTTGGCATATTAGCCGTTGATATTTTCAGGTTAGGTCTGTAAACAGTTAAAGTTCCGCCATAAAAAATATCGGTTTGATCGTTAGTATCACTGCGGGTGTAACGATAACCATTAGGGGTTACTGTGTAGCAAACTGTTCCATAAGAGGAAGTTGCATTTGCCGGGCTAAAAGCAGTATCTATCAAAATATTATCTATTCCGTTCCAGCGAAAAGGAGTATCTAAAGTAAGCATTTCAAAACCACCTGGCACAGGTCTGTAATTATCCGCATAATAATAAGTAATTAAGTTTTCTTCACCTCGCCATTGAGAAACATTTTCTGCGGCTGTATGAGCCATTCTTATTTGGAAAGCAGGAAGTGAATATAAAGGGGAAGAAACGATATTAAAACCCAAACGGGAAATATATATGGGACCAAAAATACCTTGCAGATTTAATTCGCTGGCTTTATAAATCATCTGACCGTGCAAACTTTTCCGAAGATTATTAATAGGACAGCCCTCTGCAGAACCGGTAGCAGTGGTTCCTGTTCCAATAATTGCTTCCGTAACATCTTCCGCTATAGGAGTTGCAGTTTGGGCGGAAGTTGATTCCGATTCACCATCAGCATAAACAGCAACAATTTTATATTGATAAGGAACTCCGATTGTTACATCCGTATCGGTATATCTTGTTCCCGTAATTGTAGTTAGTAAAACATCGTTACGGTAAATTTTATAGCCGATAGGATTTCCTGCTTCCGGAACTTGCCAGTAAACAAGAATAAAGCCATTTCCCCCGGCAGCCGTCAAATTTCGCGGAGGCCAATAGTAGTTTTCATATTCAGGCAAAATCAAATGGTCTATCCAAGCACAGTTATCATATTCATAACTACCTTCGTAACTGTAATAAGTCCAAGAAAAAGTATGCAAACCGGGCTCTATCGGACAGGAAACCAGTTCCCAATCTCTTTTTCCTGTCCATTGAACAGCAAGATTATCATCAATGTAAAAACGCAGGTAACTAAATTCTTTTCGGGCAGATACCTTCCTATAAAAACTGATATCTCCCGGCTGAGTAACATTTATTTTTAGCTTCATTTCGGATAATGAACCGTTTTCCACATCTCCACTGCGGGCAGAAAAGGCACCCGTAAAATAAATATCATCCTGCACATACCAGGGTTGAGGACTGTTGTTGTTCCAAAACAATGAAGAAAAGTCACCTGTTTCAAAACCTTCATCGGCTGGAAAGACAATAGATATAACTATTTGATGCTGTCTTTGATTCCCGTCATTATCAATTGCTACTACCTTTATTTTGTGCATCCCCAAAGTTGCCTCGGCGGTATTCCAAATCCATTCATAAGGCATTGTAGCATCGGAAAAAACATAATCAGGATTGTTATCCAGAAAGAAACGGACTTCCGTTACACTTCTATCGTCCAAATCAGATGCCTCAACCCGAACAGGAATGAGCGAATTGATTACAAATCCGGTATTATTAATGGGATAGACAATTTTACATTGCGGTAAATAAGGATTGGCAGCTAAAACCGCCTGATAGGCATTTACCAATCCATAACCTGTCCAATAATCCCATCCTTCATAAGTATTAATAGTCATATCTGTGGCTGTGGAAGTAATTATATTTCTTACTTCAGCAGGGGAAAGACCAGAATTTACGGAACGAACTAAAGCCGCAACTCCTGCTGCATAAGGACTGGCACAGGAAGTTCCGGAAAACCACATATAATAATTAGCATCAGAATAACCGCCAGAACCGTGAATATCGGTTGTCGGTAAAATAGTAGGAGCCAAAATATCAACCGCTCCTGCTGTATCCTGTTCCTGCAAAGAGTAACCGGAACCCCACCAATATTCACCATCGGAAGAATTGGAGTTTTTTCTTTCTCCGGAAGGACTGGCAGCTCCAACTGCTATTACAGCAGGATGTTTTGCCGGATAAGCTATAGCCGGCTCATCATAATTTCCTGTACTGGCAAAGAGAACTACTCCATTATTATAAGCATAACTCAAAGCACTATCAGCGGCAGGATCGGAACCTATTTCCATACCATAAGCCCCAAAACTCATACTGACTACATCCACATTTTGGTCTGCAGCATAAATTAAGGCATTAGCAGCATAAGTAAATGATATTTCACCATTACTATTAGATACTTTTATAGGCATAACACTACAGCCACCTGCAATTCCAGAAACCCCAATTCCATTATTAGCTATGGCAGCAGCAATTCCTGCAGTGCAAGTTCCATGCCCTGCATAAGCACTGTTATCATTCGGATCATTGTCGTTATCCCCAAAATCATAGCCCTGAACCAAACGCAAATCAGGATGATTAATATCTACACCTGTATCCAAAATCCCTATAATAATATTCGGGTCTCCAAAGAAATCTGTTTCTCCCCACGCCGCAATAGCATCGCTGTCAAAACCGATAACTCCAACCCCAGGTCCGCTATGAGAACCGTTTATATAAACAGGAAGCTGAGCAGTATTATTATGACCCCAATTATTAGCAAAATAAGGATCATTGGGAACATTATGCAAATAAGCGTAATATTCCGGAATTACCTCTTCAATATAGCGCTTATTTTTTAGATTGGAAATTACTTCTTCCACGCTTTTAATTCCATTTAAGTGAACTAAAAACCAGCGATCAAAACCGGTATCTTGAACCCATTTTTGGTCTTTGGCAGCAATATGAGCACGGGTGATGGACTTTATTCCGTTTAAGGCAAATAATTGATCAAGTTCGTTAAAATTGGTCTTTTCCCTTGTTTCATAAGCATTATTTGGCAATTGGGCACGATTAACCGCATCCTGGCTAAGCTTTATTTTCACAACATTAGCGCTGTAAAGCGGTTGCTGTTGGGGACTATCTTGCCTGGCTATGGCAAAAAAATTACACGCCAAAAATAGACCAAGAAGAAGAACTGTAATTCTTTTCATAATGTCTAAAAATAAAGCAATAATCATTCCAGCCAAGAAATTTTAAATAAAAAATATTCTTCTTGGACATCGGGGTGCCAAGTTTCTTTTGGGTAAAAGCGAATTACAATTACATATCTTATTGATAATATAGAAGGTTAACACTATTCTCTGTCCCTGTGGACTTGAAATGCGTAATTGCTTGTTATATAGTTGATTAAGTAACGACTCCGTAACACTTCCGTAACACTTCCGTTGTCTCGTTACGGAGTTGTTACTTGGCTGTTACTTTGTCATTATAGGTTAAAAAAGATAAGAAGTAAGATTTTTTGCTAAGATAGCTATCTACAACAAATTTGTAATTATAGCTTGCCATCTTTCTAATTTTTTGGAACTTGTTGAAGAACAGCGTCCTTCGTCTACTCTCAAAACAGAGATTTTGATTGACAAAAAATGTCCCTTTTAAGTTCAGTTCATAAATGCTTAGAAAGCACAAGCGATTGTTTATAAAGAAGGATTATTTCCACCTCTGATAATATGTTCCTGCTTGTGTCTTGCTAAAAAAATTATCAAAAGATAAGGAGAAATTAAATGGCAGTCCCCAAAAGACGAACCTCCAAAAGCAGGAGAGATAAACGTAGAACTCATAAGGTTTTAACTCCTCCAACTATAAGCACTTGCAAGAAATGTGGAGAACCCAAACTACCGCATCATATTTGTGAAAAATGCGGCACCTATAATGAAAAGCAAATATTAACAGTTAAGGAGTAAGGTGCGTATTGCCGTAGATGCTTTCGGAACTGATAATGCACCGTTTCCGGAAATTGAAGGCGCTGTTCTGGCTATCAAAGAAGACCTTTGCGAAGAAGTGATCCTGGTTGGAGATGAAGAAAAAATCAAACACGAACTGGAAAAATTCTTTTATCCGCAAAAAAGAATCAGCGTTGTTAATGCCACACAGAGAATAGAGATGGAAGATAGTGGTGCAACAGCTGTGCGTTCTAAAAGAGATTCTTCTTTGGTGAAAACAATTGAGCTTCATAATCAAGGTCTTGCAGATGCTGCTGTTAGCGCAGGAAATACAGGAGCAGTAATGTCTGCTTCGCTTTTAATCTATGGTCGCATAAAAAATGTGTTGCGTCCTGCTATTGCCGTTGTTTTCCCTACCGAAACGGGACATCAAATTCTTTTGGATATGGGTGCCAATGTGGATTGCACGGCAGAAAATTTAGTGCAGTTTGCCAAACTGGGAAGTATGTATTTTAAGTATTTTTTTAAGGAAGAGCATCCCCGAATTTCACTCTTGAATATCGGAGAAGAAAGTGCCAAAGGAAATGCTACAACCAAGCAGGCATATCAATTACTCAGCCAGGAAAAAGAACTTAATTTTATCGGTAACATAGAGGGCAAGGACATTATTAAAGGAATTACCGATGTAGTTGTCTGCGATGGATTTGTCGGTAATATTGTATTAAAAACCATTGAAGGTGTGGGCTTTTCTATTTTTGAGATATTGAAAGAACAGATAAATAAGGACTGGATTGCCAAACTTGGTGCCCTTCTTTCCTATCCTGTTTATACCCATATAAAAAATAAACTGGACCATACAGAATACGGTGGTGCTTTACTTGTTGGCTTAAACGGAATTTCTGTAGTTGCTCATGGACGCAGTAATGCCAAAGCAATGAAAAATGCTATCCGTTTTGCTGCCTTAATTGCCAAATCCGGCTTCGTAACAAATGCCAGAAACTATTTTGAGAGGTCTTAATTATGCTGAATTATTATGCCAAATTATCCTCCTTTGGTAGCTGTGTTCCCCAGAAGATATTGAATAACTATGATTTAGAAAAGATTGTGGAAACCAGCGATGAATGGATTAGAACCCGCACAGGAATGTTTGAAAGACATATTGCTTCCGAAAATGAAGCAGCCAGTGATTTAGCTTATGAAGCAGCTGTTAGAGCAATAGAAAGTTCTTCCGTTAAATATAAAGATATTGATCAAATAATTGTAGCTACCATTTCAGGAGACCATCCCTTCCCTTCAACTGCCTGCATTTTGCAAAAGAAACTGGGGCTGAAAGATATTCCTTGCTTTGATATTTCTGCCGGTTGCACGGGTTTTATTTATGCTTTGGATGTAGCTCGGCAATATGTAGAAAATGGAATTGTGCAAAATATTCTGGTTATAGGTGTAGAAATTCTTACCAAAATTACCAACTGGAAAGACCGGAATACCTGCGTTCTTTTTGGTGATGGAGCTGGAGCAGCAATTGTAAGTAGAGCTGAACCCAGCGAAATTTCGCGTATTATAGACAGTAAAATAGCTGCAGATGGCAGTCAAGGTGAGTATTTAATTCAATATGCAGGCGGTTCGCGTATGCCAGCTAGCCACGAAACAGTGGATAAAAACCTGCATACTGTTTATATGGAAGGTAATCGGATTTTCAAAAATGCCATCAGATGTATGTATGCTTCTTCGGATGAACTCTTGAAACGCAACAATCTTACTACTGCAGATGTGGATTGGATCATTCCCCATCAGGCAAATTTACGCATTATTGAAGGACTGGCTTCCAAAATGAAAGTGCCTATGAGTAAGGTTATCGTGAATATTGAAAAATATGGAAATACCTCCTCTGCTACGATTCCTATCGCAGCGGATGAGGCAATCCGAAACAAAAAAATCAGACGCGGTGATATTATTTTGCTTACTTCCTTTGGAGCAGGATTAACCTGGGGAAGTATTTTAGCAAGATATTAATAACGGAAGGTTGACATCTTTGTCAACCAATGTGTAATCAGAGAACGCTGTTCCTCCGCAAAAAAAAGATGCGAAGCTAAAGCGGGCTCCAATCACAAAAGAGGTAAATAATGAAAACAGCTTTTGTTTTTCCCGGTCAGGGTTCTCAGTATGTAGGAATGGCAAATGACTTTATTCAAAAAGACCCTGCTTTGAAGGAAATTCTGGATAACTTTGATAAAGCTCATAACACAAATTTAGCTGAAGTAATGGCTTCAGGACCAGAAGAGGCACTAAAACAGACAAGTTATACTCAGCCCGCTATTTTATTTCACAGTATTTCCGCTCTTTACGGGTTTCAAAATAAAAGTAAACTGCAGGCAGATTTTGTGGCAGGCCACTCTTTAGGAGAATTCAGTGCCCTTGTTGCTTCAGAAATGATTACCTTTCAGGATGCCTTACATTTGGTGCATAAAAGAGGTGAATTTATGATTAAAGCCAATGCCGGTGTCCCTTTTGCAATGAGTGCTATTATCGGTTTAGAGCCAAATTTGGTAAAAGAAATCTGTTCTGAAGCAGAAAGTGTCGGTTTAGTAAGAGCTGTAAATTTTAACACTCCTATTCAAACCGTGATTTCTGGAACCGCAGAAGGAGTTCAAAAAGCGGGTGAAATTGCCAAAGCCAAAGGAGCTAAAAGAGTTATTCCTTTGGTAGTTGGCGGTCCTTTTCATACTCCTTTAATAGACAAAGCCAAGGATTGGCTTATGGAAGAAATGCAGAAAGTGGATTTTAAAGATGGAAAAATACCCGTAATTTCCAATGTGACTGCTCTACCAGTTATGAATGGACAGGAAGAAAGAGAACTCCTTGCCCGACAAATTGTTTCACCTGTTTTATGGGTTCAAAGTGTGCAGTATATGATTGACCAAGGAGTTCAACGCTTTATAGAATTCGGTCCGCAAAAGGTCTTAAGCGGTATGATTAGAAACATCAATAAGGATGTGGAAGTTTTTTCAATTGACAAATATGAAGACATTGATGGTGTGGTGTCAGCTACAAGTTAAGTTGCTAAAAATAAAAATTATACTAATGGGGAAATAATGAACTGGGATTTTTCTAATAAAGTAATAGTAATTACTGGTGCAGGAAGAGGTATTGGTTTTTCCCTAGCTACTGCTTTTGGAGAAGCCAAAGCTAAAGTAATAATTATTGATATTTCTGCTGAAACCGTAGAGAAAGCGGTTGCAGAATTAAAGACCAAAGGGTTTCAGGTTTATGGCTATGTAGGAAATGTAACTGATAGCGTAAACATTGAAAATATCTTCGCCGATATTGTTGATAAATATGGAACTATTGATTGCCTTATCAACAATGCAGGTATTACGCGCGATAATTTGCTCATCCGCATGAAGGAAGAGGACTGGCAAATGGTGATGGATGTGAATTTGAAAGGGAGCTTTATTTGCACTCAAAAGGCATTTAAATATATGATGCGTAATCGTAATGGCTGTATTATCAATATCGCCAGTGTAATAGGCATTACAGGAAATAGTGGTCAGGCAAATTATGCTGCTTCCAAGGGTGGACTGATTGCCTTCACTAAAAGCTGTGCCAAGGAATTCGGTAGTCGCAATATACGCGTAAATGCTGTAGCTCCAGGTTTTATTGAAACAGAGATGACAGCATCCTTAAGTCCTGAGATCAGAGCCGAATATGCCAAAGCCATTCCTTTACAAAAAATGGGCACTCCCAAAGATGTAGCCAATGTTTGTCTCTTTCTTGCTTCCGATGCAGGAAGCTATATAACAGGCCAAACCATCGCAGTTGATGGTGGCTTAACTATGCATTGAACGAAAACAAAGATAAAGAAACACTTCAATAACATAGGAGGAATAATGGATATTGAAGCCAAAGTAAAACAGATAGTAGTGGATAAACTGGGAGTTGAAGAATCCCAGGTTGTTCCTTCCGCTAATTTCATTGAAGACCTGCGTGCCGATTCTTTAGATACAGTTGAACTGGTTATGGCATTTGAAGAAGAATTCGGAATTACTATTCCGGATGAAGATCAGGACAAACTTCGCACTGTTGGTCAAGCAATTGACTACTTGAAGGAAAAACTGGGATAATATACCCTTTCCTCTAATGTGGAACAATCCTGATAACTGCATAAGTATCAGGATTGTATCCACCCTTTACGGAAGTTTATCTTGTTCCTCACTACAAAGCCAGTTGAAAGGAAATAGAGATAAAATTCAGAGTAAAGGGGTAAGTAAAACCAAATAATGAGGTCTTTATGAATAAACGAAGAGTTGTTATCACCGGTATAGGAGCCATCACTCCTGTAGGACATAATGTTGCTCAAACCTGGGAGTCATTAGTTAACGGCGTCTCAGGAGTGGATTTAATTTCCAAATTTGATTACAGTAATTTACCGGTTCACATTGCTGCCGAAGTAAAAAATTACGATCCCGAAGAGCACTTTGACCATAAAGAGGTTAAAAAGCTTGATTTATACACTCAGTTTGCGATGATTGCTGCCAGGGAAGCAATTGCTGATGCTGGTTTAATACCTGGTTCTTTTAATCCCGATAGAACCGGAGTTATTACCGGTGCAGGAATTGGAGGTATTCTTACCTTTGAAGAAGAATGCATTAAAAATTACACCCAAGGTCCGCGTCGTATCAGTCCTTTCTTTATTCCTAAAATGATTGGCAACATTGCAGCTGCCCATATCAGCATAGAAAATAATTTTAAAGGTCTCAATTTTAATGTTATGAGTGCTTGTGCCAGTGCCAATCATGCTTTAGGAACTGCTTTTCGGTCTATTCAATATGGCGACGCAGATATTATTCTTAGCGGTGGAACTGAAGCAGCTGTAACTCCTTTGTCGGTAGGCGGTTTTTCTGCTATGCGAGCTCTTTCTACGCGTAATAACGAACCCCAAAAGGCATCGCGTCCTTTTGATGCTGAACGCGATGGTTTTGTAATGAGTGAAGGTGCTGCCATTCTTGTTTTGGAAGAACTGGAACATGCTTTAGCCAGAGGTGCTAAAATTTATGCCGAATTAGTTGGTTACGGTGCTTCTGAAGATGCTTTTCATATTACTGCTCCCACGGAAGATGGAGAAGGCAGTTCCAGAGCAATGCTGATGGCAATTCAGGATGCCGGACTTAAGCCAAAAGATATTGATTACATCAATGCACACGGAACTTCTACTCCCTTAAACGATAAGGGCGAAACCATTTCCATTAAAAATGTCTTCGGTGATTATGCTTACCAAGTGAAGATTAATTCCACTAAAAGTATGGTAGGTCATATGTTAGGTGCTGCTGCCGGAATTGAAGCTATAGTTTGCATTAAGAGCATTGAAACAGGTATCATTCATCCTACCATAAATTTAACTCATCCCGATCCGGAATGCGATTTGGATTATACTCCCAATCAAGCTGTTAAACATATTGTGAATATAGCACTTTCCAATTCTTTGGGTTTTGGAGGCCATAATTCCGCAATAATCATCAAACGCTACGCTTGATAAAAGATGGAGTTTTATAACGCTTGAGAAACGGATGAAATCAATAATCGCCCGTATTCTGGATTATTTCAATGCCAAAAAGATAACGGAGCAGTATCCTAAATGGGAAAAATCGCTTTCCCAATTACAAAAAAAGATTGATTATACCTTTCATGATCCCACTTTATTATATGCTGCTCTTACTCATAAGTCATATCTGCATCGTCATTTTGAAGACCATAAAACTCCTTCTCCTTTTGAGCGGATGGAATTTTTAGGTGATTCCATTCTTGGTTTTATCGTTAGTAAAGAACTTTTTACCCGTCATCCTGATGAACAGGAAGGAAAACTTTCCAAGCTGAAATCCAAAATTGTCTCCGAGACCTATCTTACCTTAAAAGCAAAAGCTATAGACCTGGGAAAATATTTACTCCTAAGCCCTGAAGAACAGCAATCGGGTGGTGCATCCAAACCCTCTATTCTTTCGGATGCTATGGAAGCCCTTATTTGTGCTATCTATCTGGATAGTGGAATTTCTGCTGCCACCAGATTTATCCGTAATCATATTCTGAATAATTATCAGGAAACGGTTACCAGAGAAGAACTTGTGAACTATAAAAGTATCTTACAGGAATATATGCAAAGCAGAAATCAACCGCCACCTACTTATGTTACTGTTGCAGAACAAGGCCCTGAACATCATAAGACATTTGTAGTGGAAGTCCGTTGGGGAAACAAACTTTTAGGAACGGGAACAGGCAATACCAAGAAAAATGCACATCAGGAAGCCGCAAGGATGGCTTGCCAAAAATTAGGAATTTAGTAAGTAAGGAGTCGTTACCACCTATATAACTTTTACACAACCCTCAAATTTGTTTGCAGTGAGGACTTATGACGACATTAAGGAAAAATAAAGAATGAATATAACAAGGATACGAGTATAAAATTTGCCATAAGAGAACAAATGCTTATTTTATCTAAAAAGCTTTTTTAAGTGGAAGAAGAAAAAAAGTGTATTTCTTTTTTTATACAATATATAGAGTGTCAATTCTGGTATAGATAACATTATCTATAAGCCGGCTCTTAATTTAGCAAAAGCAGAAGACCAGTCCTAAACACAAAGGAAGGAGGTGTTTATGAAAAAAATCTATCTTATGCTTATAATTGCCTTGATTCTTTTAACCGCCTGCGAAATAAAAAAACCTACGATGCCCACTTGGTTTATGGATTTGAATATCCCTATCATCAACGAAAGATACTATGTGTCCGATCTGGTGGATTCGGTTAATATCGTTATGGGTGAAAATGAGGTCTTGACAGTAACTACCAGTGGAGAAGCAACTACAAACGAATTTGGCACCTTACCTTTTACACCGGATGTTAATGTTGAGGGACTTCCCATTTGGAGTACTGGGCTTGATCTTACAATTCCTTTTGAAGACCAAAACGGTAAAGTTGGTGTTGCTTATGCTGAAATAGCGGAAGGTATTTTTAAAAGTCGTTTCAATAATTTGCAATCCGGAGTTGAAATCACCTTAACTTTTTATGACCTTTATTTGCCTAATAACCAAAATCTTGTTCTTACTTCCAATAACCCAGGAAACTGGGTAACCACAAATTTGGAAGGTTTGCATTTAGGAGTGGCAAATTCAGATCAAGTTATTAATCAAATACATCTTTCCTTTCAGATTACACCTTCTCTGCCTTCCGGAATGCAAGTAGCCACCTTTGATTTTCAAGCCAACGAAACAATTCAGTTCGGAGAATTCAGAGGAACTCTAAATAATTATCCTATTGGACTGGAAGATTCAGGTTCTTTGGTTAACATTGATTATCCTTATGGACTTGATCAGGCAATTAACCTGGAAGATGCCTATTTGCAAATTACTTTGCAGAACTATTTAGGTTTCGGTTCTGTTTTTTCCGGACAGCTAAAGGCAACAAATTCCTCAGGGCAAAGTAGGATTATTGATATCTTAGATGAATATGGTAATAATTATCAAATAGAACCTGCTACGGAAGAAGGTCCCAGAATTGTTGAAATCCAGTTCGGGCATAATGTGGCACAGCTTTTACAGATTATGCCTACTACAATTCAAGTTATTGATGGACAGTTTTTAATTAGCAGTGGAACAAATATAGGCAGTTTAAGACCTACGGATACTATGCTTTTATTTTACACTGTAAGTGCACCCTTAACTTTTACTTTACACGCGCACGAAATTACTATAGCAGAAGAGCAGGAATTCAGCATTCCAGAAGAAAACCGGGAGCGAATTAGAAAGAATTTAGTAAATGCTTCCTTAAATTTAGAACTCAAAAATAAACTCCCTATAGGAGCTTCTGCCAAATTATTCTTCAGCACTACACCCTCAATAGATACTAATAACCCAAGCACTTACAACTTTATGAAAGAAGCGGCAATTAATAGTGCTAATCTACAACCGGATTTCCAAAATGTGAATTTGACCTTAAATAAAGATGAACTGAATGTTTTTACTTCCGAGCAGGTTTTTATGCGTTTCGCTTTCAGCTTTGAAGAGACAGGAACTCCTGTTACTATTCACGCCAGCACTATGGATTACATTCATATCAAAGGAATGATGAGTGCCCGCGTGTTGATTGAAAAGGAGGACTAAAATGAAAAAGTTAGCTTTGTTACTACTCTTCTGCCTTCTGTTTCTGACTGCATTGAATGCCTTTAATACAGGTAAATCCGTCTTTTTTGCCGATAGTTATATGCTGCGTGCTAAAGGAGTTGAAGCTGCTTATTGGAATCCTGCCAATTTACAACAGGAAAAAGGCATTGATTTCTGGATACCGATTATGAACTTAGGAATAGGCATAAATAATAACTCTTTGGACTTGGATACCTATAACTATGTAGTTAGCAGGGATACTTTGAACGACATAGATAAACAGAAAATCCTAAATAAGATTGATGGTTCTTTGCGTTCAGCTTTAGAAGGCAATATCAGTATTGTAGGTTTTGCCTTTGATAATATGTCTCTTTCCAGTTCACTTCATTTAACAGGTAAACTGGCTCTTTCGGAAAGGTATTTAGACCTTCTGCTTTATGGCAATACCGATTCTTTGTATATATTTGACAAAAGCACTACGGATGCCGGAGGTCTTGGTTATGTTGATATCACCTTTGCAATGGGAAATTTTACTCTTCCCTATATTCCGAAAACTATTCCCCCCATTAGAGCTGGCTTTTCCGTTAGTGCCTTAGTAGGAATAGGAAATGCCAATCTGGACGATTTTTTCGGCTATTTCAGTTCTTCAATGGAAGGTGTGGATGTTAATCAGGATATCGTTTTACATACAGGTCTGGGGGGTTTCGGGCAAAAAGCAATGTTGGGATTGGCAAGTAATATCACTCCCAATTTGGAAGTAGGGTTGACTTTAGATAACCTCTTTGGCAAAATAAACTGGTTTCTAACTACTGAAGAAACAACTATCAAAGTGGTTGCCAATGATGTTTATGCGGCTAATATCTCCGAGGAAATTTATGATTACGCAAATGAAACTGTAGATATTGATTCTTATTCTACAAAGCTTCCTCCGGAATTACGTTTGGGCACTCTATATAAAATACCTTGGGCTAATTTTTCCTTAGATTATCTTCAGGGTTTTAAAACTTCTATTGCTACCAGCGGAATTGGCAGATTTTCTTTAGCTGCTCAATTTTTGCCCTGGGAATATTTACCTCTGAATATCGGTGTGGGTTTTGGTAACAGTCATTATCCCTGGCGTATAAGTTATGGAATCGGATATAGCAGCAAAGTAGTAGAACTTGGTTTTGGCTTGCAAAGTGTTAAAAATCTTATTCCTGGTTACAAAACCAAAGGAATTACCATAGGAAGTTATATGAAGGTTCATCTATAATGCTGAAATATGTTCTGATAGTTCTGTTTGCACTTTTATTTTCAGGTTTTCTGAACTATAGAACTAATCCCGAAATTACCAAATCAAGGCGATGGATTCTTTTCGCCTTAAGGTTTATTACACTTTTCCTGCTGCTCATATTGTTGATGAGCCCCATTTTATATTACACTCAACACAAAAAGCAGGCACCTCAAATACTGGTATTGGAAGATATTTCTCAAAGTATGGACTTAAAGCATAATTCCACAACCAAATCTCAGCATTTAAAACCACTTTGGCAGGAAATGGAAAAGAAATTTACCGCTAGCGGCTATGAAGTTCTTCACAAAACCTTTGCTAATGGCTTGGAAGGAGATAAAAATAACACTTTATTGTCTCCTGCCTTAAAAGAACTTAGTCGTCAAAAAGTATTTACCAATTTGGAAGGAGTAGTTCTTGCTTCAGATGGCTGGTTGCGAGATGAATCTTTATCTGCAGTTCAGCAATTGGGCTGTCCTTTTTATGTTTTAGCCGATAGTTCTCAAAATCCTGCTCCCGATTTGGCAATAGTGAATGTGCGTTGTAACCGTTATGCCTATAGAAATGAGCCCAATACTATTCGTGCTGAAATTTCCTCTCAAAATTACAGCGGACCTGCAGAAGTCCGTTTGTTGATGGCAAATAAAATTATCTCACGCCAAAACTTGAAACTGGAAAAAGGCATAACCGCTAATGTGGATTTTACCCATAAGTTTAACAGCATCGGTTTTTTTCCCTGGAAAGTGGAAGTTGCCGCTTTGCCAAATGAAAGCCAAATTAACAATAATATCTACCCTGGAGCTATTGAAGTGCTCGCAGAAAAACAAAGGATTATCCTTATTTCCGATAAGCCCGCCTGGGATAATAAATTCACTCTGGATGCTATTGCAACAAATAGCCGTTGGACAGCAGAAAGCTATCTGAATAGAAACGGGCGTCTTTATAGCGGAGAAGTGTTAGTTAATAAACTTGAACCGGATAACTTAGCTGCCTTAATTATTATCAATAACGGAATACTCAATTTGGATAACGCTACGGTAAGTTTTATACAAAATGCCTATAATCGCGGAGTGGGAATCCTCTATCAGGGACTTCCCGTAAACGAATTAGCTTCTCTTTTGCCAATTCAAAAATCCAATATTACTTCTACTTATCAAGGATTCATAGTTCCTACGCCTATCTCGGCTAACTATCCTATGCTGAATAGTTTAACCTTAAATGCCAAAGATATTCCACCGCTGGATTATTATTATGTAACTGCCAGCCCGGGTAGTGAAATTTTAGCTACTATTAATAATCCGCAAAATTCTCCGGCAATTGTTGTTCAAACTACGGGAACTGCACGCTCTCTGGCTTTTGCAACTTTAAACCTTTGGCGTTGGCAAATGCAAAGCGGAGATGATGGCTACACAAAATTAATCAGTAATTGTTTAACCTGGCTTAGTAATAAAAGCACAGGAAATTATAACGCTATTTACAATAACAGTTATTTTCGGGGTGAGGAAATTCGTATCCGCCTGCGTAGTGAAGACGAAATTCGCCAAAGTCGTTTGGATGTTAACCCTCGCATTCGTATTCTGGATAAAAATAATAAAGAGGTCTATACCGATTTTCTGAAACGCGAAGGTGATGAATATGCTATCACTCTTCAACTTACAGAACCGGGAACTTACAGCTTTGAAATCTCTGACAAGGAAACAGGGAAAAGCACCAAAGGCAAATTTGAACTCTCCGAGACATCTATTGAAACAAGAGATTATGGCTATAATTTGTCACTTCTTTCCTGGCTCGCTAAAGAAACAGGTGGAAAATTATTATACAAAAGCAATCTAAATACCTTTAATCCCGTTCCTGCCAAACCTGTAGAACAAATTTCCCGCAAAGAAATCCCCCTCTATAAAAAATGGTATATTCTCTCCCTGTTTATTTTAACCTTCTGTGCGGAACTTTTTTTAAGAAGAAGATGGGGACTGCTGTAATGAAGAATAGAAAATGAATGGGTTGTCTTGAAAAAAGATGGACTGATAATAAAAAAATCCGTGTGAATTTGTTAAAATCCGTTTAAGTTGCTTTCCTATTATAGCTTTGCCAGCAGTGAGCGATATTTTTTCCCTTTCTGAACAATTTAATAATCCAGTAACAACCAAGTAACGATCCCGTAACGAGATTACGGCAGTGTTACGGAAGTGTTACGGAGTCGTTAGAGAACTGACTAATTATCAATAAGTTAGGTGTTGGAATTTAACATTGATAGGCAAGATAGATAATCAATTGATTAACAAGCAGATATATATAATAGATGTCATTTCTTCCCAAATCTGAATTTGCGTAAAACTTGCTGTTAATTTGGGGGTTGATTTTTGGTTACAACAGCTGATATCATTTTTGAATAGTAAGCCATTTGTCATTCTTGCGAAAGCAGGAATCAAAATGAGATAAATAAATATTTATACATTCTCAATCTAATATTTATATTACTGTCACCAAAAATGTCTGGTCAAAGGCGCAAGTATTCATTATAATTATATATAGACACAGAAATAGAACTTTTTTTAAGGAGAGAAAGATGATTTTTGACCTTGTTTATCGCAATCGGAGTTATCGCAGGTTTCACGAAGAAAAGAGGTTAACTCGCGCACAACTTATAGAGCTCATAAAGGTAGCCAGATACATTCCCAGTGCGGGTAATCTGCAAAAATTGCGCTATTTCCTTATTTATGAAGAGGATAAATGCGATTTGATTTTTCCCCATTTGAAGTGGGCAAGTTATTTAAAAACCTGGAATGGACCTGAAAAAGGAGAAAGACCCTCTGCTTATATTATTATTTTAGCGCCGGTTGATAGCCCAAAGATGGTGTTTATTGATACCGGAATTGCTGCTCAGACAATACTCTTAAGCGCTGTGGATAATGGTTTTGGCGGATGTATGCTGGCTTCCGTTGATAAACAGGAAGTTCAAAATACCTTTTCTTTGCCCGAAGAGATGGAAATTATGCTGGTTATTGCTTTGGGCTATCCTGCAGAATCAGTTGTTATAGAAGATGTTACAGAACAGGGAAAAATTGAATATTGGCGTGATGAAAAAGGTATTCATTATGTTCCGAAACGCAAAATCAGAGATTTGATTATCAATTACTAAAATTATAATCTTCAGTTGTAGAAAAATGGGTTGATAAATTATAATTTGCCAAAGAGTTCGCAGAACTCTGAAAAATATATGTTCTTAATTTATAACTAATCTGAATTCAGCGAACAAAACGCCAAATTTGACTTTTCTTCTCAGGGTTGAAACCCTTTTATAGTATCTGTCGTTCCTACGGAACTCTTTCTTAAAAAAAGAGATAAGATGTTTTATATTTCACTTTTCACCGGGTTGAAACCCATTGTTAATATCTACCATTCAAATGTCATTTTTGCTAAAGCAGAAATATATTTTTTGCTATTCCTGTAAAATCAGAAATCCATAGAGGTTTTAACAATAATAGTATTTTCCAAAAGGAAATAATTTTTTCTGACATAAAGGACTCATCAAGAAAAAGATGGTATTAGAATTGACAAATAGCGTTATGTTTAGATTTTGGCATTGAAATGGAAAATGTAATAATCTATAGCGTTTATGAAATAACCCGCCAGCTGCGTCAGGTGATTGAAACATCCCTGCAACCGGTATTTGTAATGGGTGAAATTTCTGGTTTTATTCGTCATAGTTCTGGTCATATCTATTTTAACCTGAAGGATGAAAATGCCACCTTACGCTGCACTTTTTTCAAGGGTGCCAATGCTTCTTTAACTTTTCAACCCGCTGATGGAATGCAGGTTATCTGTTTCGGCAAGCTAACTGTTTACGAAAAAGGCGGTTATTATAATCTGAATGTGCAAAATATGCAAGAAGCAGGAATGGGACTTTTACAGCAGAAATTTGAACAGCTGAAAAAGAAACTGGAAAAGGAAGGACTTTTTGCAGCAGAGCATAAAAAGCCCCTTCCCAAATATCCTGACCGGATTGGAATAATCACTTCTCCTACAGGTGCAGCGCTTCAGGATATAATAAACATAATAAAACGACGCTATCCTGTGGAATTAATAGTTTATCCCGCTCTGGTTCAAGGTTCTGATGCTCCTCCTCAAATTATTCAGGGAATAAAGTATTTCAATAATACCAGGGATGTTGATTTTATAATTATCACTCGTGGTGGCGGTTCTCAGGAAGATCTTTTCTGTTTTAATGATGAAGCATTAGCCAGAGCCATTTACGATTCTTCCCTTCCTGTAATTTCGGCAGTAGGTCATGAAATTGATTTTACGCTGGCTGATTTTGTAGCCGATTTGAGAGCTCCCACTCCTTCAGCTGCGGCTGAACTTGCAGTTCCCGATAAAAAAGACCTGTTAAACTTGCTTGCTTCGCTGAAAAAACGGCTGGATTTATCTGTCCAAAATAATTTTACCGGAAAACGCACTCCCCTCTTAAATCTGCAACTGGAGCTGGCAAAATATCATCCGGAACGCGTTTGGAGAGGTTTTCAACAGCGCTTTGATATGGCAGAAATGGCTTTACACAATGCACTTAAACAACTTCCGGAAAAGCGTTTACAATTTGAAATGAAAGCAAATAACATTATGCAACAACTGAATAGCAGAATTGAACTCTGTTTGGCTAAATCCAAAGCCGATTGTAATTTAACCTGGCATCAGCTGAATGAAAAAATTAATAACCAACTCCAATTCAAAACCAATCGCCTGAATTCCCTAAGCGAAATTTTAGAACAACTCTCTCCTCGCAGTATTCAAAGTAAAGGTTGGATTATGGCTTTCAAAGAAGGTAAATTAATTAGCTCCATAAAACAGGTTTCTGAAGGGGAAAATCTCTCCCTGGATTTTGCCGATGGCATTGCGGAAACGACTGTAAATAAGGTAGAAAAAAGAGAGTGAAAAAGGGTTTCTTTATTCTGTTTACCATTTTGTTTGTGAAAATAAATGCCGAAATCCGTTCCGTTTGGGTTCTACCTTGGGATATTACTACCGAAAAATCTATTGATGAAGTAATTGCAACAGCGGTTTCTTGCAACCAAAATGAACTTTTAGTGGAAGTTCGTTATCGCGCTGATGCTCTTTTTGATACATCCAAAGGTGCCTATCTTTATCCCAATCCCGAACCGAAGAGTTATATCCTGGAAGATGCTTCTTTTGATCCTTTAGCTTATATTCTGAAAAAAGCTCATCAAAAAGGACTGGCAGTGCAGGCCTGGGTAGTGGTTTTTAATGCTACTCCAAGGGAACAAAGTTATATTCAGCAAAACTATATCTACAATAATCACAAGGATTGGATTACTTACAATTTCAACGGTTCTCAGATGAATATTGACCGCCAATCCGGTTATTTCATTGATCCGGGAATTCCTGAAGTGCAGGAATATCTGCTTAATATTTTGGGAAATCTGGCAGGGGGTTATCCGGAATTGGATGGAATTCATCTTGATTATATTCGCTATCCTGAAAGCGATTTAGGTTTTCATCCTGTCTCTCTTGCCCGCTATAATGAATATTGCCAAAATCAGGAAGAAATAACCTATAACGAATGGCGCATAATGCAAGTAACCAATTTTGTGGAAAATGCTTACTTTCAACTGAAAGAAATAAATCCTGCTTTGCAATTAACTGCTGCTGTTTTTCCCGATATTGCCGAGGCAAATGTTGATTATGCTCAGGACTGGCAATCCTGGATTAAAAAAGGTATTATTGATCGTGTTTATCCTATGGCTTATGATGTCCAATATGCAAAATTCAAGAAACAACTGGAACAAATTAACCTTCTGCAAATGAAGGAAAAAATAGTAATCGGTTTGCGTGCTTGGAATGGAAATGGAAATTCCCTTGCTATCGGAAATGGTAATTCATACAATGTAAAAGAAATAGCAAAGAAAATCACTTTAACGCGTGATTATGGTTTTGCCGGTGTTTCTTTATTCAGCTATTCAGGATTGCAAAAAGGAAATGCTTTTGTTCAGCTTGCTCGCTTAAGTTTTCCGGAAAAAAAGGAATATCCTCGGGGAAATATCTCCTCTAAACTAAACGAAATAACTTTCTCTGAACCAAAATATCCTGCTGAAGCCAAACTGACCCGTTTGAACAGTGAAATTATTATGCACCTAAAAATCCCGAAAGATGGATTGTGGAACTGGGAACTATATAAAGATACACTGCTTGTTAGCAACCAACGCTTTTATCAGAAAGGAGAAAATAGAGAGATATTGAATATCATCAATCCCCAAATAAGCGCTAACCTTGAACCGGGACACTATATAGTCCATCTGTATCAGGAAAAATCCTCTTTTCAATACTTTATTCCGGTAGAATTAGTTACGCCCAATGAGTGAGCTTCCTAAACAGGCAGGTATCCTTTCGGCAACGGAATTTTTCCGTTTGGCAATTAAAGCTGTAATCGGAATTGCCTTAGCTCATTTATTAACTCCTTCCGAACTTGGCAGTTATCGTCAGCTTTTCTTAATTTATACTACCTTTTCCACTCTTCTGCTTTTAGGGATTCCTCAAAGTATGCTCTATTTTCTTCCTAAAGCGGAAAGCCCGGAAAAACAAAATGCCTTAATTACCCGTTGCCTGAATTTAATTTCGCTGTTGGGTTTAATTTTTGCGTTTTGCTTGCTTATTTTCCGTAAACCAATTGCTACTTTATTCAATAATCCTGCTCTGGAAAAACTGCTTATTCTTTATGCTCTTTATCCCATTTTTCTTTTTGTAACCCAATTTTTCAGTTCCGTAATGCTGGGCTTGAAACAACCGTTTAAAGCGGCTACCTTTACCATTTTTGCCATTATTGCGGATTTTATTCTGATTGTTGGTTCCGCTTTTCTTACGCGTAATCTAACTATTATTGTTTGCGGTGTAATTAGTTCTGCTTTTTTGCAATGGCTTTATGCCAGGATTTCTCTTGCCAAATTTAAAGCCAAAGAAACTCGTTTTGATCTCGGCTCTTTCAAAACACTTATGAGTTATTCTTTACCTTTGGGTTTATCTTCTATAATTGGTATGATGAGTATTCAACTGGATAAATTTATGGTTTCGGCATTTTTCTCGCCGGAAAAGTTTGCCGTGTTTTCTATAGGAGCTACTGAATTCCCGATTGTAGGAATTTTAGCTAACTCTATAAATTCTGTTTTGTTGCCTCATTTGAGTTCCAGTAATCCTGAAAAGATGGGTATTTTATATAGCGGAGCGGTTCGTAAAAATACTATTTTAGTATTTCCGTTAATGGCTTTGTGTTATATTTTTGCAGAACCTGCAATTACTCTTATTTATGGAAAGCTCTATACCGAGTCCGCTATTTATTTTAGAATTTACCTCTTTTTGTTGCCTTTGCGCATTGCCACTTACGGAATTCTGTTTCAGGCATTCGGAAAAACCCGCTTTGTTATGTATAATTCTTTGTTTCTGCTCATTTCCAATGCTATCTTAAACTATCTTCTGATAATTAAATTCGGGATGAAAGGTGCCGCTTTTGCTACGGTAATTGTAACCTGGCTCTCGGTAATTATTTATCTTATTCAGATTGCCAAGGTCTTAAAATTGAATTTAATGGCTTTTTTCCCGCTGGTAAAAATAGCTAAAAATGCCATTTTAACAGTTATATGCTCTATAATCTGCGTGTTGATAATAAAGCTGGGAAATAGCACAATTCCCTTTTTACTTACAGGAGGTGTTGTTTTTACGGTTGCCTATCTCTTTTTCGGTAGAAAAATCGGGGTAATTTTGGATTATGATGTGCAATTAGCAAGAGAAATGTTAACCGATTTCTTTAGTAGGTTTAAAAAATGAACTATATGGCAGAAGCCACATGGGAAAATTACGATCCTGAAAAACAAGCGGATTTAAGAATTGCAAAACTTCTTGCTCTTCTTCCTTCAGATGTGCAAACCATTTTGGACGCAGGTTGTGGAAATGGCATTATTACAAACAAACTTATTGCTAAATATCAAGTTACAGGTTTGGATATTTCACCTGCAGCTCTAAAGTATTTGCAGTGTCCTTCAGTTCAAGCTTCTGTTACGGAAATTCCTTTTCCCGATAGAAGTTTTGATGCTGTAATCTGTAACGAGGTCTTGGAACACTTGGATAATGTCTCCTTGCAGAAAGCTTTTCCGGAACTTAAACGGGTAGCCAAAAAATATATAATTATCAGTGTTCCCCATAAGGAACAGCTGGAAAAACTATATTATCGCTGTGCTAATTGCGGTTTTATAGAACATCCTTATGGACATTTACAGTCGTTTTCAGAAGAAACTTTATCTACATATCTTGCTCCGGAATTTTATCTGAAAAAAAGGGAGGTATTTGGTCCTCTGAATCGTGATTTTATACCCCTTTTGCTTAATATCAAACAACACTGGTTAAAACAATGGTTTAATCCTGCCAGCGGTTTGAAATGTTCCCGTTGTCAGCAAGAAAAGTTTGAAATAAACAAATCCCTTCTCACCAAAGGAATTAACTTACTTAACAGGTTATTAGTGCATCCCCGACCTTATTGGTATATGGGTTTATTTATCAGGAAAACACAAGAACTATGAAAAATGTGCTCTTAATTTTCTATTATTTCCCTCCTGCAGGCGGTTCCGGAGTGCAAAGAGGACTGAAGTTTGCTAAATATTTACCGGAATTTGGTTTTAAACCTGTCATTCTTTGTGCTTATTATCGCTTTTTAAAGCAACCAAGGGATTATACTCTTCTGCGTGAACTTCCTGATAAAGTAAAAATTTACCGCTCTTTCACTTTGGATATTAACTGGTTTTATAAACTGCTTTGGGGCTTAAAGCTAAACAAAATAGTCAATTTCCTGCGCAGAAATGTTTTTATTCCGGACGGAGAAATCCTGTGGTTACCGTTTGCGATTCATAAGCTAAAGAAAATTATGGCTACCAACAATATCAATCAGGTTTTAGTTTCAGTTCCGCCCTATTCTCTTATCTTTTTAGCCAAATACCTGAAAAAGCATTATCAGATAAAGGTCTGCCTGGATTTTAGAGACCCCTGGAGTTTTGGTATTGGCAGAAAATATCTAAAACCTCCTGATTGGGTTACCGCAATAGAGAACAGGTGGGAAAAGGAAATAGTAACCCGTGCTGATCAAGTTATCTGTGTAAGTTCGGTTATGATAGAGGAATTCAGACATCTTTATCCCTATTTAGATAAAAACAAATTCGTATGTATCACCAATGGCTATGATGAGAAAGATTTCCCCGTTTCATTTCCTCCAATAAGGAATGCCAAATTTACCATTATTTACACCGGTAGTTTTTACGATGAACTCCAACCTGATATTCTCTGGCAGGCAATTTTAGAGTTAATTCAGGAAGGTTGTCTTAACCCCCAAAAAATTGCCGTGGAAATTTATGGCAGAAACTTTCGTAACTTCGTGCTGGGAAAATATATAACCGATCCAATACTAAATCAAATTGTCCATTTCCACGGTTATATCAATCATCGGAATAGCATTCAAATTCTTCGTGCTGCAGATGTTCTTTTATTGTATTTGGGTTCCGGAGAAGCTCAAAGAGCAATCGTTACAGCTAAGGTTTTTGAATATCTGCGCAGCGGAAAACCGATTCTGGCTATAATAGATTCCTCAGGGGCAGCAGCAGATATCCTTAAGCCCGCAAATACAGCTTTTATTGCCGATTCCTCTTCCATCCATTCTATAAAGGAAACCTTAGGAAACCTTTATCGGCTTTGGGAGGAAGACAAGCTGCAAACGGAACCCAACTGGGATTACATTCAGCAATTTGAACGCAAGGCACTTACGGCAAAACTGGCTGAGGTCTTTTCTGCATTGGAACAATGAAGGTCTTAATTATCCCTTCCTGGTATCCCTATCCGCAAAAACCCAATACCGGAAGATTCTTTCTTGACCAGGCAATTGCTCTTTCCCGAAACAGCAACTATGAATATGAAATCCTGAATTGGGGACAGAATGAATATCAATTGCAAATCCGACATCCCTTTGTTGCTGTCTCCAAGATTGTTAATTACCTAACCGCCAAAACCAGAACCCATAATATAACCCCCAACCTGAAAGAAATTAAAATCCCTCATCTTACCTGGACCAGCAGGTTATTTTATGGCAATATAAAAGCATTAGTGAAAAAATTGGATTCTCTTTCCCGACCTGATATTATTCATTCCTATGTAACTTTTCCGGCAGGATTTCTTGCTTTTCGCTTAGCGGAAAAATGGAAAATTCCCTATATCATTAGTGAACATAGCGGTCCATTTCCTTTTCCGGAATATGTTATCAGGAATAAGGTCTCTAAAAAAATCACTTTGCCGTTACACAATGCGTCCGCTGTTTTGGCTGTAAGCAGATTTCTCCAAGCACAAATTCTTTCTTCCTGCTCCGTTCAAAGTATAGTAATCCCCAATTTAGTGGATACGGAATTTTACCAACCGGCAGATAAAGAAGAGGGAAAATGCTTTTCTTTCTTTTCTTTAAGCATTTTAACTTATGCTAAGGGAGTTATGGATTTGGTAGATGCCTTTGCTTTGGCGGTTCAAAAAGGATTAGATGCCGATTTATACCTCGGAGGAGATGGCTATTTAAGGTCTAAAATTAGACAAAAAATAACTAAATACCATTTGGAACACCGCTTACATCTTTTGGGCTATCTTAACCCTCAGCAAGCATTGGAACAATATCAAAAATGCGATTGCTACATTCTTCCCAGCCATATTGAATCCTTCAGTTTGGTTCTTCTGGAAGCAATGGCTTGTGGAAAACCAACTTTGGCAACTGATTGTGGTGGTCCAAGAGATATCGTTACCCCGGAAACAGGAATTCTTATTCCTCCAAAAAAGCCCTTTCTGATAGCGGAAGCAATGCTGAAAATGAAAGAAAACATTAATAACTATTCCCCTGCCCGGATCCGAGAAATATGTATTACAAACTATTCCCCTCCTGTAATATGTAAAAAGATAACCGCTATTTACCAAAACATTCTGCAAAAATAACTTTCATTTTCTTCAACTCTATAATTCAGAAAAATTGAACTATACAAAAAAATGGTGGCGAAACCCAGAATCGAACTGGGGACACAAGGCTTTTCAGGCCTCTGCTCTACCGACTGAGCTATCTCGCCACACTTTTGAACTTTCCTAAAATAAACCCTTTTTCTGTCAAGCCAAAAATAGTATGTAATTAATAGACATATTTAGCAAGGGGAATGATAATTTTATTCCCAACAATGCACATAAGGATTTAACAACTCAGGGTGCTTGGTAAACGGCTACAATTTTGAAAAACATTTTGTCCGGTGGATTAATAATCAGAAAACTGGTTTGACTGCATTCGGCATAAGGAATATCAGACCAGACCACAGGATCGGAACTGGCGTAAATACGGTATAAATTTGCTCCCGGCACGGCATTCCAGTTAAGTAATACACCCTGTTGGTTTTTCTGAATTAGCAGCTGAGGAATAGCTAATACGGCTGGAATATAGGAAGTTACAGAAAAGCCGGTAACAGGAATAAAATTGCTTAAACTGCCCAAAGCCGATGGATTTTGAGGATCATAAATTACAGAACTGTTACTTAGATAGCGGCTGCGACCAGGATTTGAGGCAGAATTTGTGTAATAAAAATGGTTACTGGTATTGTAATTATAGTTATCAAAGGGTCTGTTTACCCTGATAGCCAGATTATTTCCATTGTAGGGAAAAGGTATTTGTAAGATTATAATAATGGTATTATTTCCGGCAGGAAAATCTACAAAACTATCAAATACCGGCACATACTCATCAAAGGAAAGCCAACCGGAACTGAGATTACTCTCAGGGGTATTTTTCATCCAGATTTTTACTGCCTGATGAGATAAATCCTGCACAAAATTTGTATGGTAAGCAATGGCGGTAATTATTCCGGCAGTCATTTGCAGTTCGGAAGCAAGATAAATTGTCTCACTGATACTGTTTTTCTGATTGAAATTTAAAGGTAGAAGATTAGTTTTAGTGCCGGTATCGGTTGTCCCTATTTTAGGGATGTAACTTCCAATGGATATAGGAGAAGGTATGGAAGTATTATTACCGGTATAACCATCTGAAATTAAAGTTACTTGAGCATATACAGAAAGCGTTTGTTCGGTTTCAGGTATCCAAGTTAAATTATGAACTGCAGTTTGCCCTGGAGCAAGCGGTTCCAATACATCCAAATTTGCCAGCACTGTTTTAGCGGAGTTGGAAAGTAACTGAATACTATAGCTGTTTTGAGTTGCAATTCCATTATTAAGAACACTAACGCTAAACTGCAAGGGTTCGCCAATAACTCCTAATCCGTTCATCTGCAAAGCACTTATAGCCAGGTCATTAGTCAGCTCTTCTTCCAGATAAAAATTATCCAGATAAATATTACGATTGATACCCCCTAAATTATGTCTGATGGCTATAAATCTGTCTGTTCCGTTGTAATTGGAAAAAGGCACAGAATATTGTTGCATCGTATTGGTTAAATTAACCGTAGTTAATGAAGTAAAAGTGCCGTTGGGACTGCTCATAGTTCCAACTTGTAATGAATATCCGGTTGCGCTACCCTTGGCATAAAACTTCAAACGCAAAATATTTATCGGCGTTAAAATCTCGGGGGTAATCAGAATCAGCTGTGCACTTGTATCTGTGATATTATTAAAATTGATGCAATTAGGAGGGCTAAGAGCATAATTTGTTGGCGAAGAAAAGTTTTTAACAAAAGCAGAACTATTGCTTGAAGAAATATAGGTCTCCCAACCAAAAGGCAAAGTTGGAGCAGTTACTATATCAAAATTCTCTCTATAGGGAAGAGTTGTGATGCGGGGATCAGCATAAGTAATAAAACTCCATACAGAACAGTTTTGTGCAGAGCCCCCTTCACTTACGGGAATAACTTTCCAATAATATTGTGTGCTGTAATTCAAAGTTCCGGTATATGCGTAATTGAGAACATTGCCCAAATTCAAACCATCAATCAAATTAGTCGGTGGATTATTCGTGCCCAAATAAAATAAATAATGGCTGGGATAACCGCCTCCATTAGCCCAGGAAAAAATGGGTGAAACACTTACATTTTCAGCTAAATCAGCTGGTGAAGGAGAAATTGCGGGAGAAGGAGGTAAAGCCGTTTTTTTAATACTGAAACTATCCAAAAACATATTATTGCCTTTGGCACTGATAGCTTGACAAACAACATAATAATAACCGGAAGTTGTAAGAGGCAAATTGAAAGAATACTGATACCAACCGTTTGAAGGAACGGTTGGGGTAAAACCGGTATAACGATTTATCGTTCCTAAAAGAGTATTGGTTCCGCTCATATCAGGCGTATCGGCTAAATAAATTAAAATACGGTCAGCATTTGAACTTTTTCCGGTATCCCTATACATATAAAAGGAAAAATCGTAGCTGTAAAATTGAACTTCTGAACAATTAAGCCGCAAAGTAGCTAAAATTGCGGAATTGGACGAAAGAGCATTATAACTTTTATAGCAAATCATTCCTGCTCCTGCTTGAGGTGAGCAGGTTGGATGTGTTCCGGAAGTTACTCTTTCAAAACCATAGCTGCCTGAAATTGTCTGTTTATACCAGCCCGTTGGAGGAAAAGTAGAACTGTCAAAGCTCTCCGTGTAAGGATTGGTTGAAAAGTCAACCGTAGGAACACCTAAAGAAAAAGTCATCGTAGTTCCTGCTGAAGAACCGATGGCATAGATATTTAAATTCCCTTCACTCCCATCCTGTAAGAAGGGAGCAGGATTAGTTGTATTATTAATACTGGTTCTACCGGTTTCCTGACTAAAATTTGCGGAATTTATGGTTCCGTTTACTGTAGTTGTTCCATTGGGACGGTAAATATATAATTCATCAGGCGGACCTGATGCATTTCCGTCTCCAGCGGTAGTATCAATTCTATAAATCAACATTCCGGAACCGGGAATACTGCTTTCAAAGGTACCTGTTTTCTTGCGGAATTCTACTACATAATATTGATTGGGGTTATTGGAATCTATTCTATAACAGTTACCGGTGGAAGAAGTTAAAGGATTTAGGGTATATTGTTGTCCAATGAAGATAGTTGGAATAGTAGCAATCCAATTTCCATATTTCCATTTCATAAAAGCGGTCATATGTTGAGGAGGATTTTGGTCGGAACACATTAAATCCCAGCTACCGGCAGGATCAATTCCATTACTGGTATAATGATAAAGGTCGGGAGCACCAAGAGTATGAAAGAATTCATGACAAATAACCCCTACTCCGCGTGTGGCAAGAAAATCCTTCAGCTGAAGGTTAAAATCGTAAACGCGTTTATTGTTTAAATATACATTGCGATCATAAATTGCCCATCGGTGGGGCCAAAGCAAACTACTCCATTCACCAGCCGCGCCACTAACGAGAAAAACAACATTATCCACTTTGCCATCTCCATCGGAATCAATATTTAAAGAAGAAGGAACCTGAGCAGCAACTCCGGCAACAGCATTTTGAAGTAAGGTAAATTCCCGGTTTCTCCTCTCGTCATCTCCATTATAACCTGTCGGATTAGTAGTGGCATTATAGGGTTCATAATAAGCTCTCGGATGGCTATCCTGCCAGGAAACAACCAGATTATTTTGTGCCGGCGGATAAAAAGTAGTATTTACCGTAAGCTGATTATAGCTTGCTTCCAGAAAATAATTCTTTTGAGAATTGGTTCCGCTATTGAACCAACCGTCATAAACGCTAATACCCTGGCCAAATTCACTTTCTCCAGAAAAACGGATAAAGATCACAATATTATTAATTGTACCGGTGGTTGGTGCATCTCTTTCTGCCGGCATCCAAAACTTGCTACTGCGTAATTCCTTATATGCTTCTTCAGAGATGTTAATTCCTGGCTTAAGAGCAGAACGGAAAGGATCATCTTTACCCACGATTAAATTGCTTGCTTTAACATTCTCTCTATCTTGTTCGGCATAACATAAGTAGCCACTTTCGGGATGCCTGATAATAGTGTAATTGTTTTTATCGTGCAGCCAGTTATGATATTCATCGCCACTTGCCAATAATTCCAGTTTTGTTCCATCTGGTTGAAAAACGGTAACCGGCAGGTTATTAACCATAGCGGCTTTTAAATTTAAGGCAAATATAAGAGCTATTATCCCAAGTAACAGCTTGTTACAAGTATTTTGCTTCGGCATTTCGTCTCCTTTTGGGTATGCTTGCTTTTAGAAAAAACTTAATTACATTCAACCATAAATTTGTCAATCAGAACCTTGTAAACACAAATAATGTAATTTTCAATTTGGTAAGTCCTAAAAAACCCGTTAAGAATAGCAGTTTTATCCCCAATAATGCAGTAGATGAAGAATGGGTAGGCAAATTCTGATTTGCCCAAGAGTTTGCAACACTCTGAAAAATAAATTGTTTGGTTTATGGTAAATAAGAATGCTGCCAACCAAATACCAATTTTGACTTTTTATTCAGGGTTGAAACCCTTTTCTAATATCTGTCGTTCCTACGGAACTCTTTCTCGGGAAAAGAGATAATGACTTTACTGATTCCTTATCACCGGGTTAAAAACCCGTTGTTAATATCTGTCGTTCCTACGGAACTCTTTTTCCTACAAATATATATGTTACCTACCATCTTTCTTTCACCGGGTTAAAAACCCGTTGTTAGTATCTGTCGTTCCTACGGAACTTCTTCTCGGGAAAAGAGATAATGACTATCCTGATTCCTTATCACCGGGTTGAAACCTGTTGTTAGTATCTGTCGTTCCTACGGAACTATTTTTTTATCCTTATAATCCATATAATCCTGTTCATCCCATACCTATTTTCTCTCTGCCCTAACCCCTAAGCCCTCTGCCATTTTTAATCTGCGTCATCTGCGAAATCTGCGTGAGCCCTTTTTATCATCCTTCACTCGTTTTGCTGCAAATTTTCCTGTAAGCGTTGTTTAGTCAGTTCAATGAGTTTAACCGAACCTGCCTGGGTAAAGCATTTTAGAGCTTTATGCAGGGATTGTATTGCTTTTTCCTTGTCCTGCAGGTCTTCATAAACCAAGGCAAGATTGTAAAAACCTTTTCCTTGTCCGTCTTTATCGCCAATTTCACCTGTCATTTTAATATTTTTAGTGTAATACTCAATTGCCAGAGGAAGGTTTTTTTCCATTCTGGCTACATTGCCTAAATTACCGTAAGTATGGGCAATTCCTTCATTATCGCCAATTTTTTGTTGTAATTTGAGATTTTTCAAATATTGTGTCTTTGCGTCAGCTATTTTTCCGGAATTAAATAAAATATCTCCAATGGAATCCTGTTCAAAAGAAATTCCAAAGAGGTCTTTGCTTTGGCGGGCAATTTTTAGGGCTTTACGAAAATATTTCAATGCTTCAGTATCGCGTCCTTCCTGCAAATACACTTCTCCAATTCCGTGTAAGACGACGCCTTGAAAGACAAGATTTCCTAAGGATTCAAAAATTTTCAAGCTGCGATGAAAATGATCTAAAGCTTCCTGATGATGTCCCATTCGCCGATGTAAAGTTGCCATATCGGAAAGGACTTCGGCAAAACCAAAACGGTCACTTATTTTATCGGCAATGCTAATTGCTTCCACATAAGCTTTATAGGCAGAATCTAAATTTCCCATTCGCGTATAAACAACTCCCAGTCGGTTACTGGCAATCCTTAAGGAGAGGTCATCTTTCAGAGCTTTTGCAAGTTCGTATTGGGAAAGTAAGGATTTTAGTGCTTTTTGATAATATCCTGTATTGATAAAATGATTTGCCTCTATGGATTCCAGTTTCAGCAATAGATAGAGATAGTGTTTTTGCTCCTCTGTAATTTCATCTTCCGGAATTTTCTGAAAACGGGAAAGCAAAGTTGAAATGGATGGCTTTTGGGATTTTACATTCAGGGTATTTGCCGCTTGCTGAACAAATTCCTGTTTCAAGTCCTTTAGCAGGGCAGAAAAATCTTCAATCAGGAAAAGCCGATAAAGGCAGTCCAATTGATAAACGCGTATTTGTTCTCCATATTTGCCTTCAAAGTCGGTTACATTTTTCAGATATTTCAGAACACCTTCATAGTCACCGCTCAGGTAATAGACCCTGCAGCGCAAAAAATGATACTTTTTAAGGAGTTCGGGAAGAGAAATTTCTTTCGGTTCAATGGTTTCCAGGTTTTCTTTTGCCACTTCCACTTCGCTTAAATAGAGCTGGGAATCCACAATACTAAGGATGATGGCTATTTTTTCCAATCTTTCTGTAGTATGCTGAAGAGCTATTTGATAGTAATAAATTGCCTCACTGTGGTTATTTATTTTCTGATTTTGGTCGCCTGCTATTAAAGCATAATGCAGAGCTTTTTCCTTATTTTCTCCCAAATGAAAATGATAGGCAAGTAATTCACTGTGGCGGTTTGCCAGTGTTCCATATTTTTCTTCATAAAAAGAGGCAATGCGATTATGGAGAGAAACCTTTTCTCCAAGCAAAATAGTAGAATAGATAGCTTGGCGCATAAGAGCATTATTGAAAAGATATTGAACTTCTGGAGAGAGGGTTGTAATATCTATAATTTCATTATTTTGCAGTTCTGAAATTACGGGTATTATTTCATTTTGGCTTATTCCGCTCTGGGTTTCAAAAATTTCGTTCAAGGTAAAGCCCTTACCTATAATGGATGCCTTTTTTAGGATGTCCTTGGCTTCCTGACTTAATGACTCATATTTCATGATAAAAAGATTTTCTACGCTATAGGGTAAAAGACCCTTATTTTGAATATCATAAATATTAGATTCCGTAATCAGCATATCTGGATCGGGGAAACTGGAAAGTATTTGGGAACAAAGCTCAGTAATAAACCGCGGATTTCCTCCTGCCAAATTGTAGATATAATCCACTGCTTGAAAAGTGATATTAGGGATTTGAGAGCGAATCAGAGCTATTACTTCTTCCCGATTCAATTCCCTTAAACTAATAAATTCCGTTTTGGCATTTGCCTTGTTTTGGTAGTTTGTTATCTCTTTAGTAGTAGTTAAAATAAGAGTTTGTGATTTAGGGTTGTCATCTTCCAAGCGTTTCTGGAGGATTTGAGCCGAGAGATCATCCAGCCATTGAATATTATCCAGCAAAATAAGGTCAAAATCACGCATCAGCAAGTCCAGGGATTTTTGCAGGGAAAGCAAGAGGAATTCAATTTGTTTTCCGCTGTCATTGGTTAAGATAGTTTCTTTATTTTGCAGTCCTAAAGCGTTTAAAAGGATATCCGCATCTCTTTCTTCCAAAATTTCTGCCAGGTATTTTTGCAGTTTTTCGGGTTCCGACAAGGGATCATTCAGTTCCAGTTCATTGCTGATAAATTTACGATGCAGGATTAAAGGATCGTGATGGTTGAATTCATCTAACACGAAGATGCTAATTTTGTAGTTTTCCTCGTAGAAATTGTTTAATATCTGCCAGCTGAGAAAGGATTTTCCGGTGCCATGATCTCCGGAAATAAGCACTTGATTGATTTTTTTGTCCTTTATTTTTTGAATGATTTCGGCAGTTTGTTCCTGGTAGCAAATCTGGGTCTTATTTTGATACTGCCTTTTATAGCTGTTCAAAAATTCCGGCAATTCACGCAGGATACAATAAAAGAACAATTCGTCTTTGATGCCTTTAACCCTTTCCTTTCGCAAAAATTGGACTTCAAAACGGCTTTGCACACTGGGTAGAATATCCTTGGTAAAAACAATTTGCCCGTATTTAGCGGAAGTCATTAACCGGGCTGAAACATTAACTCCTGTGCCGATAATGCCAAATTCACAGCGTTGTTTTGCTCCTAAAACTCCCACATAGAGATTGCTATAAGTGAGCCCTATTTTAGCTTTTAGCGGGCTTTCTATACTATTTATCAGGTTGGCACAGACAATAGCGCGCTCAATATCATCTATATGGGTTTGTAAAATGCCGAAACTGATAAGTAAAATCAAACCCTTATCGGTATAGTCAATTTTGTTAATCATTCCTTCCAGACGGTAAACAATTTCCTGAACCTTACAATAGTAGTTGTTAATGGTTTTGTAGTCACCCTTTTGAATATATTTTTCGGCAGCAATACCAATAAAGAGAATAGCGGCATTTCGCAGTTCACCGGTAAATGTTTGGGAAGAAATGCGCTGTAAAATTTCCGGAGGAAAGAAACTTTGATCGTAGCTTTTTTCGGCTCGCAGGGGAAGTTCAGCCCCATAAATTTCGGCTTTCTTTTTCGTTTTTATGCCACTTTTTACCTGCAAACAATCGTTTTTTCCCGCTTGGGCAAAGAGGTTATAAAGGGAAGGCATTACCGGACTATACACAAAATAATCATAATGGATATTCGGTTTGCCCAGAATAATCACATTGGATTGACCGTAACCCATACTGCTATGATAGGAAAGATCACTGCCATATTTATTTTTCAGGCGTTTATTCAGTTCTTGCAGTTCCTGGTGAAATTCCTTTAAGCATTCCTGCATCTGGCATAGGCAAATCTCTTCTTTACCGGGAAAAGCAGCCAAAACAGCATCACCTTCAAATTTGATAATCTGTCCATTATATTGCATTATTTTTTCGTTCAAGAGATCAAAATACTGGTTTAAGATATCGGTAATAATTTCTACTCCGTAATGTCCTTTCACGGAAGCGCTTTCTGTCAATTTTGTAAAATCGCAAACATCTACAAAAAGATAACCGCAACCAAAACTTTCCGATACATTATCTTCTGCTCTTTTTTGCAGTGTCCATTCCACCATTCCGGGTAATAATTTACTGTAGCGTTCCATATTGTCTCCCTTTTAAGACCTTTTTATCTTTTATAAAATCCACTTTACAGGTCAAGGAAAAAGATTAGGGTTTGGTTTAGCTACCCTAAATACCGAAAAAACCGAAGATGATTACTTGTAAACAAAACCGGGAATACCGAATACACCCTAAATGATAGCTTGTAAATAAAAAGGAAAAGAGAAAAGAAATTTTTTTTGCAGGGAGGCAAAGCAGAAATATAAATCAACCTGACAGCAGGATACTTACTGCTTTGCCTGTTTATGAAATCCTTTTATAAGTTACCTTTTTCTCCTTCCCTATTTCGCTATCTTGCCCTCTCAATTTACCTTTTCCTGTGTTTCTTTATCTTTTTGTAGCCAATGCAGTTAGCGGTTATATTGACCAAAACTTTCCCACACGCTTCCCATATCGCGATATGGGAACGATATGGGAATCATAAGGGAATCATATCGGGGTTGACTAAGACAAATTTAATATAAATCTTTTTCCTTTTTCAGAAATTTCTTGACAGAAAAAGCTGAAGGATTAGTAAAGTAAATTATGGATAAATGCTGACGAAGGTGATTATATGGGACAGTATTTAGCGCGGTGTAAGTTTTCTTTTCTTTTTATTCTTACATTTTGCGCAGGGTTAAATTTAAATGCCGATTGGCGAATGGATTTTTGTTTTGCCAATGTGGGTTCTGATGGCTCCCTAATTAGTGCTACTGTTTATTTAGGAGAAAGCGCAGGTGCTGCGGATAGTTTTGATGCTTTTGATTTTCCTCTTGGTCCTCCTCCCAGTAATAATCCTTATGTGCGTGCCTATTTTCCTCACAGCGATTGGGGCACAACTTACAACGGAAATTATATGAAAGACATCAGGTCTATCAATCCTGCTGCCAAGACCTGGAATCTTACTTTCTCTAAAAACGGCACTCCCTTAAGTAATAACTATCGTCTCTCCTGGGAGATAACAGGACTTTTTCCCGCTTGTTATCAGCCCCGGTTAATTTTTAACAGCCAAAATATCAATATGCTTACGCAGAGTAGCTATTCTTACACAGGTTGGATTAACTCCGGTTCCATCCAAATGCAATATAATAATTCAATGCCCTATCAATTGGAACCCTTACCGGAATTGCTTTTTTCCAATAACCTTACCCAAGAGTTAAATCTGAACAGATATTTTAAAGTAGGCAGTGGCACTCTCTCTTTTTCCTTTCTTCCCAATAACAATTTAGTGCAGAATATGGTTACTAATCAGGATTCTGTGTGGCTAAATATTTATCCTGTAGCTGGTTTTACAGGAACAACCGTTGCAGAATTTAGTGTTATTGGAACCGGTGGAACCCTTAACGCCCAAATTTCTATTACTCGTGATGCTACTAATTCACCGCCCGTTTTTAGGGATACTATTCAACCCTTGGAAATTATCCAAAATCAACAGGGTATTTTTTCCTGGAACGGAATGGTTTTTGATCCCGATTTGGATACGGTTACAATCAATTTTTCCGGCGGAGAAAATATCAGCATTGAACCCAATGAAACATTGCAACAGGCAATTGTTATTCCGGCTCTCGGTTTTAAGGGTGAAACGAACTTCCAATTTTCTCTTGCGGATAATTTGCATTCCCCGGTTATTTATGCAATTCCAGTAACCGTTTTGCCTGCTGTTCCTGCCAGCCCTCAAAATTTGGTTCTGCAACTTTTACCGGAAAACTCTCTTCTGCTTACCTGGCAAACAGTTAATACTGATACTTTGGGTTTGCCTTTAAGCGGGCTTAAATACAAAGTTATGCTCTATGCTGATAGCGCCGGAACTCAACTAATCCATCAATATACTAATCTTACCTCTTCTGATATTCTTATTCCTGTAGAGAGTGAGAGAATGTTTATAAAAGTTATTGCAGTTAACGAATAAGCGTGAACACTATGAAAAGCAGACAGATAAACTTAAGTTATTCTATGGATATGAAAAAACCTAATCTGCGAGATTATAACCGGCAAAAAAACGATGAATTTTAACTATAAACCAAAAACTAATATAATTTCTGGAGGATACGATGAAATCCCGAAAACTTGAAACCTTGCCTTTAGCACTTATTTTATTTTTTCTCTGCGTGTCTATCAGCCCTTGTTTGGCTCAATTTGCCGGAGGAACAGGTTCTGAGGCAGCACCCTATTTGGTTGCCACTGCACAACATTTAAACAATGTGCGGAATTATCCCGGTGCGTTCTTTTTACAAACCGACGATATTTATCTAAACGAAGAACCTTATAATTCAGGATTTGGCTGGTTACCTATAGGCACTCAGTCCGCTCCTTTTACAGGTTCTTATAATGGCAATAATTTTCATATTTACCACCTATACATCAATCAACCTGAGGGAAATAATCTGGGTTTGTTTGGTTATGCCCATTCTGCTGTCCTGAAAAATATTACCCTAAAAGATGTATACATCAACGGAAAGGACTATATCGGTGCTCTGATTGGCTCAGCAACAGATTGTTTTATAGAAAGTTGCAGCAGCGAAGGCACAATTACAGGTGCTTCTGTAACCGGTGGTTTAGTTGGTTCTTTGGAACTATCCTGCCATCTGGAAAAATGCTTTGCTAATTGTGTGGTCAACGGTCAATTTGCTACCGGTGGACTTTGTGGCTATAGTAAAGGTGCCAGTGAAATTTATTCTTCTTACAGCAAAGGAACTGTTACAGGTAATAATGCTACCGGTGGTTTGGTTGGTATGCAAGGAAATTCTACTATAAGCCAATGTTTTTCTACTTCTGCTGTTCAGGGAAATTGGGTGCAGGTGGCTTACTGGGAGTTAATGACACCCAAAGTTTGGTTTCTTACTGTTATTCTCTCGGTAGCGTTACAGGAAATAGTAATACTGGTGGACTTATTGGCAGAAATGTTGTCAGCCAAACACTTTTTAGCTATTGGAATGTGGAAAGCAGCGGACAGACAATTTCTGCCGGTGGAATTGGTAGAACTGCCGACGAAATGACTTATCCTTATGCCTCAAACACTTATACCGACTGGGATTTAACCGAAATTTGGCAACCCGATACTCAATATTTTGTGAATGGGGGTTATCCTTATTTGCAATGGATGTATCCCTGCCCTCCGATTTCATATTTACGCTATCAAATAGAAAATTACGCCGTTATTTTACAGTGGAGCGTTCCTTATGTTGCTTCTTCTACGGGCTTTAATATCTATAAAAACGGAGTGCTTTATGCTACTGTTGCCGATAGCATTTTTATAGATAATAATGTATATCACCGGGAGCATTATAGCTATCAGGTTAGTGCTGTGTATTTAGGGGGAGAATCAATACTTTCTGAACCGGTTTCTTTTACTGTATATTTTCCACCTCTGCCTGCCAATTGTGTTTTTCCTTTTAATGGAGCTACCGAAATGGATATTTTTCTTCATTTGCAATGGTCTCCTGTTGCTTATACTAATTATCCTTTGCCAGCTGGCTATTTATTGGAAGTTATGAGTTTAGCAGGGTTCCCGGTGGTGAATATA
>ERZ1026814.16-NODE-16-length-179031-cov-10.258630_pt1 | contig 179031 bp, 175 predicted proteins | sample MGYA00520871_ERZ1026814 | MGnify/ENA primary metagenome ERZ1026814 (study PRJEB33270, sample SAMEA104284478) | anaerobic digester metagenome | biome: Anaerobic digester microbiome; feature: mesophilic sludge digester; material: Anaerobic digester biomass... | reverse complement strand
GGCGCATAGCGAGATGGGATCTGTGTTTTTACGGGCTGTTTGAGCAAGGCGCGGTAGGTGTCGGTTGTGGTGCGGGGTGAGCGTCGTTGTGTCTTGCCATGTTGGGGATCGGTGTAGGTCGCGGCCTTGGTGAGGAGCTCAAAGCCCAGCGGTAAGGAAATGCCTTGGTTATGGTACAGGCAGGAGACAAAGTTGATCCCTTTGACGGTGCGCTGGTGGGCATGGTCAACATGCCAGCAAATGATCTCGTTTTCATCGGTGTAGGGCTTTTCGGCAATGCTATCATCCACCAGCAGCACCCCGTCCTCGCTTTGGATGACCCGCACATGGGGTTTGACCACCCGCTACAAGTCGGCGGAGGTCCGTTTCTGATTGGCCAAAAAGCGTTGCACCCGGTCATGGCTGATGTCACCATTCAACAAGGCTGAGAGCCCGGTCGCGGTGGTGAGGCCAAAGGCGCTGATGAGGTAATCGCTATACAAATCAAGCAGTTGTTCGTCTTTCATCCATCTAGTTTACGTGATTTTGCGTAAGGTGAGTGAGTAAATCACACAGGAATAATAGTGTGATTTACAAAATTATTACCGGGCGATGTACTTTTATGAAAAGCAGGGATATCCATTCCACCTATACCCACCACGCCTCTACTATGCACCCGCACCAAGGTGGGTCATTTTATATATTTGTGCAAATAGCAAATTTCTCAATTGAGGAACCTTGGCTGAAAAGAAAATTTTTCCGGGTGATTCCTTACCTATACTCACAAACCTGATATATTCGTCGAACACCGCCTATTCGTTTCTATTCTTTTTCAAAGGGGATGCTTTCACTTGATTGTGTCCATTCTTCGGGCTTCTCAATTGTTTTTAATTCAGCTAGCAAAATCTCATAGGAGGTCGGTGACATCGGCTTTATCCCTGTCTTCTCATTAAATAAATGAAAAGCTTTATCAGTATATTTTGCAGCCAATCTAAGATACGAAGTATGGCTCGGAAGTTGATAATCTACTGGAACATAGTGCAGACCATGAAATGGATTTAGACATGCTTTGAGATTATATCTACCAATATGATGCCACATATTATGAGTGGCAGCGCTGAAGGGCGTATAAACGTAATTATACAAATCAATACACCCTGCTTCTTCTGCCATTTTTCGAGTGTCAATCCCTGCCCAATTTCCTAAATTTACCTCTGTTAGAAACAAGTATCTTTGACTATTGATCCATCCTTCAGTAGCCTTAACGACGGGGTCATTTTGTGGGTCAATTCCATCTGCTAGTAATTGTGCTTTCCTATGTTCATTAGATAATTTTGCCTGACCAAGACCATAAAATAAAAATTTACGGGACCGTTCTAATGGGTCGTTAAATATCCATGCTAGCGTAATATAAGCATCAACCATTGTTCTTAAAAGAACAGGTGCTATATGTTCATTCCATATTTGAGGGGAGACTGCTAATTCTGTCGCCAAAGTAACCATTCTGGCTAATAGAGCACCGATCACTTCATGCTTTTCTGCATGGCTCAAATCAATAGACCAGTATTCCCACCTTGAATCCAGTTCTTTTTCAACTTCTTGAACATATTTTTGAAGAACGGGCAGTAATCGGTCTCCAGTAATACTATCCATTGGTAACCTCTCAATCAAAATTGCATTTTTCAAGTTCTAGCCCATGATTCCAAAAGTAGGTAGGCCAAGATAAGCCATCCTTAATGACATCAATACCGAAAATCGTATTCACCGTGGCTCGGATGCTGGCAGCAACTTGCTTCGATACTTCGGTATTTGGATAATATTGAACTTCAGGGAATCTGGCTAAACTAACATCTGGACTAACGACTAATTTTCCTACAGTAAAGCCGATATACACTGCGTTGGCTTGAATAAAAGTCGCTTCGACACTTCTTCGATCAAATATGGACTCTAATACCCTCTTTATCTCTTCAAGATCCCCTGTATCGATTTTTTTTGTTTCAAGATCAAACAAAAAACTTAACGGGCAGGTTGGGTAAAAGTAGATTAATGGCAATAAAGCTGCGCGATATTGATTTAATGCATTTTTCCTCCGAAGTAGTTCAACCGTTTTCTTTTTTTCCTTGATCGACAATTGAGTATAAGAACTTAAGGTCACGAACCATGCTCCCATTGAGTGACTTTTGGTAGCTTCTTCTGCTGACTTTGGAAGGGCTAATGCCAGTTCAGCACCTTTCATGTACCCATACCGGTTATTAATTAATGCTAACCAAATAAGCTCGGGAATAAGTTGTTTCCCCCAACTTATCTCCTGATAGTTGATTTCTTGCATCAATGGCGGAATCAAGCGCTTTCCAATGCGTTGATGGTCAAGAAGAACAGGTTTTCTTCGGGTTGTAAAATTTTGTCCGTTGTCCATGAGTAACCCAACTTTCACTTTGCCCAAAAAAGTTCATCGGTTTTCTTTTATTGTTTTACTACCAATTGTATGAAAATACCACCTGGGATTATCCTTGAGACCATCCATCAAGGGTTGGTAGCGAATTTCGAAAATCTCTGCTCCTCAAAGACTTTACTCGTCTGCTCGAACAATCATCATCCCCCAGACTTTGACAGAATCAAACGGACTCGAATCTTAAAGATTTTTCCGTTCCCTATAGTTCTTCGAGAAAAGGTTATTCGCTCATCAAAACTCAACCATCATCCTCTGGGTTGCGAAAAAACTACTACTTGACCCTGTCATAAAAAGTCGCTATCATACGACTAATAACTCGTAACCAAAGATCCTCCGGCCTCTTCAGAAGAGCGTCCCTCAGGCCAGGCTAAAATGCGGAGCCTGAGTGAAAAACGTTCCGAAACCAGGAAAATCTCTCATAACCCGGAGGTCAGTGGTTCGAATCCACTCCCCGCTACTAAAGTCAAACCAGAGTCCGTCGGGCTCTGGTTTTTCGTTAGCCTGTAGTCTTGTAGGACTTAACCAGATAACGTCAGGCACCAGGGACTTAGAAGCGAAAGAATTCTCAAAATCACCTTGACTAAAACGTATTTTCAAGGCTGTGCGATCTAAGCGAGAAGTGACAGGTTGGAAAATAATACTTTCTCTGGCAAGTCATTCGATTATTTACAACGACGGATATTTCTGACCCAAATTTTGAGAATAGTAGGCCAGTATTTTTTTAATCGGGGTTGGATTAAGTTCGGGTTATATTAACTGTCAAGGAATTACGCAAACACTCGTTCGGCTGACTGCCTTCCTCCAACCATTTTTCACCAGTTGACAACACTGGAAATTACTACCTGGTAGTAAAAATGCCTTAATTCATAATCATATGTGATACAAATTCAATCATGGAGGGGCGAATGGATTTCCTTAGTGCTGAGAATCAATACCGCATTTTGGCAGATCAATGCACCCGTGGATTGATCAGCTATGACCAGTTTATCAACGCGGTTAACCAAATCACTGTCTATGACCAGTCGGGTCGATTGTGGATGATCCATTCGCAATCCGCAAAGTGGTGCGTTTATCAAGGCGGCCAATGGCTCTTCCAGGAACCCGGGAAACCTTCCACCCCACCTCAAATTCCCACCGCGCAAATTCCCCCTCCGGTTTATCATCCGCCCGCACTAAAAACAAGGAAAAAAAGTCCACTGCTGGTCATTCTTCCTGTTGTTCTTGTGGTTTGCCTGGGACTGTTGTTTACTGGAATTTTCCTCGCAAAAAAGGGTGTGTTTTCAACATTCCTTCAGACCATTTTTGCCGGTTCGGGCAGTAACGTTTCCCAGGCAAGTGGAAAATTCCAGGTCAATCCAATTGACACGATCGTTGTTGTTCCCGGAGATTCTCAAGTGGTGGATTCAAACCAGGCGCAGCTTTTTGTTCCGGAAGGAAGCCTGCCTGAAGGAGTGAATGCTCAATTTATTACCAATGAACCAAACAACCCCCTGAAAAAGGAAATTGAAAATTCGGCCACACTGCTGACGCCCTTCTATCAATTGCAAGCCGAAGGAGAAAACGATGGCACTGCCACCGCTACCCTGTCAATTCCGGCTTCAGGCGAACTGCTTTTCCTGGTTGAATTGTTCGATGGCAAATATATGGCCACCAGCCGAATGCCTTATGCTGGATCCAGGATTGAGATTTCAGTTCCCCTTTTAAGCGGAAAATCAGATCCCGGTGATGAATCATTGGTCTTTAATAGTACCTATGCTTTTGCCCTGATCACCCCTAAAGGCAGCGCCTCTTACCAGTCGTTCATCCAAATGGCAAGCTTTTCGTTGGCCAAGGATGAAAGAGACTGCACGATCTACCAGCAAATTGCGTCAAGCGGTTATGGGATCGAGGAACCGAAAAAACCTGTCAGTTTTTGCCGAAAAAATCCAGACGATACGGTTCGGGTGATGTACAACACCACCTATACCCCAAATGTTACCCCTGCCCTTGCTGACCAGGCTGTCGATTTGGTGCAGAAAATCATGTCGACTTACCAGGCTGAAGGATTTACCGCGGCTAACCTGGTGAAAAATGGATACAAGGTCAATGTTGTCATTGAACCCGGCAGCGGCGACCCTGTATACTCCCCCAGCAATGGCACTGTCCATATCCCGCAAGACAGTATGGGAAAAGACAACCTGGCTTCTGAACTGGCGCACGAATTGGCTCACTGGGTTCAGGATGCTGCCTATAATATGACCTCATCGTATTGGAGTAATAAGCTGGGTATTTCGAGCACTTCAAAATGGTGGCTTGAAACATCGGCTGAATACATGGTGATGCTTTACGAGCCAAAATATATCGATCAAAATTTGCTTAGTTACGGGACCACGAGCCTTGGGGCTGATAAGCGCACCCCTTTTCAATTCGCGCCCAATCAATGGAATGATGATCTTTACCTCCATGCACAATTATTGAAAGTATTTACCTGTGACAATCCATCAGCGTGCCCTATTAGTCCGCAGCAATTCGTTAACGCCATCAATAATGGGACATTCCCAATAGATTCCTCAGCAGTGGAAAAGATCAGTGCCAACCTCGATGATTTCGCGCGGTACCTGTTGGGAAAATCCCCTCAAAAGGCGAATTCAATGATCTATCTCTTGAATTCTGTGAAAAATGGGACAGGGTACGGCGAATCAGTCACCCCTGTAGACAACAAAGGCGATTTGAATTTTAAGAAAACGGGTTATGAACCCCAGATGAAGCAAACCAGCGGCGGGACAGGAACTGAACTGGATATCCAGGCAGTCATAGAGAAAGGTGGGGTTTATCCGTTGATGCTTGAAACGCCGCGTAATGCCGAGCTTGCGGGATATCCGGTTGAAATTGAAGTCTCACCTGGATGTCCTTTTTACTATACAGAAGAGGGTGGAGAGATCCAATACAATGATGGAACAGCCAAAACGGTGATCGGACCGCTACACTCGAAAACAGGTTTATCCGGCATTCGCATCGTTGCAGTGGCTACCGATGGTGCGAAAACCTTTACCGCGAAAATTCGCCCTCTCGATATTAGTGGTGATTGGATATTTGTATTCGATAGCATCGTATCCAACAACATGGTTTGTGACTCAAGCGGTAATGAATCTAACGATAATAATGACCCCACAACACCGGAAGAAATGGCGCAACTGACCTCATACATCAATTCTTATATACCAGCCATCCCCGGAGAGTATGTAAAAGATGCTGGAGCAAACACATACACCTGGACGCTCAGCCCCGGCGGTGACCTAACATTTGGAGGTGACACCGCAGTTGTAGTAAACGGTATGGCATTGTTAGATTCAAAAGGGATCACTGTTCAAACCTTTGTTTCCATCCCACAACCCGAGAGCAGGTTACCAGGCAACAAAGCAATCCCTGTTGCCATGGCATCTACGTGCTTTTTCGTTTTCCCATTGCTATTTAGAAAAAACAAACGCGTATTCCTGATATCGATCATCTCTGCCATGCTTCTTATCAGTGGATGCTCCGCATTCTTCTTAATGTATGGCGATCTCACCACATCTACAGTGGTCGACAAGCTTCTGCCAGCCAGCCCTGAAAATACCGTTAAAGTCTTTGGCGAAAGTGCAAGTACTCAAGTAAATGAACTTTCTCCCAAATATATCGCTTCAGGAATAACCACCGCGGACGTTAACTGGACAATTGGCGGGGGAGCGGTAACGATTGAAGGTGAAAGTTCATCCACTGAAATCTGCACAGGGAGAATTGTCTATAAAGTAAAAGGATTCCTGCTCAACGATGGTGTGATCACCGATTTTCCCGGCAGCGAATAGAGCGCGAAAGGATCAAAAGGATATTCTTTCCACTCGCGCACCAGCCGGAAACGATAAAAGCCCAAACGCATGAATATGTGGTCCTTTCCGACTCAGAGGGAATCAAAAAACACCTTTACCTGAGAGGCATCTCCTTTACCAGCTGGATGGGCTCAGTGCTGGCGCCCTGATAGGGGTTTGTCCTCTAAGTATTGGCAGCATTTGCCCGGAGATTTGAATTACAATGGAACACGCAATGGGTACGCCCGCTGGGTGGACGTCACCGCTGTGAGTGATGTTCATTAGCTGCGCGTCTGTCGGCAGGGCAAAGAGGTCAGCCGTAATTGAAAGGAGTAAATATGGTGAAGATAAAACGAGTTTATGAAAGCCCTCAGGAAAGTGACGGGGTTCGTTTTCTGGTGGAACGCCTGTGGCCGCGCGGGATGAAAAAAGAAGAGTTGATAATTGATTCCTGGGTGAAAGACGTCGCCCCCAGTACTGAATTGCGGCGCTGGTTTGGGCATGACCCGCTGAAATGGGATGAGTTCCAGAAGCGCTACCTGGCTGAATTGGCTGGGAACGCAAGCGCATGGATGCCCATCCTCGAGGCTGCTCAAAAGGGTGAGGTGACCCTGCTTTACAGCGCTCACGACACCGAGCACAACAGCGCCATTGTGCTTAAATCTTTTTTAGATCAACGTTTAAGCAAGTGATTTTCATTTGAAGAGCGCACCCGAACCGCGGGCAAGCGCGCTTTCTGCCGCGGCGATAAGGGTATCCCTTCATCGTCAAGCAGGGCGCGTTCTTTTCTCGGGCAAAGGTCGCGGCCGCGCGGTCACCAGCGCTCCGCAGCTCTGCCCCCAACGCCACTAACAAGGTTGAAAAGAATGCGCGTGACCCATACGCGGCACGGGCGAGAGGGGCGCAGGGCTCCAACCCACCGTCTTTGTTTCCCTCGTCTCCAAGCCCATCTTTTAAGGAAATTGGATCAGGACACTCCCCTGCGATAAAGAGAAAAGAAGCGCGTGTAATATTTCACACTGGCCTGAATGAGCGCACCGCCGATCGCGGTGTACACCACTGCCAGGTAAACCTTGGGGATCGCAGAATTACGCAAGAAGATTCCAGTACTTACCATTACAATAATCAGCAGATAGCTTTTCCACGCCTGAAATGAAAACAGGCAGGCCTTTTCTTTCAGCGCCAGGATCCTCTCGATATTTTTCAGCGCGATTTTTGAAAACCCCCATCGATTGACCATTACAGAGAGGATTATTCCAAGCACGCCCAGCAGAATGGCAGGAATTGAAAAAGAGAGGGTTAAACAGGTAACGGCGTAATTCAGTAACATGATTCCCACAGCGCTCCACATTACGCCTGCCACGATGAGCAGCCACCTTTTCGGTAAAGTAGGTTTCAGGTATGACCACCAACTGTTTTTTGTTCTATCTTCTATCGATCGTTGTTGTTCAAACACTAACGTTCTCCTTGCCTGATTAGGTTGTTTTTATCGTTCATGAACCAATATTCGATTAACATGCGCACAGCAAATCAAAAAAAGTCACCGTGCTTTCAAGACCACGCATCTGACCTTCAATCACGTGGAACCTGCCCTCTGCCCTTTTGCTCCTTGTAAAAACAACTGCGTTAATTCAGCCGCCAGCTCCGCTGTGCTGGTACCTGATTCTGCACCGCGGTTGATAAAGTTATTGATTATGCCCAAAAAGGCAAGCGTTAACACTTCAGGGTTACGGGCTTGCAAGTCTCCATTTTTCAAGCCGGTTTCCATTAACAATAACAAAGGGTTGAAAATGCCAGAGCGGAAGGCTTCGCGCACCGCCGCCTGGTTTTCCGGTTTCTTAATATGAGCCCGATCGCGCATCAATACACTGTATTCAATCTGGAAGTTCTCCAAAATGGCCACCGCCAAGCGCTGCAGCTGCTGTTCAATATTGCCTGGCTGTGTCAATACACGATTGAAAAAGGCGAGTTGGTGCCGTAAGACGGAGACAAAAAGCCCTTCTTTATCTCGATAATAATAGTAGAGGGTCGGCTTGGTCAGCCCGCAGCCAGAACAGATTTCATCGATGGTAACCCCTTTGTAACCCTTCTGTTGAAAGAGTCGCCAGGCCATGGCGAGGATTCGGTTGGCATTCTCGTGTTCTGATTTAGGTTTATTTGCCATTTTTCAACCCATCCTATACTGAACGGTATATTTTATACTTTCCAGTATATATAAGTCAAGAACGAGTTGTTCACCTCTCCAGAGTACGCGTGCAACTCTCCCCTTCTTGCGAGAACCGTAAATACTACCCCTTGCTTTCTGTTGCTCAAAGGAAGGTAAACCACCTAAAGAACTCCCATACTTGCTTCAACAATACTCACCTGTTCAGTCAGGTTGATTGCCACGCAGAGCTCAACCTGGTCATAACCTCACCAACTGTTAATGCATCTTGAACAAATCCGCGAGCAGCCCACGAGCCGCTGCATCAAAGAGGTACCTTCATTGCATTCAATAAAAAAACCGAGGGTCAAATGCCCTCGGTCTGATGAATTGGCTCTACTTAAACTGTAAATTATTCTGTCCCTGTTCCAGGTGCTGCCAGGTGAGTTCACTCGAAGTTAGTGGTTGGCATCAGCGGACTTCTTGTGCTTTATCACCTGCCAGAGGGTGAAGAGAACAGCGATCGCCAGCGGAATGCACCCGGCCAACACAAAGATCAGGTCCGGTCCCATTCTGATCCACTCAATCGTTTTTACCAGCGGTTGACCCATGTACGCCTGGCTGCGGGCGTGCCAGTAGCCGTTCTTGAGCACATCCAGCAGTTGGAGCACCCCGCCGGGGAACAACGAGAGCAGCGACATCAGTAACAAACCGATGTTCAGGCCCCAAAAGCCCACTCCGACGAACTTATCGACTTTCTTCCACTTTTGATCATCCAGCACCTGGCGTAGGCCAAAAACGATCAACGCCAGGCTCAACATGCCAAACACGCCCATAAAAGAGGTGTGCCCGTGATTTGGCGTAAGCGTAGTGCCAACTTCATAGTAACTGACGATCGGTAAGTTGATGAGGAAGCCGAACACTCCCGCGCCCAGGAAGTTCCAGAAGCCAACAGCCATCAAGAAGTAGAAAGTCCACTTGTGGCGTTTGACAATTTCCCATTTCCCCTGGGAGATCTTGATAAAGTCCCAGGCGTCAAGGGTGAGAAGGGTGAGCGGGACCACTTCCAGCGCGGAGAAAACAGAAGACAGTGCGATAGGCAGGTTAGATTGTCCCGTCCAATACCAGTGGTGACCAGTGCCCACAATGCCGCCAGCCAGGTAAAGGATGGCGTCCAGGTAGATCACGCGGATAGAAGTCTTTTTTGAGGTGACTCCCAGAACAAAGAAGATGATCGCCACCATCACGGTTGCGAAGAGTTCGAAGAAACCTTCCACCCACAGGTGGATGATCCAAAACCGCCAGGTTTCAACCACGGCATAGTTGGTCATGCTATTGATGAACATGGCTGGCACATAAAAAATCGGGATGCCGATCGCCGTAATGATGAACAGTGAAGCCATCTGCTTGAAATCCGGGTTTTGGCTGGCGTTCTTAAGCGCGCGGACCAGCAAGAAAAGCCACAGCAGCAAACCAATGGCAAGCAGAATTTGCCAGATACGGCCCAGTTCCAGGTATTCCCAGCCTTGGTGTCCCAGCCAGAACCAGAGGTTTCCCATCTTGTTATTGATACCCAGCCATTCGCCGATCAAACTGCCAGCCACCACCAGCACAAGAGCACCGAATAGAATGTTGATGCCCGCGACCTGGTGTTTTGGATCTTTCTTGCTCAAAATCGGCGCTAAAAATAGAGCGCCAGCGACATACGAAGTGGCAATCCAGAAAACGGCGATCTGTAAATGCCAAGAACGGTCAAGGTTGCTGGGCAGGATCTTGGAAAGATCAAGGCCATAAAAAGTAGAAGGGTCTGCCCGGTAGTGCGCTACGAGAGCCCCCATAGCCACCTGTAGCAGTAAAAGAAGCACGACGACTGCAAAATACTTGATCGTGGCGCGCTGAGCAGGCGTGGCGATCTCTGAGGCAATCGGCTTCGGCTCTTCCAGTTCACCTTCTTGCTTTCCCCGCCAACCCAGGAAGTTCCAGCGCCCGACGACGAATAGCACCAGGCCCAGTCCGCCAAGCAGGGCGATCAAACTCAACGCGCTCCAAAGTACCGTGTCAGCAGTGGCGGTATTGCCCACGCTGGGGTCATAAGGGAAGTTATTGGTATACGAGTAGGGTTTATCAGGCCGTTGCGCCACCGACGCCCAGGCAGACCAGGCAAAGAAGGCGGTCAGTTGTTTAATTTCTTCCGGGTGGGAGATCAGGTCTTGCTTCAGCCCAGAGCTCGAGGTGGTTGAAGCAAAGTAATCAGTCCATACCTGTATCTGTCTTTGGAAAGAAGCCGCTTCCGCCGCGGAAAGAATTAATATGCCGCTATCAGGGTTATAGCGGTTTTCCTTCAGCAGGTCGGTTACCTGTAACTGCACCGCCTGCTGCTCAGGCAGGGTCAATGCGTCATAGGGTTTTTGGAAGCTGGATTCAGCCAGGCTTTGCTGCGCATCGACGCTCAAATTGTGCAGGTAAGAGGCCGAAAAATCAGGCCCCAGATAGGCGCCATGCCCCCAGATTGTGCCGTTGTCCATCAAGCCATATTTCAAAAAGACTCCCTGCCCTGCTTGCACATCCTCTTTGGTAAAAACAACCTGGCCGTCTGCCAGTACAGCTTTTTCAGGAATGGGCGGAGCCGTATAGTAGGATTTCGCCGTCAAAAAGATCAACAGGGCGAACCCCAGTACGATCACAAGGATGGCTCCTCTCCTCCACCAAAGTGAAAGGCCGTCGCTATCTGTACCTGTTTTCATGTTATCCTCCAATTTTTTCTCATCCGGAGATTTTACCAGATGGCTTGGAAAAATGGTTCAATTGAATGGCAAGAAGGCCATTCAAAGCGGTCTCTGTGGAACAGGTTTTTGCTCTCAGATGGGGATAAATCTTAAAGAATACTTTGGAAATGGTATTAATCACACGCCCTGGTCAAGAAATTGGACTATGCCCGCTCCCGATGACTTCCGCAGAGAGCGGGATTACGTATCAATACCCCTGATTTTCATCTTAATCGCTGCTGATTATCGCTTACTCATTTCTCCGCGCGGCTTTTTTCGGCATTCTTCTGGCAATTGTCGCAGATGCCAAAAAGAATTAAATGATTGGTGATGATTTGAAAATGATTCTTTTCCTGAATGGCGTTAAAAAAAGACTGAACGTCCTCGTGCCCTATCGTTAAGACCCGCCGGCACTTCTGACACACCAGGTGGTGATGCCGTCCATCAGTAAGCAATTCGTAAACCGCGGCATGCGTGCCCATATCAGAAACTGAAACCACGCCCTGCTCCACCAGCCGTTCTAAAGCACGGTACACAGTAGATTGATTTACCGCTGGCAGGCGCCCGCGGATTTCTTCAAATACCTGTAGAGAGGTCAGGTGAGAATGTTCTTTCGATAAAGTTTCCAGAATGACTTGTTCTACTGAAGAGGCGCGCATTGTCCCTCCGAGAGAAAACCTTTAATGCAAACCTTTGCATATGCGAATAATTGATTTATAATTTCTCTGAAATTACCTCACTCTCCATTCTAACATTCTTTCACCGGAGGCTCACAATGTTATTTTCACCGATAAACCCCATGCATATTCCAGATGGATTCCTCTCTGTCCTGCTCTCCATTGTCTTATGGGTCATTTCTGTTGTCTTGATTGGGATTGCGCTGCGCAAGACCGGCCAAACCATCGGCGAACGCCAGGTTCCGTTGATGGGTGTATTGGCTGCGGCGATTTTTGCCGGTCAGATGCTGAACTTCAGTGTCACCGGCGGTACTTCAGGCCATTTATTAGGCGCGGCTATCGCCGCCATTCTTTTAGGTCCCTGGCCTGCTGTTCTGGTAATGACTTCCGTTGTTGCCGTTCAAGCCTTGCTTTTTCAAGATGGCGGCATTTTGGCCCTGGGTGCCAACCTCTTTAACATGGCCATCATCGGTCCCTTCGTGGCTTACGCGCTCTTCACCTTGCTGATGAAGCTCTTCAAAAAACAAACTTGGGGGCTGTTCATTGCTGGTTTCATCGCCGCGTGGTCGTCCATTTTTATCGCTTCGCTTGCTTGCGCGCTGCAACTGGCGCTATCGGGCACCTCTCCCGCGAATATCGCTGTCCCCGCGATGGGCGCCATCCACGCGCTCATCGGAATTGGTGAGGGATTGATCACCATTGGAGCGCTGGCGTTCATTTTCGCTGCCCGTAAAGATCTGCTTATAGCCGACGCGAACAAACCCGCTCGCAATATTGGTGTCGTGGTCGGGGGGTTGCTTCTATCATTAGTGCTGGTTGTGCTTTCTCCGCTGGCGTCCAGCCATCCAGATGGCCTGGAATGGGTCGCGGAAAAACATGGTTTTATTGAAGTCGCCAGAGAAGCTTTTTATAATATCGTTCCCGATTACAGCATGCCTGGAATTTCAAATCCGGCGCTGGCAACCATTGCGGCTGGTATTCTGGGGGCAGTGATCGTCTTTGGTGTTGCTTATGGCATCGCCCGCGCTGAAAAGCGCCCATCCGCTCAAGACGACGCCCAAAGGTAGATGGTTGCGAGAACTATACACACCAAACCACAGTGCGGTACATCGAATCGATGCAAGGGTGAAGGTCATCTTCACCCTTGCGTTTATCGTTTTTTTAAATTTAACCCCTTCCGGTGCATGGCCGGCGTATGTCCTCTTTTTCACCTGGATGTTTTCTCTGTCCCTGTCTTCCCGCCTGGGAATTGTCTTCGTACTGAAAAGGTCTTTGCTCGCGTTTCCTTTTGTACTCGCGGCCTTACCGCTGGTCTTTACTGGCCCTGCCCCGCTGGGTCATATTTCTGTGCTGAACGCCCCTCCCTTAACTTATAGCGTGGTAGGGTTTTACCGCTTCGCCAGTATTGCCATCAAAGCGTGGGTTTCGGTCATGGCCGCGGTACTGCTCGCCGCAACCACACGCTTTCCTGACCTACTTACAGCGTTCTCCCAACTCAAGGTTCCCACGCTTTTCATAACTATTATTGGGTTGATGTGGCGCTATCTATTTGTCATCAGTGACGAGGTCACCCGCATGCTGCGAGCGCGAACCAGCCGCAGCGCAACAGCACCAGGGTCAAACCGCTCAGGCGGGTCTCTGTTTTGGCGGGCGCGCGTGACCGGGGGCATGGCTGGGAATTTGTTCTTGCGCTCGATTGAACGCAGTGACCGGGTATACGCCGCGATGTTATCCAGAGGGTATACAGGTCAACCTGCTGCTCAGAAAACAACGCGGTTACAGAAAAAAGACCTGCTTGTACTCGCTGCAGGGGTTATTCTTCTGGTCATATTATGGTTGTTGGGTGTAATCACCGGAGGTTGAGGATTGGAACCAGTCATCGAAATCAGAAATCTCTCCTTTTCTTATCCTGATGGAAAACAGGCCCTCGCGGGGATCAATTTGTTGGTGCAGCCGGGTGAGAAGGTCGCCCTTGTAGGAGCCAATGGGGCTGGTAAATCAACCCTCTTGTATCACCTGAATGGCATTTTTACGGGCAGCGGGATGATTCGCGTAAACCAACTTGAGTTGAATAAAAACAACCTGCCCAGGGTCAGGGCAATGGTTGGTCTGGTTTTTCAAAACCCGGATGATCAGCTTTTCTCTCCAACCGTTTACGAAGACGTCGCTTACGGGCCAACCTACCAGGGCTTTGACCCGCACATCGTTCGGGAAAAAGTCGCGCTGGCGTTGAAAGCGGTTCACATGGAAGACTATACGCTGCGTAACCCCTATCACCTGAGCAGCGGTGAGAAGAAGAGAATCGCAATCGCCACCGTTCTATCGATGCAGCCCCAGATCCTGGCGTTCGACGAACCCACCGCCGGGTTGGACCCGCGCGCCAGGCGCGAATTGATTGACCTGCTGTTGGAACTTCAGCAAACCATGATCATCGCCACACATGATATGAACATGGTCGAGCAACTCACCCCCAGAACCGTTCTCCTCAATCATGGAAAAATCGCCGCTGACGGGCCAAGCCTGGACATCCTCAGAAATGACCGGTTGCTGATGACCAATGGGTTGATATAATCATTTCAATCGGTCGAAGATCTACCATCCTATGCGAATATCTCAGGCAAGAAGAACGACCGGATAAGAGGTTGAATGGATCAAGAAACGCTGCGCAAACTCCTGGAGAATCTGATCAAAGGAGAGCTCACTGTGCCCCAGGTAATTGATCAGTTGAAAACGCTTCCCTACGAAGGGCTGAACGATTATGCAAAACTGGACCATCACCGCCCCTTGCGAACGGGGTTACCTGAGGTGATCTTCGCCCAGGGTAAAACGCCGCAACAGGTGTTGGATATATTTACACGGTTACAAAAGAGTCACCACCAGGTGCTGGCGACACGAGTAAGCCCTGGTTTATATGCTGAAATTCAAGATCATCTGAGCGGTGTAACCTATGATTCAACGGCGCGCCTATTGTTCACCAGCCCTGATACCAGGCAGGTGAAGCGCCCCGGCATTGTGGTGCTTACCGCCGGCACATCAGATATCCCCGTTGCCGAAGAAGCCGCCATCACCGCAGAGCTGATGGGAAATAAGGTCGAACGCATTTATGATGTCGGCGTGGCAGGGCTTCACCGTTTGATCAGTCATTTACCTGTCTTGCAGAAAGCCCGGGTGGTGATCACCGTCGCCGGGATGGAAGGTGCGCTTCCCAGCGTGGTCGCCGGGTTGGTTTCCGCTCCGCTGATCGCGGTCCCCACCAGCGTTGGTTATGGCGCAAGCTTTCAAGGATTAGCCGCGTTGCTGGCAATGTTGAACAGCTGTGCCAGCGGTGTGGCGGTGGTTAATATCGATAACGGTTTTGGCGCCGGCTGCATGGCTGCCAAAATCAACCGTTTATCCAGCGACGAGAGCGGAAATGAACCCTCTTGAACAAGCCAACCAGCGCCTGGAAAACGCCGGAATTACACACCCCCTCAAAGCCAAATGGCAGTCTCTGATAACTGAATTGAGCTCTTATCCGTCAGCGGTTATCGCTTATTCAGGCGGCGTGGATAGCAGTTTCCTGGCGTATGCAGCCGCCCAAGCCATGGGCGGTCCGATGATCGCGGTTACCGTTTTTTCACCGCTCGAACCCGCTGGTCTTCAACAAGATGTGTTCCGGTTTGTAGAACAGTATGGGATCAAACATGATTTCCTCACTCATGACCCACTGCAAAATGCAAAATTCCAAAACAACCCTCCTGAACGCTGTTACCTTTGTAAACTCGGCATCCTCAATATTTTGTGGGAGTACGCCCGGGATAACCATTACGCCGTGCTACTTGAAGGTCAAAACGCCGACGACCAGCATGAATACAGACCGGGACGCCAGGCCGTCAAAGAAACAGGCACATTCAGCCCCCTGGCGCAGAACGCGCTCACCAAAGCGGAAATCCGCTGGCTTGCCAGGTCGTTAGGGCTACCCATATGGAACCAGCCAAGTTCTCCCTGCCTGGCTACCCGAATCCCCTACGGCATGACCATCACGGAGGAGAGGCTTGATCAAATTGCCAGCGCTGAAAACTACTTGCATCAACGCGGTTTTCCCGTTGTTCGGGTCCGCCATCTTCAGCATTACGCGAGTATTGAAGTAGAACCTGACCACCTGGCCAATCTGTTGGAGATGCGAGAGGATGTGGTAAGCTATTTTAAAGAAATCGGTTTCCATCATGTTGCTTTAGATCTGCAGGGATACCGATCTGGCAGCATGGACGAAGGATTGTCTCCATGACCTGTTTATATTGCGATTGTTTTTCTGGAATCAGCGGGGATATGTTCCTGGGCGCGTTGCTCGACGCGGGTTTACCGGTTGAGACTCTATCTACGCAGTTGAAAAAGCTTAACCTCCCTGAGTTTCAAGAAGCGGGTAAAACGAAAGTGTTCAAGGGTTCTTTGCAGGCAACGCTTTTAAAATTGAGTATCCATCAACACGCTGAAGACGACCAACACCATCCTCACACGCACCATCGGCATTTTCGCGACATCTGTCAATTGATCGAATCCAGCGGGTTGTCAGAACAGGTGCAGCAAACCAGTAAAAAAATCTTTGGCAAGCTGGCTGAAGCCGAAGCCAGGGTTCATGGCTCGACCATCGAAGAGGTTCATTTCCATGAAGTCGGCGCGGTTGATTCCATTTTGGATATCGTCGGCGCGGCAATAGGGCTGGAATATTTCGGTGTTCAACAGGTTTTTTCTTCCGCACTACCGCTGGGAAGCGGACAGGTCAATACCCAGCATGGGCTGCTCCCGCTGCCCGCGCCAGCCACAATGGAGTTGATTCGTATGGCTAACGCGCCGGTCACGGGTTCTAAAGCCACAAGCGAACTGGTCACTCCTACAGGCGCGGCTATCCTTTCGGCTCTGGCTGTTTTCCGTCAGCCTGAAATGAAAATTCAACGTGTGGGTATTGGCGCAGGGCAGAGAGATTTGGAGTGGCCAAACATCTTACGGGTTTTCATCGGCGAAGCAGGAGATGATTTCTGCACCCACCTGGAAATTGAAACGAATATCGACGACATGAACCCGCAGGTTTACGGGCACGTGATCACGAAACTGTTCCAGGCTGGGGCGCTGGACGTTTATTTTACGCCCATCTTTATGAAAAAAAACCGCCCTGCGACAAAAATCTCAGTCATCGCGCGTAAAGAAGATGAGCAGAACATCAGCGACCTTATCCTCCGAGAAACCAGCACATTAGGCGTCAGGGTTAAGCCCATCTGGCGGCACGAGTCAGGACGCGAATTTCGCAATGTTGAAACCCGTTACGGGATAGTGCCGGTGAAGCTCAAGGTTAGTGGGGATGATATCCTGCAGGCTGCTCCGGAGTTTGATAGATGTGTTCAACTGGCTGAACAAAACCAGGTGCCGGTCCTACAGGTGCTGAAAGAAGTAGAAGCACAGGTTACCGCTCACTTCAAAGGTCAATGTTGATGTTTTCTGTGTTTGCGCGTTGGACTTATCCGCAATTTAGATTGAGTTTTTTTACAAGGAGGAATTTCTTCTCATCCATTTCTTGAACCAGCCTGCAGAGGAAAAACAATGGGGTCACTAAGGCGATCGGCCGGGAACTAATTCCTTACCAAAATCGTCTTATTCACAACAAAACAACATAAGGAGTAGTTAGATGAAAAATAGAATCTTGTTTTCTTTACTGGTGCTCGCGTTGGTTTTATCCGCCTGCGGTGGAAATGGGAGCGCTGTCACGCCTTCTTTGACCGGTACTCACTGGGTTTTAGAACAGATCAACGGCAAGCCCGTGATTGAGAATGTAATCCCGACCCTGTCTTTTCGTGGTGACCAAGAAGTGGGCGGTAATGCCTCATGCAACAATTTCAACGGCACGTATACAGGTAAAGATGGAGCCCTGACCATTGGCCCGCTGGCCACTACCATGATGGCCTGCCTTGAGCCCGCCGGGTTGATGGAGCAGGAAGCCGCTTACCTCAAAGCCCTGGAATCCGCCGTGGAATACCGGATTGAGAAAGGCAAATTACTGATCATGGATAGCGCGAAAGCGGTTGTGCTGACCTTTGCTGCGCAAGACATGAGCCTGGAAGGGAAGACCTGGAACCTGACCTCTTTCAACGACGGACAGAGCCTGGTGAGTTTGGTGCCAGATACACAAATAACAGCCGAGTTCAAAGATGGTGCGCTCTCAGGTTCAAGCGGCTGCAATAGTTACCATGGGTTGTTCCATCAGCAGGAGCAGAAACTGTCCTTCGACACGTTTGCGGTAACAATGATGGCTTGTCCTGAGGAAGGTGTGATGGAACAAGAAGCTGCGTACCTGAGCAGCCTGGCCAAAGTGACGCATTTCAGCGTCGAAGGCAACCGCTTGTTCCTGTTCGATGCCAATGACCTGATCATGGCTCAATTCAGCCAGTAGGGTCGTGCCTGGAATCACAAAAACCTGCCCCTCGCGGCAGGTTTTTTTATTTCCATCGTTTGATGGTTGTGCTATTTCCCGGTTTCTCTTATACTCATCTCCAGATATAACACCTCAATTGATCAACTCTATATCAACACATGGAGGTTCACAATGTCTGAGCACTGGAACGCGGATGTGGTAATTGTGGGGGGAGGACCTACAGGGTCTTACCTGGGGTGGAAACTGGCGCAGGCAGGAAGCGATGTTCTCATTCTAGAAACGCTGCCTCTCGAAAAGGTTGGCGCGCATATCGTGGTCATTCATCTCGACCAGGTGCGTTTCGATGAGTTCGAAATCCCTCACCCGCTGCCTCCTGAAAGAATGCACCTGGTACCAGCCAACAAAGTTTGGTCGGTGGATAAGAGCGGGTATTTTGAAGTGCGCTACCCGTTCTACGTGGTCAATATGCCTGCTTTTGTGCAGCGGCTGCATGGCTACGCGCGCGAATCTGGCGGACGGGTCGTAGGCGGAGCCCAGGTAAAAGAGGTGATCATGGAAGACGGGTATTGCCGCGGTGTGCGGGGGACTTTCAATCAACAGCCGTTTGAAGCCCGCGCCAGAATCGTTGTCGATGCTTCAGGTCTCATCAGCGCCGTGCGCACCAAGCTCCCAGATGATTTTGAGGTGGAGAATTGCCCGGTGCCCGCGGAGCAGACTTTTTATTGCACATTGGAACTGCGTGACGAAATACCCGCCGGTTACCCTGTAGACAATAATTCCTACCTTGGCTCCCCAGGCTACTGGAACAAGTCTTATGGTGATGGTGCAGTGTTGGGAATTATCGCCCCCGCCAGCGTGAAAAACGCGTGGACGGCCTTAACCCAATGGCGGCAGGCGACTTTTGGCGAACCAGGCAAGCTGGTAGCCAAACGCGCTGGCTGCTCTCCGTACCGCCGTTCCCCCAATTCTTATGTAGGGAATGGCTTTGTTGGCGTCGGCGACTGTGTTTACCAGAACAAGGCGTTCTCCGGAGAGGGTATCACCAGCGGGTTCACCGCGTGTAAAATCGCCAGCGAAGTGATGGTGAAAGCTTTAAAAAATGGTGACGTTAGCCGTGAAGGGCTTTGGGAATACAATGTTCGCTACTTTCACGGTCAAGGCGCAAAATTCGCCAGCGTGATGATGTTCCTGTTCCCGGTGAACGGGCTGCCCAACCACGAGATCGATTATCTTAATCGGCATAACATCATCTTTTGCCAGGATGACTACGAGTACATGAATCTCAATTATGAACTGAACCTCCCGGCAGAAAGATGGGCCGCCATTTGTGAGCAATTATCAGATGGCATGAAGAAAGGGTTATTTTCAGAAAACAGTCTGCGGTTAATGAACGCCCTGTATCAGAAAGCTGGCCAGGTTAGCGCGCATTACCGGGCATATCCCGTCAACCCCTCCGGTATTGAAGCGTGGAGCAAAGTCACGCGCGAATACTGGGGATACTGACCACTGCCATGACCGAGACAATCAAGATATTCGTTTTAGATGTCAGCCACATGAGCTACGCCGAGCAGGTGACTGCCGCCTGCCTGCAAGGATTAGCCAACCGTGACCAGCCGCGCCTGTTCCTTGATTATGGTATCTACGATGACCCCGAATCCAGAAAGACCAACCAGGATGCACTGGGCGAAGACCTGTGGGTAAGCAAATTTCGGGATGCGATGGGCAGGCAGGATGAGCACAACCTGAACGCTTACCAGAAACTTTACCCCATTCATGTTACGAAACTGAATGATCTCTCCAGCGCCGTTCATCAGTTCCAGGACCTCTGCCGTGGGTTTGTTGTTTGGGACCCCCAGCAGGAGGATACTGTGAACCTGGCGGTGATGTTCTGCAGTGTGGAGAACTGGCTCCCCATCGCTCCTGACCTTGTGGAATGGTCGAAGCAGTTTGGGCTCAAAATTGAAAAAGACCTGCGCGGCTGTTGGCAAGACCACGTCGCGCTCCACGCCTGGGCGCTTGAGCAGCTCTTTGCCCGCTGCCGACCCGATCGGGTGGCCAACATTGAACCACACTGGCACCGCCCGGAGCTATTGGATTATGTGGTGAAAGAGAAAATCTTCACCTGTAACCTATCCAGCAAAGGCAGTGGCCGAGCTTTCAACTTCGGCTGGAAGCTGCTCACCCTTTGCCTGGGAGGTCCAACCTGGCTGCGGAACGCGTTGTATAACGTTGGCCTTTTTCGCTGGGTGAAGAATTTCGCCTTACAGAAAATGTCTTCCGACCCCGAAACGGGTCTGCTGATCTCGCTATTACGAAAAGTTGCCCGGCACCCGGAGGGCATCATTTTTGGCTGGCACACCAATCGTGATGACGAATTCGCTTTTCTGGCGTTGCTGAGCGCCATCGGTCTGCGGCTCGTTCCCTCGCACCTGGCGGCGAATTTCTCTTTCCATAGCGCGTTGCCCGACCCGGGGCCATTAAAGCAATTCCATGTTTCTGAAGCCGATGTGGCGCTCGAGCCTGAGAAAGATTACCTGACCTTCACCTACTCGGATGGTGACCAATTGTTATTAATGAGCACCGCCCAACTGGGCGGGTGGCGCAGAAAGGAGCGCGGTCTCGTTCCTTTCAATTGGGAAATGCAGCCTCTCCTGGCGGAGCTGGCCCCGGCTTTGTTGGGGCTGTTTTACAGCACACTGACACCCAACGATTGCCTGATTGCCGGTCCGTCTGGAGCAGGGTACATCATCCCTCCCCTGCATGACAACCTGCCGGAGTATTTACGCCGCTCAGCCGAAGTTTGCGCGAAGGCGGATATCAATGTCATCACGTCATATTATCCTGACCCGCCTAGCAAAGTCATTCAGCAGCACCTGCAAGCGCCAGACAACCTGATAGGGTATCTCTCAGGGTATTTTTATCTCAAGCATCGGCCGGTGAAGTTCGGTCATAACAAGGTCTTTCTCTGCAACCTTTGGCCGCATCTATCGCAGGTCAAGGATTCAAGCGATGAGGTGATGGCAGGCGTTAAGAAAATCCTGGATACGCCATCCAGTACTCCGAGATTCATCGGGGTGCACCTTTTTGCCTACTGCACCACAGTGAGCGATGTTTACGATTTTGTGCGAACCCTGGACCCAAGCAAAGTTAAAGTCGTCCGGGCTGACGAGTTCTTACTGGCAGCGAAAAAATATTCCCTTCAATCGAAATAAACCATCTTAATTACAAATGAACCAAAAGGAAGCCAACATGACAGAAAAAGTTACTACGCACACCAAGCTTTTATACGGTATCGCGGATTCAGGTATCGCGATGCTGACGTCGATCGTTCAATTCTTTCTCCTTTTTTATTACACGGATGTCGCCCTGCTGGACCCGGCCATGGTAGGGACAGCGCTGATGGTGGGTAAACTCACCTGGGACGCGATCAATGATGTCCTCTTTGGCTATATTTCCGATCGCACCAGGTCTCGTTGGGGGCGGCGCAGACCCTACCTTCTCTTCCTGGCGATTCCCCTGGCGCTATCCACCTGGCTGATGTTCTCAATTCCAGCCGGACTCACCGGAATACCGGCTTTTCTAATCGTATTGTTCACCTTCTTATTGTTCGATTCAGTTCATACCTTTATCGCGGTGGCGTACACCGCCATCACCCCCGAGTTGACCTCTGATTATGATGAACGCACATCCGTCACCACGGTCCGCGAAGTTTTCACCGTTGTCGGGTATATCCTTGGCGCGGCTCTGACCACGGTGGTGGCAGGCCTGTACCAAAAGAACCTGGGTTTTTCTCTTCAGGGCAGTTATAGCGCAATGGGGTTGACCTTTGGCATTTACGCTGCTGTGGTGGTTCTAATTACTGCTTTCGGCGTCAAAGGAAAACCAGCGTCAGAAATACAGCCCGCGAAAATGCCTGCCGTAAAAGCCTTCCTGGTCACATTTAAAAATAAACCTTTTGTGCACCTGGTGACCGCCTTTTTGATTGCCAATGTGAGTTTCACACTCTTGACCACCCTGCTGCCATACTACCTGAAATACCAGGTTCAAATGGAAGATCAAATGCCTTTCGTGATGATTTCACTCCTGGTTACCATCGGGGTGTTCCTCTACCCGATGAAAATGGTCGTGGACCGGATTGGAAAGGGCAAAGGGTATGCCTTGGGGCTGGGTATCGCTTCCCTGGCAATTCTCAGTATCTTCTTTTTCCCGAAAGGTCCAACCCCCCTGGTGTATGTTGCGTCGATCGTCGCGGGAATGGGGCTCTCCGCGCAGTGGGTCTGCCCGTGGAGCATGGTGCCTGATGTGATCGAAATTGATGAGATCGCCACCGGCGAGCGAAGAGAAGGAATTTACTACGGGATGTGGAACTTCATCACCAAGTTAGCCAACGCGTTCGCCATCGCCGCGGCTGGTTGGATGCTGGCGTCGTTCAAATATATTCCTGATGCCCCTCAATCCGATTTCACCCTGCTGGGTATCCGCATCCTGTTCAGCCTGGTGCCCGTTCTCATGTTCGCCATCACCATCCCCCTGTTAATCAAGTACCCCATCACGCGCGAAAGTCACGCCCGGCTGGTCGCGGAGCTGCGGGGCAAGATCAGCGCGGGGAAAGAAACCACCACCTGAAACACCGTTCTCATGCGGCGGCGGCAAGCCAAAGCCGACCAGGTTATCCAACCTCAAGCCGCCGGTTTACAAGCAGGTTCCAAACAGCCAGTGGATGTGAACTGGCTGTTTTCCTGGCTAATCTTTTAATAAGAGCAGTGTTCGGATTGTTAAATACCTTAAAATAACCTTTCTTTTCTTGGGTAACATCCCTACATAGAATAAAACTACTTCTTTTGGCTGAATATACCAATCAACAGGAGCGCTTTTTTTTACTACCGGGTAATCCCAGGCTTGATCATTGACCGTTCAGGCAGAACACATTCCCGAATTTTCGGATGGGTGAAATCGAACGTTCGTATGCATGAAAGGTTTTCCAAAATCCATATCTTTTTTGTTTCATTTTTGTTATAGTATTTACACGAATTCCGCTGATTTTCAACAAGGAGGATAAGATGCATCTTTCTCAAGTGGTGTGGTGGATCTATACTGCACTGATCGCGTTGGCCGCTTTGTTTTTTCTTATCTTTGCCCACCTGGTGAAGGAGAAAGGCAAATAAAATGGAAAAGGCCGAAAAAAGATGGTTGTACGTTTTGATCATTGTGTTTGTTATCGTCAATGTCGTCACCCTTTCTTCTCTTATCCCGTGGCAGTCGTGGCAGCTCTGGCAAAACCCTGAACCCGCGCAGGTGGTGAAGGTTGCCTATAACGACTACACCATCACCATGGATACACCGGTACAGATCAAGGCTGGCGAGTTCGTGCAATTCTCCGCGACCTCAGCGGATGTGACCTACGGCTTCGGCGTGTTCCGCGAAGACAACAGTATGGTCTTTCAAATGCAGGTGCTGCCCGGCAGGGAGAACCAGATCATCTGGAAGTTCGATGAAACGGGCACCTTTGACGTCCGTTCCACAGAATACTCCGGGCCCAAACATTCCGATATGGTCGTGCGCGACGCGATCGTGGTGAAATAAGGAGCAAGAAAAATGACCACTCTTGGCAACATGGAAAAATGGACGCTGCGTTTCGCAGTGGTGGCTCTCCTCTTCCTGGCGCTTTCAGGTTTCGAGGGCATGCTGATGCGTTCTCAGCAATACAATATTGATTCGCTGCACGGTATGGAGGCGCTGCTCAACAACCTCAGACCCGGCGATGTCGAACCTACCACCGCCGAACTGTATTACGCCATGCTCTCCGCTCATCCGATCGTGGGTATTTATGGCTTCGTGTATATGGCAGTCTTCGGGGCGTTTTATTTTCTCGTTCCGTATCTCGTCCAAAAGCCGGTCAAACATCCTAAGCTGGTGGTTGCCAATTTCTGGCTGCAGATCATCGGTGTGATGACCTGCTGGGCGGCGGGATTCTTCGGCTTGTTTAACGCCATGTACACACTTTACTGGCCGCTGCCAGTGGCGTTTGACCGCGTACCGGTCGTCGGCAGCATCTTCTTCATGTTGGGCGCGGCAGCCATTATGGTGAACATCTTGCTCTTTTCATATAACATATTCAAGACGGTGCTGAGCAAGAACGGTGAGGGCTCTTACACCATGGGGCAGTTCCTGCGCGCCGCTTTCGGTATACCGCGTTTACTGAAACTGTTCGGCAAAGAGGATAAAACCGCCGTCAACCTGGATTACAACGGGCTGCCCCCCTTTATCGTGGCTGTGGCGCGTGGCTCCATTGATACGGTCATCAACGCCATCGTGCTGCTCTCAGCCGGGGTACTCATCCTGGTTTATGGTCTGTTCGCGCTCTTCGGTCATCCCCTCAACCCGCTGGCAGTGGACGCGCTCATTTACAAGAACATTTATTGGTGGGGGTTGGATATGGTCGCCGACGGCAACGCGCTCATCTACACCGCCGGGGTGTGGTACCTGCTGGTGCCGCTGCTCACCGGGCGCAAACTTTTTGGCGCCGGTGTGGTCAAAACGGTCATCATGGCAGACCTGCTGGTCTCAATGGGGGTATGGAGCCACCATTTGCTGGGAGATACCTCGCAGCCGATGTGGATGAAAATCCTCTCCGGTCAATTTATCACCTGGGGCGAGTACTTCACCATGGGGCTGACCATCTTCGTGTCGCTCATGACCATCTGGAAAGCGCGCCCGGTGAAGATGAGCCCAGCGATGAAATTCACCCTGGGTTCCATGTTCGGTTTTGTGATGGGCGGAATCGCCGGGCTGATACAGGCGAACGTCGGTTTGAACATGGTCTTTCATAACACGCAGTGGGTGGTGGCGCTGCACGCGCACACCTTCCTGTTGACTGGCGTGGGAACGATGCTGTTCTCAGTGATCTACACGCTGGTACCCCTGCTCACCAAACTGGAGTTTAAACACCCCAAACTGGTTGACTGGCACCTGTGGTTATGGCTCATCGGCTCGGTTTCAATGGCCTACGCCATGGGCATGGCGGGATCAAACGGTATGATCCGCCGCACCCTCTATACCGGAGGGGAGTTCAGCACCAATACGCTGGCGGCGTTCATTGGCGGTTCGGTGGTCAGCATCGGGTTTGTGCTCTTCTTGATCAACCTGGTGAGCACCATCGGCTTAAAGAATGTGCTTTCCCTGATCCTGCCGGATAGAAAAACCAGGCAGCCTGACCCGCTTCAGGCACCGGCCCAATAATTTGCACCCAATTAAAGGATAAGAAACCGACTGCCGCGCAAACCTGCGGCGGTCGGTCCATATGGGTGAGTTATCGCGCCAGGGATCAGGGCAGCCAATCACGACTGAAGCGTGAGCCGCAGCCAACGAACGGGTATAATTCCCTCTGGCTTAGCATCGCTGCAAGGGGTGATACCTCAACTGCCATTTCCTCGCTGCAGCAATCATTCATTAAGGAGTATGGGCGCTCCGCCTGATGCAGTAGCGCCTGGCAACCATCATGGACGAAAAAACACTGAACGGGCGTATCAACCATCTGCGCGAAACTTTTAAAAGCGGGATAACCCAGCCGCTCGCGTGGCGCCGCCGGCAATTGTGCATGCTCAACAAAATGCTCAAAGAACGCAGCCAGGAATTTGAAACCGCGCTTTCCACAGACCTCCGTAAAAGCCCTTATGAAACTTACCTCACAGAAATCGGGCTGCTGCAAATGGAAATTGATGAAGCGCTGCGCGAACTGAGCAACTGGTCCAAGCCAAAAAGCGTCCCCACGCCGGTGTTCCTCCATCCAGCGCGCAGCTACACCACCTTTGAACCGCTGGGAGTGGTGTTGATCATAGGAGCGTGGAATTACCCCCTGCTGCTGACCATTGGCCCGTTGGTCTACGCAATCGCCGCCGGTAACGCCGCGGTCATTAAACCTCCTCGTACCGCCAGCGCCGCCTTCATGGCCATGGCCAATCTCCTGCCACTCTACCTGGACGCCGACGCTTTTTTTGTGATTGGTGACGACACCCCCAATGAGCTGATTCTGGAACAGCGGTTTGACAAGATCTTTTTCACCGGCAGCTCAGCCACTGCCAGGATTGTGATGACAGCGGCGGCGAAGCATCTCACCCCGGTCACCCTGGAACTCGGCGGTAAAAGCCCCGCCCTGGTTGACCGCACAGCCGATCTCAAAGTCGCCGCGCGGCGTATCGCCCAGGGAAAATTCTTCAACGCTGGCCAAACCTGCGTGGCGCCTGACTATGTTCTTGCCGATGAAGGAATCCTGGACGCGTTCGTGGCTGAGTTGCGCAGCGCCCTGTATGACTTTTTCGGACCTTCGCCCCGCGAGAGCGCCGATTTTTCCCGCATTATCAATCAGAAACAATTCGACCAGCTGCTTCAATACCTGAGCGATGGCGAAGTGGTTGTGGGTGGTGAATGGGACCGAGAAGCGCGCTATATCGCTCCCACTATTTTGAAGAACGTTCAGCTTGATGCCCCGGTGATGCAGGCGGAGATTTTTGGTCCAATTCTGCCTGTGCTACCAGTGAAGGATATGGACGCGGCGATTCACTTCGTGCAAGAACGTGATAAACCCCTGGCGTTATATATCTTCTCAAAAGACCAGGCAACCATTGACCATGTCCTGTCGCGCACCACCTCAGGCGGCGCCTGTGTGAATGAAGCGGTCAATCACGTAGTGGTCACCGGTTTGCCATTTGGTGGGGTTGGCAACAGCGGTATGGGGAAATACCACGGTGAATGGGGTTTCAGAGAATTATCCAACGCGCGTGCAGTGCTCGATCATGGAACCGGCTTTGACCCTTTGCTGCGCTATCCGCCGTACAACACAGCAAAAATGGCCAAGTTGAAAACCCTGATGGAAATGAGAACGCCCGCCTTTCTGGATGGGGCGATGCGTTTGCTGATCGGGAAGTTTGGCAACCTCATTTTGCGACTGGTACGGCCAAAGGCGGTAGAACACTCGCCGCTTTCTTCGGCTTCCGCAAAGAAACCTCAACCTGCTGTACAGCCTGATTGTGTTGAAACGTAATTCTCTCACCCGTTCTCATTGGTCTACCAGTCAGGCTGCATCCAGAACGAGCGGGCCAACAGGGCTGCCGGTCTGGCGACCTTCAACCGCTTCTTCCTGACCTTGTACTGCTGGGTTTTTTTTGCATTTGAGATTTTATTCACATTCACATGTCACTTTTTCGCGTCTTCCGCATCTGAAGGATGGATGCAAATAACAACACTTTTTAATTGTGAAACTATTTATGGTAAATGAAGGTCAACAATACGAAGTAATCATCATCGGCGGCGGGCCCGCCGGGGCAACCGCGGCAATTTACACAGCCCGCGCCGGGTTAAAGACGCTGGTGCTGGATAAAGGTTTGACCGCCGGTGCGTTGGGGATCACCAGCAAAATCGCTAATTACCCGGGATTGAACGCGGAGGTGAGCGGAGCGCAGTTGCTTGAAAACATGCGCGCCCAGGCGCGCTCGTTCGGTGCAGAGTTCATCACAGATAAAGTGATCGGCGTCAACCTGCTCGCAGAGCAGAAAAGTGTTTACGGCAACAACGGCACCTACACCGGTAAAGCAGTGATCATCGCCACCGGCTCAATGGGACGCGGCAACCGCATCAAAGGCGAAGATGAACTGCTGGGGCGCGGTGTTTCTTACTGCGCCACCTGTGACGCGGCCTTCTTCCGTGGTCAGGATGTGATAGTGGCGGGCAACAGCGATGAAGCCATCGAAGAGGCGCTTTTCCTCACCCGGTTTGTCAACCGCGTGCACTTCCTTTGCCCCACGCCAGAGCTTAAGGCGCCGCAACCCCTCATCGATGAAATCTCCGCCAACCCGAAGGTTCAGCTATACAAGGGGGCAGCCCTAAAAGAAGTGATTGGTACGGGTAAAGTGCAGGCTGTGAGATTCACCCAAAGAGGGCTGCCTGAACAAGAACTCGCCGTGAGCGGCGCCTTCATTTACCTGCAAGGCGGAAAACCGATCACCGATTTCCTGGTTGGGCAGTTAAAGCTCAACGACGGGGGGTGCCTGCTGGTAGATGAGGAATATCAAACCAGTATTCCTGGTGTGTTCGCTGTGGGAGACATCCTGTGCAATCACATCAAACAGGCGGTGGTCGCGGCTGCTGATGGGGCGATCGCCGGGATGGCGGCAGAGAAAACCCTGCGCGGACGCAAACAGATGACTGTCGATTGGTCAAAATAGATTAAAATTACCTATCCTGGAGGAGATAAAAAAAATGAACGAACCTGTACATGTTACCGATGCTGCATTTGAGAAAGCCGTTTTACAATCTACTCTGCCGGTACTGGTGGATTTCTGGGCGCCCTGGTGTGGTCCCTGCCGCATGGTCGCCCCCATCCTGGACAAAATTGCCAAGGATTACGAAGGCAAGGTCGTGGTCGCCAAGGTTAACACAGATGAGAACAACCAGTGGGCGATGAAATACGGCGTGCAGGGTATCCCTACCATGCTTTTTGTCGCCAATGGTAAAGTGGTGCATCAGCAGGTCGGCGCTTTGCCCGAAGAGATGCTACGGGGCATGCTGGACCAGTTCCTTGAAGTCGTCGCCGAGGATAAAAAAGCCGGGTAAGCAGGCAATCCATCACCCCGCAATGCACTTTAAAAAGGCCACCTTTCGGTGGTTTTTTTATTGTTTGTTTCTTCGCTGGTGATCGCACAGGGGCGAATACCGCATGTCCTTAAGGGTTGATGGTAAAATATTCAGACAAATATTATGTGATTTGACATATATAAGCGTGCGTTGTGGATTTTGTAGATCGACCCTGAGGAGGAGAGAAAAATGCAGAACAGTGATTCAAAAGTCATCGTGGTTGGTTCGGGCTCAGCCGGGTTTACGGCAGCGCTGGCTGCCAAAGAAGCCGGTCTTGATCCCATCATCATCGAGAGCACCGGCAAACTGGGAGGTTCATCCGCCATGTCTGGCGGAGGGGCGTGGATCCCCAACAACCCGCTGATGCGCAGAGCCGGAGTCTTTGACTCGTACGAAGAGGCCCGCAAATATATGGACCTGACCATCGGCGATGTAGGGCCAGCCAGCTCGCCTGAAAGGCGTGAGGCGTATCTGCGCGAAGGACCGCAAATGGTGGAGTGGCTCCAGAGCCTGGGTATGCGCCTGCACTACGGCAAGGGCTACGCAGATTACTACCCCGAGCTGCCCGGCGGTTCGCCCCTTGGTCGGCTGGTGGAACCAGAACCTTTTGACCTGAAGAAACTGGGCCAGTGGAAAGACAAGCTCAATATCTCCATATCGATCCCAGTTTACACGCTGGATGGCGTCAAGATCGCGCTTTCCATGCGTTCGCTCTCCACTTTTTTGCACACCGCTTATGTGATTGGCATCCGCACCATGGGCAGCATGCTTCTGGGCAAGAAGCTCGCGGGTATCGGCGGCGCGTTGATTGGGCAGCTCACATTCCTGGCCCTGCAGCGCAACATTCCCATCTGGTTGAATACCCCCCTGGTCGAACTCATCAGTGAAGGCGGCGAGATCAAAGGCGTGATTGTCGAAAAAGAGGGCAAGCGCACTGAATTGCGCGCCAGAGCGGTCATCCTGGCGGCAGGTGGATTCCCACACAATAACGAAATGCGCCAGAAGTACCACCCACACCCCATCACCACTGACTGGACAGTCGCGCACAAAGGCAATATCGGTACCGCCATCCAGGCTGGCATGGCCGTGGGCGCAGCGACCGCGTTGATGGATGATGCCTGGTGGGGACCCTGCTTTATCGACAGCAAGGGCGTATCGCAGTTCATGATCTGGGAGCGTTCCTTCCCCTATTCCATCATTGTAGATAAATCCGGCAAGCGCTTTATGAACGAGTCTGCTTCTTATGTCGATTGTGGTCACTGGCAGTACGAGCGCAATAAGGAAGTTCCTGCCATCCCCGCGTACCTCATCTTCGACCAGCATCATCACCGCTACTACCCGCTGGGGGTGGGGCTGCCAGGCGCGGAACCCAAAGAGTACTTTGAGTCTGGGATGCTGACCAAAGCAAACACGCTGGCCGAGCTGGCGCAGAAGATTGGCGTCGACCCGCAGGGGCTTGAAGAAACGGTGACCCGCTTCAATCAGTTCGCGCTGAATGGAAAGGATGAGGATTTCAAACGCGGGGACAGCGCTTACGATCGTATTTACAGCGATCCCAAGGTCAAACCCAACCCCAACCTGGCGCCGCTGACGCAACCACCATTCTATTCAGTCAAAGTGTGGCCCGGAGACCTGGGCACCAAGGGCGGCCTGCTTACCAATGAACACGCGCAGGTACTGAGAGAGGATGGCAGCATCATCAAGGGCCTGTACGCGGCAGGCAACACTTCCGCTTCGGTCATGGGGCACACCTATCCAGGACCCGGTTCCACCATCGGCCCGGCCATGGTTTTCGGCATGCTCGCCGGCAGGCACGCCGCCACATTAGAATAAACGCCAGCGCCAATAAGGGTGATGTGCGCACATTGGAGCATGCGTGGCATGCTCCTTCTTTTCTTCTTGACGTGACTGGAAACCCCAATATAATCAGGAGAACGGTAAAGGAAATCCACTATGCCCATTTTGACCCCTGGACGCCGCTGGCAGCCGATTTTTTACCCGTTTAAAAAAGATAAACTGGGCAACCGGCTGCTCATCCGCCTGGAAATGCTGTACAAAGGCCCCTTATGGGGCTGCCGGCAGTGCGGTAATTGCGTGCTTCAGGAAACAGCCTTCATATGCCCGATGGAATGCCCGAAGGGGCTGCGTAATGGCCCATGCGGCGGTTCCACACCCGAGTACTGCTACGTGGATGAAACCCGCCCATGCATCTGGTATAAAATCTACGAACGCGCTTTCCAAAGCGGTCGTGAAGAGCTGCTGATGGAGGTGCTGCCGCCGCTGGATTGGGACCTGGTGGGCGGAGAACAGTTGGGGCGCCTTGCCGGCCAGGTAAAAAAGAACGGAGTGCTGCGGGTGTTCACCGGCCTGGTTTCACTCGATAAAGCCAAACGGCAGCGCACCTGGGATGGTATTTTCCGTCCGGTGCGTCAGCCCGCCTGGTGGCGCGGCGATTCTGTGTACCATGCGCCAAAATACGAGGGGGATGCTTCAGAGCTGGAACGCCGGTTGAAAGCAGGCGAATTTGTGATCACCGCCGAGGTTCAGCCGCCGCAAACGGCTTCTACCAACCGGCTTAAACAGAACATCGAAATGGTCAGCAAACACGCCAGCGCGGTGAATTTCACCGATGGCGCCTCAGCCACGCCGCGCATGTCTTCGTGGGCATGCTCAGCCATCGCGTCGCAGATGGGCGTGGAAGCGGTGTTGCAAATTGCGGCGCGCGATATAACCCGTGTGAGCCTGCAGGGCACAGCACTGGGGGCAGCGGCCCTGGGCATTAAGAACATCCTTTGTGTCACCGGAGATAGCAACCGCCTGTCACCCTCTCCGCGCGGCAGAATGGATATATACGACCTGGACGCGATCCAGATGTTGTGGATATTGCGCGAAATGCGGGACGAAGGCAGGTACCTGGATGAACGCAATATCAAGTATCCGCCGAAATATTTCCTCGGTGCTGTGGCTTCACCCTCGGCATCTGAGGTCAAATTTCAAGCGCTGCGGGAACATAAGAAGGTCAACGCTGGCGCGCAGTTCTTTCAGACCAATATTCTATTTGACCTGGGTCGTTTTGAAGAATGGTTAAACGCCTTGGCAGCGCGAAATATTCTTGACAAGGTATATATCCTGGCGGGAATTTCTCCCTTACGCTCGCTGCGCAGCGCCCAATTCTTGAACAAAGAAGTCCCTGGTGTGCGTGTGCCTGACCATATCCTCCGGCGCATGGAAAAAGCAGACGCGGCTGGCAACGCCCAGGAAGAGGGCATTCAGGTTGCGCTTGAATTGATTGAAAAGCTCCGTCAGTACAAAGAGGTGAACGGCTTGCACCTCATGACCGTGGGCTGGGAGGAAATCATACCCAGGCTGGTTCATGACGCGGGCCTCTCACAATCGTAACGATCGGAGAGATCATCTCAGGCGTGCTTGAAGACAGAAGGATATCATGGCCAGATCAGAGCAGCGCTGTTCGCCCGCACATTCTTAAAAGAATCTAACACTTCGCGGTCGACCGCAACCGGGAATCAAGCATCCCGCGAGTCAATCGCGGGATCTTCATTATTTGCCCTGGAATTCAGGAAATACCCAGTATGCGCGAGCCGTAATAGGTTTGCGGGAGTTTGCGCGTGGTGCACAGCTCCACATTATAGGCTATACGCAGCAACAGGTGCTCTTCCCAGTGCCGACCCATCGCCTGCATGCTCACCGGCATCCCGTTGGCATCATAACCCACCGGGAAAGTGATCGCCGGCAAACCAGTGAGGTTGCCAGGGTAAACAAAGCGCATCATTTCAGTGTCCGTGCCCAGATCCGACCAGCCCGCGCTGAGCGCCTGAGGAGGAACGATTGGCGCGGTCATCGCTGTGCCAGGAGTGAGGATGACATCCACCTCACGGTATATCTCGGCGAAGATGTTCAAGGCGCGGGTGCGCATACGCTGCGCCTGGATATAATCGTAAGCGGTCAACTCCTGCCCCAACACCAGATTCAGCTTCGTACTGGCGGCGAAATCTTTCCAGTGCTGCGGGTAAGGCCGCATGCAGGCGGCCATCTCACTTAATATGGTAATGGCGTGAGCTACACGCATCGCGTCAAGCTCCGCGATGGTCACTTCTATCAACTGCGCGCCGGCTTTCTCAAACGCTGATACCACGGCGTAATTCAACGCCACAACCTCCTGGGTGGCGTGGTTGAACCAGTCAGCGTATATGCCGATGCGCACGCCTTTCAGGTCGGGTGTATGCCAGCCGCGCAGGGTGGGCGGAGGTTGTTGCAGCGTGTTGGGCTCCGCCGGGTCTGGGCCAGCGATGACCTGGTAGATTAGGGCCACATCCTCCACAGACGCGCCCAGCGGGCCGATATGTGCGACGCTCCAGCATAGCGGCGCGGCGCCACTCTCGCTCACCCTGCCAAAAGTGGGTTTCAGTCCCACCACACCGTTAAGGCTGGCCGGCACACGTATGGAACCGCCGCCGTCAGCGCCCAGCGCGGCTGGCACAATTCCCGCTGCAACCGCCGTGCCCGAACCGCTGGAGGAACCTCCCGGATCATGCTGCAGGTCATACGGGTTGGCGATGCGCCCGTGGTGCACGTTTTCTCCGTTTGTGGCAATGCCAATTTCATGCATATTGGTTTTACCCACCAATACAGCACCGGCCGCGCGCAGCCGCGCGGTCACAGTTGCGTCTTTCGCGGCAGGCCGTGCGCCGAGGAATCGGGTGCCCACAGTGGTGGGATAAGGCACCTGGTCCAGTTCGTCTTTGATCGCCAGCGGCACGCCCTCCAGCAGGCTGCGCGCCTGACCGTTCTTAAGCCTTTCGGTTGAATCCCGCGCCTGCTGGCGGATATCTTCAGCTGAACTGGCAATGAAAGCATTCAGCGGCGGGGTGGTCTGCTGGCTGGCAGCAATAGACGCAATCACCTCCTCCGCCACCTGCGCAGGGGTTACCACGCCCTCCAGGTAGGCCGCTGTGAAATCGCGAATCATATTGAACGGCAACCGTTCACGAGAGGGGCGGCTCAGCGAGGGGATGTGCTGAGGCAGTTCCAAGGGTTCCCGAGCGCGCTCCGAGGGAATAACCAGCGGGAAATTGGTTGGCTCTTCGATGAATTTCATCTCGCGCAATTTGGGGATTCCACCATTCTCAAGCAGGCTGCCAACCAACAGCGAGCGGGTCAATTTGTTGCTGGTGACGGCGGAAAAAAACTTCAACACGCCGCCATATAGTTTGGGCAGGTTCAGTGACTTAAGGTCGTACATGGTCATTTTTCTCCCTTTTTGGCTTCTTTTTTAAGAAAACAGGCAACTGCGCGTTGGATACCTCGTTTATGATAAATCATTATATACGCAAAGCAGGTGAACTGCCCAAAGCGCTGGACTACCTCACCTCACCTAGCCGCCCCGCCCGCCTCGTAACCTCAATCATCCCCTCGGGTGGGAGTGGTTTTTTCGTGAGAGGTCCTTGCGCTTATACCGAAAAAACCTCGTTAAACGGGCAAAAGAGACTCAGAGAAACGCCGCCAGAAAGCCTGCTTACGGCATAACCGGGGTTTGACCTCGTTAGAAAGGATTTTTCTCAGGTTATTTGACAGCCGCGCGCAGGGTTATGTTTTCCTGGCGCGAGTCCAGAAAAATCCCCAATAAAGCGAAATGGAAAGGATATACAGGATCATCGTGAGCATAAATGCCGGCGCAAAGCCGTGCTTTACCTGGATATAACCGCTGATAGTGGGGCTAAAAGCCCAACCAAAATTGCTGGCCATGCTCACCAGGCTGGCGACCGTGGCGCGCGCCGAGGGCTCGACTTTTTCCATGACAAAGGTCTGGTACACCGGTCCGCTCATATTCATTAATGCCACACGAATATAATAGGCGGCAGCAGCGGCCCAATACAGCGGGGAAAAACCCAGCAAAGCCAGGAACGGGATTGAGAGCGCTTGAGTAATGACCACAAACTGGATCTTTCCATATTTCTCCGCCAGGGGGGGCGCGATGAGCAGCCCCACGCCCATGGCGAGCGACCCGAAAGCAAACAACGTACCGATGGCGCTGTCCGATTGACCGTGCACCTGGCGGAAAAAAACGTTCATAAATGGCATGACCAGACCAGCGCCAATGGATGTCACCAGCATCGGCAGAACCAGTTTGCCCAACAACGCCGGATGGCTCTTAAAGTAAGTAAAGGGGGCAAACAGCGAACGTTCCACCACTTTGCCGCGCTGGATGGTCATCAAAAAAAGCGGCACCACCGCGGTGCTGGCAGCCACAGCCACAATGGTAAGTGCAAGCCGGTAAGCGCTGGCGCTGGTGGCGTCTCCTCCGGCGTATACTGCCAGCCAGGTCGGCAGTAACCCACCAATCCAGTTGCCCACTGAAGAGGCGGCCATTGAAATACCGGAACTGAAGCTAAAAAGGTAGGTGCGCTCTTTTTCACCGCTGTTTTCCATCAGGAATGGGCCCATCGTCACACCGGAGATGCTCTGGCCCAGCCCCATCAAAATATTCATTAATATGAAGATAGTGGGTGACGGGAATAAAAGCATACCGCAGATGGCAACCACCATTACCAACCCGCCACCAATCAACGAAAGCTTGCGCCCCAGCAGGTCAGCCAGGTAACCCATGGGGATGGCCGCGACGAGGGCGGTCATACTGCTGGCGGCCACCAGGTTGCCGACCAGCGCCTGGTCATAACCCAGGCTGAGAACGTAAAAATTGAACAACAAACGGAACACACCGAACGCCGATGAGCTGAGGATGGTGCTTAACAGGTAGAGTGTTGCATTGCGCGAGAATGCGCGCACATTGCCAGCGTAAGCTCGCAAACCTTGAAGCACACGTTGATAGAACAGAGTCGCTGGTGGCATAATTTTCTGCGGTGATCGATGAAGCTGTTCTTTAAGGAAAAAGCCGGTTTGAAGTTTACCATAATTGTTCATTACCGCTTACACCCGCTGCCGCTGGTGATTTGCAGTGGACATCAGTCTCTTAAAAGCCAAAGTCGGATTACAATAAGCTACCGAAAACGCTCACAGGAGAAAAGACGATGCTTGATCAAATAAAACAGCAGATCAGCCGGGTCAAGGCGTTGGGAGCGAGTTACGTGGACACACGCTGGTACCCGGTGGAAGAAACCAATTCATTGTTAATGTGGAACGGCAATTTGAAAGAATCGAGCGCTACATTTGAAAGCGGGCTGGGCGTGCGCGTGCTGTATCACGGCGCCTGGGGTTTTTCAGCCTCCTCAGATACCAGTGACCTCGCAGCCTTGTATGACAGGGCTCTTGATAACGCGCGGATTGCCTCCGAGAGACTTTCTCTGCCAGTGAGATTGGCGGAGAAAGACGCCATCCAGGCGAAATTTGTGAGCCCCAACAAGATAAACCCGTTTGAAGTCCCATTATCTGAAAAGGTCGCCTTCTTGAGCGAAATGGACAAAAAACTGGATCAACCCGGTGTAACCCAACGGGCGAGCAGCCTGACCTTTATACGCAAACAAATCATCTTCGTCGACTCTGAAGGCAGCGAAATCGAGAAGGTCATTACCGAAGTCTTCGCCGGGCTCGAGGTGGATGGTGTTGATAGCGAGGGCGGGATGCATGAACGCAAGTTCAGCCCCTTCCGGCGCGGAGACAGCCGGGGCTGGGAGACCATTGACCTGCAGCACTTCAGCGAAAACGCGGAGCGCATTGTACGCGAACTCAACGACACGCTCAACGCCGATCCGTGCCCGGTTGACGACCGCTCGGTCATTCTCCTGCCCGGTATCATGTACCTGCAAACCCACGAAACCATCGGTCACGCGCTGGAACTGGATCGTATTTTGGGATATGAGCTGGCTTTCGCCGGCGGGTCGTTCGTCACCCTGGATGATTTTGGTAAATTGCGGTACGGCTCTGAAAAATTGACCGCCAGGGCGGACGCCACGCTCCCCAACACGCCAGGAAGTTTTGGTTTTGACGACGACGGCATTCCCGCGCAAGACAATCTGCTCATTGACCGGGGTTTGCTGGTTGGCGCGATCAGCGGGCGCCAGATGGTAGAAGAAGCCAACGCCCGGGCACGCCGGCAAATTTTTCATGGCAGCAGCGGGGCAAACCGCGCCACCTCCTTTTACCGGGTGCCGATCGAACGCATGACCAATATCAATATCGACCCTGGCAACGACGGCACGCTGGAAGAAATCATCCGCAATACAGAAAAGGGAATCGTGCTGGATGGAGACCGCAGCTGGTCCATTGGTTCCAACCGAGAGCAATTCCACTTTGGAACGGAAGCAGGATGGCTGGTAGAGGATGGTCGGGTTACCCGGGCGGTCAAGAACGCGACCTACAAAGGCGCCACGCTCCCATTCTGGAATTCGCTCACCGCAGTGGGTGACGCCTCCACCTGGGAAGTTTATTACGTGCCTAACTGCGGTAAAGGACAACCCAACCAGATCATGCAGTTGGGTCATGGCGTGCCAGTGTGCCGTTTTGACAACGTCAGGATTGGAGAATAACAATGAAGGATAGGATTCTCAATACATTAGACCAGTTGCGCCGGTACGCGCTTTCAAAGGGCTACAGCGTCTCCATCTATTTTCAAGAAGAAGACAGCTCGCTGATGCGCTTCGCCAACTCGGCCATTTCGCTGAATACCAATGAACACCTGATCCGCCTGAATATCACCGCTTGTGATGGTCGAAAACGCGCCAGTTACGGGATGATCACCGACCTTTCCAGGGTCGAAGATATGCAAAGAGGAGTAGAGACCGCGGCAGAAATGGTGAAACACAGCATGCCTCTCACCTATGAATCAACGATCCCCGTCTTCCGAGAAGCGTTTATCGACGAGAGCGGTTACGACCCCTCCTTGGCTGAGATGAGCAACGCTGAGAAACTGGCTTTCTTCAACCGCGTCGTCGCGGACATGGAAAGTGACGAAATCAAACTTTCCGGAGTCTTTTCTAACGGCGCGAACACTACCGCCATGGTCAGCACCTCCACTCCGTACCCCCTGTATATCAAAACCTCCGACGCGCAGGTGAGCATTGTATTGGCTCACCAGACCCTCAAATGGGAAATTCAATCGGAACAATCCGCGCAGAAGAAGGATGAGCTCTCTGCGGATGCCATGCGCCAGGAGCTGTCGTGCCTGATGTCACACTACATGCACGACACTCCCCAGCAGCTCCCATTGGGGGTTTACGATGTTGTTTTCGGGCGCGCCGCCATCGCGGAGATGCTGCAATTCATGAGCTACATCGGCATCCACGGCGGGTTAATGAAGCGCGGCTATTCCTGCCTGAGCAAAGAAGATATCGGGAAAAAGATTTTCTCTGAACAATTCACCCTTATCGATGACCCCACCCGCCTGGAAACCTTCCCGTTTCGCCGCGACCTGAGTGGAATGACACGCCAGCCCTTCACCCTGGTGGAAAACGGTATATTCAAAGGCTTCATCTGGATGCAGGATGACGCGGATGAATTTGGCGAGCAACCCACCGGGCACACGATCCCCCATTTGAGCCTGAGCATGGCAGGCGGCTCTCAAGCGGTGGGCTCTTTGGAAGACCTTTTTAACCAGCCGCGCGATCACGACCTGCTTTACATCCCCTTCCTGCATTACATGAATATCGTCAACCCGTCCAAAGGCATCCTCACCAGCAGTTCACGCTTTGGCGCGGTCTTGTTGAAAAAAGATGGGCAGACCATTATTCCATACAATGTCCGTCTCACTCAGAGCCTGTTGGACATTTTTGGAGACAAAGTGGATTGGCTATCAGCCGAAACGAGCGCGTACAACCTCTCAACGAGCTATGATGCGCGCAACCCCACCGCTTTCATCGTTCCGCGGTTCGCCAGGGTCAACGGGCTGGAAATTTCACACTCCAACTCATCATACTAAATTTACACGCAGAGCAGCGAGAGCGCACAACCCTCTCGCTGCCTGCCAGTTAAAAGTTGCCGTCAACAAGGTATTCCTGAAGGATGCCCTGGTGTCATCCTTCACAAGACCGGTGGAAGGTTATCCGATTGGGCTTTCCCGGTTAGCGTTTCGCCGGAGTATGAAAGATCGCCCCTGAACTTATCAGTAGAAGGCAACGACCGGCGGGTACGCGAAGCGCCGGCAAACGCTGAACGATTGAAAGCTCGCCTAGAGCTGCCGTCGACGGACCATGTACGGTCCTCTCGTCAGCAACCAATGCGCTCACTGGCGCTGTCGCACATTTTTCAATCCAAGTAATTCTTCTTATGCTATCATTATGCGCAAGGAGACTGAACAATGCGGCCTGACTGGGATTCCTACTTCATGAAGATCGCCTTCGCTGTATCTGAACGCAGCACCTGTGACCGGGCTTTTGTCGGCAGTGTGTTGGTGCTGGAGAAGCGCATTCTCACCACGGGGTTCAATGGCTCGCCCATGGGGCAACCGCACTGCGATGAAATCGGTCATCTGCTTGTGGATGGGCATTGCGTGCGCACCATCCACGCGGAAACCAACGCCATCATTCAAGCAGCGCTGCATGGGGTTTCAACCCGCGGCTGCACCTGCTACGTGACTCATTTCCCGTGTATCAACTGCACGAAAGCGCTCATCAACGCCGGTGTCACCCGCCTCGTTTATGACATCGCCTACCGCATTGATGAAAACGCGCTGGAATTTCTCCGCGCCGCTGATATCGAAGTCGTGCAGCATCATTTTGACCCGCATCACTGAACCAGGCGGCTTTCTTCGCGCCTACCCGCTATCTTTCATTGTCATCCTGGCGGGATGAATCCCGGTTTTTTCCAGGAGGGCGAAGCCCCAGCCACGCGCCTGCCCTGGTAGAACAGATACTGACGTTGGAGAAAAACACCCAGAGAAATTCAATTCGCCAGCCGCCGATCTCTGGTTTCCGACCTCTTCTCCATTTTTTTCGACAACATCATGACCACAGCCAAGATATCGTCGTATAATAAGTATTACCGTGAGTGTCAAGGTAACAGAAGGAATTAAGAATGAACTCCCCTAAAAAATATATTGATTGGGAACCTCTGAATGCCGTTCCCGGGTTGCGCTTCCGTCACTTCTCGGGCGAAGCGGACTACCAAATACGCCTGGACATATTCAATGCCACTAAAGAGATCAATGGGATTGATTATGTGTTAACCCTGGAAGATTTCAAAAACGGCGCGAAATGGACCAAGAACTACGACATCTATCAGCATCTCTTGTATGTTGAAGTAGAAGAAAAACCGGTAGGTTATTTCGGCTACTCATGGGATCGCGAACCAGACGGCAAGGTCATCTACGGTCCATTCGGTGTGCTGCTGCAGGAATACTGGGGGCTCGGCATTGCCTCCTTGATGCTGCGATTCGCAGAGGACAAATGTAAAGAGATAGCCGAACTTAAACACGCGGGCATGGACCGGCGCTTCCGCATCTGGAGAAAAAAGAAAGCCGTTGAAACGGTTCAGTTTCTGCTGGACAAGGGATATACCATTGAACGCTACTTTCTCGGTATGAACCGCCCCATTGACCTGCCGCTGGGTGAACATCCCCTTCCACCCGGGCTTGAGATCCGTCCGGTGGAACCCGCCCATTACCGCTCGATCTGGAACGCGGACAGTGAGTCTTTCAAAGACCATTGGGGATATTCTGAACCAACAGAAGAAATGTATGAAGCCTGGCAGAATGACCGCAAGTTTCAGCCGCACCTGTGGAAGATCGCCTGGGCTGGCGACCAGGTAGTCGGGGTTGTGCAAAACATGGTGGACGAAGAAGAGAACCGCGTCTACAACCGTAAGCGCGGCTACACTGAAAATATCTCGGTGCGCCGCCCCTGGCGCGGAAAAGGAGTTGCCAGCGCCCTCATTGCCGAGAGCATTCGCATGTTCCGTGAAATGGGCATGGACCACACCCACTTATCAGTGGACGCGGACAGCCTCACCGGGGCGTTAAGGCTGTATCAAAATATCGGGTACGAAGTGGATGACACGCAAACCAGTTACAACCTCTGCAAGCCCTTCTGAGGGACAGGTGAAATCAACCCCGCGCCATTTGCCCACCCGCTACCTAACTCTTCCAACTTTGAGGGTTGCGTACTATGAAGCCGGCAGCGGGACCAACCTCATCCTGCTGCATGGCAATTCAGAAAACAAGGCCATCTTTAAGCGATACCAGGTGGAATATTTTACTGATTATCACACCTACGCGCTCGATAGCCGCGGTCACGGTCAAAGCCGGTCTGTTGACCGGGCATATTCCATCGCGCAGTATTGCCAGGACGTGATCGACTTCTGCCAGGCGCGGGGCATCCATAAAACCCACCTGGTGGGATACAGCGATGGCGGCAATATTGCGCTGCTGCTGGCGAAGAACGCCCCGCAGCTTTTTGAGCGCATCGTCTCTATTTCACCCAACTACCTGGCCAGCGGCAGCGAAGAGCGGTTTTTACAGGCAATCACACGCCGGTATGAACGCATGAAGCGCTGGCACCGCTGGGGATGGCCAAACCGGAAAAAGATAATGCGGTACGAATTGATGCTGAATGACATTGGCATCAGCAGCGAGGAGTTGAAAGGGATTCATACCGGTATGAAGATTCTCTACGCCGAACGCGAGATGATCAAGGAAGCGCACATTCTCGAAATTGCCGCGCTCATCCCTCACAGCGAGCTCCAGAAGATCAAAGGCTGCCATCACCTGAACATTCTCGAACAACCGGAGACAGTGGCTGCCATCCGAGCCTACCTGGAAACAGCAGGCTGATCCTTGACGCGATAAAAGGGAAGCACGCAGCTGGTGAATTAAACGCGCGCTTCAATCCTCCAAAGTACGGGGGGGGATGAGGTGTTTTTAGAACGCGAGTCTTCTCGGACGCGTGTTTGTACGTCGTTCCCTCAACCACGATGCCATCCGCACCCTCAATGGAGCCGCGGCCTGTTACGCACCCTACTAAGCCTTCAGAGACGTATCTTACGAATATCCCAATGCGGGCTGGGGGTTACCTAACCCCATCGCCATGGCAATGGCGCCCAGCACCCCCGAGTACCTCCCCAGCGCGGGAGGAATAATATAATCATCCATGCCAGAAAGGATAGCGTCCTCGCGCACGTAACCGTTTAGCAGCTCAGTGACCCTGCTCCTGATGAGCGGGTATAAGAATGAACGCTGCATTATTCCGCCCCCTAACACAATGATGCGTGGAGAAAGCGTGAGGATCAAATTGGTCAGCGCGCTGGCGATATACTCCACCTCTAGCAGCCAGAACGGATCCTCATCTGTCAGGTCTTCACCACGTTTGCCAAAACGGGCAGTTATCGCTGGTCCGGCAGCCAGACCCTCAAAACAATCCTGATGGTACGGGCAGCTGCCTTCAAACGGGTCCTTCAGCCTGTCATGAGGGATGCGTATATGCCCCATCTCAACCGCCGCCAGCCCTGATAGCGGTGCGCCGTTCAACAGGTACGCGCCGCCGATCCCGGTTCCCACTGTGAGATAGAGGGAAGGGTCAATTCCCCTGGACGTGCCCCAGGTGTGTTCTCCGATGGCGGAGCCGCTGACATCCAGGTGGAAGACAAAGGGCACGCCCAAATGCCGCTGAAGTTCACCGAGGATGTTGGTATCTCTCCACCCTGGCTTGGGCGTGGCGGTGATGTAGCCATAAGTCGGAGAAAAGGGGTTCACCTCCACAGGGCCAAAAGCGGCGAGCCCGATGCTCGCAACCATCCCCTGCTGAATAAAAGGCTCAAAGAAAAGCCGCACCTGTTCCAATGTGCTGGAGGGATCGGTTGTGCTGAAGGTCACTTGATGCTCCAACCGTGGAGGTTCTGAGGTCAGCGCGCAAATGAATTTCGTTCCGCCGGCTTCGATACCGCCATAGAGACGTTCGCCAGTCATCTAACTCCTTAATACCCGAAATCTGGTACACGCATTATAACTTCCGGGTTTTCAGCGGTCAATCAGGTTTCGCGACTGGTTTCTGGTTTCCTGTAATTTTTTTGCTCACCAAAAGATCCGCATTCCCGACTGGATGGCGCGCAGGTTCCCCTGGAACGCCAGTGAAATCTCGGTGTGTGGAGAAAACCCACATTTGGCGCAGTCAATTTCTGCCCTGCCGCGCAGGTAACAACCCTGCTGTACAGTGCCATCTGGGTTGGCATTGTCGATGAGCCTATCACGGCAGGTCCAGGTATTGCGTTTGAGCGCCTTGAGCGCGGCTACTGAATTGAGCACCCTGATCCCTTTCTTTTTCAGCCAGATGACCTCATCCAGGAGTTTTTCACGCCTGTCAAAATCAAGGAACAGCTCATCTTTTTGCCCATATGGATAATAAAATTGCAGGGTGATGGCGTGGAAATAGCCATTTAAAAACACCAGCAGCCGCGGAACCTCATCCGCATTGATGGCGTTAACCGTAACATGGGCAAAAAGGCGCGGGTGGCAGCTGGCGCGCACGTTCGCCATGATGGAGTCAAATACTGGCGCGCCCCGCAATTGATTGTGTGTCTCACCCAGCCCATCCAAGCTCACCCAAAGCACGTCCGTGGGCACATCCAGCGGTTGGGTGCCATTGGTGGTCATGCCCACGCTGTAAAAACGCTGCCGCGCGTAAACCACCAGGTCGTGCACGCGCCGGTTTCCATCGCGCCACAACATTGGTTCTCCTCCTTCGAAAATTAAAACACGGTTACCGCGCGCGTAAAGCCGATCGATGGTCGCGCAGGCTTGGTCATAATTTGGCTCAGAGGTTTTTAGGAGGTAATAAGGGCATTGGCGGCAGGTGAGATTACAGCGATAAGTCAATTTATAGCTCGCCAGAAAGGGTCGCTTTCGACCCAGCCAGTAGTGCAAAAAAATGTAGATAGCGCGCCTGGTCAACCCTTTTAGATCAGTATGAAAATGAGGCATATAGGTATTGTATCAAGCCCGAGCGCCTGGCGTCATGCCAAAGGAAAGTGTGGGTCAGCAGTAAGCTGCTGGCGGATGAACTGATCCACGCAGGCGTCAACCTTGGAACCCCACATGGCAATTAACCCGTCATGTACCTGCGCTTTCGTTCACTCATTCGTCCACATAACCACAAAGTCCCAGCGCGCCGGGGCCAGTATGCAGCCCCACCACCGGGCCCGTGGAGTTGACGAAAAGCTCCAATGGGTGATATTCTGCGCGCACCCGTTCAGCCAGCGCTTCAGCCTGCGCCCGCGCTCCGCCGTGTAACACCGCCACGCGCAGGTTCGCAATCCCTTTAACCCGTTCAAAAAATTTTCGGTACAGGGTTTCAACCATGGAGGTATACGTTCGCACCAGCCCAACAGGCTCTACCAGGTTGGTAAGCACATTGAACGCGACCAGCGGCTTGACCTTCAACATGGTTCCCGCCCATTTAACCGCGGCTCCGATGCGGCCGCCCTTGTTCAGGTATTCAAGCGTGTCCAGTCCGGCGATCTGAGTGATTCTGCGGCGCACATGGTCGATCTTCTCCAGAATGCCCCTGGTGTCCATGCCCGATCGCGCAGCGCGGGCAGCCGCCAGCACCTGCCATCCCATGCCCATCGAAGTGCCTGTGGAATCCACCACGGTAACCGGCAAAGAGAAGTCCTGCGCCGCCCGCCTGGCGTTCTCGTACGTTCCACTGAGCGTGCTGCTGATCGTGACCACTACCAATTCGTCAGCGCCATTATTAGCGGCTCGTTCATAAGCCTGTTGAAAATCCGCCACACCCGGTTGCGAAGAGCGGGGTTTTTCCACCTCTGTTGATAAACGCTGGTAAAACGCAGCGGGTTCAATATCCAGCCGGTCGCGGTATTGTTTATCTCCCCAAATGACGTATTGCGGCACCACTTCAATCCCCAAATCCCGTAAAAGAGGGTCAGGAATGTCACAGGTGCTGTCGGTGATGACCGCGATCATGGGACTATTTTACACCGGTAATGTGATAAAGATTATTTATCAATGGAGTACTTTCTCTTCCACCGTATGAATTGCGGGCATCCAAAAGAGCATCAACAGGGCTGCCAACAAGGCCAGCAAGCCACCGAAAAAGAACGGCGCTGACGGGCCAAGCCCCGTCCAGGCGCCGATGCCCTGCCAAAGGACGCCGGCAATGAAAGATGCGGGGAACGCCAACAGACCGATGACCGCGTTGTACGTGCCGTAGGCTGTTCCGCGTAAGTTCTCAGGAACAAGGTCAGCCACCAAGGCGTGAGCCGAACCGTATGCCAGCCCATAATAAACCCCGTACAGCGCATAGAGCACCCACACCTGCCAGCTGGAACGCGCCAGCGCAAAGCCAAAATAAATGACCGCGTACACCAGCCAGCCGCCAATGATGAGCCGTCTCCTGCCAATGCGGTCAGATAGCGAACCCGCAGGAGTGGATACCAACGTGTAAATAAGGTTAAACGCTGCCAGCATGATGAGAATTCCCAGCACCGAAACGCCCAGGTTCTGCGCGCGCAGCACCAAAAAAGCATCTGCAGAGTTTCCCAGGGTGAACAGGCTGACGATGACCATGAAAATGGTAAAGGGTTTGCCCATATTGCGCAGCGAGAATTTCGGCGCGGCGCGCTGCCCCTGAACCGCCACGTCTTGGGCGCCGACCACCAGCGAAAGCACCGCCAGGAGCGCCGGCAGCAGGCTGGCCAGAACGATAATCTGAAAAGTCGAACGTGCCAAAAGCACGTCGCTTTTTTGCGTCAGCCACACCACCAGCGCGGCGATGAGGATACCAATAAAGGCGCCGGCAGTATCCATGGCGCGGTGAAAACCAAACGCCAGGCCGCGAACATCAGGGGTGACAGAATCTGCCACCAGCGCGTCACGCGGGGCAGTACGGATACCCTTGCCCACGCGGTCAGCCCAGCGCACCCCTGCCACCAGCCCCCAGCTGTTGGCAATGTAGAAGAATGGCTTCACCAGGGCAGAAAGACCATACCCCGCCACCGCCAGCCATTTGCGCCCACCCAGGCGGTCAGAAAGCCAACCAGAGAACAACTTGAGGATACTGGCAGTGGCTTCAGCAATGCCATCAATGAGCCCGATGATGCTGGTCTGCACTCCCAGCACGTTGGAAAGAAAAAGCGGCAGGATATTCATGACCATTTCGCTGGAAATATCCATGAACATGCTGGTAAAACCCACTGCCCATATGTTACGCGGTAGGTTTTTAACTGAAGGCTTGTTAGCAGAACTCTTTTCAACAACTGCCATCCCGGGTCTCACTCTTCCTGAAAAGGGGAAAATAATTAGATGATCTGTTCGTGCGGATGTTTTTCATCCACCTTGGCCAACGCGAAGGATGCAGCAAAACCGAGCAGGAACAACACCGCGCACAGCGCGATGGTCCATCCGCTCACCCCTGCCGGGATGATCGCCAGCGTTGAACCCACCACCACACCCAGAATCAGGTGATACATCACGGTATAGGCTTTGTTGAACAACCACGAGACCAGTTTAGCAAAAACCAACACGCACAGGATCAGCCCAAGCGCGAGAGGGAGAATGACCCCCAGGTCCAGGTTTTTAATGCCGTTGGCCATCGGTTGATATAAACCCAGGTAGATAAGGAAGTTAGAAGGACTCATTCCAGGCACCACCACACCCAGCCCGATAAGCGTGCCGCTCATCAGCCAGTTGAGGAAGCTCGGCGCCAGGGTGACGTTCTTGATGCTTTCCATCCATTTCATCATCAAGAACATACCGGCGGCTATCACCGCCAGCAGGAGCCAGTGCCAGGCTTTGCGCCCTTGCTTGCCGGCTGTTTTAAAGAGCGAAGGGAAAGTACCGGCGATGAAACCGATAAAAAGCCAGATGAACGGCGCGGCGTAATGCGTGAAAGCCCAGTCCACCGCCGCCGAGAACGCTACCACACCGATGATCCCGCCAATACCCACCGGGATGAAGAAAAGCAGGTTCTTGATGAATTTTTCCTTCAGGTTGGCGATGAAACGCATCAACGGTTCATAAAGACCAAATACCACCGCCAGCACACCGCCTGAAAGACCCGGGGTGATGAAGCCGATGCCGATGATGACGCCTTTTATCAGGCGCAGCAGCCAGTCTCCAATCGAAGCGGTTTTCCTGGTCGTGGGTGTAACCTCTGACATAAAAATCATCTCCTGTAAAAGTTGATTCGCATGAAATGCTATTATAAGGCGCTTTGCCCAATGTAGTGAGGTGTTTTTATACCGATCTCCCAATGCCAGTGCCCTTCGCGCTGTGTGGTCAATGAACAGGAAGGTTCACTCCCTCGCCCAGCCCTCTGCTGCCGGTACAGGCAGGGCGGCAGAACAGGCAAAAAAAAAAAAAAAAAAAACAGCAGGATAATCGAAGCGCACACCCCAGAGTTCAGAGCCCGCTGAAATGTGCGCAAGCCACGCCATGCAGCCATCCATAGAGGTGGATAAAGCCCTTGTACGCGTCAGCCTAAAAGTCCTTCCCTCGTCAGGATGGACTTTTTAAGCGCCATTCATGCATGGGTTATGCGGTCTTTTCGATGATGATCCAGGCAGTCCAGCCCGCGACTTCAACACGTGAGGAAGCCCCAGGGAAATTAAAGAGCGCAGTCACCTGACCTGGTGAGAGAAATCGGCTGCGCATCAGCACCAGCTTTTCTATCAGCGCCAGCAGTTTCACCTCAAAACGGCGGATGTCAGGTTCTTCAATGATAATGCGTCCGCCCGGTTTAAGAAGGCGCCATAACTCACGGATGGTAGCCTCCTGGTCTGCCACGTGATGCAGCGCATCGACCATGATGATGCAGCAGAAACCTTCATTTCTAAAGGGCATTTCTTCGGTCAGCGCACATATCCCGGTCAACCCCTCTTTTTTTCGCGCTTCCCGCAGCATCGCGAAGGTCTGGTCTGCCACCACCACAGCCGCCGCTTTTCCCGCGAAGAACTGGGCAACACGCCCGGTGCCGCCGCCGGCATCCAGAACTACACCGCCTGGCTGCGGCAACCCCAGGTGGGCAAGGATCCTGTCAGGCGCCTTCGGTTGGATAAAATGCTCGTAGAAAGGAGCCAGCAGCCTGAAATGACCGGGTTCCGGCCTGTTTTCCGCGTTTGGCTCCCCTGCCTGGTGTTGAGTCATTTTTTGGCGGCGATATCTGATTTCGCCAGCGTAAGAAAATCTGCCAGCAGAAGTGGACCAGGGTTCTCGCCATTGCGCAAGCGCAGCGCCACCTGCCCGCTCTCCTCTTCTTTGTCGCCGACGACCAGCATGTAAGGGATCTTCTGGTTCTGGGCATCGCGAATTTTGGCGTTCATGCGCTCGGGTCGGTCGTCCACCATCACCCTCAACCCGGCCTTGCGCAGCTCAGCTTCAACCTTGCGGGCGTAATCCAGGTGGCGGTCGGCAATGGGAATGATGGCTGCCTGGGTAGGTGAAAGCCAAACAGGAAAAGCGCCAGCATAATGTTCGATGAGCACGCCAAAGAAGCGCTCCAGGCTGCCCAACAGCGCGCGGTGGATCATATAAGGGCGGTGTGGTTGACCATCTTCGCCGATATAGTACAGGTCAAAGCGCTCGGGCTCGTTGAAGTCGAACTGGATGGTCGAGAGCTGCCACTCGCGACCGATGGCGTCTTCCACTTTGAGATCGATCTTAGGTCCGTAGAAAGCCCCGCCGCCGCGGTCAACGTCGTAGTCCAATCCCGAGCGGTTGAGCGAATCTTCCAGCGCTGCCTCGGCAGCTTCCCATTGCGCCGGGTCACCTACTGATTTTTCGGGGCGAGTGCTGAGATAGGCATGGATATCGGAAAAGCCAAAACTGCGGAGGATATTCAGGCTGAAGTTAAGCACGAAGTCGATCTCCGCGGGCATTTGGTCTGGTCGGCAAAAGTGGTGTGCATCATCCTGGGTGAAACCACGCACGCGCATCAACCCATGCAGCACGCCGCTGCGTTCATAGCGGTACACGGTGCCTTCCTCTGCGTAACGCAGGGGCAGGTCGCGGTAAGAACGCAGCGAATTTTTGAAAATGTGCAGGTGGAAGGGGCAATTCATCGGCTTCAAGAAATACTGCTGCCCTTCAATATCGACCGGTGAGTACATATTGTCTTTATAAAAGCCCAGGTGACCGCTGGTTTCCCACAGCTGCGCCTTGCCGATATGCGGGGTATAAACGAAATCATACCCATTGGCTTCATGCTCTTCCGACCAAAAGTTCTCAATCAGTTTTCGAATGCGCCCGCCCTTTGGGTGCCAGAGGATCAACCCCGCGCCAATCTCATCGTTCACACTGTAAAGGTCAAGCTCCTGTCCAATCTTGCGGTGGTCACGCTTCTTGGCCTCTTCCAGCCGCCACAGGTAATCCTTCAATTCTTCTGGCTTGCTCCAGGCGGTACCGTAGATGCGCTGCAGCATAGGACGTTTCTCATCGCCGCGCCAGTAAGCTCCTGCAACATTGAGCAGCTTTATCGCGGCGGGGTTGATCTCGCGTGAATTGGTCACGTGCGGTCCGCGGCACAGATCGGTAAAGCCGCCCTGCGAGTAGATGGAAATCTCGGGTTTTTCATCTATCGGATTACCGTCATCATCCATCTCACCCGACTCGAGGCCTTCAATCAGTTCCATCTTGAAAGGCTGATCACGGAATAGCACTTTGGCCTCATCCGCGCTCACCACTTTGCGTTCAAAGTTGACCCCCGATTGGATGATGCCGCGCATACGCTTTTCGATACCCTCCAAATCTTCGGGGGTAAGCGGTCGGGGCAGGTCAAAATCATAATAAAAACCATCCTCAATAGCGGGACCGATGGCCACCTTCCCTTCAGGGAATTTTTCCAGTACCGCCTGCGCCATGATGTGCGCGGTTGAGTGGCGAATTTTGTACAGTTGCGAGCCTTCGTAGTGTTCCTTTTGTCTTGCCATTCTTTCCTCCATTCCAAGATTAAACAAAAACGCCCGTCCCATACTGGGGCGAGAGTTGCCTGCTTCGCGGTTCCACCCAGATTAATGCGGAGAAAAACCGCATCATCTCTTGTGACCATTAACGGAGTCATCCGTTTCCCTTAATGGGCGAGTGCCGTTCAGGTTCAAGCTCGCGGGTGGTTTTCGCTGTTGGTGTTCCTGAAAGAACTTTCAGCCAGTGGTTCCTTCTCTCTGTGAGAACGGTCAACAGGTACTCGTCCCGGTCAGCGCCTTGTTGAATTAGGGGAATTATACTCCAATTTTTTTCAAACCCAAGACGAACTTCTGTCAAAAATGTTCGCTGAACCTGCCAACCTGGTTTTGCTGCCGGGTTTCCCAAACCACGCAAAAAAAGGAGGCCGCGGGGTTACCGTCAGCCTCCTGCTGAAATACGCCGGATGACACGTATAAGGTTAAAACGCCTGGTCAGGCTTCCAAACCTTCCAAACCTTACCAGCCAGATCTGGGCCCGGTGTTAAGGTTGGCTTGCCAGGTACCCAACCGGATGGCGTGACTTCTCCGGTCGCTACCACATGCTGGAAAGCCTGCACCTGGCGGATCAATTCAGACACATTACGACCCACTTCGGGGGTCAAAACTTCCATTGCGCGAATATTGAAATCAGGATCGATCAAGAATCTCCCCCGGATGTCCACTCCTGCGGTTTCATCGTAGACGCCGTAAATAGTGCCTACGCGCCCGCCAGCATCTGAGAGCAATGGGAATGGCACGCCGCCCTCCACCATCTTGGAGAGCTCCTCTTCCTGCCAAATTTTATGCGAAAAGCGGCTGTCAGTGCTGATTGCCAGGACTTCCACCCCTAATGCCTGTAATTCTTTGTATTTGACGGCAACTGCCGTTAATTCTGTCGGTCAGACAAAGGTGAAATCACCGGGGTAGAAACAAATTACAATCCATTTACCCTTGTAATCAGAAAGGGTAATATTCTTGAACCCGCCCTGGTGAAAAGCAGTTAACTCGAAATCAGGCGCGGGTTTGCCAACTTTTGCTTGAACCATTGACACCTCCTTTTGAAATACTGGCGCAGCTGAGGGGGTTTCTGATGCAGCGGAAATTGGACCTTTCACTGGTTTAACACAACCATCTTTATTTTCTGCCATTCAACCTCCTTTTTTTTGCCGGCGTAATTCTTGCGTGTAATTTAATCATACTCAGATCTCTCAAAAAATCAATCGCCATCCTTCTTCGACCCCACGTGGGGGTTAGAATATCGAGTTCCAATGGAAAACCCAGCTCACCGAACCCTCGCCAGCGGGCTTGGCAGCCAGTTCCACGGTTTAGCCGAAAGCCTTTTTGACCTTTTCCTTGGTGTACGGCAAATCACGCAGCCATACGCCAATGGCGCTGTGGATGGCGCTGGCCATGGCTGGCGCGACACCATCAATGGAAATTTCCGCGACCGATTTCACGCCATAAGGGCCGGTGGGCTCGTCAGTCTGCACAAAGATCACATCCATCACCGGCATCTCAACGGCACGCGGGACGCGGTAGGTCTTGAGGTTGGGATTTAGCGGTTGACCTTCAGCAGAATACAGCATATCCTCGGTAAGGGCAAAACCCAGCGCCTGTGCCATACCGCCCTCGACCTGCCCGGAGGCTGTTACAGGGTTGATGACACGACCGCAATCAACCACCATCACCAGCCGCTCTGTATCCACTTTGCCAGTTTCAGTATCCACCACAATCTCAACAAATTGAGCGGCGGTGGGCGGCGGGCTCACCGGGCTAACGTGCGATTCGGTGGCCATTATTTGATGCTGCGCCATCTGATGCAGGCTGCTGAGACCAATCTCCTCGAAGCTCACCTGTCGACCATCTGCTGCAACCACTTTTTTATACTCCAGGCGCAGAGTGTTGAGGTCTTTCACGCCCATCATTTTTCCTGCGTGTTCCAGCAGTTGATTCTTAATATTGACGGCAGTCTTGCGCACCGCTTCTCCGGAAAGGTAAGCGGTGCTGCTGGCATACGCTCCTTTATCAAATGGGGTGAAGTCAGTGTCAGATGAGTAGACGATGATGTCATCCACATCGGTGTTGAGCACTTCAGCCGCGATCTGCGCGAGTATGGTATCCGAGCCAGTGCCCAGGTCAGTCGCTCCCATAAGGAGGTTAAACGAACCATCATCGTTCATCTTGAGCGTGGCAGCGGCCATATCCAGGTTGGCCACGCTGCTGCCGTGCATCACCACCGCCATGCCGATGCCCCGTCGGTAGCGACCCGTTTGATCGCGGTAAGCAGCGCGTTTGGCATCAAAATCAGTGACCCTGCGCCCAATTTCCACGCATTGTTCCATGGCGCTGGTAACCAGCTCCTGGCGCACGCCTGTGCGACCCTCGCCAAGTTGCTGCGAAAGGTACATCTCTTCGCCTACTTTGATCCAGTTCTTTTTCTTAAAGTCCACCACATCCAGCCCCAGCCTATCGGCAATTTCGCTCATGAGCACTTCTATGCCATACTGGCACTGCATGCTGCCGTAACCGCGGTAAGCCCCAGCCACAACAGTATTGGTATAAACAACATCACAAATAAATCGGGAGTTGGGTGAATTGTACAACGTCAGCCCTTTGAACCCGCCCACCATGGTGACAGTGAGCCCATGAGTGGCATACGCGCCGGTATCCCCAATCAGGTACAGACTGGCTGCAGTGACTTTATCCCCTTTCACGCCTATCTTATAGCGGATGGTGGTGGCGTGGCGTGAGCGCGAGCTGGTGAACTCCTGCTCGCGGGTGTACTCCATGCGCACCGGTCGTTTGGTGATCATGGTCAGATGAGCGACCAGGTCTTCAATGAGCACTTCCTGCTTGTTGCCGAATCCGCCGCCGATGCGCGGCTTGATGATCCTGATCTTCTTCAGCGGCAGACCGATGAGCGGCGCGATAATGCGGCGCGTGTGGAAAGGAACTTGCGTAGAGGTACGGATAACCATGCGTTCGTCTTCATCAAAATAACTGATGGCAACATGCGGTTCAAGGTGAACATGCTGCTGTTTCTGGGTGTGGTATTCGCCTTCGAACACGTGGTCAGATTCAGCAAAAGCTTTGTCTACATCGCCTACTTCAGCTTCGATATGATAAACAATGTTGCGCTCTCGGTTATAAATGCCCTCCGTGTCAGGTTCGTCATGAATCACCGGCGCACCTGGCTGCATGGCGGCTTCCATATCTACGACCGCTGGCAGTACTTCGTACTCGACATCAATCAGTTTGAGAGCATCGTTCGCAATTTCCAAAGACTCCGCCGCCACCACAGCCACCCGGTCGCCGACGAAGCGCACCTTGTCATCCAGGCTGACCTGGTCATAAGGTAGCGGTTGTGGGTAGCTCTGCCCGCCGCTGGCGTATTTCACACGCGGTACATCATAGTGGGTGAGCACAGCGTGCACACCCGGCAAGGCGCGCGCACGGCTGGCATCAATATGTTTGATGCGCGCATGGGCGTGCGGACTGGTCAACATGGCGGCGTAAAGCATACCCGGTAAATGAATATCATCAGTGAAAACTGGCTTGCCAAGCGCCAGCTTGCGCGCATCCACTTTTATCTCTGATTTGCCCACCACCCTGGTGGCGGGCATTGAAGCGGGTGTGTAAACCAGTGGCGGGAGGGGATCTCGATTGCCGTCAGCGCGAAAGAACTCAGCCGGAATTTCAATCTGCGCCAGGTCATCTGGAAGAGGAAGGCTAATATGATTGAAAGGCGCCACTTTTTCACCACGTTTGATGGCTGCCGCCCGCTGAACCGCGTTGACGCCGCGCACATAGCCCGTGCAGCGGCAGAGCACCGGGTTTAGGGCATTGCGAATCTCCTTCTCGGATGGATCAGGCTGATGATCCAGCAACGCTTTTGCCGAAAGCATTAATGCCGGTGAGCAATAGCCGCACTGGATGGCGCCGGTTTCGATAAAAGCCTGCTGAATGGGATCGAGCTCGCCATTCTTACTCAAGCCTTCCAGGGTGATGATCTGGCTGCCTTCGGCTTCCATGGCTTTAATGGTGCAACTGCGCACCGCCTTGCCGTTCATAATCACGGTACAAGAACCGCATTCCCCGCTGCCACAGCCAAACTTGACGCTGAAATACGAGGCGGCGCGTAGGGCGTCCAGCAAGGTTTCTTCCGGTGTCACCAGTAATGCCTTCTTTTCACCATTGATGGTCAGTTGTACGCTTTTTTGAGCAGGATTCATGGTTCCTCCAAACGCGGGTTAACGCCGATCAGGATTTTTATTGACAACTCTGAATGCGTTACTATTTTATTATAGAATCCAAAAAATGACCTGCCGCGGTTGGCGCGGTTTCAGTGCTTTTCCATTCTGGCAATCAGGATTAGGGAAAATTCCACCTTGGAAACTCAAAAACAAGCAGCACCAAACCCCCATGTGGTTTTGTCCCTGCTTCACTGGGCGTATAAACCCCGCGACTACCCCCCGTTCCCGCGGTTTCCACAATGGAAGTTCGCGCCTGTTTCAGGTCAGAGCGGATGGATAAACTGAAGTTTGCGCATTTAAGTTGGTGGAATACGGGGTAACTCAGGCGTCTTTTACCATGTTCACCACCTGCACGCCCCGCACTTGCGGGAAACCAGCGCCCTGACTGATGGTGAGCCTGGCAGCCGCTTCATCGATAATGCGCGAACCCGAGAGGTAAGTGACCCCGTAGTCGAACAACAATGGTACCAGCGGGGTGGAGGGACCGAGAATCATCACCGGCACGCCTGGACGGCACAAGGAGAGCAACCTCTCTATGGTGTGGTTGATGAAAGCCGTGCCGGTAATGGCAACAACATCCGCGCTCGGCAGAAATTCCTGCGCGGCTTCTTCTGGGAAGTCGTCTCCGTGGGGGTCCTTCTCAATGACCCACAGGTTCGCGGCGAGGTCACGCAGTTTCGTAATAAAGGGGAAATGCCCGATGACAGCCAGGTTCTTACCGGGGCATTCGCGTCTTAACACTTCTGAAGCGTTCCCTTCTTTCAGCTTGGAATCGTCAAGGTCAATTAAGGAATTGTAAGCGGCGATGCCCAGGCTGGCTTCAAGCAGGTTGTCAGATTCGATCCAGCCGGCCAATTCCTGAGCGCTCTTTTCTAACAGGCAGCCAACGTCGCGCATGGGCGCGTGCCCATGCGGTCCGTAGTTGACCAGGGTTGACCCCAGTCCACTGTGTTTACTGCAAACCAAAGTCCAGTGAACCCCTACCAGAACACTTCGCAGTGGTACCGGCTCTTTGGGCAGCAACGCCAATAAATCAGTATAGATGCTCATCTCAACTATTCAGGCGCAACTCACACGCCAAAAATTCCTGACAGCAAGAAAACAAAGATCGAACCGAGAATAATGCCAATCGCGGTGTAGTGTTCATGCCCATATTCACGCGCGGTCGGGATCATTTCATCCAGGGTGATGAACACCATCACCCCCCCAGCGAAAGCCAGTGCTGCCGGCACCAATCCCTGAAAATTCACCAAAAACAGGCTTGCCAGCAGCGCGCCTACCGGTTCCGCCAGACCAGAAAGGAAAGCCACCCGGAATGCGTCCCAGCGGCAAACGCCGCCCTTGCACAACGGGAGCGCGGTGGCAATGCCTTCAGGGATGTTATGCAATAAAATAGCCACGGCGATGAATAAACCAAATTTGGGGTTGTGAAGGTAACCAGCGCCAATCGAGATACCTTCAGGCAGGTTGTGAAGCGTGATGCCCGCCGCCAGCAGCAGACCAGTGTTGATGAGTTTATAGTCGTACATTCTGCCCTGGCGGTAAAGGCGGCCAAACCCGCGCCCTCCAGGGCGCGGACCCATCCTTTGGCGTGGTTCAGCGCAAGGAGGTTCACCTCTTACTTCCTTCTCACCAAAACGTATATGAGGGGCGAAGTGATCCAGCAGGAACATGAAAATCGCTCCTGTGGCAAAACCAATGGTGGCAGTGATGTACCCCGCCTGCTTCCAGGCCTCGGCAACGAGCTCCAGAAAAGCCAGGGAAATCATCACACCCGCGGTGATGCCCATCAGCAGACCATAAGACCTTCTGCCTGGTCGTCGGATAATCGCGATCAACCCGCCGAGCCCGGTTCCCAAACTGGCCATCAGGCTGAGGAGTAAGATGTTAAGCAAGGGGGATTGTCCGAAAATCATAAATTCCTTAATAAGGACCATTCATCACCATGGATTAATGAAGTGCCATTGTAACCGAAATGCACATTCGTTCCAAGGCGACCCGTTGAACATGGTCACTCATCCTGGCAAATGGCGCCTGCCGAAAGCGGATCAAAGCCCTCAGGCCACTGGGTGGTTTTATCATACAACGCTCCCTGCAAAACAGCGCAATCCAGGTCCGCGCCGGTAAGGTCTGCGCCGCTCAGGTTTGCGCCGATGAGGTTCACGCCCATCAAACCCGCGCCACGCAGGTTGGCCTTGCGCAGATTCGCTCCCTGTAAAATCGCGTGTTTAAAGGCAGCTTGCTCGAGGTCAGCCTCTTCCAGGTTGGCATCCCACAAAATGGAACGCTTCAGGTTGGTGCTCTTGAGATTAGCTCCCGCAAGATTCACATTTGCCAGGTCTTTGCCATACAGGTCAATCCCCTCCAGGTTTGCCCTGGTGCCATCGCACTCGCCGGCGAGAAACCTGGCGTGCGCCTGGATGATTCTTTGCAGGTCTTCGTAAATGATTTTCATCGAGTGGGTCACTCCGTTTGCTTATGCGGCGTCTCTTATCCTACAGTAACTTAGTCATAAACGTGAATACATTTAATGAAGCAGTTCAGGATGATCCACCAATTTGCCTTCGAGGTATAACTTCACGGCTTCGTCAATATCCTTCAAATCTGTCACGATGGGTGTGATTTCCAGGCGGCGCATACTATCATAAGCGCCCATGCCCATACCTCCGCAGAGAACAACTTTGCAATCAGAAATCGTTTCTGCCATGCTTTTATGTTTTAAGTGCGAACCTTCATCAAAGCCGTGCCGATGACCATGGGTTTCTTCCGCGCGACCACCAAAATGTCCGTGCCCGGGTTTTTCACGCATTTCTCTATGAGTCACCTTGCCATCTTCAATCGTCAACACCAGGAAGTAAGGAGCCCGCCCAAAGTGCTGGCTGATCTTTTTACCATCTTCCGTAATAACCGCAATTTTCATGATTTTCTCCTTTTGTAATTTTTCAAGCGAAACATGCCGGCTGCCTGCCTCTTCGGCTGCATCTGCCGGCGCCAGAATCATCAGCAAACGGGCGAGCGCGGGTTGATTATTTTCCCATGCGTGGGGGAGATGTGCCTCAAAAATTAGGCTATCTCCGGTTTTTAATGGATAAACCTCATTGTCAATTGTGAACTGCGCCTGCCCCTCGATACAATACACAAATTCATGCCCGGTATGTACGATCATATTATTTCCGCTGCCCATGCCTGCCTTTAAGGTCACAAGGTATGGTTGTATGGTTTTTCTGGAAAGGTTTTGCGCCAAGTACACCAGCTGGGTATGGTTGAATGCTGTCGTTGGCTGAGGGTGCGCGGGTGTAAAAACCACCTGTTTTTCGATGGTTTCCTCAACGAAAAACGCAGACAAAGGGACAGATAGGGCAGCCGCCAGTTGCTGCAGCGTGCCTACAGAGGTAGAGGTTTTTGCGTTTTCCACAAGTGAGAGCGTGTTGATGTTCAACCCGCTCAGATCCGCCAGGGAACGTAACGAAAGCCCTTTGCTCACACGGAGCTTCCTGAGCCGTTGTCCCACCATCATCTCAGTGGTGGTGTGTTCGGTTCCCTGGTCAGGATCTGTCGGAAGAGTCAAGTTTTTACTCCACGGCGAACTTAATAGGTGTTTGATTGAGGATGTTATCTGAGATCGGGCAGCGGGCGTCAATATCGCGGACAAATTGCTCTTTTTCCTGCTGGGTCATGTCTCCGTCGATCGCAACCTTCACTCTGATTCCTTCAAACCCGGCGCGCACGTCGCTGCGTTTGCCCATCAGCACATCTGTATCCAAATCGCCATCGATTTTTACAGAGATCCCGCGTAAAGGAAGTTGCTGCTGTTTGGCAATGATCTGGCCAATTGTGGCAACACACCCTGCCAATGAAACGAACAGGTACTCCAACGGGGTGGGGCCGGCATCTCCCCCGCCACCAGCAGGGGGTTGGTCTACAATCGAAGCATGCTGTCTTGATTTGACTTCAATCTTGTATCCTTCCAACAACACTGCTTCAACGCTTACATTTTTATTTGGCATTTTAACCTCACGTATAAAAAGATGTATGAAAATTATAGTATACAAGCCAGGTTTTCATGGTTTTTTTCCCAACATAATTATAATTCTCAGGGTTTTTTATGACTTTTATCATCCGTGAGCGGGGGGAATGGGATTAAAAGGCGGACAGTATTTCAAACACAAATTCAAACTGATAGGACCCATCCTCCGCGACACCGCAGAAATTTGGCCTGCAAAATCCGTACGGTTGGGCTGCCTACGTGCTCAACGGTCAACTGTTCCTTAAGCGCTTCGCCTGGCAGCCCAATGCCGAATACCCGGATTTTAATGTGAACTTTGAAGCCTACACAGATAGGGATATTCTGGAATTGGAAACGCTCGCGCCGCTGACAGAACTGCAGCCTGGTCAAAGCGTAAGCCATAGTGAAGAATGGCTGCTTTTCCGTTCTATTCCCTCGCCGTCCTCCGAAGAGGATGTGGACAGGTACATCCTCCCTCTGTTATCTTAAAGAGTGGGCGCACCATTCTCTGCCAGACACAAATCCAGGTGGCTTTAATGGGTCTCGGTCACCTTGCTTAACCCGGAGGGGTTATCAGGATCCAACCCTTTATGGCAGGTGAGGTGGTAAGCGAACAATTGCCCGGGGATGATGGCAATCAACGGGGTCAGCCACTCAGGGATGCCTTGCGGAAGGCGCTGCCCGGCACGTGACAGCTGAAGCACCTCGTCCCGGTCTGTGATGGAGTAAATTTCCGCCCGGCGCTCTTCTCGCAGGCGCCCTAGCAGCTCATAAAGTGAGGGGTAAGCGATGCACGAAGGCGCAACATTGAGTACCGGGAAGTCCCCCTTCACCATCGCAATGGGCCCGTGGAGGAAATCCGCCGATGAATAGGGTTCAGCCATAACGCCTGACAGTTCTTTCATCTTAAGCGACCATTCGTTGACGGTGGCGTAATTGTACCCTCGGCCCAGTACCACGCAGTGATTCATAGAGCAAAAACTGGCTGCCTGTTGCGCGATCTCATCCTCTCTCCCCAGCATCTCTTCCATCCAGGCCGGCACATTCTCCAATGCGCGTTTCATTTCCGCGTTTTCAGCCAGTTCAGCGGAGAGCAAGGCCAGGGCCGCCAGTGAGTTGGTGTAGGTTTTTGTGGCTGCCACAGCCACTTCAGGGCCGCAACTGATATCCAGAATGAACTCGGCAGCGTCTGCCATGGGTGAAACAGGGTTGTTGGTCACAGCCAGCGACACGACCCCTTGCCGCCTGGCTTCTTCTATAACGCTGATAATATCGGGCGACCTGCCAGATTGTGACACGCCAATGACCAAAGCATTCTTAAGCAGCGGCGGCTGATGGTAGATACTGAACAAAGAGGGAGGTGCCAGCGCGATCGGCAAACGGTTGACCGCGCCAATAAGATATTGGGCATACCTGCCGGCATTCTTTGAAGTGCCCCTTGCGGCCAGGTATATGTATTCAATTCCGTGGGCTCTCACCTGCCCTGCAATGGTCGCGATAGCTTCCCCCTGTGAATTGAGTAATTTACGAATCGCTTGCGGTTGTTCGTGAATCTCATCGATCAGGCTCATATTCCCTCTTTCAATTCAGTGGTGTGTTTGATTTTATTAGGCTTTCCAACCATTCGCGCGCCTGTTCCAATTCTTCAGTCGGATCGTGGTCAAGCGTGTGGTTTTCAATGCTGATAACGCCATCATACCCGATTTTCAACAGACCTTTCACGCACGCCTCAATTGGGACAATGCCTTTGCCATAAGCGCAGTTAATATGCGCATCGCCCGGCAACACATCCTTAAGATGCACGTGGAAAATGAACTGGCGCAGCTCATCAATCGCCTGTACCGGGTCATACCCGTGCGTGGCGTACCAACCAGTATCCAGCGCCGTGCCGATGACCCCGTTCCCACCGTCACCAATTATCTCCAGCATCTCACCAGCGGTCAATTCCTCCTCATTCTCAATCGCCAGCCTGAGTCCGTGACGTTTGAGCGTTTCAATCACAAAGGCTCTATCCGTGTGATAAAGCGCGGTGGTACCGCTCAGCAGCGGCGCGCCAATCCCCGCGGAGAGGGCGCAGGCCGACTCAAATTCGGCGCGGGTTTCGCCGAATTCACCCGCCAGGCTTGTTGGCGACACCCCTTCGTGTTGCAGCGCTCTTACAGCCGCTGCAATATGCTCCGGCCCAGCCCATTGCCAATTCAGTTCCGCTGGCTGCCATACATCCATGCGAAAAAATCCCAATTCCCGCACCCGCGCGACAAGCCCTTGAAACCGTGCTTCAAATGTAACAGGCGGAGAGTAAAACGCGCTCAGCGCGTTGACGCACTCCTCCCAACTGCCAGGAGGTGTGTAGCCAAACTGACTGGCGACAAAGCTGGAACCGTGAAGGGCAATACGCATCTCAATTCCTTCCCAGCATATAACCGGCAGCTTCCCCCGATAGCCCAACCGGGTGCAAACCTGCCAGTATCTGCTGCAAAACCGCAATATCCGCGCGTGCATCATCAGCACCCGTCAGAGGTTCACGGTCGTTCACCACGCAGTCATAGAAGGCCAACAATTCCTGCTCAAAGGCTTCGTCGTAATTCACGGTGATCTTCTCTTCCACCGCGGCACCGTCTTTCATGTATTGATGGGTTAACGAGGTTGGAAAATGCCTGAGATAAGGCGAAGGGAACTGCAAGCGCAGGCGCTGGCTGGCAGACATGAGGGCGATTTCCTGAGAGTAATCTCTCAATTCAGCGAGGAATACCCAGGTATAAACCACCCTGAGGTCAGGTGAAAACATCATCGTAGTGGTTATTCCGCCAGGCTTTTCACCTTGCGGCCAATGTTCGGCAAAGAGGACCTTCTGCGGTTCTCCCAATAAACCGCGTAAAACATTGATATCGTGCACCATGCTGCCCAGCAGCACATCCGTGTACTCGGCGCGCAGGTAAGCGGGTATCTCACCGACCGCAGCGGTGATGGCCTGGTCTTCCTGCGCGCGTAAGTGCCTGATCGTTTCCGGCGCGATATCATCAGCCTGGATAAGGCCCTGGAAATACAGATAGCCCTCCTCCTCGGGGTGCAGTGTGTTGAGCTGCACGTAATGTAATTCTCCCAAGCCAGCCAGCAGTTGACGCGCGCGCTGGTAGGCCGGGTCGAAACGCTTCATATATCCCACCATTAACTTAAGTTTTTGTTCTTGCGCTAACCGACCCAGTTCCAGCGCCTGTGCCTGTGTGTAGCATAAAGGTTTCTCAACGAACACATGCGCGCCGGACAGCAGCGCTGCGCGCACCTGCGGAGTATGATCGCCGCCGCTGGTTACCAAAACAGCATCAAGGTTCTGTTTGAGCATCATCCGGTAATCAGTGAAACATCCGGTATCAGGCAGGTGGTAACGCTTTGCCAGCGCTGAAAGCACGTTATCTGACAGGTCACAAAGCGCAGCAATTTCAAAGCGGTCAGCGTTCTTTTCTAAAAATGGCAGATGCATCATCTGCGCGATGCCACCGCAACCGATCACGCCTACTCTTAATCTACCTTTACTCATGCGGTTCCTCCAATAACGCCCTAAAAGCGAGGCTACGATTCGTATTGTATTTCAACACGCTTGTTCACCTGAACATCCAATACCCCTGTCTTGATCAACACCCTGCCCGGTTCATCATAATACCAGCCGCCATCTGTCTTTTTCCATTCTTGCCCGTCACCGCCGTCTGGTAGAGCCGAGTCGTTCAAGAAAACGATTTGTGGCTTTTCCGCAGTCGGCCTGGAATAATCAAGAACCGTATTACGCGTATTGATCGCGCCCGGATATGTTCCTTGCGCAGCGTGCACGGTTATCAACGACCGGTCGCCTTTCGACTGCATGGTTTCGCGTGTGGTTCTGACCTCTCCAGAATGGTAAGCAACCCTGACGCCGTCGTCCTCATAGAGCAGAAATTCGCTGGTTTGCGCGCCTGAGACCATCCGTAAAATGATTTCATCCCGCACACTGCCGTCCAGGCGGGCGCTGCTGATATTCATGGTCTGCCCGTCCACATGCATCAACGGAATGATCGCCTGTGCGCGTATAAAGAGGGGCAACCTATAGACGCCGTTTCTGACGATGGGGTATTTCTTCAGCCATTATCCTCTACTCGATCTCCATTCTCCTGTGTAATAATCCACCCAATCTCCTTCGGGCAGGTACACATCCTCAAACTCCTGAAAAAGGACGGAAGTTTGAACAGGCAGCCACCATCGCGGTCATGCCTATGAGAACCAGCCAAATCACTTTTTTCATCATCGCTTATTCACGGTAATATCCGGGGGACGCGCTGACTGACGGCACGCTGCTGAAGATTTCGCGCCGCAATCCATGCAAAAAACCCGACCGGCTACCCCACTTGCCCGCCGCCAGGATGAAAATACGGGGTGTTCACTTCTTCTGCCACCGCTCTGGCAGGTTTGGCGGAAAGCAGGTCATCAAACAGCGGTAGCTCCGCACCATTCACCGCTTTCCAGGCGTACAGGTACATGGCCGCCGACCAGGCCTGGTGGGCGTATCCCATTGGGTGACCAGTGCGCCCATGCATCCACTCATTGAACTCCCAGGGCGCGCCAGAACTCTGCTGGTTGGCGAGCGCCAGCTGTACCAGCAGCTTGTCAGCCTCAGCTTGCCAGCCGCAACGCGTTAGGGCGGCGATATGAAAACCCCCGACCATCGGCCAGATGCCGCCGTTGTGATATTGATCCGGCAGGTTGAGGTTACGGCTGCGATAATACTCACGCCACGAGGTCTCTCCGGGGTAAATAGGTGGGTGAATTGCCTTGGTAGGGTACGGCTCAGCCATTCCCACTTGCTGCATGTAACGTAAAATGTGTTGAGCACGGTGGCCGTCGGCGATACTGGTTAAGATAGCCAGCAGGTTCGCCAGACTGTCGCACCAGTCTCCATATTCGCGGAAGGCTACCCAGGGCAGGTAAAATGGGCGGCTGGAAATGGTGCCAATGTTGTAGTACAGCATGAACCACTCCAGTCGAATGGCTTTCAGTTTCTCCAGGTGTTCGGCGAAGTGCGAAGCAACCCAGCAGCGGTCAATCCAGAAGAGCAGATTAATACGTTCATGGATGGAATCAGCGCTGATGTGACAGGGCAGCGGAGCCAGCTCCGCAGGGTTATCCCGGAGCATCTCTTCATACGCCAGCGAGGCAGCGTAAAACAGCGTGTTATCATACAGGGTGTTATAGCGCACCGCAATAAGGTCCATCCAGTTGCCGGCTTCCGGAATTTCCAGTAAACCGCATTCATTCATATCCTGGTACTGCAGCCAGGTGAGCGCGCTGGTGATTCTCGGCCAGCTGCGCGCCAGCGCGTCTTTATCACCGGTGGCGCGGTAAAGCGCGTACTGCCCCAGGATGTACCACAGGTTGGCATCGCAGGAACCGGCATTCTCCGTGCTGATATCCCCGCTTTCAGGGTTGAGGTTAAGCGGGATCATCCCCCAGCAGGATTGCGCGCCGCTGAGCGCATCCAGCGAAGCCCTGCCAGCGTTGATCAGCTCTTTATCTTCACTGGCCAGCGCGCCTAAGAGCGTGACCGAACTATCGCGACTCCATACCTGGGGATACCCAACTGGATCCGCTGAAGCACGGAAACCGTACGGAGTGACGCACTGATGCAGTATTTCAAGCGCGTGTTTGGCCGCTTCATTGACCAGGTTTTTTTCTTTCTGATTCATTTATTCCTCCACCGCTATTCTGCTCATCCTTTAACGGCACCGCCAAGCATGCCGCGAATAAAGTAACGCTGGAACACAATATAAACGAGCAGGATTGGCCCGGCGACAATCAGCGCGCCAGCCGCCATCAGCGGGATATTTGCCGAATAGCGCCCCTGGAAAAAGGCCAACCCAACCGGCAGGGTACGCATGGTCTCTTTTTGAATCATCACCAGCGCCAGCAGGAACTCGTTCCAGGTCCACATAAAGATCAGCACCACCAAAGTGAGCACCGCCGGGCGCGCCAGCGGCCAAAGAATACGCCACAGGGTCTGCCAGCGATTGCAGCCGTCAATCGCGGCGGCATCCACCAGTTCAGAAGGCGCCGTGCTGAAAAAACTGCTCATCCACAACGTGCCGAATGAAACACTCAACCCAATCTGCGGCAATATCAAAGCCCAGTAGGTATCTGTCAACTTCAGGTTATCCATCATATGATAAAGCGGAATAACCACCGCCTCAAACGGAACCATATACCCCACCAGCAACAATGGGTAAAGCACCTTTTTACCCGGCACCGGCAGCATGCCAAAAGCGTAACCCGTGAGCGTGGAAAGGAAGACGCTGATGACCACCACCACAACCGTAACAATCACGCTGTTGCGGAAGAAGAAATTAAAACGCCCTGTGGTCCAGGCTTCTTTGAAGGAAGCGAATCTAAGCTGCGAGGGCAGTGTGAGTGGTCCCTTTATCACCTCGATGTCGGTTTTAAAGGCGCTGAAGACCAGGCCAATAATGGGCAACAGGATGAGGAGCAAAAAGGCACTGAGAATGAGGTAATTGGGCAGCAGGCGCTGCCAGGCCTGGCGCTTCATACCCCCTCCCCATCTCTGGATTGAAAACGCAGTATGATCAGCGAAATGCCAAAAATGAGCAGCGTCATCACCGTGGCAACCGTTGAAGCGTAACCGAGCTGATTCTGTTGGAACGCTGAGCGGTAAACCAAAAAGCCGGTCACCAGGGTCGAATCCCCCGGTCCACCGCGCGTGGTAACGTAAACCAGGTCAAAAACGCGTAACGCGGCAATAATGGTGGTGATAAGGGCAACACCCAGCTCAGCGCGCAGGCTGGGCAGTGTAATATGCAGCAACTGACGGAATTCGTTGGCGCCATCCAGCTCGGCAGCCTCGTACTGGTCATTGGGTATGCGCTGCATGCCCGCCAGGAAAAGCACCATACAAAAGCCGTACTGCACCCAGGTACCCACCGCACCTACTGAAGGAAGCGCCAGTTGAAAATCGCCCAGCCAGGCGCGGGTGATCGCCCCCAAACCAATGGCGCGCAGCCCGACATTCAACAAGCCGAAGTTCGGGTTAAAGATCCACCGCCAGGTAACTCCCACCACCACCATACTGAGAATCTGCGGCAGGAATAACCCGGTGCGGAAAAATGTCATTCCAGGTAATGGCTTACGCCCTAATAATGAGGCCAGCAACAAGCCAAGAAGAATGGGGATAATACTGTAAAAAATGATGAAAACCAAGTTGTTAAGCAACGCTTTAAGAAACTGCGCATCTGTGACCAGTGAAATGTAATTTTGAAAGTCCACGAAAACCCGCTCGCGGCTAAAGCCATCCCATTTATAAAAGCTGGTGCGGAAGGTTTCGATGATCGGATAAAAAACAAAAACCAGGTAGATAAGCAAACCCGGGAAGAGATAAAGCCAACCGTGAAACCGGGATTCGCCCGGCCATCTGCGCTGGGATTTCACACCACTGCTCCTGTTGAAAAATTCGCCCGCTTCCCCAACCTGGCAGAAGCGGGCGAACGTCAGCGAGGATTAGTTGCCAGCCAAGAAGGCGGCGTAATCCACCTCGACGGCTTTTGTGAATTCCGCCGGCGTGATGACTTTGCCGAACAGTTTCTGCAGTTCCGCCACAATGGTGTCATAGAACGTAGGTGTCGCCCAGTCAATATAATGACCAACAGCGTTCTCTGAGTTGATCGTGTCCCAGGCGATCAGTGTATCGTTGAACAGCGGGTTGCCCTCTGCCACGTAACCTTCCGGCAGAGGCATGGCAGGCAGCATGCCAGCGTTGGCCCACAATTCGGCCGCGCGCGGGCTGGTCATCCAATCCAGATATTCCGCGGCCAGGTCGGCCTTGGTAGTGGTCTTGCGGATAGAGAAGGGAATCCCCACGCCGCCAATCGCCAGTCGGGTATGACCGGGATTCGCCGGCAGCAGGAAGAATCCAAATTCCTGATCGGTGTCGCCAACCAGCTCACCCGCCAGCCACGAGCCGGTGATGGTCAAAACGCCGCCAACTCCGGCTTTAAAGAGCTTATTGCTGTCGTCATAGCCAATGCCAGCAAAATCCGGGCTGAAATAGCCCTTGTCAACCCAATCCTGCATCACACGTGCTGCTTCCTGGTTTTCTGGAGTGTCAAATGTGACATTGTTCACTCCATAGACGAAATCGTTGATGTAATCCAGAGAAACCAGCAGGTGCTGCACGGCGCTGAACTCGTGAATGGCGTTCCAGCCATCCAGTGAGCCAAACGAAATAGGTGTCATTCCAGCGTCTTTGATACCCGCAAGGAGGGTTTGGAACTCATCAAACGTAGTAGGAAGCGTCCAGCCATTCGCATCCATGATGGTCTTATTATAAAAAACACCCACTACCTCAGCGGTGGGGCTCACACCATACAGGTTTCCCTGACCAAACGTCACACCGTCGGAGGTAAAGCTGTTGCGGCTTGCCACCGATGAAGAAAAACGCTCATCCCATTTATAGGCAGCGGCGTAATCATTGAGCGGCAGCAGCAGGTCAGCCTGCACCATGGCGCCCATGTCGCTGCGTCCCTGGTTCACCTGAGCCACGTCAGGTCCATCTTCCTGCGCGAGCGCGAGCTTAAGGGTCACTTTCAGATCATCCAGTGTCTTGACCACTCGTTCAATCTTAACCCCTGGATGCGCGGCTTCAAATTCCGCGTTCAACGTTTCCATCACTTCACTTTCAACGTCGCGATAGAACTGATCCCAAACCACAAGCGTCACTTCTTCGGGCGCTGCGGGTGCTTCTGTTACCACGGGTGCTTCTGTGGCAGCAGGGACCTCAGGGACGGATGGCGCTTCGGTTGGGGCCGGCTTGGCGCACGCTGACAGCAACAGCGCGAAGGCCATTACAACTGACAAAATAAAAGTAATCCTCTTCATTTTCTCTCCTTTTTTTTGGAAATCATTTTTCTGGCTTGCAACCAGAACAGATGAGTTTTTCAACTCTCTTAAAAATATTTTAGTAGAGAGTAAAAAAAAAGTCAAACAGCTATTGTGAAGGGGTTGTGGGGAGGTCAGCACATCGTATACAGTTTTTAAGCAACCACGAGGGCGGGTTATGGTAGTATTATCGACAGCAAAGGAAGAAGGAATGACCCTCACCTGGGATGTCTTTGGAATTGGGACTGCCGCAGTGGATGACCTGCTGCTGGTGGAGCGTTACCCTGAAGCCGACAGCAAGGTAAACATCCTTGAATCCATGCGCCAGGGTGGTGGGCAAACAGCCACCGCCATGGTTGCGGCTGCCAGGCAGGGCGCTCGGGCGGCCTTCTGTTGCCGGCTGGGGCTTGATGACCTTTCGCGTTTTACCTTGAGCGAACTGCAAAAAGAAGGCGTGGAGACTTCAGCCTGCCACCAGGACAGGCAAGGCAGCCCTTATCATTCCATCATCATTGTTGACACGCAAAAACACACGCGCACCATTTTCCACAGCGGAGGGAATGTCAGCCCACCGCCAGAGCTCATTAACGCCGAGTTAATCTCCCGCACCAGGGTGTTGTTCGTGGATGACAACTCAGGCCCGGCGGGGATCAAAGCCGCGCGTATTGCCGCTTCACTTGGCATACCGGTGATTGCTGATGTGGAACCCGACCCGCCGCCAGAGGTGGTGGAACTGCTGCCATTGGTCGATCACCTGATCATTGGCAGCAAACTGGCTCAAACATTGAGCGGTGAAAGCAGCGAACCAGCCATGGCGTTCGCGTTATGCGGTACGCAACGCGCCTGCTGCGTGGTCACCGCAGGCGAAAAAGGCTGCTGGTACGCGCAACGGGGTGCTTCCGCAGTGCATGTGCCGGGGCATAAGGTAGACGTTGTAGACACCACTGGCTGTGGAGATGTCTTCCATGGGGTTTACGCGGCTACCCTTGCCCGCGGAGACAGCCTGCCAGACGCGATCGCCCTGGCAAATGCCAGCGCGGCGCTCAAAGCCACGCGCCCCGGCGGACGGTTAGGAATCCCTGACCTGGAAACAGCACGCGCTTTTCTCCACGGTAGTCACACCCAAACCCTGGAAGGCTTAACTCATGCGTGACACCAGGCAGACATTGATTGACTGAAGGAGGAAAATTACATGCGAGAAATCTGGCAGGTTGTACAGCAGTGGCAGGCAGAAAAACAACAGGTTGCCCTGGCTACAGTGGTTCAAGTTACCGGCTCCTCGTTGCGCCCCGAAGGGTCAAAACTGGTCATCTCCAGCGGCGGGGCAATTCACGGATCGGTCACAGGCGGCTGCGTGGAGGGCGCGGTATTCGAAGAAGCGCGCGAAGTATTGAAAGACGGAGCTCCGCGCTTATTGAGCTACGGCGTCACCAACCAGCAAGCCTGGGACGTGGGGCTTTCTTGCGGCGGGTCAGTTCAAATCTTGGTCGAGTCGCTGGACACGCCCGATTGGCAGGCTGTCCTGCCGCCCCTGGCACGCATATTGGCTGAAAACCAGCTTGCCGCGCTGCTTACCGTTATTCACGGTGACAGTGTCGGTAAAAAAATGTTGGTGCTACCAGATGGCGAAACTCACGGCAGCCTGGGAAACAGGGAACTTGACCAGGAAGCCATCGGCAACCTGCCGGAAAACTGGGCGACACGCTTACCTTTGCAAATCACATTAAAAAATGGAGAAGTGTTATTCGCGGATTTTATTGTTCCGCCGCCGCGCCTAGTGATCATCGGCGCCTCACATATTGCCATTCCATTGGTTGCGCTGGCCAATACCCTCCAATTTCATACCATCGTGGTAGACGCGCGTTCCGCCTTTGCCACGCGTGAACGCTTTCCGCACGCGCATGAGTTGATCGTCGGGTGGCCGGCTGACGTGCTGCAACAGTTGAAACTGGATGCTGCAACCTGCGTGGTCGCCTTGAGCCACGATGACAAACTGGATAACCCGGCGCTGCTGTTCGCCATCACCAGCCCAGCCAGGTATATCGGCGCGCTCGGTTCACGCACAACCAACGCCAAACGATTAGAAGACCTGCGGGCGGAAGGCGCCAAAGAACAAGACCTCAAACGCATCCACGCGCCGGTAGGGTTGAAAATCGGCGCGCGTCAACCGGAAGAGATCGCATTATCCATTATGGCTGAAATCGTGGCGACCGCTCATGGCCATGACGGATAGTACAGGAAGGCACGACCACAAGAAAGTAGCCGCCATCCTTTTAGCGGCTGGCGGCTCAACGCGCATGAGGCAGCCCAAATTGCTGCTTCACTGGCATGGTCAACCCCTGGTCCGCTGGACGGCGCGACTGGCGCTGTTTACAGGTTGTGAGCCTGTGCTTGTGGTCACTGGCGCCAACGCGCAAGAAGTGCAAACGGCCCTCGCAGGGTTGCCGCTGATCTTTACGCGTAACCCCGATTGGCAAAAAGGGCAAAGCACTTCAGTGAAGGCAGGAGTGAAAGCGCTGCCAGTAGGGATCGACGCGGCGCTGGTTTTTTTGGGTGACCAGCCGCACATCCCTCCGCGCGTGCCACGGGAGCTGCTGCGTGTTTTTCAACAGGATGACCCCGCGGAAGCCATACTCATCCCCACTTTTCAAGGTAAGCGTGCCAACCCAGTGCTGCTGGAAAAGCGGCTCTTTGAAGCGCTTGCCAGGCTGAGCGGGGATGCAGGGGCACGCGCGCTGTTTTCGCAATTCCCGGTCAAACAGGTTCCGTTTGAAGAACCTGACCTGGCTTTTGATGTTGATTCGCCCGAAGATTATCAAAAGCTGCTCGCCAGGCCCGCCCCCCTGTTCAAGGACTGACCCGTTGCTGGATAAAAAATTCCCCGTCAGGTACAACCCCCGGGGAATATGCATGAAGGCAAAAGCGGGTTAGCGCCGGCGGCGGATGATGAGAAGCAGCATAAGCAGGATAACGGCGCCAACGAAAGCGGATATGACCGCGCCAAGAATGCCATTTCCAAGGTTGATTCCCAGCAGACTAAAAAGCCAGCCACCCACGAATCCCCCGAGGATACCGACGATGATCTTACCGAGCAACCCCATCCGAATCCCTTTTACCACCCAGTCAGCCAGAAAACCCGCGATCGCGCCTACCAGAATCCAAATCAGAATATTCATTTTTTACTCCTTCCTGTATCTTTCATAACAAAATTATAGTACGAAATCAACGCTCTTCGCGAAAACAGGTGAACAGCGCGTTGAAAGCCCCGCGCCCGCGCTCCTGGCGGGATGAAGTTTCGCCTGGCTCAACTCCAGATACCTTCTTGAACGAATTCATGTTTGATCAAGTGATTGAGCTCTGAACGGATGCGCCTGGGGCGACCATCCATCTCCAGGCGGATATTATCCACATAGTAATGCAGCTCAAGTTCAGCAGAATCTGCGCTTACATTCTTGATTTCTACCATAGGGTCTTTCCATTCACCGGGCACGATCTTATATTCTTTATCCAGCCAGTCAATCAGAACCGCTGAAAGATCATCCAGGCGTAACTCTACGCGTTCATCAGGGTTCGTAATACAATTCTTGAGGTTGTTCCAATGGCGCAGCAATACTTCGTTCCGTGAATCCCAAAGCCGGCGCTGCTGCCAGTAGTCATGATCATTCAGCCAGCGATCAGGCGTGGTCGACCAGTCACGACATTGCTCTGCCAGCGTCCTCACTGTGTTATCCACAGGGTTCACATGCTCGTTCAAAATCTCGGCCACTTCTGCGCGGCTGAGCCCGCTGGTCTCTCTTGAGCGGATGCTCCTGATCATATTGCGAATCTCTTCCTTGAGAAGGACAAGCTGGTCATTCACCCTGCCTTCGCGAGCCAGGCGCTCGATGGCAGATTCATTATCCGCAGCCATTTTCTCCAATTCAAAACGGGTGGGGTCCTCCGCAGAAAGTCCCCCTGCCCACGCGCGAATTTTTTCCGCCTGTGAAAGGATGGAGGCGGTTTTTTTTGCCAGGTTGGAAGCCACCACGCCAGGGTGGCCGGCTGCGATGCGGTACAACGTGTCTTTAACAAGCGTAAGGTCGTTCGAAGCCTCCACGCTGACCGAAACACTGCAGCGTTGTTCCGCAGTCGGCTTGGTGAGGTTGACAAGGTAATCAGCCGCCAGGACCTTATTCGGCATGTAAATCGTCGCCTGCTCGTCTAATGAAAGCAGGGTGGTAGAGCGTAAACCAAGACGCTGTACCTCGCAAACTTTGCCGCTCACCAGTCGGATGAGGTCACCACGCTTGAATGGCGCTTCGATTAACAAGCTCAGGCCGCTGAAAATATTGGAAAGCGTTTCTTGCAGCGCCAGACCCAGCACCAGCCCCAACACCCCTGCCCCCAATAAAACTGAGCTGACGTCTACACCCCACATGGGTAATACGATCAATGCGCCGATGGTGAAAAGGAGCAACGGACCAAAGAGGCTGAGCACCGGCAGCAAGATGTCATCCACCTGGCTCTCGGTGCGCCGTGCCCAGCTTTCGCCATAATACACCAGCACATCACGGATAAGTCGACCAGCGATATGACCGACCAGCGCCACAATAACCGTCATCGACAGGCGAATCAACAGGCGCTGCAAATCTTCCGCTGCCTGCAGATAGCGAATCGATACGCGTATACCGATGACAAGCACCAGCAGTGCTAGCGGGCGGCGGATGATTCCCAGAACGATATCTTCCACCTCTCCAGGCAGTGCGAGGGTGAAGCGCCTGATCAAAGGCATGGCCACCCAGTAAATAAAAGCCGCCAATACCATCCAGGCGGCAATATTCACCAGGAACACAGGCAGGGGTTTTGCCAGAAAACTCAGTTGCGGGGGTAACGGGATGGGGAAACCTGCAAGTGTCATCTTACACTCGTTATTTAGATATATACTATCTTATTTATAATATATCACAATTCCACTGAATTTCTTCTTCAGTTTACGCGGGCATTCGCTAAAGAAAACGTGTTGATATTTCGTCTTAATGACAAATATCCCCAATATTAGGGTAATAATCCAGTGTTATTATTTCCGCTCTCAATGTACATTATCCTTGCGCGTCGAAGGTTATCTTTCCCCCTGTGCCAACAGGGCGGAAGTTATTAAAGGAGAAAAAATGGATTTTTCGTTTATCGTGATTATCCTTCAACTGATCTTCCTTGAAGGCATTCTATCCATTGATAATGCTGCCGTTCTCGGCGCAATGGTCACACCGCTGTCTGACCATGAACCCATCCCCTGGCCAAAAGCCCTCGCTGGGTTTGGGCACGCGATGAACAAAATCCTTGGACCTCAGCGCACCGCGGCTTTGAAAGTCGGCTTGATCGGCGCGTACGCAGGCAGAGGAATCATGCTGGTGGCAGCCAGTTATGTGATTCAAAACCCCTGGTTAAAACTGGTTGGAGCGGCTTACCTGATCAAACTGGCGTTGGATGACCTGAGCGCGCACGGCGCCAGTGGCAGCGATGAAGATGGTGACCGCCCGGTAAAGGAACGCACCTTCTGGGCCACTGTGCTGGCGGTGGAATTGATGGACCTGGCCTTCAGCCTGGATAACGTTGTGGCAGCCGTGTCACTTTCAAAAAAACTGTGGGTGGTCATTCTGGGTGTGGCAATTGGTATTGTAATGATGCGTTTTGCAGCCAGCCTCTTCAGCAAAGTGGTTGAAAAAGCCCCCGTCTTAAAAACCGCGGCTTACATCCTGGTACTCAATATCGGTGTGGAGCTGCTCATTGAAGACCTCGGTCATATTGAAATTGGTGATTGGACGCGCTTCGGTATCTCCATCGCCACCATTCTGCTCGCCCTGGCTTATGAGCGTTTCAAGTTTATGAAATTCTTCCGCCCATTATTGATCTGGTTGAGCCAGGGGTTCGCTTTGATCAACGGTATCATCACCTGGATCTTCGCTCCCATCAAAGGCATTTTCACGCTCGTGAGCAAACTTTTTCTTCGCCAACGGGCTACTCCCAGCGCGGCTGAATAATCAAGAACACACCCCCGTGAGTACAACACACGGGGGTGGTTTTTTATCAGCAGGCAGTCGCGGTTAGAGCTCTTTCTCCATCCATACCACCTGGGTCGTGCCAAAATACCGGGTAGGCAGACCGTGCATTTTGAACCCTGCTTTCTCAAAGTAGGCGGTCGTGTTCAAGCGGGCCTGGCAGCCGATCTTCTTAAAACCCTGTTCACGCGCCTGGGCTTCAACGTGCGCCAATAACTGCCGCCCAATTCCCGTGCGCTGCAAATCGGTTTTTACAGCCAGATGCGAGACCCAGGCAACCCCGGGTTCTTTTTCAGAAAACTTGACACATCCCACTACTTCTTTAGTTTCATCGTCTACCGCCATAAAGTGTTGTGAGATGGGTTCATAATCATCCTTTTCGGTGCCGCGTGGTTGACCCCACGGTTCACGTAATACCTTATAGCGCAGATCATAGTAGGCTTTAAAATCCTCTTTGGTTTTGGGTGTCGTTATCTGTATCAATTGAATACCTCGCTTTTAGAATCGACCTGGTTGAATTATACAGCAGATTTATTTCACGCTATTTCTTTGCCGGCTGGGTTTTCCCGTTGATGGTGTGAGCCACCTCCACCTTCACGGTTTCCATCAAGGCTTTTTCAGTGAAGCACATCTGGCGGGCAAGGTCAATCAATTTTTGGATTTCTTTTTCCGGCGCGTCAGAATCAACCACCACCTCTATCTCAAAATGGTCGCAATACCCCTCAGCGTCACCTTTTAACACCGAACCCTGCTCATGAAAATACGCGCTGACCTTCACTCTTTCGTTACGGATTTGCAGTTTCTTTTTGGTCGCAACCTGCGACACATGAGAAAGCAGTCAAAGCGCCATTCCGCTGACGAAATACGTCAGCGGAGAAGGAGCAGTACCTTCCCCTCCCGGCATGTAGGTGCCCTCGTCGCTGATGAAAGCGTAAGCCCGTCCGGTTTCGGGCTGACCGGCAATCACCTGTTTACGCCACTTGTCCAGCGAACTGGCCTCAGCGTTCACCCTGATTGCGCGAAAACCCAGTGGTTTTTTCTCTGCCATACTTCCTCCTGTGAATCATGGATGATATAAGCGCTCCGCGAGCGCCTTTTGATAGTCGTTCAAATCCAACGATAAGCGTGCCGCGCCGCTGCGCATTGCCGCCTGCGCCACCGCCGGCGCCTCCCAAAGGCATACACGCCGATCGAGCGGTTTGGGCAGCACATATTCCTTGCCAAATTCCAGGCGCTTCAGCCCGTAGGCCTTCAGAACTTCCGCCGGTACCTCCTCGTGCGCCAGCGCTGCCAGCGCCTGGCTGGCAGCCACTTTCATCTCGTCATTGATGGTAGTTGCGCGCACATCTAACGCGCCGCGGAAGAGGAAGGGGAAACACAGCAAGTTATTCACCTGGTTGGGATAATCTGACCTGCCAGTGCCAAGCAGCGCGTCAGGCCGCGCCTGTTGAGCAAGTTCGTAGCTGATCTCAGGGTCAGGGTTGGCCATGGCGAAGATAACAGGCTGAGCACGCATACGCCGCAGCATTTCAGGGGTGACGATATTGGCCGCTGAAAGACCGATAAAGACATCTGCGCCTTCTATCACCTCCGCTAACGAGGCGGGCTTGTCTCCTTGCGCGAAAACCTCTTTTTCAGCGAACATCTCCTCCACCCTCCCCCGGTAGACCAACCCGGCGATATCACACATCCAGATATGTTCACGGGGAATACCCATCTTCATCAAATGGCTGGCGGAGGCGAGCGCGGCTGCTCCTGCGCCTGAAAAAACGACTTTCACTTCTGTGAGTGACTTGCTAGTGATTTCAAGCGCGTTGATGAGCGCCGCGCCCAGGATGATGGCCGTGCCATGCTGGTCATCGTGAAAGACCGGGATTTTCAGCATCGTCTTTAATTGTTCTTCAATTGAAAAACATTCCGGTGAACGGATGTCTTCCAGGTTGATACCGCCAAAAGAATTGCCAATGGCAGCGCAGACGCTGATCACCGTTTCGGGTTCAACAGAGTTGATTTCGATATCAATGCTGTCAATATCCGCGAATTTTTTAAACAGGGCCGCTTTGCCTTCCATCACCGGTTTACTGGCCAACGCGCCGCGATTGCCCAAGCCGAGGACGGCGGTGCCGTTGCTGATGACCGCCACCAGGTTTCCTTTGGTGGTGTACTCATACGCCAGTTCCGGGTCGCGGGCGATTTCCAGCACAGGGTACGCCACACCAGGGGTATAGGCCAGTCCTAGATGATGTTGATTCTCAATTGGCTTGCTTGGGTGAATGACCAGTTTCCCTGGTACTCCGCCAAGCCGGTGGTAAGACAGCGCGCTTTCTTTATCAATAGGGTTCATTCAACGCCTTCAGGGCTTACAAAAACTCCACCAAACCTGACCTTCAGCGGCTCTTCAAATGGACATGCGGCAAACCCAGTCTATCACAGTTTGTTCGTTGCCCGCCTCCAGTTAGGAGGTAGTGTAAAAGAGAGTGTTCGTAACGCACCCATTACAGGCATCAATGCCGATGCGCTTTATGTTTTCCATTTCTATCCTGAGATTTTTTGAATTCTGTACCGATGTGAAGGCCCAGGCGAGGGAAAATGACCCGATGCACCAGAAGGATGAGAAGCGTAACGCCAAACGCGATCACAAAAACGATTAATGATTTTCCGATATCGCTCATCACCGCCGGGTTTACCAGCATCACAATGGCCAGTGTCAGCATCAATACCCCGCCAATCAATTTCAAGATGCGTCCATGTTTCTCTTCCATCTTGGAGGTTTTAAGGGTGAAAACCGCTACAAAAAAGATGCCCAGTTCATCCAGCTGGTAGATCACCAAATACAGGAGCAACAACAGGATGAAAGTGATCACAGAGACCTGATGCGCAGCCACCAGGTTCGTCCACAAGACGGGAAAACCTGCCGTGCAGGAAAACTCAACCAGCGAAACGCCCGCCGCCAGCACGATCGTCCCACCGATCAACCCCCACCATGAGTCCCCGGCATCCATCACTTTCCGCATACGCTGGAAGAGGCCAGGCTTCTTCTCATCTGAAATGGTAAAAGATACTCCTTCTTTATAGAAGAAGTAGTCTTTTATATTGACCAGGCCGAAGAAGAGCGCCACCAGCCCCACCACTACCTGTATCCAACCCACAAAACTGACCACCTTCAGAACGGTGAACAACCCGGCAATGAACAACGCGTAAATGGCAGCGGTGACGGTAACAAAAACCAAACCAATGACCAGCACTTTTTTACGTGAACCGGTGTGCAGGGTGATCGCCAGCAGCATGCTCAACACCCAAATCGAACAGGGGTTAAAACCATCAACAAAGGAGATGAGCGCCGTGCTGAGAAAAAGTCCGATTTTGGTGAAGTCCACCTCACCAAAAAACGGTAGTTTAGAGGTTGCGCCGTTGTTTTCCGTGTTCGTATCGGGTGATTCAGTGGCTGCCGGAGTCGGCGCGGCAGATGTGGGCACAGCGGTTGGCGCAGCGGCATTTTCGCCAAACGGGACATAGCCTTTCCCCGCGATTAGCGCGCTGCCCGGGTTTTCGCACGCTTTTTCAAGGCATTGCTCAACTACACCGGTGATCTCCTGCGAAAATTCATCAGAATAACCTTCCCAAATATTTTTGCCAATCAAAATCGTGGGAACATAACGCGGCGTAAAACCGTAAGCCTCGCCAAATTGAGAGAAGAGCTCCTGGTTGGCCTGAGAATTATAGATTTCGAACTCATACAGATGTGCTGCAGGGTATTTTTTTGCCAGATCCTCAAGCACCGGTTTGGCTTTCGCGCAGTGCGGACAACCCTCGCCCCAGAAGAAGTAAATATCGACTTCGCTTTCAGCCTGCGCCTGGATTTGCTCGAGAGGAGCAGCCGGTTGGAGCGTGTCGGCAAACGCGGTAGAAGGAGTGAGCAGAAAGAGAAAGACCCCCAATACAAAAAAAAGAACCAACGTTTTTCGCATCATATTTACCAGGTCTCTCCAGTTGTCTTTAGGTTGATTGCTGCCAATTTTACTCGAAAACCTCAACCTGGCGGTCATAGTCTTTGCCGGCCGTCATTCATTTTTTGCTGCGTTCAGACGCGCGCCAGTGCCAGCGCCCCCACCAGCCCCACGCGGTCACCCAGCCTGGCGGTGGTCAATTCAAAACCTTCAAGGTACTGGGGAGAAATCACCTCATCCATCAATGCGCGGCGCACAGGGTTCAAGATCAATTCTCCTGATTTGATAACCCCTCCCCCCAGGATGACAATGGTAGGGTTAAAGAGATGCAGTAGGTCGGCGATTGCTCTGCCCAGAAATTCACCGGCAATATTGAACGCTTCCAACGCCAGTTCATCTCCTTGAAGCGCTGCTTCGGCAACCAGGCGGGCGGTGGGCGTTTGGTTGCTGTTCGCCAGGATTGTTTTCCGCCCAGCCTGTATTTGACGGATGACGTGATTGGCGATGCCGGTGCCAGATGACATGGATTCCAAGTGACCGGGATGCCCGCAGCCACAGAGCGGGCCGCCAGGCAGCACGGTGATATGCCCCACCTCGGCGCCTAACCCGTTTTCGCCCAGCAACAGGCGGTCATTGACAATGATGCCTCCTCCAACACCGGTAGAAATCGTGAGGTAAATAAGGTTGTGATGCCCAACGCCAGCGCCGTATTTCCATTCGCCAAGGGCGGCGAGGTTGGCATCATTGCCAAGCCTGACAGGTACATTGAAGCGTTTTGCCGTCAGCTCGATGATATTCAGACCGTTCCAGTTGGGAATATTCGGCACCTGGTACACCACGCCGCTTTGCGGGTTGAGGGCTCCAGCCACGCCCAGGGCAATGCTCCGCACCGCGCCGTTTTCAGGCCAGATAGAGGCAATCAGATCGAACAACCGCTCAAGCGCAGGCTTTTCCCCAGCTGTAGGGATCGATTGAATCACCCTGGCTTCAAGTCCCTCTGGAGGATAAAGGGCCGCACGCAACTGCGTACCGCCGATATCCACCGCTATATCATCCATAGTATCCTCGCTGCTTTTTTTCTCCGTTGATTTTACCAGAAGTTCATAGCAAGGTTTTTTCTGGCGCTCCTGGTAGAATGATATCCATTTTTTTTTAAAAGCGTGTTATAATTTTTCCTCGCGCCTAAAGGGCGAATGATCAAAAAAAGCAGGTGTAAAATGAGTGATATCTTAAAAGCATACGATGCCCCCGTCAATCCAAATATTCCCAGCCTCAGAACCGGGGACATGGTCAGTGTACATGTGAAAATCAAAGAAGGCAATCGTGAGCGTATCCAAGAGTTCAAAGGAGTTGTTCTTTACCAGCACAACAGCGGTAATGATTCAACCTTTACAGTACGCCGTGTTGCCAGCAACGGTATCGGTGTTGAAAGAACCTTCCTGCTGCGCTCGCCCCGCATTGAGAAAGTGGTTGTGGAGCGCCACAGCAAAGTGCGCCGCTCGCGGCTGTACTTCTTGCGCGATCGTTCAGGCAAGAGCGCGCGCCTTAAGCAAAAATTTAACTGATCCATCTTCGTTCGCATACTTCCGGGTGCAACCAACGCCGTGGTTGCGCCCTTTTCTATACAAATGACCCAAGGAGCGCCCATGGCACCCCCTCTCATTGGCATTACCGTCAGCCAGATCTCTCGGAGCCATAAACGCAAAGCCAACATGCTGCTAAGCGAATACACCAACGCCGTACACCTTGCCGGCGGCTGCCCCGTATTGATTCCCAATGAATACCCGCTGGATCGGTTGCAGGTGCTGCGCGGGGTGCTGCAGGGCATTTTAATAAGCGGAGGAGGAGATATTGACCCGATGCTTTACCAGGCGAGGCCCGACCCTTACGCGAACAGCATTGTAAAAGAACGAGACGCGTTGGAAAAAGCGCTGGTCGAACTGGCAGTAAAGACGGATTGGCCATTGCTGGGAATTTGCCGCGGGCTGCAAATGTTGAATACCGCGCTTGGCGGAACATTGTTCACGGATATATCCAGTCAGTATGACACACCCATCACGCATAACCAGCCCAATGAGGTGCTGCCCAACAAACTCATTCACCCGGTAACCATTGAGCCTGCTTCACAGCTGGGCCGGGCGACTGCTTGCGGTGAGCTCAGGGTGAACAGCCGGCATCACCAGGCGGTGAGGGAAACTGGCATAGGGCTGCAGGTGACAGCGAAGGCAAGTGATGGTTTAATAGAAGCAATCGAGCACCCAGGGCAGCGTTTCTGCCTGGGGGTTCAATGGCATCCTGAATCGCTGCAGGCGATGGAAGAACACCGCGCAATTTTCAGGGCATTCCTTCACGCGGCTTCACAATAAAAAGGACTTTCGCTGATTGAATAAATCGCAGCATCTGGTAGGGGTTTTTGATTCGGGAGTGGGCGGGCTAAGCGTTCTGCGTGAGATTCTCACCGCGCTGCCGGCTCAGCCTGTGATCTATTTCGCGGACCAGGCACATGTGCCCTACGGCGGCCGCCAGCTCACAGAAGTGCAGGCGTTTGCCCGCGGCATCACGCAATACCTGCTCAGGCAGGGCGTGGAGCTTATTGTGGTCGCCTGTAATACCGCTTCTGTCGCCGCGCTGCACGCGCTGCGGCAGGAGTTCCCCGCCATTCCATTTGTGGGCATGGAACCTGCTGTCAAACCAGCCGTAGAACAATCTCGCAGCGGCAAGGTCGGCGTGCTGGCTACAGAAGCCACATTTCACACTTCCATGTATGCCTCGGTGGTTGAACGCTTCGGTCAGGGAATCACTCTCTTTGAAGACCCTTGCCCGGGGCTGGTAGCCCAGGTGGAAAAAGGGGATCTCAATGGTCCGGCTACGCGCCGCATTCTGGAGAGCGCTCTAACCCCAATGATGGAAAAAGGAGTGGATACGATTGTGATGGGCTGCACCCACTATCCTTTTGTGATCCCCCTTATTCAACAAATCGTTGGGGAGGAGGTTCGCGTGATCGATCCAGCGCCAGCCATCGCCAGGCAGCTGCGCCGAATGCTGGAAGCGCACAACCTGCTGGTAGAAGGTCAAGAAGTGAGCGTTCCACGCTTTATCACCTCAGGAAACCCCATCCAGTTTCAAGACGCCCTGTATCTTCTGCTTCAGCAAAAACACCCTGTCGGCAGGGTCTTCTGGCGAGATGGCGAAGTATGCGAGCGCGCATGAAGACCCGGCGAATGCACAGGAGCCGCGAATGGAAGTGATCCGGGTGGCGCTTGTGGGGTTTGGTCACGTCGGCCAGGCGCTGATGGCATTGCTGGAAAGCAAACAAGAGCGCTTGCGGGCTGAATTTGGTTTTTCGACCCAGGTGACAGGTATCGCCACCGGGCACCATGGGGTGGCCATTGACCCCGAAGGGATTGACACCCCGCAGGCGCTGCGCTGCGCGCAAAAAGGGCAAGCTATCAGCGCGCTGTCTGCAGTTCCAGCCCCCGCATCGGTGCCAGATTTCATCGCCAGCGTCCCGGCGGATGTGCTGTTTGAAAATTCGCCGGTCAACCACCAAAGCGGTCAGCCTGCCGTCGGCTACCTGCGCGCCGCCCTGGAGCGCGGCATGCACGCCATCACCGCCAACAAAGGCCCGGTCGTGCACGCTTACACAGAGCTGACCCGCCTGGCAGCGCAAAAACAACGCCGCTTCCTGTTTGAATCCGCCGTCATGGATGGCGCGCCTATCTTTTCACTCTTCCGTGGAGCGCTGCCCGCGGTCGAACTGCAAGGTTTTCAAGGTATTCTCAACTCCTGCACAAACCTGCTGCTAGAAATGATGGAAAGCGGGCGGACATTTGAGGAAGCTGTCGCGTACGGGCGGTCCATTGGTATAACCGAGACCGATCCAAGCGCGGATATTGACGGCTGGGATGCCGCCATCAAGATTGCCGCCCTTGCCACGGTGCTGATGGGCAGACCTCTCAAACCAGCTGAGGTGCAGCGCGAAGGCATCAGAGGCATCACTCCAGAGATGATCCAAGAAGCGCTGGCGGCGGGAGAACGCTGGAAACTGGTGTGTACCGCCCGCGTTCAAAATGGTGCGCTTGAAGCTCGTGTCGCCCCGCAGCGCGTCAGTCCATCGAGCCCTCTGTACAGTATCAACGGCACCAGTTCGTTCGTGCAGTTCCAAATGGATACGCTGCCCGGGCTGGGCATTCTGGAAAGCAACCCCGGACCGGAAACCACCGCGTATGGGCTGCTGGCAGACCTGATTAACGCGCTGCGCGGCGGCTGAAAGGAACACAGGCGCGCAATGGCAAAAAAAGAGACCGTCTATATCGCGCTAGGCTCAAATTTAGGCGACCGCGCAGAGTTTTTATACCGCGCCCGCCAGTTACTATCCGAATTTATCACCGGAATGCACTGCTCCCGCCTGTACGAGACACCTCCCTGGGGTGTGCTCGAACAGCCACTTTTCTTGAATCAGGTACTGCGCGGAGACACCACCCTCCCGCCGTTGAAACTGCTCGACAGCCTGAAGAACATCGAAAAACACCTGGGCAGAAAAACCACCCTGCGCTTTGGGCCGCGCGTGATCGATCTGGATATTTTGCTCTATGGAGAACGGGTGATCCGCTCTGCCCGCCTGCAGGTGCCGCATCCGCGTATGCTTGAACGGGCGTTCGTGATGCTCCCACTGGCAGAGCTCTCTCCTGACCTGATCATTCCCGGCAGCGGTAAATCCGTCAACGAGGTGCTGTCCAGCCTGGATACAACTGGCATCTCGCTTTTTCCATCTTCGTGACGCCAGCACCCGAGAACGAGGGAAAAATGCGCCAACAAACCCTTCCAGAATTCGGTAAGAAAACGTATATCATGGGCATTCTCAACGTCACCCCCGATAGTTTTTCAGGTGACGGTTTGCTCTCACAGCCCGACACCGTACGCGCCGCGTTAGAGCAGGCGCAGCGCTTCATTGAAGCCGGCGCGGATATTCTGGACATCGGCGGCGAAAGCACGCGCCCCGGCGCGGAGGCTGTGAATGAGGCAGAAGAGCTGGCTCGTGTCATCCCGGTGATCGAGGCTATCAGGAGTTCAGGCGTTGAAGTGCTGCTCTCCATTGATACCTATAAAGCGCCTGTGGCAGCGGCAGCATTGGAAAAAGGCGCAGATTGGATCAACGATGTATGGGGGCTGCGCGCTGACCCGCTGATGGCTGCAACCGCTGCCCGTTATCAGGCTCCCATCATTCTCATGCACAACCGCAGCAAGCCAGCCAACGCCCAGTTGCAACAGCGGCTTGGCGGGCGCTATATCGGCATCGAATATGCCAATCTTCTGCAAGATATCTGCGCCGAACTGCTGGAGAGCGTGACGCTGGCGCGCGCGGCAGGAGTCGATGACCGGCGAATCATCCTCGACCCCGGGATCGGATTTGGGAAAACCGTGGAGCAAAACCTGGAGCTGGTGAACCGCCTGGGTGAGATCAAAGCCCTGGGCTATCCGCTGCTGCTGGGGGCTTCTCGTAAATCTTTCATCGGTTACACGCTGGACCTGTCACCTGTGGAAAGGGTGGAGGGCACGGCCGCGGTATGCGCCATTGGCATTGCCCGCGGGGCGGATATTATCCGCGTGCACGATGTTGAAGTGATGGCGCGAGTGGCGCGCATGACTGATGCGCTGGTTCGCCCGCGTGGATCGCCATCCTGACAGCGCAATGCACCTGGGCAGCGGGGCGGGAAGTCGATCTGCGTAATTGGGGTAAAATAATCTCATCTGCCAGGAAGGGATAAGGAAAAGTCATGCGCATCTCGATCATCATTCCAGTCTATAACGAAGAAAAAACCATCTCGCAGGTGTTGGACCTGGTGCTGGAAAAAGTGCGCAACCTTGGAGAAGTGATCATCATTGATGATGGCTCGAAAGACAACACCGGTCAGATCAGCCGCGATTACGAAGCCCGGAATCCCCTGGTGCATTATTACCAGCAGCCCCGCAACATGGGAAAGACAGAAGCGCTGAAAGAAGGGTTCAAACGATCCAACGGTGAAATCGTCATCGTGCAAGACGCTGATCTGGAATACGACCCGGCAGAAATTAATGATGTGGTCGCCCCCATCCAAGAAGACAAGGCGGATGTTGTGCTGGGCTCGCGTTTCCTGGTGCGCCGCGCCTCGCGCTCGTTGTACTTCCGTCACTACATGGCCAACAGGCTCATCACATTCCTTTCTAATCTATTTACCGACCTTAACCTCACGGATGTAGAAACCTGCTATAAAGCCTTCCGCGGAGACATCATCCGCAATATGGTCATCACTTCGACCGGTTTCGGTTTCGAAGTGGAAGTGGTGGCGAAGGTAGCCAAGTTGAAGTGCCGTGTGTATGAAGTGCCCATCTCTTATTACGGTCGGACTTACGAAGAGGGTAAAAAGATCAACGCCACAGACGGCTTGATGGCGTTGTGGTACATCATCAAGTACAACGTCTTCACCAGTAAAAAGTCCTCTTTCAGAAAATCATAGGACTGTTGTCCTTTTTTCACACCCTGCTTGTACACCAGCCGTATCCTATATCCCGGGAAGGTGGCTGACCGGGTTTTCTTCCTGGGTCAGGGGGCTGCGGGAAAAAGTATAATCAACTCATCAACCAACGAGGAGTGTCACCATGGAAGAGTATGACGTTATTGTGATTGGCGCCGGTCCCGGGGGGTACACCGCCGCCATACGGTCTGCGCAATTGGGTAAAAAGACCGCCATCATTGACAGGCGCTGGCTGGGCGGTGTGTGCCTGAACGTGGGCTGCATTCCATCGAAATCCTTGCTCAAGAACGCGGATGTAGCGCTAACTTTGCGCGAACTCGGGCGAGAATTTGGCTTTTCAATGGATAACCTGCAGCTGGATTTTACCTCCGCCGTTAAACGCAGCCGCCAGGTTTCAGACAGGCTCACACGCGGCGTGGCTTATTTAATGAAGAAGAACAATATCACCGTGTACATGGGAGAAGCCAGGTTTAGCTCTCGTGAAAGCGTCACCCTTACCGGGAAGGACGGCACCGCGCAGGAATTGAAAGCCAGGGATTTTATCATTGCCACGGGCAGCACACCTTTTTCTCTCCCAGGCGTGAACATTGACGGTGTGAAGGTACTGACCTATCAAGAAGCCATCTTGCAGGAGAAACTGCCGCAATCCGTGGTGATCATCGGAGCAGGCGCTATCGGCCTGGAATTCGCCACCATCTGGAACGCCTACGGCAGCAAGGTCACGTTGGTGGAGATGCTGCCGCGGATTGCGCCGCTGGAAGACGAAGAGATCAGCGCGGAACTGGCTAAAACCTTTTCAAAACGCGGTATCACCTGCCTGACCGAAACCCGGGTATTGGCTGTTGAAACAACTCCCGGTGGCGTGCGGGTGAGCACCAGCGGTCAAAATGGCGAAAGCGTCATCGAAGCCGAGCAAGCACTGGTGGCGATCGGGTTTAAACCCAACAGCCAGAACCTTGGGTTAGAAGAAATAGGTGTGGAATTGACAGAGCGCAAGCACATCAGGGTAAATGATCAACTCACCACCAGCGTGCCCAATATCTGGGCGGTGGGCGATGTCACCGGTAAACTGCTGCTGGCCCACGTGGCTTCTGCCCAGGGCATCCGCTGTGCTGAAGCGCTGGCCGGGTTGGCGGTTACACCCCTGGATTACACCATGATCCCGCGGGCAACCTATTCTCACCCGCAGGTGGCATCTTTTGGCTATACCGAAACCCAGGCGCGCGCGCTCGGTAAAACAGTGAAGATAGGGAAATTCCCCTTCCAGCCAAATGGTAAAGCCCTGGGTCTCGGTGATTACGGCGGGTTTGCCAAGCTGGTGGTGGATGAACACAGTGGTCATCTTCTTGGCGCCCATCTCATCGGCCCGGAGGTCTCTGAATTGCTGCCAGAGTTAACCCTGGCTCAGCTGAACGGATTGACAGCAGGCGATATCGCCCGTAACGTCCATGCCCACCCCACGTTAAGCGAAGTGTTGATGGAAGCCGCCGAAATGGTCGAGGGGAAAGCCATTCATATTTGATAGAAATCGGATGGTGTGACGCTCAGCACGGATAGAAAAACCAGATTACAGGATTATCGGGAGGAACAGTGTACACAGACCAGGACATTACCAACCTCGTTACTCGTGTTGCCCTACTTGAAAAAGAGCTGGAGAAACCGCCAGCCAGCCGTCAGTCCATGCCCGAGCTGGGTATCCTTTCCAGCAATTTTCTCACCCGCGCCTTTTCAGTGTGGGGCTTATACTTCGTGGCGAATTTGCTCATCGGTATTGTCTTCGGTTGTATCTTCGTCGCCATAGGGTTGGCCCTTGGCGCCAGCTTTACTGACATCCTGCAGCATATTCTGAAAGGCGTTCCACTGAGCTGAAACGAAAATACCCTATGCTATAATCACCTCCTGACTGGAAGAGGTGAACATGGTCTTACAAAAAATTGCCCGTGTCTTTGGGGGTGACCCTCACAAGCGCGAAATTGAACATCTCTCGCAGATCGTCGACGAAATCAACCAGCTCGAAACGGTCTTCGAGGGCCTGAGCAGCGATGCCCTGAATCATAAAACAAGCGAATTCAAGCAACGGTTGGCAGAAGGCGAGTCGCTGGATGACCTGCTGCCAGAAGCCTTTGCTGCTGTCCGCGAAGCCAGCAAGCGCACGCTCGGGCTGCGCCATTACGATATTCAAATGATAGGCGGTATGACCCTGCATCACGGCAAGATAGCGGAAATGCGCACCGGTGAAGGGAAAACCCTGGTCGCCACGCTGCCGTTATACCTTAACGCGCTCACCGGGGCCAGCGTTCACCTGGTAACAGTGAACGATTATCTTGCACGCCGTGACGCGCGTTGGATGGCTCCGGTGTACAACCTGCTGGGGCTAAAAGTGGGTGTGCTGCAGATGGCTGCCCGCACAGAAAATGGTCGCAAAGCCTTTTTAGTGGACCTGGAAAAACCCAACGCGCGCGAAGACTTGCACATGCTCGCGCTGGTAGACCGGGGTGAAGCCTACAAAGCGGATATCGTCTACGGCACCAACAGCGAATTCGGTTTTGATTACCTGCGCGACAACCTGACCATGAGCCTGGAAGAACGTGTGCAGCGAGGGCATTATTATGCCATTGTGGATGAAGTTGACAACATCCTGATCGATGAAGCGCGCACACCGTTGATCATTTCGGGACCGGCGTCAGATGAAACGGAAGACTATGTGCGTATGGCGCAGGTGGTGCGCGCCCTCAACCCCGAAGATATCGAGGTTAACGAGAAAGACCACCAGGTTTCACTGACCGAGATTGGCGACGCCCACGTGGAAGAGATACTCAACCAGCCACTGCGCAACCCTGACCGACCTGAAGATATCAGCCCGGAACAGGCGCGGTTGCTGGGTTACCTGGAGCAGGCGCTGCGTGCCCAGCACCTGTTCAGACGCAACAAGGATTATATCGTCCAGGGCGGCAAAGTCATCATCGTGGACGAATTCACCGGCAGGCTTATGCCCGGCAGGCGCTGGTCTGAAGGGCTGCACCAGGCTGTGGAGGCGAAAGAAGGCGTCAAGGTTGAACCTGAAAATGTGACCTACGCCACCATTACCATTCAGAACTACTTCCGCATGTACGAAAAACTGGCCGGCATGACCGGAACCGCCCTGACCGAAGCCGAGGAATTTTCGAAGATCTATAAACTGGAAGTGCTGCCGATTCCGATGAACCTGGAATACGTGGCCGCCCGGCAAGACAGCCCGCTGACCGTGGTGGAGACCCGCGATCGGCAAAATTACCCGCTGCAGTATTACAGCAAGAAGGATGATCCCCATCACGAAGCGGTTTTTTGGCGCCGGCAAGACTTTCCTGACCTGGTTTACCGCACCGAAGAGGGTAAACTGCGAGCGATTGTCGCAGAAATCATCCACTATTACGCCATTGGCCGGCCGCAACTGGTGGGCACAACCTCCGTGGAACATTCTGAACGGCTTTCACAGCGGCTCAGCACTGAATCTGTGCGCCGCCTGGCACAAACCCTGGTCATCCGCGATGCCTGGCTGGAGAAGTTCAATAAATCAGCCGAAATCGAGATCACCGAACTGCAATTTCTCAACCGCCCCTTGCATGAGCTCAATGTGGCAGAAATGCGCCCGCTCGCCCGACAGGCGGGGCTTTCTTCGATCAATCCGGAAGACCCTGATCTATTGGAACGCCTGCTCAAGGTAATGGACCTGGAGGCACCCCACAAAGAGCGCGTGCTTGAAGTATTAAAAGGCGGCGTACCGCACCAGGTATTAAACGCGCGCAAACATGATGAAGAATCTCAGATCATCGCCAAAGCCGGCGCTTTTGGCTCGGTGACCATCGCCACCAATATGGCAGGCCGTGGTGTGGATATCAAGCTCGGCGGTGAACTGAACGAGGAAGTGCTGGCCGACGTGATCCGCGTGCTGGAAAAGGCCGGTGTGGCAGATCCCTACGATCTGAACAACGAAACTCGCCGCGGTGAACTGGAAAAACTTACGCTCGAGGATTACGGCATCTACGAGGAGTCGGTAAACACCTTTATTCGTTACCTTGAGGATATGAAGCGCGTGCGCGCCCTGGGTGGTTTGCACGTTATCGGCTCAGAAAGGCACGAGGCGCGGCGCATCGATAATCAGCTGCGCGGCCGCGCCGCCCGCCAGGGAGACCCGGGATCTTCTCGTTTTTACCTATCCCTGGAGGATGAGTTGATGCGCCTGTTCGGTGGCGCGCAAATGGAAGGGTTGATGACCCGCATGAAGGTCGATCCAAGCCTGCCCATTGAGAGCGGTTTGCTCGGCCGCATGGTGGAACAGGCGCAGGAGCGTGTGGAAGGCAACAACTTTGATGTGCGAAAGCACCTGTTGGAATACGACGATGTGCTCAATTCGCAGCGCAAGCGCATTTACGCCGAACGCAACCGCGCCTTCGAAAAAGAGAGCCTGCATGAAGACGTGCTTGAAATTCTGCGCACAGAAATCAACGAACGCATCCCAGCCGCGCTGAAAGATGAAGAAGGTCCATGGAAGTTATTGAGTTACCTGGAAGAAGTACAGCCTTCCATGGTTTTTGAAGCAGAAGGCATCCGCACGCCTTCCTACACCATTCGCCTGATCGTTGATGAACTGCAACGGCGTATCAACGGTCAAACCGATGACAGCAATATTAAAGACCAGATCATAGAAATCACTGAAAAAGCGCTGCAAGCTGAAAACGAGCATATCCTGAACGCCACCAGCCTGTTGCTTCAGAAAACGGAAGAAACCATCGATCAGCTCACCGCTGAGCGGCTGGAAAGCGTGGATGCCATTTTCGATGGGCTCGGTGGCAGCCGCGGAGAAGAAGAAGCGCCCCGCCGACCGCAAGAGATACTGGAAGAGCTGGTCAATCTCACCCGCACCCAGCTGCGACTTACAACAGATGAGATGAGGGCGCTGCCAGAGGGAGACGACGAGGTAAAAGAAAAGGTCAATAACCAGGTCAAGCGCGCACTTAACCAATTAGCGGTTATACGAACGCTTGGAGCGGTTGAGCGCCGGCTGGGCGAGAGCCTGAACCTCAAAGCCGCTGAACTGCAGGATCAGGATTGGGCAAGTATTTCAGATACGCTGATGGAACAGGTGGAAAATTTGCTGACCAAGCGCGCTGCTTCACTGCTTTCAGCGCAAGGTCAGATTGTCCAGAACCTGGAAGGCGCCCTGAGCAAGTCACCGCGCGGTTCCATTGATGAGAACCGTCTCGTGGACCTGCTGCTGAACGCAAGCGTCGGCTCTAAGGTGGCCATCGATCCCCGCACCCATCAGCGTGGAATGCGGCGCGTAATCCTGGTGAATTATATCTTCTACGCCGCCAGGCTGATCCACGACCGTCCGGTGACTGAGATCACCGGTGAAATCCTGCAGCACCTTGAAAACACCATGGAACGTTTGGAAACGGTTTGGGGGAAAATCGAATTTGAGCGTTTCCGCCTGTCCGGGAGCTCCATGAACCAGCTTGACGCGGGGTTGCAACAGTCTCTGCGCGCTGAAGTTGGAGATGCTGCTTTTCTCAGTTTACAAACCGCCCAGCCAGATGACCTCTCGGTAGAAGCGCGCACCGCGGTCGAAAAAGCGCTCGGTCGGCGTGTGCAAAATCAAATCTACAGGCATATCTTATTGAGCGTGATCTCTGAATTGTGGGTTGATTATCTGACCCGGGTCGACGCGTTGAGGGTCTCCGTGGGATTGGAAGCCTACGCGCAGCGTGACCCGTTGGTGCAGTACAAGGGTCAGGCTTCTGAATTGTTCAAAAACCTGCTCAGCGACATCCGCGGCGGTGTGATCAGCCGTATGTTCCTGTTTCAACCGCGCCGACCCGGCGGTCAGCCTGCTGAAAGACCCGCCCTTGAAGGCGCCAGCCCTGCAGCGCAAACACAAGTAGCGCCAGCGCAGTCCTCGCCGAAAAAGAAACGAAAACGTCATTAAGAGGATTTACAAAGACCTGGCTGAAAGACCATCTGAATCGATAAAAAATATCGATTCAAATGATGTATAATGATGTATTATTGTAGCCTTGGGTTATCAATCATTCGATTGAACTCATTGTGGCTAATCTTAAACGCCGGAGTTCAAAAATCATATGGACCAGAATGTCACGCACAATGGATCAGGAGCAAATTTAGACAATAACCAGAACGACAACAACATGGCTTCTCTGCTTGAGAAAGAAGGCTTAGGCATTGATTTTCCCACCCAGGGTGAAATCCGCAAAGGGATAATCGCAAGCATCACGCCAGGGCAGATACTGGTGAGCGTGGGGACAAAATCAGAAGGGATAATCACCGGCAAGGAATACGAACTGATCCCAAGCGACGAACTGGCAAATCTAAAAGTTGGCGATGAGATTTCTGTTTATGTTGTCAATCCTGAAGACCAAAACGGCAACCTGGTTCTCTCCTACATGCGCGCCCGTGAAGAAGAAAGCTGGCAGGAAGTTGAAGCCCTGCAGGCCAGCAAACAGGCCACTCACAGCACCATCCTCGGTTACAACAAAGGCGGGCTGATCGTGCCCATCGGCGGGCTGCGCGGCTTTGTGCCTGCCTCTCAGATCAGCCTGACGCGCCGCGCCGGCGTCACCGGCGATACCCCTGAACAGCGTTGGGGAAAAATGATTGGGCAGGAAATTGATGTTTGCGTCATCGAGGTAGACCGCGAACGCCGCCGCCTTATCCTTTCTGAACGACAGGCCAGCACTGAAACCCGCGAATCGGTCAAGGAGCGCGTGCTGGAAGAACTCAAGGAAGGCGAAGTTTACCTGGGTCGTATCACCAGCCTGGCGGACTTTGGCGTCTTTGTCAACGTGAACGGCGCCGACGGGCTGGTCCATATGTCAGAAATCTCCTGGGAGCGAATTCAACATCCCAGCGAAATTCTCAAAGTTGGTCAGGAAGTAAAAGTAAAAGTGATCAATATCGACCACGAGAAAAAGCGTATCGGGCTGTCCATCCGTCAGCTGCAATCTGACCCCTGGGACCAGAAGGCTGCGCAATTCCAGGTGGGTCAACTGATTGAAGGCACCATCACCCGCCTGACAAAATTCGGCGCGTTCGCCAGGTTAGCAGAAGATATCGAAGGACTGATCCATATCTCCGAGATCAGCGAACGGCGCATTGAACACCCCAAGGAAGTCCTCAAGGAAGGCGACATTTGCACCCTGCGCATCATCAAGATCGATCCCAGCGTGCATCGGATCGGTTTGAGCCTGCGCCGCGTGGATTCGATGGCTTACGCAGACATGGACTGGCAGGCTCTCGAGGGCATTCTCGACGAAGATACAGCGGTAATCGCCAAGGATGATGATCAACCCACCGCAGAAGAACCCACAGAACCAGCCCCTGAAGCCTAAAGAATATTGACATGAATCAACGCGCCCGATCCTCTGGGCGCGTTGTCATTTTCGTGGGTAACTGCCTTCTTTTATTTCGGGTTATACTTGGGAGACAGCAATATCGGGAAAGGCCATCTTGGAGTTAGAATATACGGATGACAGAAAATTCCGCCATTGAGAATGAGGGCAAACCCAAAGTAACTGCCAACAGTTTACCCGCGCTGCCGCTGGCGCGCATCCATTTCGCCCTGCTGGTGATGCTGGTTGGTTTTATCATCTTTCTGGTAGGAGCCAGACCTGCCATCTTTGGGCTGGACCGCAGCCCGGTGGTTGGTTTTATCCAAATCGCGGTGATGCTTATTGGCATCATGATCATTTGTCTTGGCGGGTACACCTCGGTGCGCGCGTTGTGGCGCCATCAACCTCCCAGCATCAGCGCAGATATCGGTATGCGCCTGGTGAGCACCGGTTACGTGATTGTTACTTTTTCTGGCCTGGCCGATGTGTTTGGGGTGGGCACACATCCATTGCCAGGCGTGCCTTACTTTGGCGTGTGGCAGGCCAGGGGTATGGAAATCGGCTGCGCCATTATCGCCATCGGCTTTATCCTGAGCTTTCCTCCCGCAAGCAAACCTCAATAGCTATCTTCGCTCACTGCAACCCCATTACCTGCAGCATTTCAGCGTTGGTCGTAAACTTCGCGTATTCGATCGGTCCACCACCCGCGCGTTTACGTTCTTCAGCCAGCAGTCGCGCCAGGTGTCGTTGCTGCACAACTGGGTCAGGTAAACTGGAAAGCCGGCTTTCCAGTTCGTCCAACAAGAGGCCGCCGCCTGGGCGTTCTTCGCGCAGGTACTGCTCGACCGCTTCCGCTCCATTCACCCCATCTTTCTTGGCGTTCCCCACCAACCCGCTGCTCGCCAATCGCGACCAACCGGCGACAAACACCCCTTTCCACGCCTGCCCGCTGCCGGGCGCTTCAACCTCGTAGGACTGCCCTTCCACCGGGTAGCGCGGGTTCTCCACATGGCGGTACTCATTGCCCGACACCGGCACGCCCAGGCGTTCTTCAACCCTGTCGCCAATGGCGAAAACCACTGTATCGGCTGCGAGAGATCGGTGTGTGCCCAGCCCGCGGGCCGAGGTTTTTTCTCCGCTCAAAACCAGGGTGTTTTCCTCCAATACAACCGTATTCACCCCGCCCTGCTCATCTCCCTCAATCTTCACGGGTGAAACCAAAAAATGCATTTCGATCAAGGGTTTTAAGCCTGTCTTTCCCGCCTTTCCAAACGCCTTGAGATAGACCGCTTTTTCAACTTCAGGGTCTTGCCCAAGTGGCACCATCACCGGTTTAACCCGTTCAAACTCGTGCTCCAGCGCATCCATGTCCATTCCACCAATGATGGATTCCAGCTCTTTGGCAGTGAATTTAACCTCCGCCGGACCCCGGCGGACGCAAACGTGAATCTTTTCCATCTGTGGAAGACCCAGGAGGTAGCGCGTGACATCTGCCATTACGTTGCCCGCGCCGACCACCACAGCCTGTTTGCCAATTTTGATGGGCGCAGTGCAGTAAGGCGGCAGCCGGTTGTAATGGAAAACCAGGTTTTTGGAGTGAATCACCCCTTCGAGGTTCTCACCTGGAATGCCCAGCCATTTAGTGCCCTGCGCGCCGCAGCAGATCAACACCGCGGAAAAACCCCACTCCAATAAGCGGGGAATCGTCAGGCTTTGGTCCTCCCCAACACAGGTATTCCCAAAATAATGCACCTGCTCATACGAAAGGATCCGTTCGAACTGCTTGCGCAGCCCATCCTTCAGCTGATGCTTTTCCGGGTAGATACCGTATTCCGCCATACCGCCGGGTTTGATATCCCGGTTGAAAAGAGCGACCGCGATGTCTGCCTGGGTCAGTTTCTCGGCTGCAAATAACCCGGCTGGTCCTGCGCCAATTATGCCCACCTGGATTCGTTTGGACATGAAGACTCCTTTATGATTATGGTTTATTTTTGATTAATGAACAGGAAATCAATCACACTTTTATTATAGCAACTTCCCTACCAAGCGTTTCGTGCTTGTGCTATAGTTACTGCAACAACAGGGTTAGAGGTCGTATGACGGAAACAATCACGCAGGTGGAACTGGAAAACGGACTCAAAGTATTGATGAAGGAGATTCACACCGCGCCAATCATCAGCCAGTGGGTTTGGTACCGCGTGGGTTCGCGCTTTGAAAAACCCGGCTTCACGGGTATATCCCATTGGGTGGAGCACATGCAGTTCAAAGGCACAGCAAAATTCCCTGCCGGGGTACTGGACAAAGCCATTTCACGGGATGGTGGATATTGGAATGCTTTCACCTACCTTGATTGGACCACCTTTTTTGAAACCACCCCGGCCAACAAGATCGATCTCGCCATGACCCTTGAAGCAGACCGCATGGTGAACAGTTTATTTGATGAAAACGAAGTGAACTCGGAGCGCACGGTGGTTATCTCAGAGCGTGAAGGTAACGAGAATGAACCTCTCTTTCTACTGGATGAAGCCGTGCAATTCGCCGCTTTTGACCATCACCCGTATAAGAATGAGGTCATCGGTTCGATCGCCGACCTGCGGAGTATCACCCGTGATGACCTGTACGCCCACTATCGCAAGTATTACAACCCCGGCAACGCGGTTCTTGCTTTGGCGGGTGACTTTGACAGTGAAAAAATATTGGAAAGGATCCGCCAGACCTACCAGCCGCTTCACGGTCACTCCGTACCTGAACCGGAATACTTGCGGGAACAATTATTGGCGGAAGAAAAACGCATCGAGGTGGCCGGGCCTGGCGAAACCACCTACCTGCAGGTCGCCTGGCGTTCGCCAGCGGCAACTGAAGCTGAGTTTTTTGCCTTCACCATTATCGATAGTCTGCTCACCGGGCCCACCAGCCTGAATATGTTCGGTGGGGGCGGGATTTCGAATAAGACTTCTCGCCTGTACCGGCGTCTGGTGGAAAAGGAATACGCTATCAGCCTTAACGGCTCCCTGCAGGCAACCCACGATCCGTTTCTATACACCATCACCATCACCGTCCACCCAAAGCACCAGCCGGAAGTCGTTTTAGAGCAGCTGGATAAAGAGCTCGACGTTCTGCGCCAGGCCCCGGTGAAACAAACAGACATCGACCGCGCCGCCAAACAGGCTCGCGCACTTTTCTCATACGGCAGTGAGAATATTACCAACCAGGCATTCTGGCTGGGTTACTCAGAGATGTTTGATCAATACTCCTGGTTCACCCGCTATACCTCGAGGTTGGCAGAAGTGACCCCGGAGATCCTGCTGGATACAGCGCGCAAATACCTGAATCAAAACCAGCGCGTGGTAGGGATTTACCGTCCGGATGGAGCGAAACGATGATACCCAAATACACCCTTTCGTCTTCCATCCCTGGACCAGCGGATATTACTCGCCAGGTACTGCGCAACGGAATCGTGCTTTTAACGCGCAGCAACTTCAACAGTTCGTCAGTGGTCATAAGCGGATATGTGTCGGCTGGCAGCCAGCTGGATCCGTTAGAGAAACTCGGCCTGGCCCACTTCACCGCCCTCGCTCTTATGCGCGGCACCGAGAGCAGTGATTTCCAGAGCCTGTATGACCGGTTGGAATCCGCAGGCGCTTCTCTCGGGTTTGGCGCCAGTGTTCACACCACCAGTTTCAGCGGTCGCGCGCTGGCTGAAGACCTGCCATTATTGTTCGCCACTCTCGCAGAATGCCTGTCCTCACCTGTCTTCCCATCCGGACAGGTGAGCCGCCTGCGCGCCCAGTTGCTCACCGGGTTGGCCATCCGCGGGCAAAGCACGCGCGATACGGCGGCGCTGGAGTTTGATTCGCTGCTCTTTCCCGATCATCCTTACGGCAGACCTGAGGATGGCTACACGGAGACCATCCAAAATATCACGCGGGATGACCTGGCTGACTTTCACCGCCAGCAATATGGACCTGAGGGGATGAAACTGGCGGTGGTGGGCGCGGTGAGCGCAGACCGGGTGTTTGAACTGGCTGAAAAACATTTCGGCAATTGGCTCACCGGTCACAAACGGCAAACATGCTCCTTTAAGGCGATAAAACCCCCGCAAGCATCCATCACGCGCAAAGTCATCATTCCGGGCAAGAGTCAAACCGATCTGATAATCGGAACGCTCGGCCCCAAGCGCAAAGATCCCGAGTACCTCGCGGCGTCGCTCGGCAACAGTATCCTTGGTCAGTTTGGTTTGATGGGCCGTGTTGGTGATGCAGTACGCGAAAAAGCCGGCCTGGCTTACTACGCTTCCGCCAGTCTGAACGCCTGGATTGAAAGCGGTTCGTGGGAAGTTTCTGCGGGCGTAAGCCCCGGCAACATGGAAAAAGCCACCGCGCTCATCATTGAAGAATTGCGCCGGTTCACAACTGAGCCTGTCTCTCAGGAAGAGCTTGAAGACAATCAGAATAACTATATCGGCCGCATGCCGCTTTCCCTCGAATCGAACGCCGGGGTCGCTAACAGTATTTTAAATCTTGAGCGTTTTGAACTCGGTCTGGACTACCTGCAACGTTACCCCACCCTTGTAAGCGCGCTCACCAGAGAACATATTCTCGCCGCGGCGCGGAAATTCATTAACCCTGATAAGTTGATCATCGTTTCAGCAGGCGCGGATGGAAAGGTCAACAATAACCCATGATGGAAGTGGCTTGTGGTATCGATCTGGTGGAGGTTGAGCGCCTGCGCTCGATCACCCCGGCGATTAAAGCCCGGTTTGTCTCCAGGGTGTTTACAACACAGGAGATAGAAGATAGCGGAGGGCGTGATGATCGCCTCGCCGCCCGGTTCGCCATCAAGGAAGCCACCGTTAAAGCCCTGGGTTGCGGTATTGGCGAAGTTGGCTGGCAGGATATTGAAACCCAATTGGATGAAAATGGGAAGCCCGTATTAAGGCTGTATGGTGCTGCTGCTCAAATGGCTGAGCGTATGAACTGGCGCTCTTGGTCGGTTTCCATCAGTCACACCCGCAACCTCGCTGCTGCCTGCGTCACCGCCCTGGTTGAGAAGAGATAAGCCGGCGGTGTTGAGATGAAGATACTGGCAGTCAGTGATGTAGAGAATGCTTTGCTTTACAGCCCCATGATCATAGACAGGTTCCAAGACGTGGATCTTATCCTCTCTTGCGGCGACCTGCCCTATTACTATATCGAAAATATGGTCAGCATGTTAAATGTCCCCTGCTATTTTGTCCGCGGTAATCATGCACACGTCCGCGAGTACGGGGTGGCAGGAACGCGGAAATACCCATGGGGAGCAGTGGACGTGCATCATCGATGCGTGGAGGATGACACCGGGCTGCTGCTGGCGGGGCTTGAAGGTTCTTTAAAGTACAACCAGGGTCCATACCAGTATACTCAGGGGCAGTACTGGCAGATGGTGCTGAGTCTGGTACCAGGGTTCTTCTGGAATAAACTTGCGCTGGGTCGCTACTTGGATATTTTCATGGCTCACGCGCCACCATGGCAGGTGCACGATGAAGAGGACCTGCCGCACCGAGGGATTAAAGCCTTTCGCTGGTTGATCAAAGTGTTTCAACCAGCTTACTTTCTGCATGGACACATCCATATTTACCGCCGTGAAACCATCACCCGTACGCTGATCGGCGGTACCACGGTTCAGAATGTTTACGGCTATAAGACCCTGCACATCCCCGCTCCGCGCCCGCGCTCTTGGCGGGGTCAAAGGTGAATCATGATGACAGAAGAAGACATTGATTCAGGTCGTCTAATACTTCAATCGCGTCACGATTTTAGCCACGCCTATCAAAAAGGTTTTTGGCGCTCCGTTTTTCACCTGATTCAGAAGAAAAACAATGAGCTGCTGCCATTTGAAGAAGTCCTCAAGCATATCCCGATGCGCGGACAAAACTACATTGGGGTCAGGCAAATCGAAACTGAAAAGATAATCGGTTCCATGAGCCGCTACAATGATTTTGACCGTGCATTCCTGCCCAGGCAGACGCATACGCGCTCGCGCTGGGAAAGTATCGACCGCGCGCATTTCAAACAGATCATCCTGCCGCCAATCGAAGTGTATAAAGTGGGTGATTTCTATTTTGTCAAAGATGGTAATCACCGCGTATCCGTCGCCCGTGAAAAGGGACAGGTTTACGTAGACGCTTTGGTGACAGAAGTGCACACCAGCGGCAAAATCACCCGTGATACCGATGTGAACGCACTGGTACTGGAGCAGGAGTATAGCGAGTTCCTCAGGCAAACCCGCCTTAACGAATTTTATCCAGGTGAAGACTTCCGTTTTTCCATACCTGGACAGTACGAGAAGGTATTGCAGCACATCAGCGTGCACCGCTGGTTCATGGGTGAGAAATTAACGCGCCCAGTTACAGATGAAGAGGCGGTGAAAGGATGGCACCGCGAGGTTTACCTTCCACTGGTGCGGATCATCCGTAAACATCAGATTCTCAACGCTTTTCCTGCCCGCACAGAGATGGACCTATATTTTTGGATCATTGAACACCGCTGGTACCTGGCTGAAGAACAGAAACGGCGCATCAGCCTGGAATCAGCAGCCACTGATTTCACCAACCGGTTTTCACAGCGCCCTTTCAGGCACGTTTCTCAACTTTGGCAGCGGTTAAAAAAAAGAATTTTCAACCAGGAGAAAAAATAAAGCCGCCAGTTGGGCGGCTAAAACACCAAGTTGTACCAGATTCATCAGGCTGAACAGGTTTTAATGCCCAGCCAAAAATGGTCAGGCATAATCATTTGGTCGGTTTGCACTTCAATCCCTACATTTTTTGGAGGAGGTTCGAACTTCATTCCAGGGTTAACAAAACATAAATCAGGTCGTTGGCCATACTTCTTCAGGTAATAATCGGTTGCCCGGTTGATTTTGGTTAAGAAATCAGCCTTTGGGTCATTATCGAACCATAGCATGCCAGTATTCATCTCACTCTCCATAAGTTTTCAGTTGTTTGACTTATTGCAAGGTTCGGGCCAGAATAACCTGCCAGACTTATCACTATTATAGAACTTAAGTTCTTATTTGTCAAGACCTGCCGCCGGATGCGTTTTACTGTAAGATATTGCTTGATGTCAATGGATTTTTTATCGCTTTTAAGGTATGCTTTATTACAAATCAGCAATTGGCGGAGGAAATATGTTAAAGGAAATCACAAAAGACGCTGAAAACCGCATGAAAAGCGCCTTGCTTTCTCTGGAAGAAGACCTGACGGCAATTCGCACTGGCAGAGCCACGCCGGCGCTGGTGGAAAAGCTACCTATCGATTATTATGGCGCTCCCACGCCGCTTCTGCAGTTGGCCAGCATATCCGTGCCTGAAGCCCGCGCGCTCTTAATCAAACCTTTCGATCCTTCAACCATCAAAACAATCGAACGTTCTATTCTGGCATCTGAACTGGGGTTGACCCCCAATAATGACGGGAAGTCCATTCGCCTCAACCTGCCACCGCTCACCGAAGAACGCAGACGCGAACTGGTTAAGGTGGTGAACAACCGGCTGGAAGAATGCCGGGTTGCCATCAGGAATGTCCGCCGTGACCTGATCAAAGACCTGCGCGATTTTGAAAAAGAGAAAATGATTTCAAAGGATGATCTGGAAACCGGTGAACAGGACCTGCAGAAACTGACAGACCTGATGATCGATGAAATTGAACTCATCGGTAAGCGCAAAGAATCTGAGATCATGGAAATCTGACCTGGTCAGGCGCCCGAATGACAAAGAAAACTCCGGCAAAGATCCCCGCGCATATTGCCATCATTATGGACGGGAACGGCCGTTGGGCCAAAGCCCACGGGTTACCCCGATTGGAAGGTCATCGCGCCGGAACAGAAAACCTGCGCCAGATTATCAAGGGCTGCGCTGAAATTGGCGTGCAGCACCTGACCCTGTACGCCTTCTCAACTGAAAACTGGAGCAGACCGAAAACCGAAGTCGACGGTTTGTTAACCATCCTGGAAACCTACCTGGATAAAGAAGTGGATGAGCTGTGCGCGGAAGGCGTGCGACTGCATCATATTGGCCGCCTGGAAGCCATGCCCGAGTCGGTGCGCAAAAAAGTGGAGCATTCGATCGAGGTTACCTGCAGCAACACCAAGCTGATATTACACCTGGCGTGGAACTATGGCGGCAGGGATGAAATTGTGCACGCCATTCAGAAAATGATCAGGGACGGGATCCCCTCAAAAGATGTCACTGAGGAACTTGTCGATCGCTACCTGTTCACCGCTGGCACACCCGACCCGGATCTCATCATCCGTACCTCGGGAGAGATGCGGGTGAGCAACTTCCTCATCTGGCAGGGCGCGTACGCGGAATGGTATGTAACCCCCACTTTATGGCCAGATTTCACTAAAGAAGAACTGTTCAAAGCGATCGAAATTTACGATCAACGCGACAGAAGGTTCGGGAACATTTCAAGTTCAAACAATGAAAACTGATCTCTCACTGCGAAATCGGCTCATCGTTATCAATCTCATGGTTCCAACGCTGATCGTCTTTTCGATCCTGGGCGGGTGGGCGTTTACCGTTTTTGTCGCGGTGGTGCTCTTGCTGGCAGCGTGGGAGCTCTGGCGCCTGTTTAACAAAGGGCAATACTCCCCATCCCTGTTGGTGATGGGGATTTTCGTGCCGCTGGCGGTTGTTCTTCGACATCTTTACGCGTTCAGCTACAGTGACGTCTGGCTGGCTGCGCTTGTGCTGACCTCAATGTTGTTTCACGTGCTGCAGCAGAATCGCGGAGGGATGACAGCCGCCATCGACTTGATGATCACGATTGGTGGAACGGTTTACCTGGGCTGGCTGGGGAGTTATGCCATTTCACTGCGCGCCCTGGAAAATGGGCTCCATTGGGTGGTGCTGGTCTTCCCCATCATATCCCTGGCAGATACAGGGGCATACATTTTCGGACGCCTTCTTGGCAAACATAAAATGCTCCCCCGTGTGAGCCCCAAGAAAACCTGGGAGGGTTACCTGGGCGGCATACTGGTGGGCATGCTGGGAGGATGGGCACTGGCTGCATTGTGGCACAAACCGGCCCCGCTCATTCTACCATGGTATGGGCTGGTGCTCGGAGCGGTCATCTCCATCCTGGCGCCTTTCGGTGATTTTGGCGAAAGTATGCTTAAGCGTCAGTTCAACGCGAAGGATTCAGGGAATTTCCTGCTGGAGCATGGGGGGTTTCTCGACCGTATGGATTCTTCGCTTTGGGCTGCAGCCATCGGGTATTACGTGATCATCTTACTGACACGATAACACCAACATCATTTTTTAAACGGAGGGATCATGCCAAATACTACACCCACCCGAAACCTGGCGTTTGACCTGGTTCGGGTTACTGAAGCGGCAGCGCTTGCTGCGGGCAGGATGATGGGCAGGGGAGATAAGAACGGCGCGGATAAAGCAGCGGTGGATGCCATGCGGGTGATGCTGAACTCCATCAGCATGCGGGGAACCATTATCATCGGCGAAGGTGAAAAAGATGAAGCGCCGATGCTTTACAACGGAGAAAAACTGGGCACCGGCGAAGGGCCGGAAGTCGATATCGCGGTTGATCCCATTGAAGGCACGCGCCCGCTGGCTTACGGTTTATGGAATTCCATCTCCACCGTGGCGCTGGCTCCGCGTGGAACCATGTTCAACCCAGGGCCTTTTGTGTACATGAACAAGATCGCCGTTGGCCCGGTAGCCCGGCACGCCGTGGATATTGACGCACCAGTGAGCGATAACCTGAACAAGGTCGCCAAAGCCAAAGGCGTCAAAGTGGAGGACCTGACTGTAGTGGTGCTTGACCGCCCGCGGCACCAGGAACTGATCACGCAGATCCGTATGGCTGGCGCTCGTATCAAGTTGATCCCTGATGGCGATGTAGCCGGTGCATTGATGACCTCCATGGGAGACAATACCGCTGATCTATTGATGGGCGTGGGCGGAACGCCCGAAGGCGTTCTGGCAGCCGCCGGTTTGCGCTGCATGGGGGGAGAGATCATCGGCAAGCTTTACCCCCGCAATCAACGTGAACTTGACCTGGCCAAAGAGATGGGCGTGGATTTCGAAAAACCACTCACCATGGACGACTTGATCTCTTCCGATAATGTCTTTTTTGCCGCCACCGGTATCACCACAGGAGATTACCTTCGTGGGGTAACCTACTTTAAAGATGGCGCCCGAACTGACAGCGTGGTGATGCGTGGCCTTTCAGGCACGGTAAGGCGCGTTATCTCAACCCATAAGTTGAGCAAATTAATGCGCATCAGTTCGATTAAATACAAATAAGCCTTGAAGACGTAAAGAGAGGGTGCCACCGGAGGCACCCTCTCTTTGTACTGCCATTGCGCTTTATTTAATTTCGTAAATGACGCTCGCCTCTACGTTTATCTTTAACTGCCCGGCGGAGATGGGAACCACGGAATCCATGGCCGCGCCGCCAATGCCTTTCGCGTCATACATGGGCACGGCGATTCCGCCGGTATAGACGTTCACCGATTGCAGGTTACCCAGCTTCACCCCGGCAGACGCAGCAATGGCTTCAGCCTCTGCTTTGGCATTGGCAATCGCCATGTCGCGGGCTTTGGCTTCGGCTGCGGTCTTATCGAGCACATCAAAGCTAATGCCGTTGATGGTATTGGCGCCCGAGCGAACTACCGCGTCCAGCAATTTACCTAATGACGTCAGGTCGCGAACGGTGATATAGACCGTGTTTTCGACCACGTAATAACGGCGTGAAACCTGCCCATCGATACCATAATCCATCATGGGGTAAACATTAAAGTTGGAGGTCTGAACGTCTTTCTTATCCACGCCCAACTGCTGTAACACCTCAGAGATGCTGTTTGCCTGGGCGTTGTTCTTGGAAAGCGCGTCGGAAACCTCATCAGCATCAACGCGGATACCCACATTGATATAAGCAACATCAGGAACCAGGTAAACCTCCCCTGAGCCACTCGCGCTTAGGGTGCGGAGATTCGGCATGCCAGCCGGCTGCCCGCTGCCTGCGCAGGCTGCTAATGACATGACCGCCATAATACTTGCAACGATAACCAACAGTGATTTTTTCATTTTTTCCTCTCATTCTTGTTTGTACCAATAAGACGAACTGAATTGCGAAAAGTTCCTGTGCAAGCCAACAACTGCCCAAAATTGGCACTATGTTTTTCTTTTCAACGCCACGTAAAGCAACGCCGCGCCGGCGATGATAATCAGCAAAGCGAGGATGACACTGGTGTTCAACCATGCCAGCCAGGGGAGGTTAAGGTTTTTGAGAAAAATGTAAACCCCGAGCAGCACCAGCCCAATCCCTACGTAAAAACTGGCTTTGTTGCCAGGTTTCTGAACCGCGTTTACAAATTCGTCTGCAAAGTTCTCCGCGCGTTCACGAAGAACCTCTCCATTGAACGAGTAGCCCGACGAGCTTTCGGCCTGGTCTTCAGGGACGACGATCCACAGGATGATATACAGCAACGGGCCAATGCCGCCCACCAGGGTAAAGACAATGAAGAACAGCCGTACCAGCACAGTATCAATGTTAAGGTACCTGGCCAAGCCCGCGCATACGCCACCCAGGATACGATCTTGCTTTGAACGTAAAAGCCTGTTTTGCATGTTCACCTGCCTATGCTTTTTTGATCAGCGAGCGAATGACGAAGTACGCCCCCGCCGCGATGAGAACCAAAGCGAACACCCAGCCCACGGCCGAACCCATCAGCGCGCCAGAACTGGCGAACAAGATCAATCCCAACAGCAGGCAGATGCCCGCCGGGATCCAGGGCCATTTTTCAGCCTTCCCCACCGGCATCAGCCCGAGCACGGTGAAAGTCGCGCCTATCCCCAGGAACAACAGCCCGCCGTTGGCCATCCCATTCAAGTCCAGCGCGGAGACCAGCGCCAATGTGGTCAGAATTCCCGCGGGGATGACCGGCCACCATTGGGCCTGGTTGAGCAAAAAGACCACCAGAAAGCCCAACGCCACCATTAAGAGAAAGAAAGCGCCGCCATAATCGCCCGCCAGGTTCGGCAGGAGCTTTTTTATCAAGATAACACCACCAATGCCAATGAGGGTGAACCCCGGGATGGCCAGCCACCACTTATGGCGATCACGCAGCAGGAAATACAGAAAAACACAACCCGCCAGCACGAACAGGAAAGCGATAAACAGTCCGCCAATAGGGATTTCCAGCAGCTGTTGCAGCAAAAAGGCCGCGCCAGCCACAACCAACAACACCCCCAGTAAGATTCGCCTGGATTGCTGAGACATGTTACCTCCTACATGTTTTCATCTGCTTCGCCTGATGGCTTTACATCGATGACGTTTACAGGTGTTTCTTCTTTGCACCCTTTGATGAACGCGCGTGCGCCAATCACCAGGCCAGCCGCGATGAGAAGCACTGGCCAATATGGCCCAAGTGGTTTGAATGCCCCGAAGATGGCGCCAAAAATCACCAGCAGTACCAGGCTGGTGCCGATGGCATCCAACCCGTCGCGAGCCGCGCCTTTTTTACGCGCGCCAAACAATGCAGCAACCAGCACTCCCAGCCCTGAAAAACCCGGGATTAATGTCCACAAATACGACCAACTGCTCCAGTTGCCGCTGAGGTTCTGGTAATACAGGATTCCACCAATGCCGGCGACGATGAACGCTGGTATGGACATTTCCGCGACTCCGCTAAGCAGCCCCAAAATGAGCAGCCCGGCGCCGACAAGCATGATAATCACCGGCCAGGAGAAGTGGACAGTAATCAGTTGTGCCAAACCCGGCACGGCATTGATCAGTACAAAATAGGTGCCTGCCAATACGAGCAACAAGCCCAATACCAGTGTCACCCTGTTTCTTTTTTCCATCACTACCTCCAGTGAAAGTCATTAATACCCATTTATCCCATATACGCAAATGAATTCGCAGGGTTGCACGACCAAAGGCAAACATGGAGCAGGGATGCTGACACCAACCTGATGAAATGTTGGCACGCAATCAGCGCGGAAAACAAAGGGCTTCGAGCAGCGCGTTTTTCTTTAACGCGTCCGTTGGTATTCGCGTAAGAGGCTCAGACCGATCCATCCCCTGGTGAGCAAGGCGGAACGTCCCTTTCCAGCAGAAAAGAATCTGTTGGTTCACAAAGAAACAGGAAGCTGTGGGGTGAAAATGACCGGATCAGAAGGTGAGAGTTATTTTTTAAACCTGGGGCGGATGAACAGGAAGTAAAGCACCAGCAATAGCCCCGCTGCGCTCACCAGCAATAAACCAAAACCCAGCCACTGGCGGTCAATTTTGGGCAAAGTATCCAGCAAACCGGGTGCCCTGGTGGGCGTGGGTGTGCTCACCATAACAGTTTTTGTGAGGGTGGGCGTCATGGAAGGAGTACGCGTCGGTTGCCGGGGGGTTAAAGTTCGCGTGGGGGTGATGGTGGCAGTGGGCGCTATTTTGATAATGAGGTTGTCGCCGACGTAAATGGTATTGGAAGTCATGTGGTTCAAAGCTTTGATTTCCGCGATAGTGACGCCATACCAGGTGGCGATGGTATCCAACGCCTGCCCGTACTGCACAGTGTGCACAATCGTGCCGTCTGCCTGGGGAGTCGAGGTAACCACCGGTTCAACCAGTGGTTCGGCAGGGTTTTGTCCCTGCCCAGCGCTGCCGCCTGTAGAACCAGGTAAGGATGCGCTTCCCCCATCACCCACATACGCCGCGTGCAACACGTAATAGGTGGTGCCATTCGAAGCGGTATAAGCCCCTGCTCCCACATGGGTATAGCGCGCTTCATTCATTGGCATCATATGCAGGCTGTCTGACCACCAAGATTGGATATCGGAAATCGTCGCGCTCACAGCGCAGGCCATATTTTCAGTAGCGAACACGACAGCGCCCCCGCCAAACCCAGCCGCGCGAATGCGCTCTCTCGCACCGCCGATATGCGCGCAAACACCGTTGGCTGCCATCGCCTGCGCCGTGGCGTATGCTGTACCATCCAGGATGGCATCTTCAATAAGTGCGGGGAGCCCGTTGGCGGCGCGCAGACCATTCACCAGGTTGATAAGTTCCCCCGGTGATACCGTGGCAGCCTGCGCAGTTCCCTGGGGCAGGGATAACAGCAGCCCGCCCAATAAAGCAACGCGAATGAACAAGATAAAAAACCGGCGCATTAACGGCTAATTATAACCGATGCGCCGGGATGTTTTTTTGTCAAGATGCTCAGCTAAGTCCGCGGTCTTTGAAGTTCGTTCCCATGGCCTCTGCCATCCACAGCAGGTCCATGGCGGTGATAATGCCGACAATCTGTCCATGCTCATCCGCGACCGGCAAATGATGAATGCGTTTTTCCTTCATCATCGCCGCGCAGTCAGTGATCAGCATGGAAGACGGCACAGTGAAAACCGGTGATGCCATTATCTCTTTTACCTTGGTCTTGGTGGGATCATTGCCCTGGGCAATGATCTTATCGCAGATATTGATAGAAGTGACAATGCCGTAATCAGGGTTTTCAGCTGTTTTTTTGACTATCAGGCTGGTAGCGAACCGATGGCGCATAATATGCAGCCCTTCAAAAACCGTGGTATCCGGGTCCACAAACACCACCAGGTTCTTCATCCAGTCCTTGACAGTTGTTTTGTCCATGCCTCTCTCCTCGCGCAACCATGGCGCCGAAATGAAGTGAAGTTACGAACCATCTATGATTAATGTAGTCTATCCTGCTAATTATGTCAAATGCGCATTGTCAGACATATTAGCGTATTTCATCAGCGCTCCAGCCCCACGATTGCATATGCGCCACTTGCTCGTGGGCAGTCAGGTCTAAATGGAGAGGTGTAACGGAAACATAACCGGCTTGCAGGTCGCCAAAATCCGTCCCTTCTCGCGGAACGCCAGTAGGTGCTTCACCGCCAATCCAGTAATATGGTCTACCGCGCGGGTCTTCGCGGCGGATCAGCGCGTCGCGGTATATACGCAGACCCTGGCGCGAAACGCGGATCCCTTTGATTTCTTCATATTTAAGGTAAGGGACATTGACGTTCAATAACACATTCACTGGCAGTGTGTTTTGCAGCAACCGGTTCACCACAAAGCCGGCAACACGGGCCGCAGCCGCGTAATCCAGCGCCCCCTTGTGATGCTCCGGCGCGTCTAAAGAAACTGCCATTCCACGCACGCCACCGATTGCCGCTTCCATGGCCGCCGTCACGGTGCCCGAGTAAGTCACATCATGGCCGACATTGGCATTGGGGTTGATGCCACTGACCACCAGGTCGATCGGTTTTTCAACCACACCCAGCAAGGCCAAAGCCACGCAATCTGATGGCGCCCCATCGCTGCTGAGCGCAGGTGTGCCATCAGCCAGCAGCACTGGTTTCACGCGCAGCGGTCGGTGCATCGTCTTCACGTGCCCTGAAGCTGACCAGTTACGGTCAGGGGCGAGGATGGTGACCTCACCCAACGAACTGAGTTCCGTGGCCAGCGCCAGTAACCCGGGCGCCTGTACGCCATCATCATTCGTGACCAAAATATGCATTGTCGTTTCCTGTCTTTTTCAGATTGATTGAATTATACATGTATGCCTCTCCCGTGACGCGCCCATCTTCCCACCACAGAGAACCAAACGCTCACGGCGGTTTATAATTCATCTCATATGTTGAAAACGATTTCACGAACCTGGATTTTGCTCTTGTTGCTCTCCGGTTGCGGCGTGCAATCCACCAATATCAGTCCAACCGTGTATCCAAGCTCCACGCTCTCCACAAACGTCCGTTGGTGGCGACCCACACCTGGCCTCACCTGGCAATTGCAGTTTTCTGCTTTGCCTGTAGAAATGGGTGTGGAAGCGGATGTATATGATATTGACCTGTTTGAGAATGACGCGTCAGTGGTTGAAGCATTACACAAGCAGGGTCGCAAGGTGATTTGTTATCTCTCGGTGGGTTCAAGAGAAGACTGGCGCCCCGATGCCGGCCAGTTCCCTGGCGAGGTTATCGGTAAAAGCTATATCGGCTGGCCAGGCGAAAGATGGCTGGACATCCGCCGTATCGACCTTCTGGCGCCAATCATGCGCGCCCGCCTGGACCAGTGTAAAGCCAAGGGGTTTGACGGCGTGGAACCTGATAACATCGAAGTATTTACACAGGACAGCGGCTTCCCAATAACCTACGCGGACCAGTTGGCTTACGCTCAATGGCTTGCTGCCGAAGCGCACGCCCGCGGTCTCGCCATCGGGCTGAAGAACGCTCCTGGCATGGTAGCAGATTCACTCATGTTTTTTGATTTCGCCATCATCGAAAGCGCGTTTTTTTACGAATGGATCGAAGAAACGCTGCCTTTTATCGAAGCGGGAAAACCTGTATTTGCCGTAGAGTACACAGACACAGGCGTTGATTTCCAGGCTGCCTGCGATTGGAGCCGTGAGAACCAGATCAGTATGATTCAAAAGGATCGAATGCTCACCTCCGCCCTCATCGTCTGCCCGTAAGAGACCACCCGCTCGACAGGCAGGAAAACCGCGGGGGAATCAGTGCCGACATTTTGTGGAATTGCGGTTGATGATGTAACCAAGCGCCGGGTATCCAGGATAATTTTGAAAATCCAAAAAGAAGTGTCAGCAAAAAGAGACCAAAAAAGAAGTTCGCGCGAAATTTCATGTTATAATTCGTCGGCTGTGGTGAAAACCGCAGACTATCACACGCGCTTTCCGATCTTTCCTGCGTGCTGCCGCAAGCAGTGAGGGAAAGGCTAAAGAAGGCGCTAGGCAAACGCAAAGGAGTAATACCCCATGAGTTCCATCATTTCCATGAAATCCCTGTTGGAAAGCGGCGTCCATTTTGGGCATCGCACAAATAAGTGGAACCCGTTGATGCGCCCGTACATTTTTACCGAGCGCAACGGCATCCACATCATTGACCTGCAGCAGACAGTCAAGCTTCTCACAACCGCTTATAACCTGGTGCGCGACACAGTCGCCCAGGGTGGTTTTATCATGTTCGTTGGCACCAAGCGCCAGGCACAAGAAACCATCACTGAAGAAGCCGTTCGTTGCGGCATGCCTTATGTCACCGAGCGCTGGCTTGGCGGCATGCTCACCAACTGGAGCACCATGTACAGCCGCATCCAGGAACTGGAAAAACTTGAACGTTTACGTGATTCTGGAGAAATTCACCGCCTGACCAAAAAGGAAGGCCTGTTGATTGAGCGCGAGATCAATCGCCTGCAGGCGCGCCTTTCTGGTGTACGCGAAATGAAGCGCGTTCCAGACCTGCTTTTTATTGTAGATGTGATGCGCGAGCACACCGCCGTGCACGAAGCCAATTTGAAAGGCATACCGGTGATTGCCCTGGTAGACACCAACTGCGATCCGCGACATGTGGATTACGTTATCCCCTCCAATGACGACGCCATCCGCGCCATTAAATTGTTGGTTGGGAAGATCGCTGATGCCGTCATCGAAGGCAAGTCAATGGTCGAGAAAGAAGAAAGCAGTGAAGCCCCGGCGGCTGAAACCCCGGCAGCCCGAGTAGCCGCTGGCGTCCGCCCGCGCTTCGAAGAAGAGGTTGAACTGGAAGACGCTGATCTGCTTGGCGCTTCCACTTTGGCAAAAATTGGGCCAAAAGCCGATGCAGCGAAGGAAGATGAAGACCTCGACATGAAACCCGGCGTTGGTAAATCGGTTATCGCTGAGGAAACGCTGGATGTCCTTGAAGAAGAAGTGGATAAGACGGTGTCTGTAAAATCCAAATCAGCGAAGAAAAGCGATGATGAAGACGCGGCAGCCGCGGCTGAAGAAGAAAAGAGCACTGCCAAAGGCAAGCACGCCAGAACCGCCAAAGAAATTGTGAAAAACATCGGGGATTTCTCTGAAGATCTTGTCGATAATATTAAAGACAAGATCGAGGATACCGTAGATGATCTTAAGGACAAAGCAGAAGATCTCATCGATGAGATCAAGGACAAAGTTGAAGATATCGTGGATAAAACGGACGGTGAATAGTCAATCAACATCGGTCTCTGACCGGTGACCACCTGGAGAAGAAGGAATCTGTAAAATGGAAATCACCACTGAAATGATCAAATCGTTGCGCGAGAGCACCGGCGCTGGCATCCTCGATTGCCGAAAAGCGCTGGAACAATCCAATGGCGATATGAACGCCGCTTTAGATTTTCTGCGCGAAAAAGGACTGGCCACCGCCACCAAGCGCGCCGCGCGCACAGCCTCTGAAGGCATTGTCGAACTCTACAATCACGGGGATGGGCGCGTGGGTGTGATGGTAGAAGTGAACTGCGAAACTGATTTCGTGGGTCGCTCCGAAGCGTTCCGTACCCTGGCGCACGAAATCGCGCTGCAAATTGCAGCCACTTCCCCTGAGTATGTGCTGGAAACCGATATCCCCGAGTCAGTGATCGATCGCGAAACAAAAATCGCCACCGCCAAAGCCAAAGAAGAAGGCAAACCTGAGGCCATCCTGCCGCGCATCGTTGAAGGCGCGCTAAAGAAATATAAAAACGAATTCGTGCTCATGCTCCAGCCATATATCCGTGATGAGAGCATCACCGTGCAGGAACTGATCAACCAGAATGTCGCTGCTCTGGGTGAGAATATCGTCGTGCGCCGCTTCGCCCGTTGGGCGCTCGGCGAAACAAGCGCTGAAGAAAGCGAGTCGTGACCTTCAAAGACCAGCCTTCGGGTTGGTCTTTTTCTAACGTAAAGGAGGTATTATGGAGCAACTCAGATATCACAGGATTCTGTTAAAGATAGGCGGCGAATCTTTAGCGGGTCCCTCAGGCAGCGGCATTGATGCCACCCAGGCGAAGGATATCGCCCGCAGATTGAAAGAAGTTCGCGAACTCGGCGTGGATATTGCGCTGGTCATTGGCGCCGGCAACCTGTGGCGCGGCAAGATCGGGCTGGAAATGGGCATGGACCAGGCGACCGCTGACTATATGGGTATGCTGGGCACCGTGATGAACTCCCTGGCTTTGATGGACGCGCTGGAACATCAGGATGTAGTGACACGTGTGATGACCGCTATTGAAATGCGAACCGTTGCCGAGCCATATATCCGCCGCCGCGCCATCCGCCACCTGGAAAAAGGACGTGTGGTCATCTTTGGCGGGGGTACAGGCAACCCGTATTTCTCAACCGATACCGCTGCCGCACTGCGCGCGATGGAAATTGAAGCAGATGTGCTCATCAAAGCCACCAAGGTGGATGGGGTGTACGATTCTGACCCCAAGGTCAACCCCGCAGCGGTGAAATTCGACGAGCTCTCCTACCTTGACGCCATCCAGCAACGGTTGGGGGTGATGGATTCAACAGCCATCACCATGTGCATGGAAAACAAACTGCCCATTCACGTGTTAAACCTGTGGGATGTGGGCGCGTTGAAAAAAGCGCTTTTTGGTCAAAAAGTCGGAACCATCGTGCATTAGACATCCGCGATGCTACTTTCAGGACCCGGTGCTCATGAGCCCGGGTCTTTTTTTGTTCAGCGGCTGTCTGCGCCCACCCTCTTCCTTCCGCCCTTTCTGTCAACCCTTTGCTCTTCGCATGCCCGGCGCTGCTTCGCCAGGATTCCTCGAGGTCGCCGCGCTGGTGAGCCTGCCGCGCTTTCCCACGAGAAGGAGCGCGTTAACGGATGATTGGCATTCCCTGTTAGCGTTCCCTTGCTCAATTATTCTCTCTCCGCTATAATACCGCTCAACAGGCAGTGACGGAGGAAAGTAGACCGGGGAAACCCGACAGGGACGCGGGAACGCAGACTGAAATTCCCGCCCGGCAGGAACCGGCTGAAGTTCCCTCCCGAGCCGCTCAGGTGAAGCCGGTTTTACCCGGTGCCCCGGTCAAGCGGGGTAACCCCGCCGCGATTCATGCGGTTGGGTTATAGTCTGAGCCGCTTAGACCGGCGTTACCTGGTCAGCCGATGGAAAAAGTCGGAAAAAGCGGGTCGCAATCGCGACCAATGTGGGTGGTACCGCGGGCAATTTCTCCCGTCCTACAGGACGGGTTACCTTTTTAATCCGCAGGAGTGAAACATGAGCGCCGAAACAATTCTGCAAGAACTGGAAGCTGTCAGCAAGGCAGCGGTAGACGAACTGAAGCGCGTGACCAACGAGGAAGCTTTACTGGCGTGGCGCACTACTTACCTGGGCAAGAACGCGGCAGTGGTGAAGGCGTTTTCCAGCCTGGGAACCCTGCCGGCGGATGAACGCCCCCTGGTGGGTCAGGGCGCAAACCGTGTAAAGGTAGCGCTTGAAAGCGCTTACAGCGAACGCGCCCAAGCGCTCAAAGAGTCCGCCCTGGTGCAATCTCTCGGCGCGCAGGCGCTGGATGTGACCCTGCCGGGTAGACCGCGCAACCGCGGTCGCCTGCACCCTGATACGCTAATTCTTCGTGAACTGCTGCAAATTTTTGGAGATATGGGTTTCCAGGTCTTCCAATCGCGTGAAGTCGAAACCGATGAATACAACTTTCAATTGCTTAACTTCCCCCTGGGCCACCCGGCGCGCGATATGCAGGATACCTATTTTTTGGATGTGCCCAACCGGGGAGACAACCCCCTGGTGCTGCGCACGCACACATCGCCAGGCCAGATCCGCGCCATGCGCGAGATTGCATCCCTCAACCCATCCAACCCTCCACCAGTACGCGTCATCGTGCCGGGAATGGTCTTTCGCTACGAGCAGGTAGATGTACGGCACGAAACCCAGTTTGACCAGCTGGAAGGGTTGGCCATTGGAGAGGGCATCACCTTTAGCGACCTGAAAGGCACGCTCACAGATATGGCGCGCCGGCTCTTTGGTCCATCCGCGCGCGCCCGCTTCCGCGCTTCTTACTTTCCATTCACCGAGCCATCGGCTGAATTTGATATTCAGTGTTTCCAATGCCACGGAAAAGGCTGCGGGGTGTGCGGCGGCGGTTGGCTGGAAATCGGCGGCAGTGGAATGGTGCACCCAGTGGTATTGGCAAACGGTGGATACGACCCGGCGCGCTACACCGGTTTCGCTTTCGGTTTCGGTGTGCAACGTATCGCCATGCTGCGTTATGGGATCAACGACATCCGTTATTTCTGGGAAAACGATTTACGGTTCTTGGAGCAGTTTTAAGGCCCGTCAACGGTGAGCGGTGATCGGGTCATCACAAACCCAATCCCTTAGAACAACTCGCGATTCACTTCACTTGGAGAAAACACATGAAAGCCCCTTTATCCTGGTTAAAAGACTTCGTTGAAATTGACCTTTCATTGGTAGAACTGGCTCACCGGTTGACCATGGCGGGTTTGGAGGTGGAAAGTATTCAACTCATTGGTCTGCCGCTTCCGCCGGCAGGCAGCACCACTGCCAAGGTCAGCGGCCTCACCTGGGAACCAGAGAAAATTGTCGCCGCCGCCGTGACCGAAGTGATGCCCCACCCTAACGCTGACCGCCTGGTGCTGTGCCGCTTGGAGGATGGGCAGCAGGAGCACATTGTGCTGACCGGCGCGCCGAACCTGTTCGAATACAAAGGGAAAGGCCCGCTGCCACAACCGCTTAAGGTAGCTTACGCGAAAGAAGGCGCCATGCTTTACGATGGGCACCAGGAAGGCTATGTGCTCACCACGCTCAAACGCACCAAGATTCGCGGGGTTGAATCTTATTCCATGATTTGCTCAGAGAAGGAACTGGGGATTTCTGATGAACACGAAGGGATAATGTTCCTCGACGACGCAGCCTCCGTGGGCACGCCGCTGGTAGAACTACTGGGTGATGCCATATTGGAAGTAAACCTTTTGCCCAGTTTCGCGCGCTGCGCCAGTATCTTCGGTTTGGCACGTGAAATTTCCGCAATTACCGGAAAGGCGCTTAAAACCCCGCGATTCACCTCTCCCCCTAACATCGGCAAAGCCACTTATGCAGAGCTTGAAATCACCGACCCGGTTCTCAATCCTCGTTTTGTCCTGGGTTTGGTGCGCGGCGTCAATATCCATCCCAGCCCGCTCTGGGTGCAGCAGCGCCTTAAACTGGCGGGCATGCGCCCTATCAACAATATCGTAGACGCCACCAATTATGCCATGCTGGAATTGGGGGAACCTCTGCACGCGTTTGATTACGATGTGCTCTGCAAGCGCGCTGCCGGGAAACAGGTGAAGATCATTACCCGCGCCGCAGGCAAACGCGAAAAGATCACCACCCTCGATGGCGTGGAGAGAACATTAGACGAAGGTACCGTTCTGGTGTGTGATGAAGCCGGCATTCTTTCGCTGGCAGGGGTGATGGGCGGATTGGAAACAGAAGTGACCGCCAGCACGCGCAACATCCTGCTGGAGGGCGCCGCCTGGAATATGATTTCCACCCGCCGCACCGCTAAAGCCCAAAATCTGCCCTCAGAGGCTTCTTATCGTTTCATCCGCGGTGTGCATCCCGCCATGGCAGAAACCGGTGTGCGCCGCGGGCTGGAGTTAATGGAGCACTGGGCTGACGGCGCAGTGGACCCGTTGATGGTAGACGCCTACCCCTTACCGCCAAAAACTTCCGTGGTGGATATCACCCCGGGCGATGTGAAACGCTGGCTGGGGCTTGACCTGAGCGCGCCCCGCATCGCTGAATTGCTTTCACGCTTGGAGTTCAAGGTGCAGATAGATAGCGATCTGCTGCACATCACCTGCCCTGAACACCGCCTGGATATCGGTAGCGGTATCACTGGCAAAGCCGACCTGATCGAGGAAATCGCCCGGGTGCACGGGTATGACAACATCCCCGAAACCCGCATCTCCGACCGCCTGCCTTTGCAGCTGGGCAACTCGCCCCTCAAGAAGACCGACCTCACCCGTGACCTGCTGGTAGCGCTGGGGTTACAGGAGGTCATTAGTTACCGTTGGACAACACCTGAAAAGGAAGGGCGCCGTTTGCCCAAAGGCGCAGAAGCAGATAACAAGCCCTACCTGCGCATCAGCAACCCGCTGGCCTATGAAAAGGCTTTTCTGCGCCACAGCGTGCTGGCCAGCCTGCTGGACACCGCCGAACGCAATTCGCGCCAGCGCGCAACCCTGGCTTTATTTGAGATCGGCCCGATCTTCCTGCACTCCGAAGACCCCTCCGGCCTGCCTGATGAGTTGAGCAGGCTGGGGATATTGCTGGCTGGGCAGCGCAACCCGTCAGGCTGGCAGCCTGCGGATAACAGCGCGATGGATTTCTATGACCTCAAAGGTCTTCTTGAAGACCTGATGGCAGGTCTGCACATCACGGAGGCAAATTTCAGCCAGGGTGAACACCCGGGGTATCACCCCGGAAAATGCGCCATCATCCGTGTGGGGTCTCAACAGGTGGGCGTGTGCGGAGAAATCCATCCCGCGGTGCGCGAGCGCTATCACTGGGGCGATACCTTTCAATACCCGGTCCTGGCAGCCGAGCTGGATATGGACCTGCTGATAGAGCTCATTCCCGAGCAGCGCCACACCACGGATATCCCGAATTTCCCAGCGGTCGTGGAAGACCTGGCTTTTGTGCTGGACGAAGCCACTCCGGCGGCTGACGTGACCGCGCTTATCTGGCAAACCGGCGGAAAGATACTTTCTGAGCTGCAACTGTTTGACGTGTTCCGCGGGGGACAGCTCGGGAGTGGAAAAAAGAGCCTGGCATACCGCCTCACCTATCAGGCTGTGGACCGAACGCTGACCGATAAAGAAACCGCCCAGGTGCGCAACCGTATCATCAAGCGCCTAGAGATGGAACTGGGCGCCAGATTAAGAAGTTGAGATGAGCAGCCTTTACAACATAAAGGATGGCAAAGCTGCCATCCTTTATGCGTTCTAATAAGACCAGCCGGTGATTTTACATTACTCCTGGTGTGCGCCTAAACAGGCAAAGATGCGGTCGATATCCAGCTCAGTGAATCTTTCATAGGCAAGTGAAGCCCCCAGGTTTTCATCCAGCTGCTCAAGCCGGGTTGCACCAGTGATGACAGAGGAAACCTCCTTGCGTCTCAGCACCCAGGCGATGGCCAGTTGCGCCGGGGTGATATCCAGGTCACTGGCGATTTCAGTAAGGCATTTAACCACCTGGATACGCTCCGGGGTGATGCGGTCGCGAATCCAACCATAGTCTTCCAATGAAGCGCGGCTGCCCTTTGGTATTCCGTTGTTATACTTTCCTGAAAGCACGCCGTAATAAAGCGGTGAGAAAGTGGTGAGCCCCAACCCAAGCTCGCGCGCCACCGGCATCACCTCGTCTTCCACGCGTTTGCGGTGAAAGAGGTTGTACTGAGGTTGGTCCATACTGGGTGGGATGAGCCCAAACTGCCGCGCAGCGCCATACGCCTGCATAATCTGACTGGCCTCCCACTCCGAAGTGCCCCAATACAGGATCTTGCCCTGGTGTACCAGGTCGGTCATGGTGCGCACCACTTCTTCGACAGGTGTGTCAGGGTCGTAGCGGTGGCAAAAATACAGGTCCACATATTCAGTGCCCAGGCGCTTGAGGCTGGCATGAATGGACTCGGTGATGTGCTTGCGTGAAAGCCCGCGCCCATTGGGTCCTTTCATCGTCGGCCAGAACACTTTGCTCGAGATGACCAGTTCTTCTCGCGGCATGTCAGCAATCGCCTTGCCCATCACCAGTTCTGCCTGACCATTGGCGTACATATCAGCGTTGTCAAAAAAGTTGATTCCCTGGTCAAATGCTTCTTTGATCAGGCTGATGGCGGTTTTCTCATCGATCTGATTCCCAAAGGTAATCCACGCACCCAGTGATATTTCACTGATTTTCAACCCCGATTGACCAAGCCTACGATAATGCATTTACTTATCCTCCTTCTGTCCAGCTCCAATTCCCAGCGGTTTCCACTTCCGTTCGTCGGCGCGCAGGCGGTGCATCCCTCCGCCGCGATTATGCAGCAGGTCAAAGTTTTCTGGTTTAATGGCCAGCTCTTCGCCATCCAGCAGCCCGCTCACACCAGATTGCCCGGGCTCGCTGCGTTTATTCTGACAATACTTGCAGGTTTTTGGGTCGTGCGCCTTGTAATCCTGCGGTTCTTCATAGGTGGTGATGTAGCCTTCGTAGTTGCGCAAAATGACCTTGTGATCGGAAGAACTGAGGTGATAATTGGGCATCACCGGGATCTTGCCACCGCCGCCAGGCGCATCTACCACGAAGGTGGGCACCGCGAACCCAGAGGTATGGCCTCTCAATCCTTCAATGATCTCGATGCCTTTCGCCACCGGCGTGCGGAAGTGACCGGCGCCTTCCACCAGGTCGCACTGGTAGAGGTAGTACGGCCGAACGCGGATGCGTACCAGCTTCTGTACCAGGTCGCGCTGAATGTGAACACAATCGTTTACACCTGCCAGCAACACGGATTGGTTGCCTAATGGAATACCGGCACGGGTCAGCCGGTCAGCCGCCTGGGCCAATTCCAGAGATATCTCGTTGGGATGATTGACGTGAATGTTCAACCACAACGGGTGAAAGCGCTGCAGCATTTCGGTCAGTTCATCGGTCACGCGCATAGGCATGAAGACCGGTACGCGTGAGCCAATACGCAGCACCTCAATATGCGGTATCTCGCGCAGACGGGTGAGCAGTTCTTCGAGGAGTTTGGGCGCCAGGGTGAGTGGGTCACCGCCGCTGATCAGCACATCGCGCACCTGCGGGGTACGCCTGAGGTATTCAATCTGCGCGTCAAACTCGCTGCGCGAGAAAGTCTGGTTAGGGTCGCCCACAATGCGCGCGCGTGTGCAATAGCGGCAATAAGAGGCACACTGCGTGGTGACCAGCATTAATACACGGTCAGGGTAGCGGTGTACCAGCCCGGGCACCGGAGAGTGGCGGTCTTCAGCCAACGAGTCTTCCATCATACCGGTAAAGGCGTTTATTTCGCCGGCGGTCGGAATGATCTGCCGGCGGATGGGGTCATGCGGGTCATCCGGATCGATCAGGGATACGTAGTAGGGGGTCACATCCACGCGGAAAAGGCCGTCGGTGCTGAGCGCCTTGCGTTCGCTTTCAGTGAGAGTGAAGATTTTCTCGAAATCTTCAACTGAGTTTAAACGCCGGCTCAATTGCCAGCGCCAGTCGTTCCATTGTTCATCAGGTACATCTTTGAAAAAGGGAGCCCGTTTAGAGAGAAAGGGAGTGGGTGTCATACATCCTCCATAACCTGGGTTGAACTGAAGTTTTCACAATTCATTTTAAGGGCTAATGGCAGGATGGTCAACATATTGATTTAACCACCTGCCACCTGCTCGGGTGGCAGCCGCAGCGGCTGATTTGAGAAGCGGTTAATCCACCTGGTAAGGCACTTCAGTGATCACGATCTTCTTGCTGTGCAGCAGCGCTTTCCGCAAGGTTTCTGCGGCGCGCATATGTAGAAAATTTACCCACCAGTGGCGCGGAACAAATTGGGGCACAACCAGGGTAATGATCTCATTCGGCGCCAGAATCAGCGATATTTTTTCAATATACGCCAGCAAGGGTTCAAGAAACAACCGGTAGGGTGAGTCAAGGATCACCAGGCGGTATCCCTCGCCCCAGCGCTCCCATTTGCTCTTCACTTTCGCCGTTTCCGCGGGGTCAATGGAAACGTGCACCACGGTAACATCATCAGATAAAGATTTGGCAAATTGCAGCCCCGCGAGTGTGCCGTTATGCACCCCGCTGATAGGCATAATCACGCGGTTGCGGGTGATCATGCGGCTCGTGTGTGGGTTTTCCAATGAAAGCTGGCGGGCCATTTTTTTATAATGGCGATGAATCTGAAAAAAAATGGTCACCAAAAGCGGAACGAGGATGATGATTATCCAGGCGCCATCTATGAACTTGGTTACCGCGAATATGATTGCAACAATGGAAGTGCAAAAAGCACCAAACCCATTGATCACCATTTTGTGCACCCAGCCTTTGTCATAGCGCAGCGTAGACCCCGATTCCACAACCTCATCGCCTGGCTTCAGGTGACCCGCCTTCCACCAACGCCGCGCCATTCCTGCTTGAGACAAGGTGAAGGAAAGGAAAACACCGATAGCGTAGAGCGGGATCAGGCCTGTCACTCTCGCTCTGAAGGCAATGACCAATAATGAAGCTGTAACCGCCAGCAGCACAATACCACTGGAATACACCAAACGGCTTCCGCGGAAGGTGAGCTGGCGCGGTAGGAATCCATCAGCAGCATGTAACGCGCCAAGCCGCGGAAAATCGGCAAATGCCGTATTCGCTGCCATGATCAAGATTATCGTTGTTGAGCTGATGACAAGCAAATAAAGGATTCCCCGGCTGCCATAAATAGTTCTCGCCAGTTGCGAGACTATTGTTTCGCTATCAGAAGGAATCGTCCCAACCTTTGTGCTCAAAAACGTGATGCTCAGCAGTAATACTCCAAGTATCCCTGACATTAAAAGTAACGTTTTTCCCGCGATCTTCGCTCTTGGTTCTTTAAATGCCGTGATTCCGTTCGTAATTGCCTCAACGCCCGTGAGTGAGGTGGTGCCATTGGCAAAAGCCTTCAAGAGGAGAAAAATGGTTACAGGCTGCAAGTATTCGTGTTCCAGCAGCGGTGGCTCAACGACCATTCCCAGGGTGCCGGAAAAATATCGCGCAAAACCGGCAACGACCGTGATCAACATCAACACCAGGAAATAGTAAGTAGGAATGGCAAAGGTGATACCGGACTCCTTCACCCCGCGCAGGTTAATGATGGTGACTAAAAAGATCAAACCCACCGCAATCAGCACGCGAAAAGAGTTCAGACCCGGGTAGGCAGAAACAAGTTGGGCTACCCCTGATGATATCGATACTGCTACGGTGAGAATATAATCTGTCAACAAAGCAGCGCCTGCGACCTGAGCCGGGAGTTCACCCAGGTTATCGCGAGCAACAATGTATGCACCTCCCCCGTTTGTGTAGGCATGAATTGTCTGTTCATATGAGAACGTGAGTATGATGAGAAGAACAGCAATCCCCACCACCAACGGCAGAGCAAGGTGCAGCGCTCCTGCTCCCGCCACAGCCAGGATCAGCATTAATTCCTGAGGACCATAAGCCACAGAAGACATCGCGTCAGAAGAAAAGACCGCCAACCCAACCAGTTTCCCGATCGTTTGATGAGGGGCGTCAGCCGTCGCCAGAGGACGGCCTATAAGCCAGGTTTGAAGTTTCTTCTCACGCGGTATGCCCGAGGATTGTTCAAAGATATTGATAGGTTCTTCCATTGGATTCATTTCTTTATTGTTCCCAATTCCTGCTTTAAAAAAAATAGACTCACCATTTCAGAGGTAAGTCTACATATCAGGCGTAAGGATTATCTAAGAGTCTTGGGCAATAAATAAAGAAAAAATAAAGGCTTTACTCCCCTGTTTTAAACCTGTAGCCCACACCAGGGTCAGTAACCAACACCACTGGAGCGTCAGGATCCACTTCGATCTTTTTTCGCAGCTGACCAATATAGACCCGCAGGTATTCAAGGCGGTCTGCCTCTTCGAACCCCCATACATGGGTCAGAATAGCCTGATGGGTCAAGACACGGTCAGCGTGCGAAGCCATGTATGCGAGTAACTTAAATTCAGTGGCTGTGAGCTTGAGTTCGGTGCCATCCAGGCTGACCAGGTGACGCGCCAGGTCAATCGTCAGTCTGCCAGCCCTGATGACCGTCTCTCTATTACCGATGGACTGGGACGAGTGGCGCAGCGCCACTCGAATGCGCGCCAGCAGTTCCTCGATGTTGAAAGGTTTGGTGAGGTAATCATCAGCGCCTTTATCCAGAGCGGCAACCTTGTCTCGCTCACCATCGCGCACCGAAAGCACGATGATGGGTATGGTTGACCATTCTCGTACCTGTTCGCATACCGAGATCCCATCCATGTCCGGCAGCGTCAGATCCAGGATAATGACATCAGGTAGTTGAGAGGCTGCCAGCGCGATGCCCTCCTCGCCGGTCACAGCCGAAATGACGCGAAAATGCCCCGAGCTGAGGATGGTCTTCAATGCCCGCAGTATTTGCGGTTCATCATCAATCAACAAAATTAAGGGGTCCTTATCCATCGATTACATCCTTTGGTAATCGCGGCAAAGCGCCATCCAGGGTGAGAGGGAGGGTAATATTGAAGGTAAACCCATCTGCTGTGTTCTCCGCCCATATTTTACCGTCGTGCGCTTCGACAATGCCTTTGCAGATGGGCAGCCCCAGACCGGTGCCTGTAACTTTATCAGTCTCGGAAATTCGAAAGAATTTTTCAAAGATGTGTTCCAGGTGCTCTTCGGGCACCGGTGGGCTCTGATTGATCACTTGAACCAATATCTGTCCAGCAGCCACGCCCATTTTTACGAGAATGGGAGTATTCTCTGGGGCGTACTTGTTACTGTTACTGAAAAGGTTGGTGAAAACTTGGCCCATCATTACATAATCCGTCGGCACCAGGGGTAGCTCATTCTCTACTAAATATTTAATCCGGTGTTCTCCGATTTGCCTTCGCATTTTTTCCTCAACGCCTTTGATTATTTCAATAAGCGAATTCCAGCGTTTGGTCGGTTTCAACGTACCGGCTTCGATACGCGACATATCTAATAAATTGCCGACAAGCAAATTCAACGCGTCTGTTTCTTCATCGATGGTGGCCAATAGTTCCGCCCTGGCTGAGGTCTCCCACGGAACCGCGCCTCCCCGCAGGCTGGTAACGGAGGCTTTAATCGCCGCCAGAGGAGAGCGCAACTCGTGAGAGACCGAATTCAACAAGGCGGTCTTCACCCGGTCGCTTTCTTCTAGCACTTTGGCCAGGTTTTCGCTTCTAAAAAGACGAACCCTTTCAATAGCCAGGGCGCCCTGGTTGCAGAACGCTGAAAGAAGCCGCGTTTGTTCTACAGTGAGTTTATTTTGATCGAACCACAGATTCAGTGTTCCTTCGTCATTTCTGGCGGTGCTCATATGGATGACCAGGTCAGCCGGGGTTTCGAGCCTGGCGGTTTCAGGGTATTGATAAATGATCAGCTTATTGGATGACAGGTCCCAGGTTGAAATTTCAACCTGGTCAAAATGAAATGTATCAAATAGTCGGGTGGCGAGCAGTCGGATGGTCTCTCGAATATCCGTCACCCCAGCTAAAGAAGAGGTTACTTCGTATAATTGTCCAGATTCTTGCTCTCTTTTTTCAGCCAGGCTTACCGCCCGTCTCGCCTGCCCAATGAGCTGGCTGACAACCACAGCCACGATCAAAAAAACGATCAATGTAATCAAGTCCAGCGTTTGATGCACGTTCAAAGTGAAATACGGCTGGATGAAAAAATAATTGAACGACAGAAATGAAACAAACGCGGCGATGATCCCGGAGGTTAACCCCCACAAGACCGTGGAAGCCAGTACCGGAAGCAGGAAGAGCAAGGCAATGAGTTGAATCTGCAGGCTGGATTCCACCTGTTTCAATAGAAAAGTGGTGAACCCAATCATGCCGATATTGCCAACAAGTTGGAATATTCTCTTTATCGGTTGGTTGCGACTGTTCTTCAAGGTGTGCTCTCTCCCTCATCTTACCAGATTATCAGCTGGGTGCAGCAAGCATTCAACGGATTAAAGCGGTAAACGCGTGAATTTGCAGGTCATATTAATCTTTTATTAGAACGCCCCAGGCTTTCTTGACTCAACTTTTCCGGCATGTTATCATTGAAGCCAGTGAATTAGCACTCAGGCTTGTCGAGTGCTAAAAAGATGAAAATGACTGAACTGACTGACCGCCAACGCATGCTGCTTTCTCTGGTAATTCACGAGTACGTCCGCTCGGCGAACCCGGTGGGCTCTAAACACGTCGTGGAACAGTTCAACCTGGATATGAGCTCCGCCACAGTGCGCAACGAGCTTTCCATACTCACCGAGCTGGGTTACCTGCGCCAACCTCACTTATCTGCCGGCAGGGTGCCCACCGAAGATGGCTACCGCCTGTTTGTGGGCAATATTGTGCAGGAAACCGAGTTACCAGATTCTACACGCCGCACCATCGCGCATCAGTTCTATCAGATGCGCCAGGATGTAGAAGGCTGGACTCGTCTGGCGGCTTCAATACTGGCGCATCAATCACGCGCAGCCTCTCTTGTTACCGCTCCTCACCCCGAGCAATCGCGCTTCAAGCATCTCGAACTGATCGCCGCGCGCGGTCGCCAGGTATTGATGGTGCTGGTGCTGATGGGCGGTGAAATTATGCAGCGCTTTATTACCCTTCCCGAGCCAGTCTCGCAGGAACAGCTTTCAAGCGCGGCTGATCGGTTGAACCTTATCTTCAGCGGTCAGAATATTGGAGAGATGTCCAGTGACTCCAGTGAGCTCGTTGCACTTGAGCAGGAGTTTTATCAGATTGTGCTGGATGAAATGGAACAGGCTGACGCGATGATTTCTGGCGAGGTGGTGCTGGATGGGTTTACCAATGTGTTGGCAGAGCCAGAATTTGCCGATTCAGAGGAGGCCCGGCGTGCGCTGCGCGTGCTGGAAGAAAAAACGCTCTTGAACGACATTCTATCCAAAACGGTGCTGCATGGCTCTTCGCTGGGCGGGGTGCAGGTGCTGATTGGCGGCGAAGGGATTTATGACGCTCTTTCGCAATGTTCCATTGTCCTCGCCCGTTACGGCACCCCTGGGCTGGCAACCGGCACCCTGGGTGTGCTTGGCCCCATGCGCATGCCCTACGGAAGGACCATCTCCATTGTCAGGTTCCTTTCAGGGTTGCTTTCTGACCTGGTGAACGACACGATTATTGAATAACCGCGCCACGAAATTTATAAATAGAGGAATAGATCATGGACGAAGCAAAAAAACACAGCGGTAAAACCCATCAGCCAGCAACAGATAAAAGCGAAAAATACATGGCATCTTCTAAAACTGCCATGCTGCAGGAAATCGAACAGCTCAAAAACCAGCTGGCGGAACTGGAAAAAGAATCTGCCGATAACCTGAATGGCTGGCAGCGAGAACGGGCTGATTTTGCAAATTACAAAAAACGCATCGAACGCGACCACGCTCAATTCAAGCAGGATATCACCGGTGCGATCATCAAGAAATACCTGGTTGTCCTCGATGACCTGGAACTTGCCATGAAGGACAAACCGAATGGGGGTCATGGCGAAGCCTGGGCGACCGGCATCGAATTGATCGCCCGCAAGCTGCTTTCCATCATCGAAGCCGAGGGTGTAGAGCGCATCTGGCAGAACCGGGTCCCCTTTGACCCCACCATTCACGAAGCCATTTCAAGCGAGGAAAACCCCGATTTTGAAAGCGGCGATGTGATCGAAGTCACGCGACAAGGCTATAAACTGGGCGACCGTGTTTTACGACCCGCAATGGTACGTGTCGCTAAATAAAAACTACATTGGAGAGAAATTATGGGAAAAATCATTGGCATTGATCTCGGCACTACGAACTCAGTGGTAGCGGTAATGAGCGGCGGTGAACCCGTCGTCATTCCTTCTGCCGAGGGGGAGCGTCTTATTCCATCCGTTGTGGCTGTTAACAAAAACCACGAGCGCATCGTCGGTCGCGCTGCCCGCAACCAGGCAATCGTCAACCCCGAAAACACGATCTTCTCGATCAAACGCCTGATGGGACGCAAGTTCAGCGACCCTGAAGTACAACGCACCATCAGCCGCGTGCCTTACAAAATTTCCGCGGCCAGCAATGGCGACATCCGCGTGACCCTCGACGGCAAAGAGTACAGCCCCCCCGAGATCAGCGCCATGATCCTGAGCAAGCTCAAAGCAGACGCCGAAGCCTACCTGGGTGAAACGGTGAACCAGGCAGTGATCACCGTACCGGCCTATTTCAATGACGCGCAACGCAACGCCACCAAAGACGCAGGGCGCATCGCCGGGCTTGAGGTCCTGCGTATCATCAATGAGCCCACCGCGTCTTCACTGGCTTACGGGTTGGATAAGAAGAAAAACGAGGTGATCGCGGTTTACGACCTCGGCGGCGGCACCTTTGATATTTCCGTGCTGGATGTCGGCGAAGGTGTTTTTCAGGTGCGTTCTACCAACGGCGATACCTTCCTGGGCGGAGACGATTTTGACCTGCGTGTGATGGATTACCTTATCGAAGAATTCAAGAAGTCCAGCGGGGTAGACGTTCATAACGACCGCCAGGCACTGCAACGGTTGAAAGAGGCCGCTGAAAAAGCCAAGATCGAGCTCTCCACGGTACAGCAGACCGAGATCAACCTGCCTTACCTGACCGCGGACGCCAACGGACCCAAGCACCTGGTGCTCACCCTCACCCGCGCCAAGCTCGAACAGCTCACTGGAGACCTGATCCAGAAAACCATGGAACCCATCCGCCGCGCCCTCTCAGACGCCAGCCTTAAGGCCAATGAGGTTAACGAGGTGGTGCTGGTTGGCGGCATGATCCGCATGCCCGCGGTGCAGGACGCTGTGAAACGCGAGTTCGGCAGGGAGCCGCACAAGGGTGTGAATCCTGATGAAGTTGTGGCTATAGGCGCAGCCATCCAGGCGGGTGTTTTGGGCGGCGATGTCAAAGACATCTTGCTGCTCGATGTTACCCCGCTGACCCTTTCAGTGGAAACACTGGGCGGCGTATCCACCCCGCTCATCGAGCGCAACACCACCGTTCCCACGCGGAAAAGCCAGGTGTTTTCCACTGCGTCTGATAGCCAGACCCAGGTGGAGATCCACGTGCTGCAAGGAGAGCGACCCATGGCCGCGGACAACAAGTCGTTGGGCAAGTTCAACCTCGATGGCATCCCTCCTGCGCCACGCGGCGTCCCGCAGATCGAAGTTACCTTCGATATCGATGCCAACGGCATCCTCAACGTTACCGCGCTGGATAAAGCGACCAACCGGTCCCAGCACATCACCATTACCGCTTCTAGCGGTCTCACAGAAAGCGAAATCCAGCAAATGAAGCGTGACGCGGAAGCCAACGCGGAGGCTGACCGCAAACGAAAAGAGCTGGTAGAAGTGCGTAACAACGCGGATAACACCATTTACGCCGCGGAAAAATTACTCCGTGAAAACGGCGAGAAGATTCCCGCTGAAACGAAAAAGGAAGTCGAAGAGGCCATTGCCAGCCTGCGCGGCTTGATGAACAATGAAGATCCCGCTGCCATTCGCACCGCCACCGAAGCACTGGGACAGTCGATCCAGAAGATTGGCGCCAGCATGTACCAGCAACAGCCTGAAGCCGGCGAGCAGGGCGCGCCAGGTGAACAGCAAGGGCAGCCCGGAGCTGACAGCAACAGCGGCAACCCTCCAGATGGAGATGCTGGCGACGTGGTGGATGGCGAATTTAAGTCGGTTTAGACCAGGCGACTGCCATCCGTTATAATCTGACGGGGCGCATGGAGAAATTTTCTCCGCGCCCCAGGTTCACCTTAAATCGCCCACAGGAATAATGATGTATGACCAAGCGTGATTATTATGAAGTACTGGGTGTCAACCGTAACGCCTCCGCGGAGGAGCTTAAATCCGCCTTCCGCACCCTGGCGCGCAAGTACCACCCGGACATGAACAAAGAAGCCGACTCAGAAGAGAAATTCAAGGAAATCAACGAGGCTTACGCCGTCCTTTCAGACCCCGATAAGCGCCGCGCTTATGACCAGTTCGGTTTCGCTGGCGTGAATGGCGCGGGCGGCGTGCCTGATTGGACGACCATGGATTTCGCTGATATTTTTGGCGAATTTTTCGGCTTCGCCACCGGTGCATCACGCGCGCGCCAGAACGCCCCGCGGCGCGGTCAGGACCTTGCTTATACTGTGACCCTGACCTTTGAAGAAGCCATTTTCGGGGTTGAAAAAGAGGTCGAGATTACCCGCGATGAGGTGTGCCACACCTGCGGCGGTAAGGGGGCTGAACCTGGCTCCAACCCGGCTAAATGCAGCAATTGCGCGGGGCGCGGAGAAGTGCGCCAGGTGCGGCAGACCTTTTTGGGGTCCATGGTGCAGGTAACCACCTGTCCTGTGTGCGCCGGGCGTGGAGAGATCATCAGCACGCCCTGTCACACCTGCAGCGGCCGGGGGCTGGAACGCAAGACGCTCAGCAAAAAGGTAGCCATACCCGGGGGCGTGGATAACGGTACACAGATCCGGCTGGCTGGTGAAGGACAGCCCGGTATCAACGGTGGACCCACTGGCAACCTCTATATTGAAATCAAGGTCAAAAGCCACAAGTTCTTCCGCCGTAAAGAGAACGACATCCTGCTCGACCTGAACATTAACATCGCCCAGGCTGCCCTCGGCGCGGATGTCGAAATCCCCACAGTGGATGGCCCAACCAAGCTGGTAATTCCCGCCGGCACGCAGCCAGGCAAAGTGTTCACCCTGCGCGGCAAAGGCAGCCCCATCTTGCGCAGCAACGCCCGCGGTGATCAAAAAGTGATCGTCAACGTTGAAATTCCCACACGCCTGACGGACGAACAACGCCAGCACCTCCAGGCGTTGGCAGCCAGTATGGGCACGGAAGTAAAACCGCAGGAAAAGGGTTTTCTGGACGCGTTGAAGGAGGTTTTTGGTGGCTGAGGGTAAATGGCTGCAGGTTTCGCTCACCGTGGATGGTGAACTGGCTGAAGCCGTGGCAGAAGTGTTAAACCGTTTTACCAGCGGCGGAGTGGTGGTGGAATCTGACGTGATTTACCGCAACGCTGAAGATGAAGGCACCCCTTACGGCGCGGTCAGAGTGTTCGGTTATCTCCTCATAGACGAGAATATCGAGGTAAACCGTCACAAGCTGGAAGAAGCGTTGTGGCACCTGCGCGCCATACGTGAACTTCCGCAGCCCGAATACCGTGAAATCGCCGATGAAAACTGGATGGAAGCCTGGAAAGCGCATTATCACCCTATTCCCATTGGAAAAAAACTGTTGATTTTACCAGCATGGATCAAGCAGAAAGATCAAAGCCGGCTGGCTGTGAAGATTGACCCGAGCATGGCTTTTGGCACCGGCACACATCCCTCCACTCAGCTGTGCCTGGAGCTGCTTGAAGACTACACAGCGCCCGGAAAACCGGTCATCGATATCGGCTGCGGGTCTGGCATCCTCTCCATCGCGGCGCTCAAACTCGGGGCGTCTAAGGCCATCGGCGTGGATATCGACGCGCCAGCCATCAAAGCCACACACGAGAACAGCCGCGCCAACGGCGTGGAAGAAAAAGTAGAAACCGGACTGGGGTCTGTTGAGGAAGTAAAAAGGGGGGATTTTTCCGCGCGTCAGGCGCCGCTGGTGCTGGCGAACATCCTCGCGCCTGTGCTCATCCACCTGTTTGAAGTCGGTATGGCACAGCTGGTGTCGCCTGGCGGTGTCATCCTGCTGGCCGGCATCCTGTCAGAACAGGGCGCCAGCGTGCGCGCCGCGGGTGAAGCGCGCAGTCTCACTTTTGTTGAAGAGCGCTGTTGCGGCGATTGGTCAGCGCTGGTCATGCGCCAGCCCCAATAGAAGAAGATTTGACAAAGCGCTTTGCGGACAGGCTCGCGGTTTCCTGTTAATTGCAGACGGCACTAAAAGCAGAACCAGCCCCGCCCCCGCGGACTGGGGTTAATCATCAACCAGAGTACTCGCTGCGGTATGGCGCCTTGGCGTCAAGATCGCCCACAAACTCCGCCAGGTTACGATGCCCCAATATCTGACGGATAGACTGGATTTCGCCAATGTGGTACCAGTAATGGTAGATGACCCGCAGCATGGCTGAGCCCAGGTTCTGCCCTACCGGCTTGCCAAGGTGCAGCAGGTCAGCCTGCAAATCAGCTGTGGTGAGTTTTTCCAGTTCTGTCGTGGTAGCGCGCGTTACCGCGTGCCAGGCGTTCAGCACATCTCCCAGTGGCGGCGAACTTTTCGGCGCGCCGTGAGCGAAACGATTCACAAAGTCAGGATAATGGGTTTTACCGTGCAACAGGTCATGCCAGATTTTCTGCTCATGCCAGGTCATATGCCCGATGATCCAGCTGATGCAGTTCATCGGGCCCAGGTGTTTCACCGCGTCCTCAGCGGAAACCCCTTCAAGACCGCGCTCAAACTCACTGCGGGTGAAGAACAATTGTGCGACCAGTGGATGTATCATCTGCAACCTCCTTACTCACAGCCCTGCTGAACCTTTTCTCTTATCATACAACTTTCAACGTACAAACGAAAACAACCCTCAGCATCAAAAATGGCGGAGAAACCTGGTTCTCTCGCAATGACCTATTCGAGAATAATCAACGAAGTGGTGATCTCGGCTTTGCCTTTAAGCGTAGCCGCCACCGTGCAGTACTTCCCTTCTGAAAGTTCGATGGCCTGCGCTGCATCTTTTTCGGTGAGCGCGCTGCCCTTCATGCGGTAAGTGAGGTGTATCTTGCGAAAGGTCCAGGGAGGATCTTGCTCCTGCTCCGCTTCGGCGCTTATTTCCAGGCTGGTGAGCCCGGCGCGCTTTTTGTTAAGGATCTCCACCACATCCACCGCGCTGCAGGAAGCCAGCGCCACCAGCATCAACTCGGAAGGCTTCATTCCCACCCCTTCATCGGGCGTGGAAAGCACCACCGTGTGCCTGGTGGAGTCCATGCCCACGAACTGTTTACCGCCAATCCATTTGACTGAAGCTGAACTCATGCTGTCCTCCTGTTGCTCATGTCTTGCGGATTACCGCCAGCATTTCGACGGCCAGTTTTCGGTGTTGCTCAAGGCTGAGGTCATCCGCGAGCAGGCAGTCATTGACGATTTGCCCGGTATAGACATCAAGGGCGGCTTGCAAAGCAGAGCGGGCGGCGACAAACTGCTGCAGGATGTCGCTGCAATCGCGTTCTTGCGCGAGCATGCGGTTGATGCCGCGGATTTGTCCCTCCAGACGGTTGAGGCGGTTGATCACCTGCTTTTTGCCATTCTCTGATGTTACTTTCATCGGTATCCTGTCACGCAGGGAGGTTTACCCCGCTCAGGTGAACCCGCCAGAGCCTGAGCCACAGCTGCCGGTTGATACTGCCCCTCCCGAAGCGTTGCCGGCGGATGAGAACAACGAAAGCTTTTTTCGCGTATCTTTGCCGGCGCAGCGTGGGCAGGGAGGGCGCTCGCCAGCCTGGTCAAAGCGCATCCTCTTTTCAAATTCATGTCCACAATCAGCGCAAATGTACTCGTATAAAGGCATGCATCGCTCCTGAAACAATATACTCCAGGGGAGTATTTTATCACGCTTCGCCACCAGTGCAAGGGCCGCCTGGCTAACTGTAAAGGGAAGTTTCCCTCTTGACATTGAACATATGTTCGTGTATGATAATAGTACAAATGACCGATAAATCGAGCAGGAGGCAGCCAATGGCACGCAGACAAACCGGCTTAAGTGAGAGGCACCGCAAAATCATGGAGTTTCTGACCAGGTTTCAGGATTCTCATGGTTATTCCCCCTCCATCCGCCAGATCGGGGACAGCATTAACGTCAAATCAACCTCGCTGGTGGATTACTACCTCAACCAACTGCAAAACCTGGGCTACATTGAGCGAGAAGACCGCATTTCGCGCAGCATCCGCGTGCTGCAGCCAATTCAACCCGGGGTCTCCCTGCCCGCCCGAGTAGGAGAAGCTTTCCGCGGCGCCGCCAGCGCCCTTGCCAGCATGGTGAGCATCCCTATCGCCGGGCGCATCGTGGCCAGCGAACCCATCCCTATGCCTGTTTCAGACCTCAACTATTATGACGCTGAATCCAGCGTGGATATCGCGCGCAGTCTGCTGCCAGCGAAAGATGTCAACGATCTCTTCGCCCTCGAGGTGAGCGGAGATTCCATGATCGATGCCATGATCAACGACGGCGATATCGTCGTGATGAAAAAGGCCTCCTCAGCCAATAATGGCGAGATGGTAGCGATCTGGCTGGATGACAATAACGAAACCACCCTGAAGTTTTTTTACAAAGAAGCAGACCGTATCCGCCTGCAGCCCGCCAATCCCAACATGGAGCCCATTTTCGTAAAGAACCCCAAGAGCCTGCGCATCATGGGCAAGGTGGTAATGGTCATCCGCCAGGTGCATTCGGTAGCGGGATAAGCCAATCAGATACGCCTGCTGCTGCCCTGTTTAAATTAACTGCGTCCAACCTGCGTTTTTATAGATGTGGAGCGCTTTCCGCTCTACCCATCATTAGCAGCCGGTAGGCTGTTGGCCCAACCCCGTTATCCTTTCTTATCAACCCTCGCCCTGTCAGCCCTGGCGGGTGATGAATCAGGTATTGATATCAGCAGCGGTCTCATCGCCCGGGTAAAGGGTTGGTTGCAAGCCCGCGCATCCACGTTGGTACACCCGTGCCAACAGGCTATGGAACGACCAGGATTTCCACCCACAACCAACCTACCGGGTAACCATCCGGCATTTGCAACTGCCAGTAGCCAATATAATTGCCGGGCGTATTTGGCGCGACCATATCCACCGACATTTCGATTTCTTTTTTTGAATAAACGGTCGATCCCAGGCGTTGCGGGGAATTGGCGCTCATCGGTTCCCCGCTGATAAACACCAGTTGAAAGTCCCCTGTCCAGTAACAGGATCCGGTGTTGAGCAGCTTCCAGGTCTTGGTAAAATGTTCGCCCGCTTTAATTTCACTGCCGTCTTCAACCGTAATATCCGAAGCCTCCAAATCGAGGTAACAGTTCGGATCCTGAACAGGGGTTGAGGTGGGGATGGGCGTGTTGGTGGGCGGTATAGGGGTAACCGTACCCAGGGTGATGTCGTGTGTCGGGGTGGGGGTAATGGTGGGCGGGCGCATGGCCTCTACCGTGGCTTTCAGAAAATCAGTGCCGATTGGTACAACCACCGGAGTCGAGCCGGTCTTTCCAGCCAGTGAACGGGAGCAGCTTAGGGTAAGAAGAGCCAGAATAACCAGCAGCGGGATGATTTTTCGGGACATTTTATTTACTCCGGTGGCGTCAGGATAACTTGAGATACTTGCCAATAAACCCTGTCAACGGTTTAAGTATACCGGTTTTCAATTACCCTGTGGGCCTTGGGCTGAAAGGTTACACAAAGGGAGGGCAACCTGGGCTTAATCTTCTGAATATCCGCAAAGCGCCAAAGCGCCTGGCCCGGTACTGATACCCAGTACAGGTCCTGTAATGTTTAGGATCAATTCTACAGGGTTGAACTCTGCGCGGATGCGTTCAGCCAGCGCCTCAGCCTCTGCCAGTGAATTTCCGTGCAACACCGCAATATGCAGGCGGTTGTGGCTGCGCAGCTGGGCGAAAAATTTCTGATACAACATTTCTACCAGCTGCTTGTGAGTTCTCGCCATGGCGGCGGGTTCCACCAAGCCGGAATGATGATTGATCGAAACCAGCGGTTGGATCTTGAGCAGGCTGCCCACCCATTTCACCGCGTTGCCAATGCGGCCGCTTTTCTGCAGGTACTCGAGTGAATCCATGGCGACATACTGCACTAACTTTTTCTTTAAATCTTCCAGCATGGTCAGTATCTTTTTCACTTCCATGCCCGCGTCGCGAGCGCGTGCGGCAGCCAGCACTTGCCAGCCGAGACTCATGGTCGGTCCTTTCCCATCCACTACCGACACAGGAATCTTCACCAACCTGGCTGCTTCGCACGCCATATGGTATGCGCCGCTCATCGCGCTGCTGACGGTGAGGGTGATAATTTCTGTAGCCCCTTTAGCGGCCACTTCTTCATACGTTTTTTGAAAATCCGGGATTCCCGCCTGGGATGAAGAAGGGTAGACAGGGTCTACTTCCAGGCGTTTGTAAAACTCCAACGGAGTCATATCCACCCGGTCGCGGAACTGCTCATCTCCCCAGATAATGTAGTGAGGGATAATGGTTATTCCATACTGCTCGATGAGAGCGTCTGGAATGTCACAGGTGCTGTCAGTGATAATGCCGATCATTTCATTCCCTCGCAATTGTGAATTGATTAATCATACCCCAAAAGGGCAGCCGCCCACGTTTCTAAACATCGAGAGTGTAGAAACTTGGATCATTCACCATGCGGCTTTTTCTCTTTTTCCAACTCCTTCAGGGCATTTAATCTTTTCGCACAGTTAATGAAGCGCGTGAAAATCCACAGGACATAAATGGCGACCCCGCCAATGATAACCAAAAAACCGGCAACCATATAGGCGCTGGTATCCGGCATCATTCACCTTCTTCCTGGAGCGCGGCGCGTCTTTCATTAATTTCCGCCTGAAGGTTGCCCAGGCGGTAGCGGTGCCAGTACAGGGCAATGAAAAGGATGGAAAAGGCCGCCAGGCTGCTAAAGAAGGTGGTCTGCATGCTGGGGTTCATGGCGAAAAGCCCGTTGGCAGAAGAATCTGCCGAGCCGATCATTACCGGGTGAATGGTCCGAAAAACGCGGATGGAAAAGAACGTAAGCGGTACGCTGATGAAACCAACAACCGCGTACACTGCAGCTAGTTTTGCCCGCCGCCGCGCATCATCCAAGCCACTGCGCAACAGCAGGTAGGCGGCGTAGATCAATTCCATGATGAGCGCGGTGGTCAGGCGCGGGTCCCAGGTCCACCAGGTATTCCACACCGGGCGTGCCCAAATGGAGCCGCTGACGATGCACAGCGCCATCAACACCATGCCAATTTCAACCCCCGCCAACCCCGCGACATCCCATTTCAGGCTGCCTGTCTTCAGACAGGCAACAGCAGCGATAGTTGCCACAAAGAAGCCCAGCATCCCCGCCAAACCAGCAGCCACATGAAAGTAGAAAACCTTCTGCACGCTGCCCATGGTCAATTCAAAAGGCGCGTAGAATATCACCAGGGCGAAAGCGGTAGCCAAAGCCAGCAGGGCGAGAAAGTCAAGAAAAATTAAAGCGCGAGGAGTCTTTTCGGGTTTCATTGCTAGCCAGGTCTATTCTTCGATAATTCTATCAAACACCAGCAAACCTACAGCAGCAAAAAGCAGATCGTAACCCACCAGCAAAACCAGCCAGGTATCCAGTTCGGCTGGGTTACCACCCTGCAAGAGAATCGTGGAAGCGCGCACACAAGCCAACAGCAAGGGGATGATCACAGGGAACAGCAATACCGGCAGCAGCATGTCACGCGCGCGCAATTGCAGGGTCAACGTGGAGAGCAACGTGCCTGTGAGGATGTACCCCAGGGTTCCCAGCAAGATCACTCCCAACCCGCCCCAAGAGAAAAGGGAGAGGTTATTCAACAATGCATACACCGGCACGATGATGGCAGCGGTGATGAGCAGGTAAACCCAGTTGACCAGCGCTTTGCCAAAAAAAATGGCTGTGCGGTCCACCGGCGCCAACAGCAGAGCGTTGATCGCTTCTCGGTCTCTTTCCAATGTCAAAGAGCGGTTAAGGCTGATGGTGCCGGCAAAGCACAAAGTCACCCAGATGACTCCGGCTGCTGCCTTGCGGCGTATCTCCACCGAGAGGTCAAAAGCGAACACAAACACCAGTATGACGGTCAGAGCGAAAACCAGCATGGTGCCGAGTATCTCGCGCGTGCGCCGCTCCGCGAGCAAGTCCTTCCAGAATATCGCCAGGATGGCGCCGATGAAGGGCTTCACGCGTTCACCCCGTGCCCTTTGTGGCTGCCAGAAAAGACGGTGAGTTCATTAAAAGTTGCCCTGAGCGATTTCCCGCTGAGTCCCGCGCTGGGGCTCGACCAGGAGATTTTTCCGTCATGCAACAGGTCGACGCGCGTGCTGATGGCGACTGCCTGATTAAAATCATGGGTCGTCAGCAGCACCATCTTCCCGTCGGCGGCTGCCTGGCGAATGAGCATTTCACACAACTCGGATGAACGCTGGTCAAGCCCGGTATAGGGTTCATCTAATAACAGCAGGTCGGGGGCATGCAGCAGGGCGCGGGCGATCGCCAGTCGCTGCTGCATTCCGCGTGAGAAGGTGCGCACCAGTTCATCCGCACGGCTGTTCAAAGCGACCATTTCCAGCACCTGGCGAATTCGTTTGTCGCTATCAGCAATCTGATAGAGACGGCTGAAAAAGCGCAGATTTTCGCGCGCACTGAGGTTGTCATAAAGCATGGAGGTATGCATTACCACGCCGATGTGGCGACGGTATTCAGCGGGCGCGTTGAGAGGTGTGTATGAGCCGAAGCGCACCATGCCCTGCTCCGGCCGCAAGAGGTTGGCCAGCACGCGCAGCAGGGTGGTTTTACCAGCGCCGTTGATCCCGACCAGTGAAACAATTTCGGCGGGTTCAACCGTGAGTGACAGCCCGCGTAAAACTTGGCGGTTGCCGAAAGACCTGGTGAGGTTGACTGCGTTGAGCATCGCGCGGCGCGTTTCTTCAGGCAGAGCCTGGGGGAGAATCAACCATTTTCAACTCGCGCAAGGCAACAGCCGCTTCCTGCAGCAGCAAGGTTCGCTGTTCCTCGTGCTCCTGCTGGCTCATTTTACCCAGCCCGAAATCGAAATCCAGCTCGCGGATGCGCTCGAGGATGGCCTGGTAAGCCGCCTGTTTGAGCGCTTTCACATCAGGCGCGTAGGTGCTGCCGCCTATTGGTTGATGGGTGAAGAGCGGGCGGGTGATGTAAAAAAACACCAGCGCGAGGAGGATAACCGTGATAACAATTGGTATGAGCATCATCGCATTTTCTGTGAACTATTTTGCCAGTTCCAGCATGGCGCGGATTTCATCAGCGGACTGAAAGGGACCAATCTGAACCGCAGCCAGCCTGCCATCTTTGTCAACGAGGTAAGTCTCAGGTACAGCCTGCACCTTGAAAAGACGGGATATTCGCGACCCCATGTCTGGCCCGTTTGGAAACGTAATGCCATATTTTTCGAGAAAGGCCTTAGCGTCATTTTCCGTATCCACATAATTCACGCCCAGGAAAATGATATCATCTGAATCCTTCACTTCCCGCCAGACTTCTTCCAGGATGGCGCCTTCTTCCTCACAGGAAGCGCACCATGAAGACCAAAAGTTGAGCAGGATGACGCGCCCATCCATCCTGGTTTTTTGATAATGTTCGCCTGAGAACGTCGTGATACTGAAATCAGGGATCTCTGCGCCGACCTCAAAACCGGTCTGTCGTGACTGTTTCAACCACAACCCCAGCGTTATAAGCAATCCAACCAGTAACAACCCAAAGATCACCATCCAGTACGGAAAGCGTTTTTTCGCTTTGTTCACAGGATCCTGCGTGAAAACCGGGAGTGTTGTCACTCAACACCTTCCAGGTCATTTTCAATCTGGCTGATGAAGTCCTCTGCAGCCATTCTACACGGTCCTTCATTTGATACCTCTTGAGCCGCTGGAATTGTCTTCGGCTTGCGGATGACCCGGATGGCGATCAGAATGCCCGCGACCAGGGTGAGGGGTGGAACCAGGTAAATGAGCCAGTTGAATCCGCGCCGCGGCGGAACTGCCAACACCTGGTCTCCATACTGAGTGGCAAAATAGGCTTTGATTTCTTCATCATTCCAGCCAAGCGCGAGCTTCTCGCGGATCAGTTCGCGCCACTGCGCGCAGGCTTTGGTGGGACACACCTCCAGCGGCACGTTTTCGCACACCGGGCAATAGAGCTCAGAAGCCAGGCGGTTGACCTCATCATCACTCACCGGCGGATCAGTTTGCGCGTATCCCGGCGTTTGTACGATCAACAGGAAAAACAGCCATATCACCAGAAGAACCCGTTTCATTTTTCCTCCTGGTGGGTACGAGGGATATTTTTTCGCCTGGTCGTCGGCCACAACGCCACCAACGTGCCGAAAACCAGCACACCGGAGCCAATCCACAACCAGTTGATCAACGGGTTGCGGTAAATCTTGAAGGTCGCTCCTTCTGATGAAATTGGCTGCCAGTCAACCAGGATGACATACAGGTCATCTACCAGGGTGCTGCGAACTCCTGGCAGGGTGACAGATTGCTGTGATACGTAGTAGGTATCGCTGCCCGGGAAAACCCGTTTCAATTCCCGGTTGTCTCTTTTAATCATCACCGAGGCTCGCGCGCTGTTACGTCCATCTGCATTATCGGTCACCTCCAGCTTCTCGTAGGTGAAAGTGTAGCCGGAAAGAGACAGCGTTTCGCCTGCTGCGAGCATTCCCTGGGTGGTCGTCTGGAAAAACTCGATGCCAATAATGCCGAGCGCCATCAAGGCAACGCCGATATGAATGAGGTATCCACCGTAGCGCCTTGAGAAACGTCTGACTAGGGTGCCAAATGCCTGCCTCACAGGTTCCTGGCGGTTAGATGCCCTCAGGGTCACCGCCCGGTACGTATCCAGTACCGTGGTGAAAATGGCCAAGGTGACCAGCCACACCGCCAGCAGTGCGAACCAGTTACGTACACCCGCGAGAAAAACGATAAGCGGGACCGCCAGCGCAGCCAAAGCGGGTTTCCACAGGTGCCGCTCCAGGTTTTTACTGGTTGAGACACCCCACATGGTAAGCGGAACGATGGCCATCAATAGCAATAACAATCCAAACAGTGGGGCAGTGGCGCTTTCATAAAAAGGCGGCCCAACTGTGACCTTCTGACCTGTAAGCAGTTCTGAGAAGATAGGGAAAAGCACGCCGGTAAGGCAGATAAGAAGGAGCGCGGTGAACAGCAGGTTATTGAAAAGAAAAGCCGATTCGCGCGAGAAAACCGAGTGTATCTGGTTCTCCGAACGCAGCGCAGACCAGCGATAAAGCAGCAACCCGAAAGAAATGCTGAACATGAGAATGATAAACACGAAGAACGCCGGGCCAATCGCAGATTGAGAAAAAGCATGCACTGATGAAAGCATCCCAGAGCGGGTGAGAAAAGTACCCAAAATGACCAGGCAAAAAGTGAGAACAATGAGGGCGATGTTCCAATGCTGAAAAAGGCGGCGCTTTTCCTGGGTGATGGCTGAATGCAGGTAAGCAGTGCCCGTTAGCCAGGGCATCAGCGCTGAAATTTCCACAGGATCCCAGCCCCAGTACCCTCCCCAACCAAGCACATCATAAGCCCAGCGGCTGCCCAGCACCAGCCCCAGTGAAAGGAAGAGCCACGCCAGCAAAGCCCATTTGCGCGTGGATTTGAGCCAGTGATCATCGGTACGACCGCTTACCAATGCGGCGAAGGCGTAAGCAAAGGGAATCACAAACCCGGTGAAACCGAGGTAAAGCGCCGGCGGGTGAATGATCATGCCGAAATGCCGTAACAACGGGTTCAGCCCCGTGCCGTCTGTGGGCCTAGCCAATATGGACATCGCCGGTGGGAAGAACGCGCGTTTTATGATCCCGTCAAGGGTGATGAAATAACGCAAAAAAGGATTTTCAAAAAAGAGTACAAGAATGATAAAGAACAGCAACGTAAAGGAAGTGGCCGCAATGACCCAGGGCAACAGGTCTGCCTCGTTTTTCCAGCGGCGCGCCACAACTGGAAAGGTAAATCCTGCGAGCAGCCAGCACCAAAACAGCAACGACCCTTCCTGCCCGCCCCAAAGCGCGGCGAGCTTGAGGTAGAGCGGCATGGATAGGTCGGTGGTTTGGTAAACGGAAGAGTATTCGAAACGCCCGCTGGCGAGCAGGTAAAGCAGCGCCAGTATGGAAAGAGACAGCACCGGGAAGGTGATTAGCGCAGCACGCCGCGCAGTTTCAATCAGTGTATCAGAGCGCGAACGACCTCCACAGAGAGAGGTTATCACCGCCGTCAGTGTAGTTACAAGGGCGATAACTAACCCGCCATACCCGATACCTCCAATCACGGCACCGCCTGTGCAGGTACTTCCGCTTCATAGCGAGAGGGACATTTAAGCAATAACTCCTCAGCGTTGAACACCCCATCATCGCCCATGGCGCCGGTCAATATTGCCTGGGCTTCATTTTTCAACAGGTCAGGCATAACGCCGTTATAGCGCACCTGTAAGCGAGCTGCCTGGGGATCGAGCGAGGCGTTATGCAGCACATTGGCCAACCCTCCACCTGCTTCGATTTCGCGATTGTCACCGGGAATGTGCGCGATGGTGAAGGTAAGGTCAAGAGTTTGAGGGTCATATTGGATGGTATCACCCAGCACCACACCCGAAACCCGCACGTTGGCGTTATTCACCCCTTTGCCGGATGCCAGTTCTTCTACCGTGAGGTAATACTGGGCGTTGCCTTTAAGGCTGGTAATCACCAGCAGCACCACCGCCGCCAGGAGCAGCATACCGCCGATGGCGAACTTATGGATCTTGAAGCGAGGGTGAGGTTCAACCGCGCGCGGGCTTTTGTTCAAGCGTTCTCCTAAGGGTTATGTTTGAAAAAACCAAGCCACTGTGAGGGCGGTTTTTGTTCGGTGCATTTATTCGCGCTCCGCAGGCGGTTCGGGCGCCTCGTGGAGATCTGGAGACTCGCGATTTATATCTGCCTGATTGTCTTTTCTGGGTTCTTCTACCTCTTTGATTAAATCCGCTACTGAGCGGGTCAGAGAGCTTTGGACCCCCCTGGATTGACGGTCTAAGTCTCTGATCGTTTCATCGAGGTTGGCTTCCCTGGCCAGCATTCTGGGAATTTCGTTTATTTCACGCCTGGTCGCCCATACTTCCTGCCAGTATGGTGACTTGGTGATACGGCGAATAAATGCGCCCACTTCCCGGGCGGACTTCACCATATTGCCAGGACCCAGGAGTATCAACGCCAGGACGACAATGAAGATGATCTCAGGCAGACCAAGGTTGAAGAATTTCATATCACTTTTGCTCTTGTCCCTGTAAAGGGTTGTGAGAGGGCGGGCGTATCATTCCTGCGTTGAGTCGTCTTTTTCTTCCTTTTCTTCACCTTTCAGGCCTTTCCGAAAAGCCCGGATGGCCCCGCCAATCTCGCCGCCAATCTTACTGATCTTGCCAACACCGAACAGCAGCGCGATGATGACCAGGATGATAATGAGTTCTGGTACTCCGAGTTTGGAAAACATATTTCGCTCCTTGTCTTGCGATTATTTTACTATTAGTTGCTTCCTGGTTTGCCGGTTAACCAGCACCGGCGCCGTCAGCCTGCTGAGATTTTTTTCGGTTATGCCCGGCGGCGACCGCAAACAGGATACTGATCAGATAGAGGGCGCAAAGAGGAATCATCATCAACCCCATGTTCACCGGATCTGGGGTGGGGGTGATGAACGCAGCCAGAATAGCAATGATAACGATGGCAATGCGCCATTGCCTGGCCAGTTGTTTGGCAGTGACCAGCCCGATGCGCGCCAGTAGAAAAACGATAAGCGGCAGTTCAAAAGCCAATCCCACCCAAAAGAGCAGGTTTAAAACAAACCCAAAGTACGTGCTGGGCCGGGGAGCAGTGGCGATGCCCATAAAATTCAGTAAAAAAGGTAGAGCAGTGGGAAGTAAAACGAAGTAGGCAAAAACCACACCTGCAGCGAAAAAGAGGGTCGCCAGCGGGATCATGAACCATACCCACTTGCGTTCGTTTGGTTTCAATCCCGGCAAAACAAATGCGAAGATTTCGTACACCACGATTGGTAGCGCCAGCACCACGCCAGCAAGCAGCGAGATTTTCATAAAGGCGGTCACGTTTTCGGTGACATCGATAGATTTCATCGCCGAGAGTCCGCCAATTGGACCAGCCAGAACCTCTGCCAGTTGGCGGCTGAAGACAAAGCCAATTACAGTGGCCACCGCCAAGGCGATCACGCTGATGAGCAGGCGCTTGCGCAGCTCATTCACATGGCTCAATATGCTCATTCCAGAAGTTTCTTGTTCCATTTATCCAATAACCTTCGTTTAGCTGTTAATTGTAACAGGGCTATAGGGCAGAACAAGGACACTTCCCTGTATTTAGCGTATCAGCGCTAGCCTGTGGAAGTGGATGGTGAATTCGGTGGCACGCCCGTTACAACAGACGAACAGGCTGGTTTTATGGGTTGTCATTATTTTAATGGTTTCGCGTCTTGCAGGCGCGGTGAATTCAGTAGTGGGTGCAACTGGCAATCAAACAGGGTGCGGTCAGGTGAGTGTGTTATTCATCATGATAGCGTTTTTCGCCGGCTTCAACGCGCATCGCCAGGTGATTCTCTGGCGGCGGCAGGGGGCAGGTGGCGTAAGCAGTGTACGCGCAGGGCCAGTTCCACGCCAGGTTGAAATCCAATATCAGCCGGTTGTGAACTGGCCGCCGGGTGACCAGGTAGCGCCCGCCGGGGTAGGTGGCGTCTTGCCTGGTGAGGTCTGTGAAACTGAAGAGCAGTTCATCCCCCTCTGCTTGGCCCAGCAGCGTGCAATTGACGCCGCTCATTTGAAAGCGGGCACTCCCTGGGATGCTGACCCTCATTTCACTACCAACGGCGGTGTGAACGATCGTCTCTCTGGGCGGGTCAAAAAAGATGAATTCTGCTGAGACTCGCCAGGCGGGGTTGACTGCGAAATAATTCAAGCCATGAAAACTCTTCAGCCGCTGCGAATCACGGTCCCAAACACGTAAAAAATACAGCCTGCCGCGCTGAATGACCCTCATGGCTAGCGAAGCGCATTCCAGCAAGTCAGGATTTTCGTCGTTATCGGTGCGCAGCTGGCGTTCAGCAGCAGGAGCGCCATTAATCGTAAAGTGGCTGCCCACCTCTACCCAGATTTCATCTCCTGTGAGGGTGATCAAAGCTTCGGCGCCCTGGGCAAGATCCGGGATGTGGATAGTGTAGCCTGAGCCATGACCCAATCTGTTTTCGCCCGTTTGCAACGGGTACAGCCCGACCAGTGAAAACCAGTTCAAGGGGGATTGCAGCAGGTTCTGTTCACGCTTCCGGCGTTCTCTCTGAATCATCTTCTCATACGAGGTGTGTGTTTTCATGGGTAACCGTTCAGGCGTATTATTTTTAGCGTTAACTTTTAGGAGTGATCGAAAAGGAAGCAGCAGGATGGTTAAGTCCTGCTGCTTGTACCGATCACTCGTATTCAATAGGCTTGTGGGGTTCTTCGGGTTCTGTTTACCCCAATTGAATACTGGTTCCGGGTCATTTGATAAAAATCAATAGAACCGGATCGTGGGATGGGCATACTTCACTCAGTCGAGCAGTTCCTTCGGCACGTTGCCGCCGTTGTCCGCGATCTTCTGAAGGACAACTTTGTGCAGCCACATGTTCATTTGGGCTGAATCAGCCATCTTTTCCTCTGGGCAGCCAAGTTCCTTGGCCAGTTCCTTGCGTTCAGCAAGGCTGCTGTCAAGGCCCAAGAGTTTCATCAGGTCTACGATCGACGTCTTCCAATCAAGTTTCTCTGGATTTGCGGCGGCCAGTTTTTCAAGTTTGGCGACCACATCCACCATGGGGACTGCCGCGGGGGCACCCGGCTTGAAAGCATCGAGCTTAAAGCCGGAGCCTGCGGCTCCAACCATCCCTGCCACTGGGCGGGAATCCTTCGCCACTGAGCCGCCTGGTTTAAGCGCGCTGGTCTTCGGGATTTCAGGTTTTACGGCAGGTGCAGCAGCGGCTGCTTTTTCCTCCTTACCCTTGATGCCCAACTTGTCGAGAATTTTAGAGAATACTCCCATTTTTTATTCCTTTCCACTCATTTTAATCAGAACCCCAACTAGGGTTAATTATAGACGGTTTTTGCAAGAAAAGTTAATATTAACCAGCCAATTTTCATCTGTTATTTTATAAAATCATTCATACCATAAAGCCCACTTCACCATCCACCCTGTGTATTCTCCTGGAATTTCATTGCAACGCTACCGCGGTTCAAGCGTATACTCATGGTATAGATGATAAAATCGTTTCGAAAATCACAGCAATAAGGAGAAGAAAAGATGGGAGAGGTAGGCAAGAAAGACAAGGGCAAAAAAGAACAAAAGAAAAAACCGAAGTTAAATATCAAGGAAAAGAGAAAACAGAAACAGGAGAAAAAGAGCGGTACCGCTTAATGAACTTAAGCGCAGCGCTGGCTTTTAACCTGCTTTGCGGGCAACTCAATCATCTGGTAATTCCGGTCATCCTCATGGCTGGAGTAGTATTCCGTTGCCTGATATTCCTGCACGATTCTTGAATCAGTCCCCATCCGTTTTTCACCCGCTTAACTGACCGGCTTATGATGAAGACCCATATCCGTAACGCCATCCTGCTGACCCCTCAGCAACGAATGGAACATACCGTTCTCACTCTGAGCGGTGGGGTTATCGAGAAACTGACCCCGGAGGAGGAATTCTCATTTGAGCCCGGGAATACGCTCGACGCGAAGGGCTGTTATGTCGCGCCGGGGTTCATTGACTTACATTTTCATGGCGCCATGGGGGTTGATACAATGGACGCAGTAGCTGCGGGTATGGTGACCGCATCAGCGTATTGCTCTCAACACGGCGTAACCACTTTTTACCCCACCACCTGGAGCGCCAGCCAGGCAGAAATTACACGTGTGATCAACTGTGTGAAGGAGTGCGCCAGTCACTTACCCGGCGCGCGTGTTGGCGGGGTTCACCTGGAAGGTCCCTACATCAACCCACGCAGGCGGGGAGCGCAGTCACTCTCTTTTATCCGTAAACCAGACGCGCGTGAGTACCTGCCTTGGCTGGAGTCCGGTATGGTCAGCATTCTCACCTGCGCGCCAGAAGTGGAAGGTGGCGAAGCGTTGATTCGGAACGCGGTGCGGTTGGGGGCGCGTGTGGCCATCGGGCATTCCAGCGCCAGCTACGAGCAGGTGAAAGCCGCCGCGAACCTCGGCGCGACGCAGGCAGCTCACCTGTTCAACGGTATGGATGGACTGCATCACCGCCACCCAGGCACAGCCGGAGGTATTCTGGATGATGACCGTTTGCTGGCGCAGGTGATTTGTGATGGCGTTCATCTTCACCCCGCGGTAGTGAGGCTTGTTCTCAAAGCCAAATCACCTTCCCGCATCGCGTTGATCACGGATTCCATCAGGGGAGCAGGGCGCGCTGACGCAAAGTATGAGGGTAACGGGCAGTTCATCCAGGTGAAAGACGGGGTCGCCCGTGATGCTGAGGGTCACCTGTCCGGCAGTACAATCTCTATGGACTTGGCGCTGCGCAGCCTGATCGCCTTCACGGGCTGTGATTTGCTGGAGGCTTTGGTGATGGTTACCAGCGCCCCGGCGGAAGAGATGGGCTTAGGCGCGAAAAAAGGAAGGTTGGCGCCGGGTTATGACGCGGACCTGGTTTTCTTGCAAAAAGACTTAACGGTTGCCGCGACGATGGTCTCGGGCGCTTTCGTTTATCAGTGCTGAACAACAATCAATACACCCGCAAGATAGGCGGCGGGAAGACATCCTCAACCCCGGGAGGTCTGCTACCTCCCGAGGTTATTTTATGCCTGCTATTCGATCTCCGATAGTTTGACCGGTCGGTTTTCCAACATCGAGCGGGTGGCTGCCTTGGCAATGACCACCGGTTTGCGCCCATCGAACACGTTCACCGGGGTCGGGTTGCCCTCGCGGATGGCGTTAATAAAATCGCGCATTTCCGCCACGAACGATTCCATGTAGCGCTCCAGGAAGAAATAGAGTGGTTTTTCTGAAACCACACCATCCGCATTGCTGTACACGCTGGAGTTGGGGGTATTGTTGGCAGTAGCGGCCATGCCACCAGAACCAAAAACTTCCGCGCGCTGGTCGTAACCATAAACCGCTTTGCGGCTGTTATCAATCGTGCCGATGGCGCCGTTGGCAAACTTGAGCGTGATAACAGCGGTATCGATATCACCCGCCGCGCCAATAGCCGGGTCGACCCTCACCTCGCCGATCGCATACACTTCTTCTACCTCGCTGCCGGAGAGAAAACGCGCCATATCAAAATCATGAATGGTCATATCCAGGAACATGCCGCCGGAGAGCTTCACGTACTCCGCTGGAGGGGGGGCCGGGTCGCGGCTGGTGATACGCAGGATATGCAGGTCGCCGATTTTGCCTGTTTGAACCAGGTCGTGCAGCTTTTTAAAGTTGGGGTCAAATCGGCGATTGAAGCCAATTTGGCATTGTACCCCCGCCTTACTAACCGCGTTGATGGCTTTATCGATCCTATCCAGGCTGTGGTCTACCGGCTTCTCGCAAAACACGTGCTTGCCGGCATTGGCAGCGGCGATGATGAGATCAGCGTGGGTGTCGGTAGAAGAGCACACCGCCACTGCATCTATGTCCTTGTCTTCGATGATCTTTCGATAATCTGAAAAAGCGTTGGCGACGTGCAGTTTCTCCGCCAGCGCCTGAGCCGCCTGCTGGTTTATATCAGCGATCGCGGAAACGACCACGCCAGGGATGCGCGTGGCCAAGTTTTCAGCGTGAATTTTTCCGATGCGACCGGCGCCAATGACCCCTACTCGAATTACCTTTTGATTGTTCATTCTTCTCCTTGATCAATTGAACCCGATGGATTTGAGGTATTCACGATTTCTAAGCGCTGATTCGTAGGGACTGCCCATGCCGGGTAACACATCCTGTTCCACCACGATCCAGCCTTCAAATCCCTGCCGTTCCAGCTCAGCCTTCACCGCCGGGAAGTCAACCGCGCCTTTGCCCAGTTCGCAAAAAACACCTTGCTCGACGGACTTAAAATAATCCCACCCCAGCGCGCGTGATCGTTCAGCAATACCGGGATGGCAATCCTTAAAGTGCATGTGCCATACCCTGCCAGCGTTTTCTTGTAAAAAAGTCAGCGGGTCACCACCGCCGAATTGATAATGACCGGTATCCAGGCAAAGCCCAACCAGTTGTGGGTCTGTGAGCCTTAGCAGCGAGTCAATCTCAGCCGGGGTCTCAACGTATCCGCCGCAGTGATGATGAAAGACCAACCGCAACCCAGTCTCTCTTTTGACAGCATCTGCGACCTTCTCAGTGCCTTCAGCAAACACCTGCCATTCAGCATCGCTGAGCCCCATCTCAGGGGTCACACGCCCAGCATTGCGTGTGCGCTCCGGCACCTTGCCATTGTCATCCGCCAGCACGATGAAAGGGGAACTGCCTTCCACCGCTGCCAGCAGCCTGGCAACCTTTAAGGCGCTTTCAATGCCCTGAGGGTGGGTAGTAGCGTCTTTAAGCGCCACCGGTACAAATGCGCCCAGAAGCACCAGCTCACGTTTTTTCAATTCTTCTTTTAATTTTCCAGGCTCTGTCGGCATAAAACCCCAGTCACCCAGTTCAGTACCGGCGTAACCGGAGCGCTGCATTTCATCGAGCACGCGTTCATAGCCGGCAGCTTTGCCCTGCAGGTCGAATTCCAGTGCTCCCCAGCTGCATGGTGCGTTTGCTATTCTGATCATACTTCCTCCAAAAAAGATAAGGTGAATTACAGGTCCACTTCACGCACCTGCACCGGGCGTCCTTCATCCAACGAAAGGGTGGCGGCAATGCCAATAGCGGTAGCCGCGCGCGCGTCTTCTCCGGTAACCTCGGGCGGTGTGTCTTCCAAAATGTGCTTCACGAACACCCGCACCTGCTCGGCGTAGGCCAAGCCAAAACGCTCCATAAAGTAAGGCACTGTATCGTGCATGACCCCTGCGCGGGTCAGCACCAGGGTTGGGGTTTGTTGCAGGTAGCCGATCCAAAGGCTGCCATCTGTGCCCAGTACCTCGGTGCGGATGTCGTAACCATAAACGGCGTTGCGGCTTAAATCGATGTTGCCAATCGCATCATTGGTAAAGCGCAGATTGATGACAACATTGTCGATATCTCCCACCTCTTTAAGCTCTGGAAAAGCCAGGCAGGCGCCTTCGCTATGCACACGGGCGACTTCGCTGTCCATCAGCCAACGCGCTAAATCGAAATCGTGCACGCCCATATCCAGGATCAACCCGCCGCTATTCTCACGTTTGGCAAACTCCAGGCTGGTGCGCTTGGGGTCGCGGCTGGTGGATTTGAACATCACCGGTTTACCGATGACGCCATCGCGTATTTTTTGTTTCGCTGCGGCGTAAGGGGCGTCAAAGCGGCGCATAAAGCCCATCTGCAGCTTAACCCCGGCCTGCCTGACCGCTGTCAGCGCATCATCGCAACGCTGAAGGTTCTGCGAAAGCGGTTTTTCGCTAAAGATATGCTTGCCCGCCTGCGCCGCGGCGGCGATCACTTCGGCGTGCGTGCCGGTGGGAGAGGCCACAACAACGGCCTCGATCTCCTGGCTGTCTAACAGGTCGCGATAATCTTGGTAAGTGGAAGGGATGTGGTAGCGATCCGCCACCTCGGCGAGCGCAGCGCGGTCAGGATCAGCCACTGCAACCAGGTCCACTTCGGATACTGAGAACGCCAGCGTGCTGGCATAAACCCTGCCCATTCTTCCTGCGCCGATCAATCCTATCTTCACCGCCATCGTTCACCTCGCGCTTTATCTATCTCCATATCAAAGGAAATATTTCTCGTCTTTCAGGTGCTCCTCGTAATCTTTACGCGCCGACTGAACCTCAGGCATGGTTGAAACCTCTGCCACAGCCACGTCCCACCAGGATTCGTAACCCGGTACCCTCACCTCGCGGTCTGCTTTAATGACAATCACCGAGGTATGGTCAAGTGACCTGGTATGAGCGAGAGCTTTACGAAAGTCCTCGATGGAACCAGGTGTAAATACCTCAGCGCCCAGGCTGGCGGCGTTGGCAGCAAAATCCACCTCCAGCGCAGGGCCATTAAGCTGACCGGTTTGCGGGTCACGTTTCCTAAAATGAGTTCCGAAGCCAGAGCTGCCCAAAGAGGCACTCAAGCCGCCTATCGACCCAAAACCAGCGTTATCGACCACGATGATGGTTACCTTCAATCCCTCCTGCGCAGCGGTGAGGATTTCGGTGGGATTCATCAGGTAGGTGCCATCGCCCACCCACACGTACACCTCACGCTCAGGCGCTGCCAGCTTCACACCCAGCGAGGCAGGAATTTCATATCCCATGCAGGAGTAACCATACTCCATGTGATAGGAGTTGGGCGTGCGCGCACGCCACAACTTGTGCAGGTCGCCGGGTTGGCTGCCCGCGGCCGACATCATCACATCGCCGTCGGCAATCGTTTCCCAGATGGCGCCAATGATCTCGCTCTGAGCGGGTAAAGGCTGGTGACGGAGGTGATACAAACGGTCGGTTTCAACTTCCCATTCGTGTTTGAGTTCGCGAATGCGGGTGGCGTAATCAGCTGATACCTGGTAGCCAGCGAGAGCCGAGGTCAATTCTTCCAGCGTCGCACGCGCGTCTGCGGTGAGCGCCAACCCTGAATGCTTAAAAGCGTCCATCTCAAACAGGTTGATATTGATGAAGCGCACTGCGAGATTCTGAAAAGCGGTTTTACTGGCAGTGGTGAAATCAGAGTATCGTGTGCCAATGCCAATCACCAGGTCGGCGCCATGCGCGATGCGGTTGGCGGGCAACGTGCCAGTGGCGCCAATCGCACCCAGGCACTGGGGGTGGTCATAAGCCAGTGAACCCTTGCCCGCCTGAGTCTCTCCCACGGGAATGCCGGTTTGCCTGGCGAAGGTGTCAAGCGCCTGGCTGGCGCCGCTGAACAGCACCCCACCGCCGGCGACGATCAGTGGCTGTTTGGATGAACGAATCATTTCAACCGCGCGTTTTAAAAGCGCGCGGTCTGCCAGCGGGCGCGCGACCATCCAAACACGTTTGCGGAAGAATTCAAGCGGGTAGTCGTAGGCTTCAGCCTGCACATCCTGCGGCAGCGAGAGCGTCACCGCTCCGGTATCCGCAGGGGAGGTGAGCACGCGCAGGGCTTCAGGTAAAGAGGTGAGCAGTTGGTCAGGGCGGGTGATACGGTCCCAGTAGCGCGATACAGGTTTGAAGCAATCATTCACGCTGATGTCCTGCGTATTGGGAGATTCCAGCTGTTGCAGCACTGGGGCCACGTTACGACGCGCAAAAATATCTCCGGGCAGCAGCAGCACAGGCAGGCGGTTGATGGTGGCCAACGCCGCCCCGGTGACCATGTTGGTGGCGCCAGGACCAATGGACGATGTACAGGCGAAGGTTTGCAGGCGGTTGTGCATTTTGGTAAAGCCACTGGCGATATGCACAGCGGATTGTTCGTTACGTACCATGATGTAGCGAAAATCAGGGTTTTCTTGCAGCGCTTGGCCGATACCTGCCACGTTGCCGTGACCAAAGATTCCCAGCATACCAGCGAAGAAAGAGGTTTCAACTCCGTCCCGTTCGATATACTGGTTCTTAAGGAAGCGAACAAGGGCTTGCGCCATTGTAAGTCGGATGGTGGAGGTCATTTCTCTCCTTTCAACGGGCTACAGATCGGGGTTGGGGAGCATGAAATCGCGTACTACTCCCTGCAGTTCATGGTAAGAACTGATAAATCCGCGCAAGGTTCTCACGGTGGCACCGTAGGTATCAAATTGCGCTACTGTCATCCCATCCGGCTCGTATGCCTTGCGGAATTCAGGTATTTTGCTGAGCAGCGCCTTAACGATGACGGGGTCGACTGGATCTGCCATGCGCGGACGAACTTCGATATCGCTGGCGTTAATCTTGAGCTGCCATTCATAAGGGATGGTGAGGATGACATCACCGCCAATGAACTCAGACCAGTGTCCCAGGTGGCGATAAGCTGCTGCCAGCAGCCTGGGGCGGTACCCTTTTTCCTTGAAAATTTCATAAGCGCGTTTAAAGCAGGCGATACCCGCCCAATCGAGGAAAGCAGGGTCAATATCAACCGCGTTCTTTTTGGCCGCTACCTTCATCCAGTCATCCGTGCGCCCCACCATTATGGTGCATACGGGCGACATCTCAGCGATGGATTTCCCTTCAGCGCTGCGCCGCTCAAGCCCCCGTTCCATGGCTTGCGCCACCGCCAAAGCCTGGGAAACGCTGAAACACACGGTGGCGTTGATGGATACCCCGTGGTAAGTGGCTTCTTCGATCGCTTTAACGCCGGCGCTGGTAACCGGGGCTTTCACCTGCATATTGGGTGCCAGGGTGGCAAAGTGAATGGCATGTTCGGCAATGCCCCTGGCGTTGCGGTAAAGCTGCGGGTTAGTCTGAATGGAAAGCCGACCTTTCTTCCCTCGTTCACGGTCAAAAGCAGGTTTAAGCAACCCGGCTCCGCGCACAGCCATTTCCTCGATCAATTTCCAGGTGATCTCCACCTCAGACCAGATCGGGTTTTCCGCAATGATCTGATGAATACGCTCTTCCCACAGGTTCATTTCCTTTTTAAGCACATTGGCCACGATTGTGGGGTTGGTAGTGGCACCAACCGCGCCGTGTTCAACCGCGTAAGTTAATTCTTCTATGGAACAGGAGTCATTCCAGTAATCGGTGGGGGTCGTTGAGACTGTCTCGTGCAATTTGCTCTTATAGGTGGTCATTTTTCACTCCTTTACTTGTAGTTCATGGATAATTGGACAAGCGGCAGGCGCGGATCCTTGCTCTTCCAGGTGTCTTTGATCCAGGCGTATGCCGGGTCGTCGCTGCTGGCAAGAGACTGGTCTGAGCCCGCGAGAATGTTCAGGTAGTAAGCCGTGTAACCGTGGGCAGCCACCACGGGGTGATATCCCTCGGGTGATAAGACGAGGTGGTCATTTTGCACCAGCATAATTTCGTCGATGCGGCGGTCATCTGTGTAACAGCGCTGGTAAGCGTAACCTTCAGGTTTATCGATTTTGTAAAAATAAATTTCTTCCAGGTCAGCCTCCAGCAGCCGGCCATTTTCATCCACGCGACGCACATCGTGCTTGTGCGGTGGGTAAGAGCTCCAGTTGCCAGATGGCGTGTAAACCTCTACCACCACCAGGCGCTCACACGGAAAACCCGGAAGAATCATCTGGTTGATCTGGCGTGAAGCGTTCTCGCCGCCGCGCAGTTCAACTTTCACCTCTTCAGGGCTGACCAACCGCGCCGGAAAATCTTTTGTAGCGGCAGCCCAGCCGCAGGCGAAATCGACCGCACCGTAAGCGGCCGTAACGGTGAAATCGGTATCGCGGGATAGGTAAAGGGTGGTAGGCATGCCATGAAACACATCTGTCCGGCTGCCAATGGATCGCCACGCTCCGCGGTTCGAGCGCACATCAAGCGTTCCGCCAAGGATGACCAGCGCCAGTTCGTTGTTTTCAGTATTAAAATGCCATTCCTCGCCTTGTTTAAGCCTGACAGCGCAGAAAGACAAATGTTCCCAGCCAACGCTTTGCGGGGTCACCCGGATATACTCTGCACGGGTGAGATCTGGTTTAACCAGTAAAGAAGATTCGGTAGATTTCACTTTTTACTCCTTTGCAAATTGAGCGGTCGATTTTCTTACCAGCAATTCACCGCGCATCATCTTATTGAGAGGTTTTCTGCGCGACTGTGATGAAGCATTGGAGCTGATAAGTTCCAACAACATGCTGGCGGCCTCATCACCTATCGAGCGTTTGGGCTGGTCGAAGGTGGTTAAAGCGGGAGTGGTGTAGGCTGAATAGGGGATGTTATCAAAACCAGCGATGGAAATATCTTCAGGGACCCGCAGCCCATTTTGCCGCAACACGCTCAGCGCGCCGACTGCCATGAGGTCGTTAAAGCAGAATACGGCTGAAAAGGGAACACCGGCGCCGAGGAGGGCGGTCATACCGGCCGCGCCGTTTTCAATTTCACCACCAGGTTGGTGGGTAATCCAGTTTTCTGCCACCGTAAAACCCGATGACTCGCATTCAGCCTTTAATCCCTGTAAGCGGTTATCGTTGATGCGCGGAGCGCAGGCGTTTCCCAGATAAGCGATGCGTCGGTGGCCGAGGTCAAGCAGGTGGCGCGTGACCTGCCTGGCGCCATATTCATCATCGTGCGAAATCGAGTATTTTTGCGAACGCGCAGACTGGTTATTGATGACCACTGCCGGGATTCCATACTGGTTAAGCAGGTTGAGATTGCTGCGCTCAACCGGTACCGAACCAATGATGACCCCGTCCACCCGATGTTCACTGAAGGCTTGAACAATCTCTTTTTCTTTTTGTGGGTCGAGAGAAGACGAGGCAATGAAAATGCTGTATCCGCTATTTCTGATGGCGTCTTCAATGCCCTGGATGATCTCGCCAAAATAGGGATTGTCAATGCGGCTGACCAGCACCCCTAACACCCCGGAACGCCTGGTTTTAAGCCCCCGGGCAGCGGCACTGGGCAGGTAGCCCAGGTCTCCGGCGATATTCTGGATCATGGCGGCGGTTTTGGGCGGGATGACAGGGTTGCCATTGAGCGCCCGCGAGACTGTGGTGTGTGAAACGCCAGCGACCTTTGCAATATCTTTTATCGTGACACCCATAACACTCCATTAGCGCACACGTGTGCATATACATCATAGCAAATTGCCTTATGAATGTCAACTTAAAAAATGTAAGAATACTTGCAAATTTAATGTAAATGTTGTATTATCATACATGTAAGTAATCCTGCAAAAAACAATGAAATGTTAGGCCAGCAATGCAATTCGCCTGAGCCTCACCGCCCTGGACACGCCTGAACTTCTACAAGAATCGACCTCGTGAAAGGATATGGATATGAACCCTGACATCGAAGCCATCTTTCTGGACGTAGGCAATACGTTACGCATCGTGCTGGAAGAGCCTGATTTCCAACAGAACGCCATGCAGGAGTTAATGCGCCTGGTTGGAACGCAAGAATCCCAGGAAGCCTTCTTTGAAAAACTGGAGACCCGCTGGAAAGCTTACCGTAAAGCCTCCAAGGCGTCTTTGCTGGAATCGCCCGAGGAAATTTTATGGACAAAACATCTGCTGCCCGACTACCCGGCGGAAAAGATAGCCCCCCTGCACGGCAGGCTAACGCGCCTTTGGCGCGACCGGGATGGACGGCGCGTTCCGCGGCACGACGCCAAAGAGACCATCATTGAGCTGCACCGCCGGGGTTACCTGCTGGGCATTATCGCCAACACCATCACTGAAACGGAGATTCCCGATTGGATGGAAGCGGATGGTGTGACCCAGTATTTCAAAACCGTCATCCTTTCCTCCAAAGTGGGCATTCGCAAACCAGACCCCGAAATCTATTGGATGGCAGCGCGCCAAATTGGCGTGGAACCCGCCAAATGCGCCTACCTGGGCGACAACCCGGTGCGCGATGTGGAAGGAACGCGCGCGGCCGGGTTCGGCATGATGATCCTTTTCGATGAACCCGCCACACTGGCAAAAGAACCACCCACGGGTGAGCACACTCCCGATTACACCATCAAAGAGATCAGGGAACTATTAGATATCTTCCCGCCGCGAAACCGCCAGGTGAATTAAAGCACCCACATGGATATCGACGCCATTTTTCTCGACATCGGCAACACCTTACGGATATTGATGAAAGAAGAGCCGTATCGTGAAGAAGCGCGTCAGAAAATTGCTGCGCTGGTTGGCACAAGCCAACCGCCGCAATCGTTCAGCGAGGAGCTGGATCGGCGTTACAAGGAATACCGCAAGTGGGCTTTTGAACACCTGGTTGAGGCTTCAGAAGAAGAATTGTGGACGCGCTGGCTGGCGCCTGAGTTCCCGGCCCAACACATCGCGCCACTGGCGCACGAACTCACCTACCAGTTCCGCCAATCCATGGGGCGGCGGGTGATGGCGGATGGCTGCAAGGAAGTCATTCATGAATTGCACAGCCGCGGTTACACGCTGGGAATCATCAGCAATGTCATCACTACCAGCGAGATTCCCGATTGGCTCGCCGCTGAGAATCTTTCGCGGTATTTCAAATCCGTCCTTCTCTCCTCTACCTTCGGGCGGCGTAAACCAGATCCATCCATCTATCTGGAAGCCACCCGAAGGGCTGAAGTTGCACCAGCAAAATGCGCCTACGTGGGCGACAATTTCTCTCGTGATGTAGCTGGAACCAGGGCAGCCGGCTTTGGCATGGTGATCATCCTGCCAGACCCGGCGGAAAAAGACCTCAGGGTTGCGCCGGAGCAACAACCAGATCTGGTGATTCACAGCCTGTGGGACTTGCTGGATCACTTTCCGCCCAGAAATGGACACCAGGAGTAAATATGCCGAAATCAGCAGGTATTTCACTCGAAAACACAAATCGCGCCAGAGGAAGTGCGGCGCTGGCAAAAACGGTGAAGGACCTGTACGAGCGGGGGCAAACCGATTACAACATGGAGCCGATCATCCTGCAAGACGCGGCAGGAAATGCGGTCGGTCGGATCAAAGATGGCGATGCGGTGGTCTTCTGCTGCCGCCGTGGAGAGCGTGAAATCCAACTGACCGAAGCCTTTACTGACCCCCAGCTGAACCAATTCCCGCGCGAGGTGTTCACCCATCTCCCCTTTGTGATTCTCACTCTGTATCATGACAAGTTTAAAGACCTGCCGGTGGCGTTCGCGCCTTCAAAAGTCCAGGCAACCCTGGGCGAGGTAGTGAGCCAGGCGGGTTTTTCACAGGTGCGCATTGCTGAATCAGAAAAATTCGCCCACGTGACCTTTTTTTTGAACGGCGGCAACAATCAGCCATATCCACAAGAAGAAGATATCCGTATACCTTCTTTGAAAGGCGTTCCTTTTGATCAATACCCGGAATTAAGCCTGGAGAAGGTTGCACAGGCTGTCATTGAAGCCATTCACAGGGGGACAGGCCTGGTGGTGACCAATTTTGCGAATGGGGATGTCATCGGGCACACTTCCAATAAAGCAGCGAAGATCGCCTGCGCGCAGTTTGTAGACCGGCACCTGCGCGAAGTGGTAGAAAAGGCTAACGAGGCGGGTTATGTGGTCATCATCACCGCGGACCACGGCAACCTGGAAGTGTTGGAAAACGCGGACGGTTCAGCGCATGTTTCTCACACCACCAACCCGGTCCCTTGCCTGATCATCGATCCGGCAGCCGCGGAGACGGTCACCCCGCGTGAGGGCAAGCTGGCGGACATCGCTCCGACAGTGTTGAGCATCCTGCGGGTAACCCCGCCGGCGCAAATGACAGGAAAGAACCTGGCGCCGGAGCATGACTTTGGGGTTGACCGTAAAGTCTTGCTGGTCATCCTGGACGGTTGGGGAATCAGCGGCGTTCCTGAGAACGATCCAATTGCTATGGCGGAGACGCCTTTCTGGGATAGCCTGCTGGCGCGTTACCCGCATTCGCTCCTGGAGGCCTCAGGTGAAGCCGTGGGGCTGAAAGCCGGCAAAGCAGGAAACTCAGAAGCTGGACACATCAACATTGGCGCCGGCAGGGTCGTTTTGCAGGATGATGTGCGCCTGGATAGGGCGATGCAGGATGGCTCTTTCTACACCAACGAGGTCATCTGTGACGTCATTGAAGGCGTAAAAGCGCGCGGGAAGAACCTCCACCTCATCGGGCTTTTGACTGAAAAAAGCTCGCACGGCTCCATGGAATACCCCCTGGCGGTTTTGAAAATGGCCAAAGACGCCGGCTTGCAGCATGTTTTCCTGCATATGATATTGGATGGACGCAGCACTGAGCCCGGAAGCGCGCCCGCGCTTTTGAAGAAACTGGAAGATTTAATGAATGAAATCGGCGTCGGGCAGATCGTCACGGGTATTGGACGCGGTATCGCCCTCGACCGCGACGGTAATTACAATAAGACGCAAATCGCCTACGACGCGCTGGTCTATGGAAAAGGCAGGGGAGCCGGTAAATGAACTACGAATTCCTCAAGAAACTGATCCAACCGGCGGATACCAAAATCGTTATGCTCATCATGGATGGGCTAGGAGGGCTACCTAAAGAACCCGGCGGTAAAACTGAACTGGAAACCGCTCATACCCCTCATATGGATGCCCTGGCTGCCCGGTCGGCATTGGGCTTTTCCAGCCCTGCGGGGGCGGGCATCGCAGTGGGCAGCGGGCCTGGGCACCTGGCCATCTTCGGTTTTGACCCGATAGAGCACGAGATTGGCCGCGGCGCGCTGGAAGCCTTAGGGGTTGATATTGACCTGGGGGCGGAAGATATCGCTGCCCGCGGCAACTTCTGCAAGGTGGACGCTAATGGCATATTAACAGACCGAAGAGCGGGCCGGCTCGCAACTCCTGAAGCCTTCAGGCTGGCAAAGATGCTAAACAGCATCGCCATCGACGGGGTTCAGATACAGGTTGAGCCAATCAAAGAACATCGTTTCGCGCTGGTCATGCGGGGCGAGGGTTTGGCGGCGAAGATTTCAGACACCGACCCGTTGGTGGAAGGCGTTGCTCCCAGGCAAGCGGTTGCGCTGGACCAGGCCTCTGAAAAAGCCGCGCGATTGGTCAATACGTACATCCAAAAAGCGCAAGAAACCCTCCGTTTTGAAGAACCGGCAAATATGGTGCTTTTACGCGGGTTTGACAAACTTCCTGTGCTTCCTCAGTACGGGGAGCTTTTCAAGTTGCGTGCTGCTTCTATAGCGGTGAACGGCATGTATAAAGGCGTTTCCAGGCTGGTAGGCATGCAGGTATTACCGGTGGACGGCGTAACCATCGAGGATGAATTTTCAACGCTGGAGATGTTTTGGGAGCAGTTTGATTTCTTTTACCTGCACATCAAACAAACCGATACCCATGGCGAAGATGGAGACTTCGACCGGAAAGTTAAGGAGATCGAGCGCGTGGATGCCCAGATCCCGCGCATGCTCAACCTTCAACCAGATGTGGTGCTGATCACCGGCGACCATTCTTCCCCGGCGATCCTGCGGTCGCACAGCTGGCACCCTGTACCAGCCCTGTTATACGGCAAATATGTTCGTGAAGATGGAATTGCTGAATTTGGCGAAAGAGCCTGCGCGCGCGGCAGCCTGGGTGTACTGCCGGCAACAGATTTTTTGCCGCTGCTGCTGGCAAACGCCGGCAGAGTTGCCAAGTACGGAGCGTGATCTGTGGAAGATCAAACCATCACTTCTGATCAAGTAGCGCTGCAATCAAACTCTAAAGAGATGGATTTTACCCGGCTTATCAGTGAACAATATCAAACGCTCACTAAGAGCGAAAAAATGATCGCCAACTTTTTACGCAAAAACCAGGAGGAGAGCGCGTTCCTTTCTGCGGGTGAGATCGCCAGGCGCCTGGATTTGAGTGAGGCGACGCTGGTACGTTTCGCGCGCACACTTGGCTTTAACAGTTACCCCGCAATGCGGTCCTTACTGCAAGAAAACTTCCGCCAGCGTATCACCCATTCCGCCCGCTTACGCGGCAGGTTGGATGAGATGCGCCAGAATGGCGGCATTTTTGAACGCGTAACCGCTACGGAGATCGACTATCTCACCCAGGCGCTGAATTCAATAGACCGCGATCAGTTCAACAAGGCTGTGGAGCTGATTAAAACAAATGAGAAGGTCTATGTGTTTGGCGTTGGACCCTCGATCACGCTGGTAGACCTGATGGAAATCAGGCTGCGCCGTTTTGGCAAAGAAGTGGTTCCGCTCAAAGCGTACGGGCGGGAAGTCGTCGACTTCATGTTGGCTATGAAACCCAGTGACCTGGTTTTTGTCATTTGTTTCTTTGACCAAAACCCCACGCTGCACCTGGTGCTGGATTACAGCCGCAAAGTTGGCGCCACGGTGATTATGTTGACGGACACGCTGGAGACCATACTGGGAGACTCGGCAGATGTGATTTTAAGCGCGCGTCGTGGACCGGTTGGGGCGTTCCACTCGCTGGTAGTGCCTATGACGGTGATCAACGCGCTGCTGCTTTCAGTTGCCAGTTTAGACCAGGAGCGGATTATGCCAGCACTGGATAAATTGGATTCCCTGCGCGGTCAGCTGAAGGAATTAAACCGGGCAGGATGATTCGTTTGTGTGAATCTTACGGCATGATTCATGTTCAACACTTGATGAAGAAAGGAAATCAACACAAGGTGCAAGCTGATGACAGTAACATCAATTGAACCAAAGGACAACAAGGAAAAGTGGCTGGCTCGCCTGCGTCGCTTTTTCCGCTGGTTGACCTCGCCGCATGTGGTTCTTTCCATCATCATGGTTGCGGTGATGTTCTACCTGGTCATCATACCGCTTTATCGCATGGTCGTCACTACTATCACGGTGGCGGATGTTGACCTGAGGGCGATCAGAGGTGCTGAAGAAGGCGACTTTACCTGGTATCACTGGGTGAGAATGCTCACAGGCAAGATCGGCAAACTGATGACTTATCAACCAGCGATGCATAGCATAGTGGTTGCCCTGGGAGCAACCTTCCTGGCGTTAACGGTTGGCGGGTTGATGGCGTGGCTGGTGTGCCGCACAGATATTCCGGGACGCGATACCATTCATATGCTGGCGCAGGTGCCCTATATCATGCCTTCGTGGACCATCGCGATGGCCTGGCTGGTGCTCTTTAAGAACCAGAAATCAGGGGGCACCATGGGGCTGCTGGAATTTATTACTGGCGCGCCCACACCAGACTGGTTGGCGTATGGCCCAATTCCCATCATTGTGAGCAGCGGGTTGCATTACTACACCTTCTTTTTCCTGTTCATTGCGGCGGCGCTCCTGTCGATTGATTCATCGCTTGAAGAAGCGGGCGAGCTGGCGGGAGCGGGGCGCTGGCGCATTATGCGGAAAATTACTTTCCCGCTGGTTATCCCTGCTATCGCATCAGGTTTCATTATGACCTTTTCGAAGGCCATGGGCACCTTTGGCGGACCGAACGTCCTGGGGGTGCCTGTCCGTTATTACACCCTTTCGACCATGTTGAGATCCAATTCTTCCATCGGCAACTATGGCGACGCCTTTGTGACCGCCATTGTGCTGATCTTGTTTGCCATGGTCACCGTGATGTTAAATCAAAAGATCGTGGGCACGCGAAAAAGTTATGAAACGATCGGTGGTCGTGGGTTTATGTCGAAGAAGACCAAGTTGAGAAATTTTAAGCCAATTATCGTCGCTATCGTGGTCATCTTTCAGTTCATTATCGCTGTGCTGCCCCTGGTGCTGCTGGTCTACAGCACATTCATGCTGAGAGATGGAAAATGGACGCTGGACAACTTCACTCTCGCTCACTGGATTGGAAAGGGCGATCTCTCGATCAACAGCGGTGAACCGGGCATCCTGCTCAATCACAAGGTTTGGTTGGGTGCCTGGAACTCCGTTCGTTTGTCCATCCTTACCGCCCTCTTCACCGCGCTTTTTGGAGTGGTGTTAGGGTACGCGATTGTCAAAGGGCGCGGAACCTGGCTTTCGAAAATCGTGGAACAGATGTCCTTTATCCCTTACGTCATCCCGGGCATCGCTTTTGGCGCGGTATACATCGCCATGTTCACCAAACCTGTTGGCCCCATCCCGGCGCTGTACGGCACCTTCGCGTTGTTGGTGGTGGTTTCGGTAGCCAAGCACCTGCCTTTCTCAGCGCGCAGCGGTGTTTCTGCCATGATGCAGGTGAGCAAAGAACTGGAAGAGGCAGCAATGCTGGCTGGTGCGTCTCCCTGGAGGCGTTTCGCGCGCATCGTCTTTCCGCTCACCAGCACCGGTTTTGTTTCTGGTTTTCTACTGACATTCATCTCCACGATGCGCGAACTCTCTCTCATTATCCTGCTGGTCACCCCCACCACAGCGGTGCTGGCGAGCATGACCATGCGGTACATTGAAAATGGCAACGACCAACAGGCGAATGCCGTCATTATCTTGTTGATCGTGCTGGTACTGATCGGCAACTTTATTATTAGCCGCTTCCGTGGCGGCAGCCTGAAAAAAGGGCTGGGACTGTAAAGAGGAGAAGAAATGGATACCCCAATCGTCATTAATAACCTCACCAAGAAGTTTGGCGATGTCATCGCCGTCAATAATGTTTCATTGCGTATTGAACCTCACACATTTTTAACGCTGCTCGGTCCTTCTGGCTGCGGTAAAACCACCCTGCTGCGCTGTATTTCCGGTCTTGAAGACCCGGATGAGGGCGAGATTTATATTGGTGATACGCTTATCTATTCTCATGCGAAAGGGATATCTGTGCCGCCCGGGCAGCGGGAACTGGGAATGGTCTTTCAGAACTACGCTTTGTGGCCGCACATGACGGTGTATAAAAACATGACCTTCGCTTTGGAAATTCAGAAACTGCCCAAGGCTGAAATGGACAAGCGCGTGAAAGAATCACTTGAAGAGGTGAAGATGAGCGGGTATGAAAACCGCTACCCGCGTGAGATGAGCGGCGGTCAACAGCAGCGTATTGCGCTGGCGCGTATGCTGGCTTACCGCCCGAAGGTCTTTTTGATGGATGAACCTCTTTCCAATCTGGACGCTCGTTTGCGTATGGACATGCGCACCGAGCTGAAACGCCTGCACCATATTTCAGACGCCACCACCGTGTACGTGACACATGACCAACTGGAAGCCATGACCATGTCCACCAACATCGCCGTCATGAAAGAAGGGGTCATTCAACAAATGGACACGCCAGACATGATCTATCATTACCCCGCCAACCTGTTTGTGGCTGATTTTATCGGTAACCCGAAGATCAACCTTCTGAAAGGCTGGGTTTCGAGTGAGGATGTGGTTGACCTGGGTAAGTTCAACATCCCCGCGTATACACACAGAAAGACCGGTGATGTGGTGGCAGCTTTCCGCCCGGAGGACATCACTATCCACACTGAGCCAGTTGAAGGTGGGGTGGAATTCAGCGCTTACTCTGTACAACCATCCGGTGCCGATACCACGATCATCGCGCACAAAGGCGATACCGAGATCATTGTCAAAGAAATGGGTGTCAGTAAGATTGCCATGGACCAGAAGATCTGGTTGACCTTTAATAAAGAGGCCATTAACCTTTATGATAAGGCGACAGAAAAATTGATAACAGGTTCGTGAATTAATGTCAGGTGAAATAAAAAAAGGAGGAGGTGATCGTATCGTCTTTTGGTGTCGTTTTCTGTCTGTTGAATGTTCAAAATAAACAAGGAGGAAGGTCAATGAAAGCAGTAATTCGAATTGCAACACTTGTATTGTTGGTTAGCTTCCTGGCGGCCTGCGCGAAACCTACTGCGGCTCCCGTGGTTGAACCGCCGGTGGTTGAAGAACCCGTCGTAACGGAAGCCCCTGTGGTGGAGGAATTGACAGCCCAACAGCAGTGGTTGAAAGACAACCAGCTTGGCGAATACTACACCGACGAACAGGACTGGGCGGCCATAGAGGCGGCGGCGATTGCAGAAGGTGAAGTGCTGGTGTACGCGAACACATCCAAAATTGAAAAATCGGCAAAAGCCTTCATGGAAAAATACCCCGGGATCAATGTGCAGGCGTTTGACCTGGGCGGAGATGATGTGCTGCTAAAAACGGTAGAAGAACAGAAGGCTGGCGCCTTCACTGGTGACGTGTGGTCAAGCAGCGGTGGGGCTGAATTGGTTGGGAATGTGTTGCCTAAGGGTTATGTATGGCGATTTATCCCCTCCACTGTTGCGGATAGGATTCCAGAGCAATATACTCATCCTCTCTTGATGGCACGATTGGGCACCGCCGTGTTCGCGTACAACTCAGAATTAAACGATACATGCCCCATCACCAACATCTGGGAGCTCACACAACCTGAATGGAAGAACAAGTTCTTCATTGAAGACCCGATCAACGATGCTTCAACACTCAGCAAACTCCTCACCCTGGTAAGTCATTCTGAAGAAATGGCCGCAGCCTATGTTGAGCTGTATGGCACCGAGCCAGTTCTGGAAGAGGATACTCCTGACGCGGGTTGGCTGTGGCTGAAAAAATTCGCTCAGAATGGACCAATCCCGCAGCCAGGCGGCGATGAGGTGGATGAGGCGTTCGCTACTCCTGGAATGAAAGAAAGCTATATGGCCATCACTTCCTACTCCAACATGGCCGATGTGATGGAAGGCAACCTGGTATTTGAACCCTGTTGGGGAATCAAACCCATCCTTGGTATTCAGAGCCAGAGTTACCTGGGCATCATCAACCAGGCGCCCCACCCCAACGCGGCCAAACTTTGGATCGCCTGGCAGGTGAGCGAAGAAGGCCGCAAACCCTGGGCGAAATTCGGAACTTACTTCACAGATTCCACTTATGAAGTTCCTGAAGGGCAAAAACCGCTATCTGAGATGATGGCAGTGACCTGGTTCATTGACGAACAATTCGCCTACGATCACATGATCGAAGCCCGCGACTTCTACTTAATCAATCTGGCAGAGTAACACACCTATCCTTGTTCCACGGCACGGACCTTCGCTTACAGGTCCGTGCCTGGAACCTGGGCGTAGAAAGAAAATTCAAACTGGAAGAACAGTACCCTTTCCTGAACTCGGGAAGGTGACATAACCACACCCTGGAGAGTGTTATGGCGCTGAGAACCATGCTTTTTGATGTCGGCGGAACGCTTGAAACCTACAGTTGTAGCAGAGAATTACGAATTAAAAATACCGCCGTCTTCAGAAATTTTTTGAAAGAGAATGGCATTATTCTCCCGTATAGCGATGAGCAACTATACGAAGTGATCTCGAGCGGTATAAGCGCCTACCGCAAGTGGAGCATCGCGTCGATGATTGAGCTCAGCACGGAGGAAATCTGGTCACAATACGTTTTCAGGGGACACCCGGTTGACCAGGAAAAGCTTAATCGGATTTCTGAGCAATTATCCTGTCTTTATGAACTGAATTATTACGTGCGTGAAATGCGGCCGGAAGTTCCCGCGGTTTTGGCTGAAATTAAAAAGATGGGCTTCCGAATCGGCTGCATCAGCAACACGCAAAGCCTCACCCAGGTTCCAGCAACGCTGGAAAAATACGGCATCAGCCAATATTTTGACCCGGTTGTGCTTTCCTCAAAGTATGGCAGGCGTAAACCTGACCCCGCGATTTTTTATCATGCGGCGCGGTTGGCGAACTCCCCTACCGGCGCCTGTGGGTACGTGGGGGATAAAATCAATCGAGATGTACTGGGCGCAAAAAAAGCAGGTTTCAAACTCGCCATCCAGGTGCGGCATGAATTCGATGACGGTGAAGTCGATGAGGGAGCAGAGCCAGACGCAATTATTGAAAACATCGCCGACCTGCTTCCATTGTTAGAAGCCTCGATTCGTGAAAACCGTTCTATCAGCCGGGAAGATGAGCGCTCGCGGATAAAGGCGGTATTTTTTGATGCCGGAGATATTTTATACTACCGCCCACAGCGTGATAAATACTTAAATGAATTCTTATCTGGTCATCAACTAAACCCTGTGCCAGGTTTTGAGGATGAGCGTAAAAGGATTAAGGATCTGGCTTTTTCTGGTCAGATGAGGCGGCACGACTATTACCGTGAACTGATCCGGCTATATGGTATTACCGATGAGCAGGCTATTGAACAGGGCATGGAAGCCCTCAGCCGTGATGACGACACAGTGGCCATCTTTGATGGCGTTCCTGAAACGGTTCACACGCTGAAAGAAAGAGGGTTTATTCTGGGAATCATCACCGATACAGCCATGCCGATAACCCGCAAACTCAACTGGTTTGAAAAACACGGTTTCGGCCGGGTTTGGGACGTGGTGATCAGCTCTAAGGAAATGGGGGTGCGCAAACCCGCCCCCAGTATGTATGAAGAAGCCCTCCAACAAACCGGTATCCGCTCTCAAGAAGCGGTATTTGTGGGGCATAAAACCCACGAACTTGAAGGCGCCAGGGCTGTAGGGTTAAAGACCATCGCCTTTAATTATGACCTAGATGCACCGGCTGATTATTACATTGAACATTTTCAAGACCTGCTGAAGGTGCCTTTATTGGCGAACGAATCCATAACGAATGAATAAGGAAACGAATGCAAAGAAAAGTAAAAGCGATCTTTTTTGATATCGGCGGAACATTACGCGTGACACACCCTGAAGAGGGCAGGGATATGTCAAAGATTCAGGCTTTAATGAGCCTGATCGGAGAAAAGTCAGACCCTTTGGACTTTGTCGCTCGTGTGCATAAAGGTGAAAAAGCCTACCGACGCTGGTGTAAACCAAATTACATTGAACTGCCGGAGGCAGAATTGTGGACACGGTTTTTATTGCCAGAATACCCGGCGCCATTTATCCGTGAAAACGCTATTACCATCAACCAATTCTGGCGTGAATCAAAGCCAAAATACGTGCTTCCGGATATGGTGGAGACCATGCGGGAGCTCTCCAAGCGGGGCTACAGGCTTGGGCTTATCAGCAATACCACCTCCTCTGTAGAGGGTTACCAGCTGCTGGAAGAAACCGGGTTGACCAGGCTTTTCAGCAGCGTAATTCTTTCAGCGGAGTTCGGCAGACGAAAACCTCACCCTTCCCTCTTCATCGAAGCCGCGCGGAGGGCAGGCGTGAGAGCGGATGAATGCGCCTATGTGGGTGACCGCCCTTCGCGCGACCTTATTGGAGCGCGCCAATCCGCCTACGCCGAAGTGGTCATCATCAATAGCGCGGGTTACAGCCCGGATGAGTATGACCCGGATGATTATGACCCAGAGAAAGATACTCATCTCACCTTGCGCCCTGATCATTGGATCAAACGCCTTTCGGAACTCCTGGAGATCTACAAGCCCATAAAGACCGCTGCACAGGAGAACCCACAAAAGGAATCGGAGTATAAACTTTTCGATGTGGCGCTCTCGACCATGTGGCACGTTGGTCAAGCGGCATCTTTTAATGAAACCTTTGAGCTTGTGCGAACGATCGGCATCTCACGGTTTGAATTCAATCACCAGGTCACTCCACAGCTGCTGGCAACGTTTGACCGCAACCGCAATTACATCAGCACGGTGCACGATCCCTGCCCGGCGCCGCGTGATTTAAGAGCCCTGAAAAATGACGACATTTTAATCTCGAGCCTGGATGAAACGCGCCGGGGGCAAGCAGTCGACCTGGTTAAACGCACGCTTGACCTGGCAGTTTCGCTGGGGTCGCGCTCCATGGTGCTGCACACGGGCTCGTTGCAGTGTGATCGTGCGCGCGACCGCCGGCTGCGCCAGATGTACGAGGAGGGGCTGCGCGGTTCTGAGGAGTTCTGCCAGCTAAGAGAAGAGATGATTGCCCACAGGGCGCAATACGCGCCGGCCCATTTAGACGCGGTCAAGAGGAGTATCGCTGAGATTATCACCTTCGCGAAAGGCAGCGGCGTGAACATCGGCGTTGAGAACCGCTATCGTTATTATGACCTGCCGCTTCCAAGTGAAATGCAGGAGATCTTAGATTTATGCCAGGAATCCTGGTTCGGTTTTCAGCTGGATACTGGGCACGCTCACGCGCTCGAAACCTTGGGTTTATGCGAAAAAGGAGTGTGGCTGCAGCGATTCCACCACCGTATCATCGGAGTTCACCTGCACGATGTGGCTGGGTTAACCGACCACCAGGTGCCCGGCAAGGGAGAGGTCGATTTTACCGCTGTCGGCAGGTTTATTCCGGCAAATTGCCAGCGATCGCTTGAAATCAGCGCTTTAGCGACAGTGCAGGAGATAAGCGCCTGCCTGGAGCATCTGGAAAAATGCGCCTGCATCACCAGTTTTTAACTTTGCGGTAAGAGAGGATACGTTCTTTTTGAACACGAACATCAAAGCGGTCTTTTTTGACATCGGCGGTACGCTGGTGGAAAAGACAACAAATCACGAACGCAACACCGCTGATCTCATGGAAATGATCCAGCTGCTTGAACTTGACTGTACCAAAGAAGAATTTTTAGCCATGGTCAGCCGGGGAGAAACGCGTTACAAGGATTGGCGCGGTCTGAGTCTTCAGGCGCTACCAGTTGCAGAAAAATGGGCGAGATTCTTGCTCGCCGAACTGGATTATGAATTTGTGTTGCAGCGAGGTGAACGGCTGCAGCAGTTGTGGAGCTCATCTAAGGGCAGTAAATCTATCCGTGCTTACGCTCCTCTGGTGCTGCACGAACTTAAAAACCGCGGATACCTGCTCGGCACCATCAGCCATTCCACACCCAGGTACCTGGATAATTCCTCCCTGGCGGACCTGTTCAAGGTCAAGGTACACGCCCCGCAATTTGGCATGAAAAAACCGCACCCCTCGCTTTTTGTGGATGCCGCCCGGCAGTGCGGGCTTTCGCCGCGTCAATGCGCCTATGTGGGGGATAATTCATGGCGTGATGTAGTCGGGCCGCGTGAAGCGGGATACGAAATGGTGATCTTCTTACGCAATGGCAGCGGAGATCCGGGTCCTGCTGCGGAAATGATGCAGCCTGACCTGGTCATTTCTGACCTGCGTGAAATTCTGGATTATCTGCCGCAGCGGGTGGAAACTGAGCCCCTGCAGCCACTCGCTGAACCGCAGGAGGTGCTGTACGACGCAGCGCTGTCTACGATGTGGTGGAAGAAGGAAGAACTTTCCGCCGAAGCGTTCTTTACCCGTGGAAGGAGGATCGGATTTGCCCGCTTTGAGCTGAATCACCAAATCCCGCCTGCTTTGCTGGAAAAAATCGATCACCAGCGCTTTTCTATCGGTTCACTGCATGACCCCTGCCCCGCCCTGGTTCCGGCAAAAAAGCTGGAACAAACCGACGTTCAAATCACTTCACTGGATGAAACTTTACGCCAAAAGGGAGTGGATGTGCTGAAGCGCACCATTGAACAGGCTTGCCGCATGCGCGCCAGGCTGGTGGTGGTGCACCCGGGCAGGACCACAGGCGATCATTCATTGGATGACCAGTTGCGCGACCTGTTCAGGGAGGGGAAGAAGGGCAGCCTGGAATACGAGCAATTGAAACAAAGCGTCATCGCCAACCGGGCAGAGAGGGCAGCGCCGCATCTGCAACAATGTTTGGAAAGCCTGCGTGAAATCACCCGTTTCGCTGACGGCAGCGGAGTGATGATCGGGCTGGAGAATCGTTTTCATTATTACGAATTGCCTGTTTTCGAAGAGATGAGTAAAATCATGGACGAATTTACGCAGCCGTGGCTTGGCTGGCAATTCGATGTAGGGCACCTGCAGGTTCACCACCAGTTGGGGTTGATGTCTTTCACTGGCTGGCTGGAAAGGTTCAGTAGTCGAATTGTGGGCGTTCATTTACACGATGTCATTGGCATCAAAGACCACCAGGCGCCTGGTTGTGGAGAAGTGGATTATGAGCTGGTGGCCAGGTACCTGCCCGCAGGTTGTTACCGCACGCTTGAGGTGGATCCATCTGTGCCTGAAGAGGAACTGGTCATAGGTTTAAGGTTATTATCGCAGTCTGGTTGCATCCATGAAATCTGAATTACTCCAGGAGGATCAGTGTTAAAAATCTTTAAGAAACGCCGTAACGTTTTTATTCACCTGATGCACGAGCAGGCCACCCTCACGCTGCAGGGGATGGACCTGCTGAAGGATTACCTCTCTTACCCGGCCAAACAACTGGCAGACGAGCTGACAATGAAAGAAAAAGAGGCGGATGAATGCCGGCGTATTCTTATTGATGAATTGAACCGTACATTTATCACCCCCTTTGATCGAGAAGATATTTTTTCGCTTTCGCGTGCCATTGATGACATCATCGATTATGCATACAGTACCATGACAGAAATTGTCATCCTCAAGGTTGACCCCACGGAATTCATGGTGCGCATTTGCTCCTTGCTGCGTGATGCCGCGTACGAGCTGATGATGGCTGTGGAACAATTACAGGATCACCCGGCAGTGGCAGCTGAACACGCGCAGCGCGCCAAAGCGCTCGAAAACCGTGTCGAAACGGTGTACCGTGAAGCGTTAGCAGATATGTTCCAGAAGGCGGACGATGTTAAAGGGCTGGTAAGGATAATGAAGCTTCGCGAAGTTTACCGCCACCTTAGCAACGCAGCTGACCGCGGTGACGAAGCCGCAAATGTAATCGCAGATATCATCGTTAAGACGACATAAAAACATGTCCTTCACCCTTATACTTTTAGTTGGGTTAGCCGTAATTTTTAATTTTCTTAATGGAGTTCACGACTCTGCAAACATAGTGGCAACAGCCATCTCATCGCGGGCCATGGCTCCACGGACGGCGCTTATTGTGGTGGCGATCGCAGAATTCTGCGGCCCTTTCATTTTCGGCGTCGCGGTTGCCAATACGATCGGGAACGGTGTTGTCGCATCCGATCAGATCAATTCGCAGGTGATCATTGCGGCATTAATCAGCGCGATCGTGTGGAATATCTTAACCTGGGTACTGGGTATCCCCAGCAGCTCCATGCACGCGTTAATTGGCGGCTTGATCGGCGCTGTGGTGGCGGGCGCAGGCTTTATGGCGATCAAACTGGATGGTGTGATCAAGGTATTGATCTCGCTATTCGCTTCTCCGATCATTGGTTTTTTTGCGGGGATTTTGATCGCCAACCTGATTTTTCTCCTTTCGTGGAAGAGTTCCCCAAAAATCAATGGGGTTTTCAAAAAGCTGCAAATCATCACCTCGTTGGGGTTGGCGTTGAGCCATGGCACCAATGACGCGCAGAAAACCATGGGCATCATCACTTTAGGTTTGCTCATCAGCGGCATGATCCCAAGTTTTCACGTGCCGTTTTGGGTGATTTTTGTTTGCGCCCTCTCGATGGCAATAGGCATCTCCGTGGGAGGATGGCAATTGATCCGAACCCTGGGGTCCAGGTTCTATAAGATACGCCCTGTGCACGGGTTCGCCTCTCAGTTTGCTTCTACCGCGGTCATCCTCTCCGCCTCTCTATTGGGCGCCCCGGTGAGCACCACCCAGGTGGTCAGCACAGCCATTATGGGGGTGGGCGCCGCGGAACGGGTGAGCAAGGTGCGTTGGGGAGTGGCCATCAATATCGGTTTTGCCTGGTTGTATACCATCCCTTTGACCGCGCTCCTGGCGGCTGGTATTTATGCTTTTATGAAATTTATCCTTCCCATGATCACCTAACTTTATTAAGAGGTACAGATGACAGACACAAGTACACAGTACGATGCGATTTTTGTGGGCAACTACACGAAAGATACCATTATCACGCCTGAAGGCACGCGTTACGCGGATGGCGGCGGGATGAACTATGCCGCTCACGCTGCCAGCGCCCTGGGGCTGAAGGCTGCGGTGGTAACCCGCCTGGCAAAAGAAGATGAGCATGTGGTCAACGGAATACGGGCTCACGGTATTGATTGTTACCCGGTCTTTTCTCCATCTTCCACCCTGATGACGCTGGAGTACAAGACCAGTGACGTGGATAAACGCAGCCTTTATGTGAAGGCAACTGCAGGAACGATCCGCGCAGCTGATCTGGCGGGGTTGGCAGCCCGCGCCATCGTGGTGAGCCCCAGCCTGCGCGGTGAGGTGGAAGCGGACTTTTTTGAAACACAGCGGAAACGGCAGGGTGTGTTGCTGTCAGCAGATGTGCAGGGGTTTGTGCGGGTGTTGCGCGGTGAGTCGCTGGTGTACGAACCCTGGCCGGATATGGAACGCGTACTGCGCCAGCTGGATGTTCTCAAGACCGACGCGGTTGAAGCGGCCTACCTCACCGGCGAACAGGATATCGAAAAGGCAGCGAGCCGTTTCGCTTCACTGGGCGCGAAAGAAGTATTGCTTTCTCACAGCGAAGGTATTCTCGTGCACGCCGAGGGAAAATTCTACCATTACCTCTTTCATGCTAATTCAATGAGCGGGCGCAGCGGCAGGGGCGACACCTGCGTGGGTTCATACGTCGCGAAACGACTCACGCTACCTCCGTATGAAGCCGGCAAATGGTCAGCCGCCACCACCAGCCTTAAAATCGAGCGGTTGGGAGTATTCAACCGCAGCGTGGCTGAGGTAGAGGAATTTATTTCACGCCATTATGCTGATTAACCCGCTGCAGCGCCGTGAAAAGATCCAGGCGGATCTGCTTAAAGCCAGGTCGGGGTATGAGGTTTTATGGCAGCAGGTGATCGGTGATTGGCGCAGCGCAGAAAAGGGCTGCTATGGCTGGTTGACGTACTCAGCCAACTACCTTTTTTCTTTCGAGGGTTTAAAGTGGGGATTGGATACCTACGCAATGCCCGCGCGTATTCAGGGGATGCGCTCGCCATCGTACCGGGCAGACCTGGCGCCCCTTTCGCTGATGGTGCTCACGCACGCTCATCGTGACCATCTGGACACGAACCTCATCCAGGCACTCATCAATTCCGAGGTCCAGTGGGTCATCCCCGAGCATGTGCAGGAGGTGCTGCGCGGGATGGGGGCGCTGCCTGGAAAAAACGTCATCACCCCTGTGCCCGGGCAGCCCATTCAAAAGGGAGCGCTGCGTTTACTACCCTTTGAATCACTCCACCTGCATGGCGTTTATGGTGTGCCCGAGACCGGCTACCTGGTGGAATACCAAAATCAGCGCTGGTTGTTTCCAGCGGATGTGCGCGTTTACGATAACAGCAGGTTACCTGATTTCGGCAGGCTGGATGGCGTAGTCGCGCATCTGTGGCTGGGGAAAGCCTGCGCGATGGATGAGGAACCCCCTTTCCTTGACGCTTTTTGTCAATTTTTCTCGAGATTTGGTGCTGAACATTTGTTCATTACCCATCTGAATGAATTTGGCAGAGATGAAAATGAGCTTTGGTCTGAAGACCATTTTTATCTGGTAAAAACCAATTTGAAAAAGCGCGCGCCAGGTTTGAAAGTGCAAAAATTTTTAATGGGAGACAGGATGATATTTAACCCATCCGCCCATAGAATGGAGTAGAAAACGCCATGAAAGAGACCAAAGTGTTAGACAATAAGGATATTTTTTGCCATGAGCTGCAGTTAAAGATGAACCAGCTAGCGCCAGTTTGCGCCAAAATGGAGCCTTACGAGTTCCGCTATTCCCTTAACAATATCACGCCAGAAGAAGGAAGCTGGGCATCTGTTTTGCTGGAAACGCCTGAAACCATCGAGGGGTGGATCAGCTCGGCGGAATTTTTTGAAAGTATTCAGATCAAACCACGGGTCGAAGGCGCGATTGTACTGGACGCGACCATCACGCGTTTAACCCAAATGCTGTTCGTTGGGTTGGTGACCGGTGATTACGCAACCGATTGGGTGCACAAATGGTTTTATTTTGATCCACGCAGTTTTAATTTTTACGCTCGTTCGTTCTATCTTACCGATGAAATACGCCATCACCTTGGCGGTGCTCCTTACCGCGCCTTCGAGCAGAAGCAGGCTGCCTTTGAACTGGCACACGAAGTTGGCTACCAGGAGTTTAAGGCAGCCAACGAAGAGATAGACCGGGCTTACATCGAAACCATTCTGGCATTGGTAGAAAAAAAAGGCACGCCAATCATGCTGGCAATTGCTGGTCCGACCGCGGCGGGAAAAACAGAGATCGTTGAGCGCCTGAGCGCACGATTCGCAGAGCGATCGCAAAAGATCGCGGCTATTGAGCTGGATAACTTCCTGCTGGATCGTGATTATCGCGAAGAGCACAATATCGGCTCTTTTGGGGCTCGCGCGCTGCATTTTGATTTATTGAGGAGTTGCGTCAGAGAAATTCTCAATAAGAAAACCATTTTCACCCCGCGTTACAACTTTATCGATGGCACATCCAGTCACGATCTGGATGGACAACGAAAGCCGCATGGCAAACCAGTGCAGGTTGACCCCGCCGACATTGTGTTTATCGAAGGAAACTCGCCTTTCTTGCTTCCAGGCATGGCTGAACTGGTGGGAATTAAATGCGTATACCTGACGGATGACCCCGTGCGTCTCAAGCGTAAATGGCGCCGTGACATTGATTACCGCAAGAAATACGATCCGTATTATCTGCGCAACCGGTTTTTCAAGGAACAGCCCCCCATGGCGGCTAAAAATTATCAGCCCCAACTGGCGCTGTGCGATATCTTTGTGGATACAACGCACGCTGCTCTGTGGGTAACCCCTGAAACCAGAGCATTGTTATCGCCCAGCTGAAAACCTGCCGTTCCCCGAGTGTGAGGTTGTGATAAAGAATGGCGTCTTTCGAGGAACCGTCGAAACATGCCCGTTTGAGTGGCTCCCGCTCAATGTATCGGTTCCGTGAGGTTTACTCGCCTGCGCCAGGCACTTGAACCGCCAGGTTAGCTAGAACAGACATCGACGATTGGGCGCAAAAAAAAAGAACTTATTGAACACGAAACGCGGCGTCACCGAAGAAACCAGGCCTTGATTCAAGCCAGACCACAAAATGGAAGCAGCCTGAGCCTGCGTGTTTTACCAGTTCTTCGGGGATTCATTGACTATTGTGGCCATAAGTGTACAATAAAAGGCGAGCCGGGCAGGCGCGCTGAACAGGTCTTCAGGCAGCCTGCTCACTGTGAAAGATAAGGTTAACCGGTCTAAGCGGGTCGAAATTGCTTCTGTGAGAGGAGAAAATGAACATTCAAGCGGAGATCAAGCAACGGGTTGCAATCAGGCGACAGGACATCATCCAGTTTATGCGCGATATTTGTGCCATCCCTTCAATGGAATCAATGATCGGCCCAGTCGGCGAGCGCATCCAACAGGAGATGCGTACGCTGGGGTACGACGAGGCTCGGTTTGACATGATGGGCAACACGATTGGACGCATCGGCAATGGCCCCAAAGTGCTGGTGTATGATTCGCACATCGACACCGTGGGTGTTGGCGACAAGGAAACCTGGCCCTGGGACCCCTTTGTCGGCAAGGTGGAAGAAGGCGTGCTTTACGCTCGTGGCGCCTGTGATGAGAAGGGCAGCACTCCCGGCATGATCTATGGTTTGTCCATTGCCCGCGACCTGGGCCTTTTAAAGGATTACACGGTCTATTATTTTGGCAACATGGAAGAGTGGTGCGATGGAATCGCCCCCAACGCCTTTGTTGATGTCGACCCAAAGGTACGCCCTGACTTTGTGGTTATCGGTGAACCCACGCGGATGAACGTGTATCGCGGACACAAAGGGCGCATTGAGCTCAAAGTGACCGCTTCAGGCCGCTCAGCGCACGCCGCCGTGCACTACCTCGGCGATAATGCGGTTTACAAAATGATTTCCATCATTAATTCAATCCGAGAGCTCGACCGGCGTTTTCGCTTTGGCATGGGGTCACACCCGGTTTTGGGTCACGCGTCCGTCGTCGTCACAGATGCAGCGGTGCGCACGAATTCATTGAACGCGGTGCCCGATCAATTCACGATTTTCCTTGACCGACGCATCACATTGAACGAATCGCATGATGAGGTGATCGACCTGATCAAAGGATTGATCCCAGATTATTTGCGGGATGAGATCAAAGTGGAAGAGCTGTACTACGACACGCCATCTTATACCGGGTTTGTGTTTCCGCTGCCCAAGTATTTCCCGGCATGGCTCGCGGAAGAAAAGCATCCGCTGGTGCGAGCAGGTCAGGGAACAATTGAAGACCTGTGGGGTGAACCCCGGCCGCTTGGCACCTGGGAATTTTCAACCAACGGGACTTACTGGGCAGGAAAAGCCGGGATTCCCTCCATTGGTTTCGGCCCCGGTGATGAAAAAGATGCGCATTCTCCCACGGAACACGTATCGCTGGACGATGTGGTAACCGCCACCGAGTTCTACGCGTACCTGCCGTATAAAATTCAACAACGTGCCTGAGCCAGCCTTCCCAACGGATAATCAAGCACGATTCTCACCTGCCCGGGTTCCCTTTCCGGGCAGTGTCTTTTCTACCAGGCTCACCTCGCTATTCGAATGAGGAGATGTTTCAATCTGTAGTATAGTAAATGAAAGTCAACCGTTTACCAGGTCATGGCCGCGAGACCCGCTGTGGTAGGAAGGAGATTCACATGTCCAGAAAACCATCCCTGAAGCAAAGAATTCAATACCATACAGATAACCTGATGGCGCGCGGACCACAAGCCATGATCGGTTTGTTGGGGGTGTTCTCCCTCATCATCATTCTCTTATCCGCGTTCGTCGTTACCATTGGCGGGAGAATCTTCTTTCCGGAGGGAGTTGATAATCTATCGTTCATCGAAGCCTTCTGGTTGAGCCTGGTGCGAACTCTTGACCCGGGCACCATGGGAGCAGACGAGGGATGGGGATTCCGCCTGATCATGCTGATCCTCCCTACCCTTGGCGGGGTGTTCATCATCAGCACCTTGATCGGCGTCCTCAGTAACATGATCCAGAACAAGATTGAGGATTTGCGTAAAGGTCGCTCGCTGGTATTGGAAGAAAACCACACCATCATCCTGGGCTGGTCTTCACAGGTGTTTACGATTCTGTCAGAGCTTGTTGAGGGGAAACTGAACCAGGTCAACCCTTCTATCGCCATTCTGGCCATGAAAGAGAAGGTGGAGATGGAGGATGAAATTCGTTCTCGCCTGCGCGACACCAAAAACACGCGCATCATTTGTCGCAGCGGCTCGCCCATCGACCCCGCGGCGCTGGAGCTGGTTCGACCGCAGCACGCGCGTTCGATTATCGTGATCCCCCCTGAAGACCAGGACCCCGATAATTTTGTGATAAAAACGGTTCTGGCAATCACCAATAACCCCCATCGTCGCGCAGAAGCCTACATTATTGTTACCCAGATACGGGATGAAAAAAACCTGCAGGTGGTTCAAATGCTCGGAAAAAAAGACCGGGTATGCGCGCTGTTGGCGCGGGACATTATCGCCAGGGTGACCGCGCAGACTTCCCGTCAATCAGGTCTATCCATTGTCTACACCGAGCTGTTCAATTTTTCGGGCGATGAGATTTACTTCAAGGAGGAAAAAGCGCTTACAGGAAAACGCTACCGCGATGCGCTGACCAGTTACGCGACCTCATCGGTGATCGGGTTATTCAAAGCAGACGCAACAACCGTCCAGCTGAATCCGCCAATGGACTCGCTTATCCAGCCAGGCGACCAACTAATTTGTATCTCCGCCGATGACGACACTATCCTTTACAGCGCGAGCCCTGATACTCCTGCAATTGAGAGCATCCAGTCAGCACCTCAGCCCATATCGGTGAAAAAGGAGCGTCTTTTGCTGCTGGGCTGGAATGATTATGGAGCCACCATCCTGCGGGAATTGGATAATTATGTTGGGCATGGATCTCAGATAACCATCGTGGCGGACGAGACCTTTCAAGAAAAGGTGAGTACCTGCACGCGCCTGAAGAACCAAACGATCGAATTCCACGCGGGAGATACCACGAACCGCAGCCTGCTGGATGAACTGAAGGTCGAAGACTATGACCATGTGATCGTGCTCGCTGATACCTCTTTAGATTTTCAGGAGGCTGATGCGCGAACACTGGTGACACTGCTCCATCTGCGGGATATTTCTTTGCAAGACGAAACCCCATTTTCGATTGTCAGTGAAATGCTGGATCTACGCAACCGCGAACTAGCCACAGTTACCAAGGTAGATGACTTCATTGTGAGCACCCACTTGATTTCGTTGATAATCGCTCAGCTCTCTGAAAACATCCATCTGATGCCGGTGTTCACTGATATGCTCAATGAAAAGGGGGCTGAGATTTACTTAAAGCCGGTTGAAGAGTACATCAAAACCGGAGTAGAGGTGAATTTTTACACGGTGGTGGAAGCCGCGGCGCGAAGGAATGAAACCGCCATTGGCTACCGCAGTGCTTCAGCCGATGAAAAATCCGATTCGTATGGTGTGCATATCAACCCGGATAAATCGGCGGTCATTACCTTTAACCCCGGGGACAAGGTGATTGTCTTTGCCGAGTAGAAAGCGATTTTTTCAGTTTCTTTTTTTTGCGTGATGGATTGCCCGGCGTGATAGGAGCTGCTGCTCGCGGGAAAACAGCGTGAACCCGCAAACCGCCGCCCAGCCCGCAATGACGGTTATTTCGCGCAAACCCTTGAGGTAAAGTGGACGCAGGCAGCAGTGGCGTTTACAGCGCCGCTCTGCGCGGGCATTCAGAATTCTGGAATTCAAACTTTCGAATACCATCGGAGCATCAAAGGCAAACCAGCGTTTAGCCAGACGAGTTTTACCTGGCGCGTCATTGTGCTTGCTGTACTGGTAATAGCTTCTCTTTATGAGAACATCATGCGAATTTGGCTTTACATTCACACGGCTGTTCTTTATACTGGGCGTATTCCGGGATAATGGAGGCGTTAAATGGCTGATTTTTTTGAGTATCGACAATTGATTGTGAAGACCGCCGTGGAGCTGGTCAACAAGGGGTATTTGAGCGCCACTGGCGGAAATATTTCAGTGCGCATCCCGTCACACCAGGCGCTGGCGGTCACACCCTCCAACCTGGATTACCTGCATATGGAGGTCAGCGATGTTTGCGTGCTCGATCTCGACCTTAAACCGCTTGCAGGTGAGCGCAAGCCCTCCATTGAAAGCGCCATGCACGCCGCGATCTATAAAACTCGACCGGATGTGAACGCCATCTTGCACACGCACCAGGCTTACCCCAGCGCGCTGGCGCTGATCGGAAAACCAATCCCCGCGCTGTTTGATGAACAGGTTCGCTTTCTTGGGCGCGAAGTCAACATCATCCCTTACCAGCCATCGGGTTCCGGGTTGTTGGTGGAGGCGGTAGTGAAACACGTGAACGACCATCACAACGCTTACCTCATGGCCAACCATGGCGCGTTGGTTTTCGGTGAGGATATGATCCGCGCCGTGGGAAATGTGGCAGTGCTGGATAAGTGCGCGCTGGCGTATCTATTGACCCTGTGCGCCGGCGAAAAGGCCAGCCGCATCCCCGATGCAGCGAGAGAAACCCTTTTTACCCAGTTACGCAAGGACCAGGAAAAGTACGGGTTGGATTGAGCACGGTGAGTAAAGACAATCATTAATCGGATCAAAAAAACCTCCCTCTGGGAGGTTTTTTTGATGTTTTTCAAGTCAAGCTAGGCGAGCTCAACCACGCCGCCAGCGGCTTCGATCTTGGCTTTGGCGTCAGTAGCGGCTTCTTTGCCCACTCCACTGAGCACCTTGGAGCCAGCGGTCTCAGCCATATTTTTGGCTTCCACCAGGCCCAGGTTGGTGAGGGCGCGGATGACTTTGATGACCTCGATTTTCTTCGGGCCAGCGTCCTTGAGGACAACGTCAAATTCGGTCTTTTCCTCTTCAGGTTCAGCGGCGGCAGCCACAGCGGGTCCGACGGCAACAGCCACAGGCGCGGCGGCGGAAACGCCCCACTTCTCTTCCAGCATTTTTACCAGTTCGGCAGCTTCCAAAACGGTCAGACCGCTCAACTGCTCAACAAGTTTTTCCATATCAGCCATTTCTATTACTCCTTCGTTTGATTGATTCGTGTTTATCGGGTAATTCGTTTACCCGGAGGTTAAGCCATTCGATCAGGCAGCGACAGGCGCTTTTTCTGAGTAGGCTTTGACGACAGCCGCCATTGAACGGGCGGGTTCTGCCAGCGTGCGTACAAGCTTGGTTGCGGGTGCGGAAATCACACCCAACAATGTCGCCTGCATCACAGGCAGCGGCGGGAGATCTGCCAGGGCTTTCACCTGGGTTTCCGAAATAATGACTTTCCCCAGGAAACCGCCTTTCACTTTGCGGGTCTCGTTTCCTTTGATAAAATCAGCGAAAACTTTAGCCAACGCCGGGGGATCATTGAAAGCAAAACCAACGAGAGAAGTGCCTTCGAAAAATTCCGGAACGGTGTACCCACCAGATTGCAACGCGCGCACAAAGAGCGTGTTCTTCACCAGGTGGACTTCACTTCCTGCTTCGCGGGCTTTGGCGCGCAGCGCATCCACTTCCTTCATTTTTAGGCCAACATACTCCAGCACGAACATTGCCTTGCTTTCTTCCAGCCATTTTTCATATTGGGCAGTCATTTCGCCCTTCTGCTTCTTTGTAAAGGCCAATGAAAAATACCTCCTTCCTTATAAAAATAAATCAGTCTTTGTCCGGTTCTTGCCGCACAAAGACTGATTCCAATCCCCCTCAGGGGAGGGTTGTCGGGATTCAATCTTCACCTCGGCAGGATATTGAGTCTTTGCAGACACCGGCTATCTTTGGTGAACGCTGGAACACATACCAGCGGAGGATATTATAACACTATTTTTCGAGTGCGATGTTCATCGCCTGCAACGGGTCCACCTTAACTCCAGGACCCATAGTAGCGGCGACAGTCACTTTCTTTACATATGAACCCTTGGCGCCAGCTGGTTTTGCCTTTTTGATCGCTTCCATCAGCGCGGCGAAGTTTTCATAGAGCTTCGTGGTATCAAACGAAGCCTTACCAATGGGCACGTGGATATTGGCGGTCTTGTCAAGTCGGAATTCAACGCGGCCGGCTTTGGCCTCATTGATCACGCGCGGCAGGTCATCCGCCAAACAGACTGTGCCCGCCTTGGGGTTCGGCATCAATGAACGCGGGCCGAGCACGCGCCCCAAACGACCCACCTTACCCATCATTTCAGGGGTGGCAATGGCCACATCAAAATCAGTCCAACCAGCGGCGATCTTATTGATCATCTCGTCGCTATCTGCCACATAATCCGCCCCGGCTTCCTGGGCTTTGGTGGCGGCTTCGCCCTGAGCGAAGACCAGTACACGAACGGTTTTCCCCAGCCCATGCGGCAGGACACAAACATCGCGAACCTGCTGGTCAGCCTGGCGCGGGTCTAACCCCATGCGTAAATGAACTTCAATGGTGGAATCGAACTTGGTATAAGCTGTTTCTTTTGCCAAGGCAACTGCTTCAAGTGGAGCGTAGGTCTGCTCTTTATTGACCCTGGTAAGTGCCTCCAGGTATTTCTTACCGTGTTTCGCCATTTCTTCTCCTTCGTGGTGCAAACGGGTGTTTCAACACCCTCCCACCTAGTTAATTCTCTACAATGGTGATGCCCATGTTGCGGGCGGTGCCTTCAATCTGCCGCATGGCTCCTTCGACGTCCAGCGCGTTCATATCTTTCATCTTAATTTCAGCGATCTCGCGTAACTGGGCGCGGGTGATCTTGCCTACCTTCTCGCGGTTGGGCGCCTTTGAGCCGATGGGTACGCCTGCCGCTTTTTTCAGCAGCTCCGAAGCCGGGGGTGATTTTAAGATGAATGTGAATGAGCCGTCTGTGAAAACGGTGATTTCTGCAGGGATGATTTCGCCCACCTGGTTCTGCGTGCGGGCGTTATATTCCTTGCAGAATGCCATAATATTAATCCCGTGCCCGGCGAGGGCGGGACCAATAGGGGGTGCAGGGTTGGCTTTGCCAGCCTGAATCTGCAAACGTACGATTGCTTTTAATTTCTTCGACACTTTTTTTCTCCTTGGTGGTTATAACGGGTGATATTTGGGACACCCTCCCACAAACAGGTCAGCAGACCTGGTTATGCCTTCTCCACCTGCAAAAAATCCAGCTCCACAGGGGTTTCGCGGCCAAAAAAGTTCACCATCACGCGAACCTTGGTCTTTTCCATATCGATCTCTGAAACGATACCGCGGAAATCGTTGAACGGTCCATCCACAATACGCACGCGTTCACCAATCTTGAAGGTTACCTTCACCATTGGCGCTTCGGCTTCCATGCGGCGTAGAATCTGCTGCACTTCTTCAGGGCGCAGCGGGGTGGGGTCGGTGCCCATCCCCACGAAGCCAGTGACGCCAGGCGTGTTGCGCACCACATACCAGGATTCTTCGGTCAAGATCATATTGACAAGCACATAACCCGGGAAAACATGGCGTTCCACCGTGCGGCGTTTGCCATCTCTTACTTCAATTTCTTCCTGGGTGGGGATGACCACATCGAAGATCTTATCCTTCATCCCCATCGACTCGATGCGCTGTTCCAGGTTGTAACGCACTTTGTTTTCATAACCTGAATAGCAGTGCACCACAAACCAGGCGCGTTCCTGCGAACCATCCGTTGCGAGGTCGCCCGGTCGTTCTTCGTCTTTGACCTGGCTGGAAGGGGGAAGCTCTTCAGGGACGGCAGGTTGAGATGCGTCTAATTCACCCGAAGGGCTTAATTCTTCAGGCAGGTTTTCGTCCAGCTCATCCTGGTTGAAATCGTCCTGCGTGTCCATAAACACCAAACCTTAATGTGCCCAGGATAGGGTTATCCCAGCACCAAACCGACAAGTTTTGTAAACATAAAATCCAAACCGCCCAGGACAGCGCCCATGATGACCATTACCAGAAGCACGATCTTGGTCAGGCGCCAGGCTTCACGCGGGGTAGGCCAGGTCACTTTGCGCAGTTCACCAACCGTCTCGCGCCACCAGCGCTTGAAACGATTTTCTTTCTTGACCTTCTGATTCTTATCCGCCATGACCAACTCCTTCTTTTCAGGGTAAAACGCCGCCATCACGACGGCGGTTACGTCTCACTTTTTGGCAGGCCAGGCAGGAATCGAACCCGCAACCTCCTGTTTTGGAGACAGGCACTCTGCCAATTGAGCTACTGGCCTGTACAGGCAGGGCGGAAATCCGCCCTGCCGAATTACAGCGCTATTTCGTCTCGCGGTGCAGCGTGTGTTTTTTACACCGCGGGCAGTACTTCTTTAATTCCATCCGGGTCGGATCGTTACGGCGATTCTTTTCGGATGTGTAGTTGCGTTCTTTACAATCATCGCACGCGAACGTAATTACCGGTCTGATATCTTTCTTTTTTGAAGCCATATTTCACTCTTGCAGCCGACTTTGACCGGCTGACGCTCCTTTTATTTCGATTAAGCGATGATTTTTGTGATCCTGCCGGCGCCAACCGTCAGTCCACCTTCACGAATCGCGAACGTTGACCCCTGCTCCAGCGCCACCGGGATGATCAATTCGCATTCCATCGTAACGTTGTCTCCCGGCATCA